>Ga0228535_1000450_pt1 | contig 113748 bp, 96 predicted proteins | sample SJ1metagenome_FD_168457 | JGI IMG/M metagenome (GOLD analysis project Ga0228535, IMG submission 168457) | Enriched culture of PCE-dechlorinating microbial communities from Ithaca, New York, USA - SJ1 | ecosystem: Engineered > Modeled > Simulated communities (microbial... > Unclassified | place... | reverse complement strand
GGGCAGGTCGAAACAAATCGTCACGTCGCCGGCGGCCTGATGCCAGGAGCCGCTCTTGAGCGACAGTTGGTTCGGCGCACTCTCCAGGGCGGCCGGGGTCGTGCCGAGAGAGACGCTGGGCGGTCGCGGCCCACCGCCTTTCACGCGAACCGTGAAGCGGGGAGCGGCAAACGGTGCGTCCAGGACGATTCGATTGCCCTGTCGCGTGATCCGCGTGAGTTCTTTCGCCGCCCAGTAACGAGCGATCTCGCTGAGTTTCATCCAGATGAGGTGATCGTACCGGGCGTGCAACCGTCGGACGACCTCCTGGAAGATCTGGAAGCCGACCTCCTGCCCGTTGAAATAGACTCCCGGCCAGTGGCAGACGAGGATCGCCGGCTCGCCCTTGTCGATCACCTGCGGGAGTCGGCCGCCCCTGAGATCTTCGGTGATGAACTGGTCCACGGAACCCCGCTCGAGCCCGTCCCAGCCTCCGAACCAGTCGCCGGTGCAGCCGATGATCGAGACCACGCATTTCGGGTCCGGCCCGGCCAGTCCCGAAGCGTATTCCACGCGAGGCGCGACGCTCTGGTCGTCCGTGAACAGATGGCGGAAGTAGTGGGGAATCTCCGCGTTATAGACGTCCCGGCAGGCCTGCAACGTGGCCTGGGCCAGTTCGGGCAACACGCGGTTGCCGAACCCGCCGGGCGTGGTGATGCCTTCGCACGGAAGTCCCACGTTCTTGAGAATACGCAGGGCATAGCTCAGATAGTCCGCCAACTGGTCCACGGACTTGCCGTCGGTCCAGCGGAAGTTCTCCATGAAACGGTCGGTTCGCTCGGGAAACGGCCGGCCCGTTCGCGTGTCGATGACCCACGTGTGCGAGATCATCTCCGGATGGATGTCCCAGTCGGGCGTCATGAGCGTGCGAACGAGGGCCAGGCTCTCGTCAAGCTCCTTCTTCGACCAGCCGGGCAGGTCGCGATCGAGCCATCCCACGCAGGCGGGATACGGGACGATGCTGTACTTGCCTTTGACCCCGTGCTCGTGGCACCACTGGCCGAACTTGCGGACGAAGGAGTCGGGAATCTCACGAGGCAGCTTTCGCCAATCCTGTTTGTAGTTGTTGGGAAACGCCTCCGCGAAATGAGGGATGCCGAAATGAGCCAGGTTCACCAGGCAGGTCGAATCGTCGATGATCAGACTGAGGGGGACCCGTCCGCACGGGTTCAGCACTTCGACATCCGCCGCCCGCTCGGGACGATCCCCCCGCTCCTGGGCGGTCGCCCGAACGCTCCGAAGGGCGGCCCCGCCGCCGAGGGCTGCGACGATGCCGCTCCCGAGCAAACGACGACGGGTCATGGTGTCGAGAGAGGCCGCGATTGTTCCAGGGTTGATGCGACCGAACGTTTCGTCCTTCATGCCTTGCTCCTGTCTTCGTGTGCCGCGAAAAGCCTGTTGGATCGATTGGGGATTACGTGGACGTCTCCTGAGCCGGGACCGTCTTGGGGTCTTGCACGTCCGCCCGGAGGATTCCCATCTCCTCCGCCCGCCGGAACAGGTCGATGATGCTCGCACACCCCAGTTTTCGCATTACGTGTCCGCGGTGAACCTCGACCGTCCTTGGCGAGCGATGCAATTCCGTCCCTATCTCCCGACTGTTCTTGCCTTTGAGAATCAGATACAGAATCTTCATCTCGGCCCGAGTCAGTCCGCATTCTTCGAGGGCTCTCTGCCCGTTCCGGTCGGCAAGGAGGTTGCGGACCGTTCGGAGAAATGTGTCGCGGTCCAGCGGCTTTTCAACGAAGTCGGCCGCGCCGGCCTTCATCGCACGCACAGCCATAGGGACATCGGCATAGCCTGTGACGAGCAGGACCGGCAGCCACGGATGATGCCGTTTGACCTCGCAGAGCAAGTCCACCCCGTCCTTCTCCGGCATTCTCACGTCCGTGATCAGCAAATCGCACATTTCCGTGGCCAGGTGCGACAGGCAGTCGCGGGCGTTGTGGAAACACCGTACGCTCAGGCCGACCCGCTCCAGCGTCTTGGACACGGCCGAACACACACTGGGCTCGTCGTCCACGAAGATCACTCGTGCAGCTTTCATACCTATCACCTCGATGTCGTCTCTAGGCTCACTGCCCGGTCGGCAGGGTGACGATGAACGTGGTCCCCTCGCCGAATCGACTGTCCACCCGGATGTTTCCCCCTGCCTGCGTCACGATTCTCTGAACGATGCACAGACCCAGCCCGGTTCCCTCGCCCGCCCGCTTGGTTGTGAAGAACGGATCGAAAAGACATGGCAGATGCTCGGGGGCGATTCCGCCGCAGTCGTCCTCAAATCGCAGTTCGACCGCATCGGCCCGTCGCTCTCCCACGATGCGGAAATGCCGGTCCGGCCGCCCGGAGGCCGCATCGATCGCGTTCTGAGCCAGGGAAAAGAAGACCTGTTCCATGTCCCGTTCATTGACATAGACCGGCGGCAGATGCTCGAGTTGCTCGATCACCACGGCAACCTCAGCCCTCTCGGCGATCTCGTCGAGCAGACGCTTCACGCGGCGGGCTGTTGTGGACAGGTCCACCGGTCCGATCGTCTTGTCCGACGTGCTTCTCGCGAATCCGCGGAATCGCTGGAGGATTGCCATCATATGCGAGATCTCCGTCAACCCGTCGGCGAGGTCTTCCATTACGGTCGATGAAGGGGTCAAGCCCTCCAAACCCTTGATCGCGTTCTGCATTGAAAGGCGGATTACCGTCAGCGGCTGCGTCAGCTCGTGCGCGACCGTCGCGCTGAGCGTGCCCAGAGACACATACTGCTTTGCTTTGGCCATCCTGTCGCGGTAGGCCTCCAGTTCCTCCTGGGCCGACCGCAGTTCGTGGACGTCCCGGGCGATCAGCAGACCCGCGGTCACGCGGCCTTCGCTGTCCCGCAGCGGCGCGATGGTCGTGCCGTACCATCGCCACCGTCCCCCGACGCACGATTTTGCGACTCCCACGTACGGCGAGCCTGTGCGAATCACCTCGCGGACGACCGCCGCCTGTCGATCGGCGATCTCCTTTGGGAACAGATCCCACATCATCTTGCCGACGAAGTCGCGCGGCGCGCCCCCCAGAGCTTCGGCCGCGGTGCCGTTCATGAACAGGAACTTCCCATCTTCGTCGACGATCGCAATCGCTTCTCCCGCGCTCTCGACCACCGCCCGGTATCGCTCCTGGGTTGCTTTGAGTTCCTGTTCGAGCTGTCTGGCTTCCGTCACGTCCTTGCTGAAGATGGCGATCTGACGCACCCGGCCGGTGGCGTCGACGACGGGATACATGCTGAAGTCCATGTGCCGGCCCGCACTTTGGTCCTCAAACCGAACGGCCTGTCCCGTGCGGACGACCTGACGGATCAGTCCGGCGCGATCTTCGGCGACGGACTTCGGCAGGATCGCTTCCTCCATGTCCTCCATCCGAGCGCCCACCATGTCCGCCACGGTCCTTTTGAATCGCTTCGCCGCAGTCTCGTTCACCATCAGGACCGTTCCCTCGCAATCGACCAGAAGAATCGATTCGGTCACTGCGTTGAACAGCGTCCGCAACATCCCCTCCGCGGATTCCACCCGTGAGTCATCTGCGTCGCCCATCTTGCTCCCCGGACTTGTCGCCACCACCACAGACGCATCCGCGACCCCACCGGGGTCGCACACGATCCGGCCGTCGGCCATGCCTTGATTCGGCCCATCGGATAGACACGAAAATCATCATACGGCCCAGGACTGCGGCAATCAAGGGGAACTTGATCGCTTCCAGGAAACGACAAGACGTGGATCGTGGGAAACCACAGGACGCGAAAACGCCGACCGGATCACTTCCCCGACAAGACCGTCTCGATGCACTGGTCGGCGCGTTCCGGATCGACCGCCGGGGCGCTGGGAGGAACCAGCGGCAAGAACAAGGTGAAGGTGGTGCCCTTTTCCAGTTCGCTTTCGACTTCGATTCGCCCGCCATGGGCGGCGACGATCTTGCTGACGATGGTCAAGCCAAGCCCGGTCCCCTTGATCTCCTTGCCTGGTCGGCTGACCCGATAGAAGCGGTCGAAGATCTTCGACAGGTCCTCTTTGGGGATGCCGTAGCCGGTGTCGATGATGCGGACGACCACGTGGTCGGGCTCGGCGGACGCGGAAATCTGAACGCGTCCCCCCGGAGGAGTGAACTTGATCGCGTTGTTGACGAGATTGATCAGGACCTGGAGTATGCGGTCGTTGTCGCACACGGCCGTGGGGAGATTCCGCTGAACGTCTACTGCCAGGTGCACGCCGCTCTTGGCCGCATTCGGCTGCATCGTGTTGAACACCTCGTTGACCGCCGCTGCGATCGAGTTGGACTGCATGTTGAGTCTCATTTTGCCGGCGTTGAGCTTCTGGAAGTCCAGCACGTCGTCGATCAATCTGGACAGGCGGTCGATGTTGCGTTTGGCGACGTCGAGGAAGTGTTGCTGGTCCTTGTTGATCCGGCCGGCGACACCATCCAGGACGATGATCACCGCCTCTCTCATTGAGCTCAGAGGGGTTCGAAGTTCGTGAGAAACGGTCGCGATGAACTGCGACTTCATTTCCATGGTTCGCTGCAGCTCCTCCTCGGCCCGCTTGCGGTCGGTGATGTCGTTCATCGCGATGAGCACGTGCTTGCTCCCGTCGATGTTGACCGGCTCCACGCTCACGGCCATCCAGGGTCTGCTCTTGTCGTCGCGCAGGGCCAGTTCCATCTCCTTTCCGCGAATGGACTCGTCGGCAACCAGCGCCTTGCGGACCAGGTCCCGGAGCAGGCAGCCCTCGCAGGATTGCAGGCCGCCCGGATTGTCCAGAACACTCGCGGCGTGAACGCAACCGAGCGTCTGGCAGGCGTCGCAACCGATGATGCCGGCGTAGTCCTTCCCGGACATCTGGCGGATGACATCGTTGGCTCGGGTTACCTTCAGATGGTCGTTGACCAACAGCATGCCCAGCGGGGTCGCATCGAAGATCGCTTCGAGGTTCTTCTGCTTTCGGTTGAGAACCTCCTGGATCCGTCGGCTCTCGGTCACGTCCACGAGCGAGACCATCAGACAGATAGGCTTTCCGCTTGCGTCCCGGACCGCGCTGGCCGACACCTGAACGATGAAATCCGAACCGTCGGCGCGGCATGCCTCCATGTCTCCGTTCCACATGCCGTTCTCCAAGGCCAATCGACATGCAGTCATCGCGTCATCAGGGGATTTCACAACAGTCGCGATGGATCTGCCCAGGATTTCGCTCTCCTGGGTGTACCCCCACATTCTCAAGGCCGATGGATTGGCGAATGTCAGTCGGTTCTCCAGGTCGACGAACACGATGCCACTGGCGGCGCTGTTGACGGCGCTGTCCTTGAGCAACAGGGCCTCCTGCACCCGCTCGGCGGTGGCCCTGGCCTCGTTGGCGTCTTCCGCCAGGCTCAGCGCCGCTTCCCGCTGCTGCCGCAGCGCCTGGTTGGCCCGGTTCAGCTCCTGGGCCCACCGCAGCAAGTCGGATTCGTGGGCAGTCCCCTGAAGTCGTTCAAATCCGACTTCGGCCATGAGCTGTGCGCACGTGGTCAGGTAATGGAGGATGCTCCCCAGTTTCTCACGAGAGATCACAGGCACGCAAGACAAAGCCTCCAGATAGGCGACCTCGTCGAAACCGAACTCCTGGGCCTGCCTCCGGAAGAACTCCTTGTCTGGAGGCTCCAGGAGAAACTGCCCGATGAAGACATTCCCCACGTGCCGTCCGCCAACGAGGATCGGCGACGCGGCGTCCGTCAATCCGTTGTGGCACCGGTACAGGGAGAACTGCTTGCCCTCGTTCAACCGCCCGGCCAGGCAGGTATCGCTTTCCACGCATCGGGCGCAGGTCCGCGGGTTGACGCGATGGAAATCGCTGCAAATCCGCTGCCAGCGGGATTGCACGAACACGTTCCCCTGTGGATCGATGATGGCCGCCGCGACGCCGACGGCATCGCAGAAGCTGTTCATGAAGTCCTGCATGCGAGTCGGCGACAGAATATCCGCCAGCGTATACTCCACCCGCTGCCCCTCAGCCGCAGTTCGAACGATCGTATCCGTGCTCGAGTCATTGGTGTCGGAAACCGACGTCTCTTCCTCCAGCGTCATGTACGGTGCGGCCTGGCCCGACGTCGCCGCCAGATCATTGATTTTCTGCTTGAGTTCGACGATGCGGAGCTCTCTGGCCGTGGCCAGTCGGTTGAACCGTTCGATTTCCTGGACGTGGTGACGCAGGGCTTCCTCGGCGGTCTTTCGTTCCGTGATGTCGATGTCTGCGCCTCGATAACCGACCAGATTTCCGCTGTCGTCGAGGATCGGCACGCCGCTGCGCAGCAGCCAAACCACGTTTCCGCTTTTGGCGACGGCGCGGAGCTGAAGGTCCATGAACACGTCCCGCCGTCGGCAGACCTCGCGGCTTTCCTCGATCAGACGCTCGGCGTCTCGCGGATGGAAGAAATCCGACATCCGTTTCTTGCCGAGGATCTCCTCGACGGTGTAGCCGAGGATCTTCTCGACCACGGGACTGGCGTACGTATAGACGCCGTCCGCGTCGACCTCCCAGATCCATTCCCGCGCGTTTTCCGCGACCTGTCGAAAGCGCCTCTCCGATCGACGCAGGGCTTCCTCCATCTGCTTACGCTCGGTGATGTCGCGAATCACTCCGATGGACCCTGTGACTCCGCCGTCGGAATCGTACACGACGCTCAACGAAATATCGACGTCGATGATCGCCCCGTCGGCGCAGATCATCCGCGTCTCGAAGTGGTGCTGCATGCCCTTGCGGCGAACGCTCAACAGGCGAATCTTCTGCCAGTCCGATTCCGGATACAGGCTTTTGACGTGCCGGTTGCGAAGCTCCTGCTCGCCCATGCCCAGCAATTGCTCTGTGAACTTGTTCCAGGAAACGAGCCGTTCCTCCGCATCCACCATCATGATCGCCACCGCGGAGTTGTCGAAGATCGTCCGATACCGCAGTTCGGCCGACTGCAACTGGCGTTCCGCCTTCTTGCGCTCCAGCGCGTAGCGAATGGCCCGCATGAGCAGGCTGGCGTCCACCTGGCCCTTGATCAGGTAGTCCTGGACGCCCATCTGCACCGCGTGTGTGGCGGTGTTCTCATCGTCCAAACCGCTGAGCACGATGATGGGCAGATGGGGCGCGTAGGCCTGCAGACGACTCACCGAGTCCATCCCCTGGCTGTCGGGCAGACCGAGATCCAGCAGGATGATGTCGAACGGATGCTCCTTGAGCAGCGTCAACGCCGTCGCCAGTCGATCGGCGTTCTTCACGTCGCAGCCTCCCAGCGTCGACTGGGAGAGCAGACGCTCGAGCAGCTTGCGATCGATGATGTCGTCTTCGATGATCAGAATTCGCAACGCAGTGGGCATGGCCGGAGCATCCTCCTGGTTTCACGCGTTCGCATCGTCTTCCGTCGCTTTCCGACGTCACGCGTCTTTCTTGTCCTTCAACACCGCGTGAATCTTGTCCATCAGTTGGGCGAAATCGAACGGCTTGGTCACGTAGTCCGAAATCCCCCGGGACGACGCCGCCGCGATGTCCTGCGGCTCGCACCGGGCGGTGAGCATGATCACCGGCGTGTGCTTGAGGGCCGGATCGGCGCGGAGATGTTCGAGCATCTGGTGCCCGTTCATGCCGGGCATGTTCGTGTCCAGCAGAATCAGATCCGGCTTCTCCGCCGCCGCCCGCTCCAGGCCTTCCTGCCCGTTCGAGGCCGTCACCACGTTGCAGTTGGCGAATTTCAGGCGATACTCGACCGTGCTGACCAGGTCCGGTTCGTCGTCCACCACGAGAATCTTCACACGGTCGGTCTTTTTCTTCGTTTTGAACAATCCCAGCATATGTGCTTCTCCTTTAAGAGTAGATTACGGATTCAACGCCTCTTCCACGGTCCCCCGCGGCTTGGCCTTGCCGCTGTCGTCCTTCCGAGACGACAGAAGCGACATCTCGCGGAGTCGATCCCGTGCGGCCGCGACTTCTGGAGGAATGGAGTCCTCTCCGCAGATGCGAGGCGACAGCAGAATGACCAACTCCGAACGGCTCGTCACGATGGCTGTGCTTCGGAACAGCAATCCGATCAACGGCAGATCTCCCAGGATGGGAACCTGGCGAACCTCTTTGGTCTTCTCGACCCGCCGCAAGCCGCCGATGACGATCGTCTGACCGTTCCGAAGCAGCAGCGCCGTGGTGGCGTGACGCGTATCGACCACTGGAACGCCTTTGGCGCTTTCGCCCGTGCGAACGTTCTGCTCGGCATCCACGTTCAGGAAGATGTTGTTGCCGTCCGTCACCACGGCCGACACCTGGAGCGTGACGCCGACTTCCTTGAATTGGGTGGTTGTCAAGGCTGCGGCGCCGCCCTGGGCGGTGTCCATGATCTCCTCATAGGGGACTTCCTCGACTGCCTTGATCGTCGCCGACTGACCGCTGACCACCAGAGTGCTCGGACTGGCCAGAATCTCCACGTCCCGTTTCTGCTGAATGGCGTGCAGGACATGACGGATCGTGCCGCTGATCAGGCTCAGGTCGCCCCCGGTGCCGACCGTGTTGAACACGGTCGCACTACCGACGGTGTCGGCGTCCGACCGCGTCGAACGGAGTCTGTCGGTCGTCAGGTTCTGCCGGTAGACCACATCGTACATGTCATGCGAAAGCAGGTCCCAGTTGACCCCGATTTCCGCGTCGTCGCGCAACTGCACATCGAGAATCACGACCTCGACCAGGATCTGAGACGGGGTCTGGTCGGCCTTCTTCACCTCCGCCATGATCTTGGCGAGATTCTCCGGCGTGTCGCAGATGATGACGGAGTTGTTCTTCTCGTTGACGGACGCTGTTCCGTGCTCCGTCACCATGCGGTCCAGAACGCTCTTGAGACTCCTGGCCTCAAGAAACTTCAGCACGATCGACTCCATGGCCAGTTCCGGCCTCTCGACCGATACGTTCGGTTCCGCGGGCTCGGCCGGGTTGGACTCGGATTCCGCCTCCGCCAGCAGGGCTGCGAACGGATTCTTCGAAGCCTGCCCATCCGCAGGAGAAGTCTGCCCCTTGGCGGCCACCGCCACCAGGACCACCACGGTCGCACACAACAAAACGAAATCGCGAAATGAACCGTTCATTTGGTGAGCTCTCCAGGGCGTACCAAGGCATAGAGGGTCAGACCAAGCTGGCAATGCAGCCGTCCGCTGCGAGGATCGACAAGATCCAGACGGCAGGAATCCACCCAGACCTTCTGAGGCCGCTGTTGAAGGGTCCGCAGCAGCGAGACGATCTGTTCATACGATCCGGCCGCCGTCAGGTCCACGTGGGAAGCTTCCACGGTCGTCAGCGAGTTCGGATCCTGGGCTTTTCTCCCGGCTTCCCCATCCCGCGTGAAATTCGCCTCCGTCACGACGCAGCCGGTCGCTTCTACGAGGCTCTGGAGATCGTGGAGGAACGCCTGGGATTCTCCGCGGGTGAAGAGTCCTTCCTGCAACCTCGCCAGGTCGCTGCGCAGGGTCCGCAGGTTCGCGAGCTTCTCATCCAGACCTTCAGCGACGGTGTCCAGTTCCTCGGCCATCTTGCCCATGACCGGCTCCAGACGCTGCATGGCGTGCAGGTAGCCGACATGGGGCCAGACCACCCAGTTGCACAGCGCGGCCGCTGCGATGACGAACGGAGCCGTCGTGAGGGCGTATCGCCTCGATGCGGAAAGCTGTGTTCTAGGATTCCTGGGCACGGAGGGGCTCCTGACTCATGGGTTTCAGCACGCAGTTGATTTCGTATTCCACGATCTCGCCGGCCGCCTGGCGTCGTTGCAGGCGAGTGAGCCGGACCGATGTGAAGGAGGTTCCGGCGTCCAGATTCTGCACGAACGCTTTGGCATGCCCGTGCGAGAGGGCCATTCCTTTGAGTTGAACGTTCTGGCTGTCGCCGCAGGTCACATGAGTCAAGCACACGCCTGTCGGTGCGGCCTGCCCGATCGAATGCAGCATGCCCGACCAGTCCACTTCGCGACGGGCGCGGATGGGCTCCAGGTTCGCCAGTTCACGCGTCATCCTCAGCAACTCGCCATCGACGAAGCGGTCTTGGGCGATTCTCGTCGGCATCGTATGGAGTTGTCCGGCGATTCGGTTCTGCTCGATGCGACGGTTCATGGCGTCGGCCGTCCAGGCAAGCATCTGCACGAGAAGGAACACCGTCAGAAAGACGCCGGCGGCCGCGTTGGCCACGATCCATCCCCGGCGGGACGATCGACGGGCTTGGACCACCTCGTCCGGAGTCAGGTCGATGCGAAGTTCGTCGCCCTCGACGTCGAGGGCCTTCAGCGCCGCTCCGACGGCCGGCAGGGACGGTGGGGCGCTGTCCCTTTTCCCTTCGGAGAGGATCAGGAGCGAATCCAGGGCGTCCTGGACGACCAGGGTCTTCACGCCGGGCTCCAGGGCGGGCAGATCCGCGAGACAGTCTTTCGGGATGTCCGTGTCGCAGAGAACCAGACGGGCTTGCCAGTGGGGAGCCTCGTCCGTGGACTCCGTGTTCGAGTATCGCAAGACAGCGTTCAACTCGTCGCACAGCCAGGCACGAAGGACATCGGGCGCGTCCCCCCCGGCCGGAATGTCCCGGATCCTGACGAAGTCGAGCGTCCCGCTGCTGAACAGGCACAGGATCAGACTGCTGCGGGTCAACATCCCGATCAGAGCGGGGCCCCGACGCAGTTGGCTGTCCGTGACCAGCAATGCCCTGACGCAGGCCAGTGCTGCGGGTTCCACACTGCCGGCCGCAACCCCCGCAGCGCCGCAGATTTCCAGCGTTTCAGCCACCTCTGTGCTGTCCGCGGCCACCGCCAGCAGTCGCTTTCCCGTGCCGGACCCGATTCCGCAGTAGTCCGACGCCATAGGCCGCCCGGACATCGCGACGTACTGTTTCAACTCGCCTTCCACGAACTCGGCCAGGTTGCCCGGCATCTGCTTGGGCAGTTCCAGCAATCGCAGAATCACCGAGGGCGCCGACGTTGTCACCGAGGTCCGGACCGCACGGGCTCGCGCGCCTCGCCCCAGTTTACGCAGAATCCGCGACAAGGCCTTGCCGGGCGACAACCGACGCCCTGAACCCTCGCCTAGGGCCCATTCTCCCCCAGCGGCCGCAACGACCCTGACGCCCTGCTCGGTCTTCTCGACCAGAGCGACGCTGACTCGGCGGTCGCCGATGTCGATGCCCAACGCTGTTTTCGCGACAAATTTCATGGGTTGATCCGAAACTCATCGATCCGAATCAGGTGCGGCGGACCGTCCGGCGAAACCGCCACGTCCGCCTCGACGCGGGCGGAGAAACCGTCGGCGGTCTGTGCGGCGGACCGGATCGTCGTGTCGTTGATCGTCACCGTGTAGGTTCCGTTGCCGAAGGGTTTGTCGGCAAATCCTTCCGTCCAGCCGGGAGCGACGCGTAGCCGCGACAGAGCGTCATTGAGTCCAGCCTCGGCCACCGCCAGGGCTTTGACGCCGTGAATGTGGTTCTGCATGAGCTGGATTTCCTCCGCGTTGACCTGAAGATGGCCCACGACGGTGGCCGCCAGGAGGGCCACCAGGACCACCACGATCAGCAGGACCGAACCGGATTGTCTGGGCTCTGTTCGCATGGCATTCCACTCACGGCGCGAAGGCCGAGGCCCCCGGCGAGATCGTGACATCGATCTTCGCATAGTTCGTATACAACGTATTCTCTCGGTTGCCTCGCTTCTTGTCGTTGGAGACGATGAACAGGGTCACGGTCTTGCCCTTGGCTCCGCCCATGTATCCAGACGCAGGCCCCTTGCAGGAGCCTGTGAGCGTAATCTCAGTTTCCGTGTTGGCGGATTTCTGAAGCAACTCATAGCTTCGCGACGCATGGTTCCAGATGTACAGAGCCGCTCCATCGTCAGAGGCTCCATGGGCGTTCACGCCCCTGCCTTTCCAGGTCGCAACGATCGAGGACACCTCGGCCGGTGTCTGTTCGATCTCGAATACCAGCCGAACCTGAGCATACTCAGCCCCATGGGACACCGCCAGAACGTGGGACTTTCCGTCGTCGGCGCTGATCAAATCGTATTGATCCGACTCGACCACCAGGGTCGGCACAGACAACGCATCCGGGATCTGCGGCTTTCCCTCCTCGGCAAACGCGAAGCTGTTGACGCCTGGTTCGGACGTTGCGAAATCGTATGTTACGACAGTTTCGCCGGGCTCATCCGCCCGGCCTTGCGCCGCGATACGCAGGCAGCAGGCCCCCCGGACGATCTGGCCGCGAGTCATCGAGCCTGAGCTTCGCAGGCGGGCCTCCCAGGTCACCAGGCGCGTCGCGCCGGGAACCGCCGCCGGATGGGTCAAGTCGTCTCCGTCGTAGCAGACGAAACGCAGGGCATCCACCGGCCCGACGAGTTCGCCCGGGTTGTCGGCGGGACCGAAGCGGACCCATCCATCCGCACCCAAGAAACATCGATAGGACGTTCCGTCGGCGGACTCGAACTGAAGATGGCCCTCGTCGCTTGTCTGCTCGCTAACGGCGGTGACGCAATGCGCCGCAGCCAGGTGGCGACAGAGTTGCTCGTTGAGCACTCTGGCGGTCTGAACCATCTCCAGAGCGGCCCAGCGAGCATCGGCGCTGTTGCGCACGCCGGCGAACAGCGGCATCACCGCGGCGAACACCACCGCGACGATCGCCACCGCGACCGTCAATTCCACGAGCGTAGTGCCTCGCGGATCGACCACTCTGTTCTTCACACATCGCATTCTCTGCGCGCTCCAAGACAGTTCACATGACTGCTTTTCGGCACAATCGGGGTGGCCCATTATCGCCTTTGCGGCTTGGTGCTCGATGAAGGCTTTTCGGCTCGATTCCGGTGCAAGATGGACTTGTCGCAGGCTTGTGCCGCATTCTTCTGGGACGGACAGGCTCGCGCCGCCGTACAATGTGAGGAATCGCGGCATCACTGCCCGATAACCACTCGATGCTCGCTCACAGAGCGTCCGGTCCGGGCCAGCGTCTCGCCAGCGCCGTGCTCAAGCTCACTTCCACCTCGCTCGCGGCGAGCGATCCGTCGCCGTTGCGGTCGAGGCCCACCGCGACGGTCACCGTTCGCAGGGAAGGATGGGCGTTGTCCGTCACCGTGCAGAGGAAACCGTCGCCCAGTGCCTGGGAGACGCATTCGAAGGATTCGTCGTAATGATAGAGCGAACGAGTCCGAAGCCGTTCCAGCTCTTGCTGAGCCAGGAGGAGACTCCAGCTCTTGCGGTCGATGACGCGGTCCATGCCATGCGCGGCGGTCAGGACCTTCAGCAGCGGAACGATCGAAACCAGGAGCAGAGTCGATGCGACGACCGCTTCGGTCAGGGTGACTCCCGCGCACCGCGGATTGCGGGTTCGTGTCCGTCCGTTCATTGCGTCCATCTCACCGCCCCCGTGGTCGGCGCAATTTCCACCAGATACGTCCGACCCTTCGCCGCCACACGCAGGCTGGTGGCGCTGCCGGTCCGCAGATTGCCCAGGGGACCGAACTCGAAACGCTGCCCGCCGGTGCATCGGACGGTCTCGGGGATCGTGCAAACCGCGATCGACGTCGAGTCCTGGAGGTCGATGATCTCATACCCGTCGTAGGGGCTTCCTCCGCTCATCACCAAGGCGAAACCCTGAGGGTTCCGGGCCGCGTGCAGGATCGCGCTGGCGCGGACGCGTCGAAGGTCGGTGGCGATTTGCCGGACCGCGGCATCGGCCCGAATTCCCCCTACCGCGCCGAGATTGGCGCGGGGCACCGCCACCACCGCCAGGATCGAGAGAATCAGCACGACCGTGATGACCTCGACCAGCGTGTGTCCCGTGGTCAAACGTCGGGCGCGTCCGTAGACTCTCGGTTCTTTGGGTCTCATGCGGCTGTCCATCGATGAAGCGACGGATGACCACCGGAGGCGGCCATCCGTTGCACAGTCATTCGAGAAGCTGCGATGCGAAGATCACACGCCAACACCCATTGCGATCAATGAGTGTGCGGCATGACCCGGTGCGTCGTCGTGCTGTATTTGTATGCGGTGCCAAAGGGGCACGCCGGAACGCCATCCGGGAAGTAGTTCGGATCCGTCGTCACGACGGTGAGCCGTCGCGGCCACCCGTTCTCATTGGCGTAGTACAGCTCGATCTGCGAATTGAGCAGGTCCACGTTTGTCTCGCACGCCCTGATCTTGGCGTTGGTCGCGCCGCTGATCATACGCGGGACCGCAATGGCGGCCAGCGCCCCCAGGATCATCACCACGACCAGAAGCTCCACCAGCGTAAATGCCCTTTTGCTGTGCATTATTTCCTCCTTACAGTTCCGTTAACCAACGATTTCAGGTTTCCTATCGACAGATCGACGCGGCGACTTAATGTCGCAGGCGACGCCTTCATTTCAAACAGGCCATATAGTCGAACATCGGCAGGTAGACGCCCATGAGGATCAGGCCGATAACCATGCCCATGAGAATGGTCAGAGCCGGTTCCAGCTTCACCAGAAGGGACGTCGCCAGGCGGTCGGCGTCTTTGTCGAGCAGATCGGCGGCCTTGGCCAGCATCTCCGGCAGAATCCCCGCCTCTTCGCCGGAAGCGGCCAGTTGAATCACCAGCGGAGGGAAGATTTCGTGCGTCTCCAACGACTTGGCGACAGGATGCCCCGTGCGGATAGCCTGCTGGAGATCGCCTGTGATTCGCAGCATCTCCTCGTTTCGGGCCACTTTGCCGGCGGATTCCAGGGCCTCGATGATCGGGACGCCCACCGAGATCAACATGCCGAATGTGCGGATAAACTGGGAGACCAGGACCAGCCGGCTCAGTCGCCCGATGAGGGGCAGCCGCATCTTGAGACGGTCCCAGCGCAGACGCACCGAGGGTTTCTTCAAGAGACGACGAACTGCGATCCCTGTGCCCATCGCCCCAGGCAGCAACAACCACCAATAGACGCGAAGGACCCCGCTGACGACCACCAGCGCCTGGGTCGGCCCAGGCAGCTCGACGTGCAGCCGACGGTAGAGCTGCGAGAACATCGGAACGACGAAGATCAGCAAGGAGACCACCACCAGGGTGCAGACCACCCCCACCACCATGGGGTATACGAATGCGGCCCGCGTCTTTTCCTGGAGCTCCATCCGCTTTTCCAGATACCGAGCGCTGGCGTCGAGGGATTGCGTCAACTTGCCTGCGGATTCGCCGGCTTCGATCATTCCCAGAAAGAAGTCCGAGAAGACGCCGCGGTGTTCTTCGAAGGCCGCCTTCAGGCTCGAACCCGATTCCACGCGACGACGAACGTCGCCAAGCACCGCCTGCAACGCCGGGCTGTCCGACTGCTGCTCCAGAATCTCCAGGCAGCTCGTGATGGACAGACCCGCGGAGTACATGCCCCCGAACTTGTAGGCGAAGGAGGCCACGTCTCGCTGACGAATCCGCCCGCGGGATTTCGCGGGGCCTCGTTGACGTCGGGCCTGGATCAACTCGTATCCGAGCTTCACCAGTTCGCGTCGCAGGGCCCTGACACTCTCGACGTTCGTGTACACGCTGCTGATCTCGTTTCCCGCAGCGTCTTTCGCAGTGTATTCGTAGACAGCCATCAGTCGTTCTTGAGATCCACCACTCGCATCAGTTCGTCAACCGTCGTCCCGCCTCGAACCACTTCGTCCAAAGCGCTGCTTCGCAACACCCGCATGCCTTCCTGCACGGCCTGGTCCTTGATGTGGGTGTCGCCGGCTCCGTCCAGGATCATCCGTCGGATCTTCGATGAAACCGGCAGGATTTCGTAGATCGCCTTTCGCCCCTTGTATCCGGTCTGGTAGCAGTAGTGGCATCCAGCCCCGCGGACCAGGCGGTTCTCGTCGCCCGGCGTCAGGCGTCCTGCGAGCAACTCTCGCTCCTGCGGGTCCGGCTCGTACGGACGTTTGCACCGAGGGCAAACGACCCGCACCAGTCGCTGGGCTACGGTCCCCAGCAGCGCCGAGGCCACCAGGAAAGGCGGAATGCCGATGTTGACCAGACGGGACACCGCTCCGGCCGCGTCGTTCGTGTGCAGCGTGCTCAAGACCAGGTGGCCCGTCAGCGCCGCGCTGATCGCGATCTCCGCAGTCTCCAGATCGCGGATTTCGCCGATCAGAATGATGTCGGGGTCCTGCCGCAGGATGCTTCGCAACGCGGATGCGAACGTCAAACCCGCTACAGGCTTGATCTGCACCTGGGTAATCCCCGACAGACGGTACTCGACCGGGTCCTCGACCGTCACGATGTTCCGCTCGGGCGTGTTCACGAGCTGGAGCACGGAGTAGAGCGTCGTCGTCTTGCCGCTGCCGGTCGGGCCGGTCAGCAGGAGCATGCCGTATGGGTTGGCCGCCAGTTCGCGGAACTTGCGGTTGTCCTCGGGAGACGTCACGACTTCATCCAGCGACCAGCGGCTGGCGTTCTTGTCCAGGATGCGCAGCACGATCTTCTCGCCCCCCACCGAAGGCAGGGACGAGACGCGAAGGTCGTATTCCTGCCCTTCGTGGCGGAGCGTGATGTGCCCGTCCTGGGGAATCCGCTTCTCGGAGATGTCCATCCCCGCGAGAATCTTGATGTGCGAGATGACCTCGGCCTGGGCGGAGATGGGAACGTCCACCGCCCGCCGGAGCATGCCGTCCACGCGGTATCGGACTCGCAGTTCGCTCGCCTGCGGCTCCATGTGAATGTCGCTCGAACGGGCGTCGATGGCCCCGCGGACGATCGACGCGACCAGTTTGGAGATCGGGTCGTCGCCGGCGCCGAATCCTCCATCGACGGATTCCCCGTCTTTCTCCGCGTCCTGGTCCGGGTTCTTCTTGAGCCGCATCGAGGCGATGGCCTGCTTGGTGGCGGCCGTCACGTCGAAATGGAAATGGATCGCCTGCTGTACCGCGTGCGGCGTCGCGGCTACCGGCACGACGCGGTACCCCGTCTTGAGCTCGATCTCGTCGCGAGCCCGCAGGTCCAGGGGAGCACTCATCGCCACGAACAACTGCTGGCCCTCGCGCCGCAACGGAATGGCGCAGTGGCGATTCGCCAGATCCTGCGAGACCAGGTGCGAGATGATCGGATCGATCATCTCCGGCGAGAGATTCACGAACTCGAACTTGTTGACCGCGGCCACCGCCCTCGCAAGGTGCTCTTCGTCCACCAGTTTCTCACGTTTGAGCAGCGACAGCAGGCTCTCGCCGGTCTGCTTGCGTTTCTCGGCGAGGGTTTCGATCTCGTCGCTCGAAACTACCTTCTCGTCCAGCAGGAACGATATTATCGGGTCGCGATCAGTCACAACATGTCTCCTGGGCACTATGCCACCGGGGGTTTATCGACCGATCCAGGGAGGCACGTTAGGTTGACGATCGAGGATTTATGACTTACGATCTGAAGTGGACATTCGAACCAACAGATCGGGCATCTTGATGGAGGTTGGATTATGACGAGATGGATAGGGTTGATCGCATGGGTCGCCACAACATGTTTGTGCGGATGTCGCTCCGCCCAGACCCCAGATCCGCTGCAGGTCCGAAGTCTGTTCAACGGCAAGGACCTTTCCGGCTGGGTCAACGTCAACACCGCCCCGGACACGTGGAGCGTCCAGGACGGCACCCTGATCTGCACGGGCCTGCCCATCGGGATTCTGCGGACCGACCGACAATACGAGAACTTCATCCTGGAACTCGAGTGGAAGCACCTCCAGGCGGCCGGCAACTCCGGCGTCTTCGTCTGGAGCGAGGGCCTGCCGCCCGAGGGCAAGCAGTTGCCCACTGGCGTTGAGGTCCAGGTCCTGGAACTCGACTGGGCGGTGCAGAACAACCAGACCGACGCCTACGTCCACGGCGAAATCTTCGGCACAGGCGATGTCAAGATCCAGCCCGATAACCCTCGCAACGTCCGCAGCAAGTCGTTCGAGAACCGCTGCCTGGGCAAAGGCCAGTGGAACCGCTACACGATCGTCTGCGTCGACGGGACCATCAAGCTGGCGGTCAACGACAAGTTCGTCAACGGCATCGCCAAAGCCTCCGTCAAGAAGGGCTACATCTGCCTGGAGTCCGAGGGGGCGCCGATCCATTTCCGCAATATTCGGATCATCGAGCTGCCGCCGGGCATTACGACGCCCGAGCAGACGGCCCCCATCGTTGAGAGCAAGGAGACACGAGGATGAGCACAGGCAATTCCAAGCGGGCTGTCACACGACGGACCCTCCTGGGCGGCGCCGCTGCGATGGCGGGTCTGGCAGCCGCCAGGCGGCTGATCGCACAGCCTTCGACCGTGACGAATCCGGAGGAACTGAAGAAGATCGAAGCGGCGCTTCCCGCCAGGGCCCCCGCCGTCCCCCGCAGGGCGCGTCGGCTCCTGATCTTCGATCTCAACGTCGGCTACGGCGGACACGGCTCCATCCCCACCGCCAACACGGCGTTCACGCTCATGGGCAAGAAGACCGGGGCCTTTGAGACGGTCGTCAGTCGCGACCCCGCGGTGTTCAGGCCGGAAAGCCTCGCCCAGTTCGACGCGGTGTTCTTCAATAACACCGTGGGCAACTGCTTCGAGGACCCTGCCCTGCGACAGAGCCTGGTCGAATTCGTCTACAGCGGCGGCGGCCTGATGGGCGTACATGGCACCTCGGTCGCGTTCACCAAATGGCCCGGCGCCATTGAGGACTGGCCCGAGTTCGGCATCATGCTCGGGGCCCGGGGCGCCAACCACAAGGCCAACGATGAGCACGTCTTCATCAAGCTCGACGATCCGACCCATCCCGTGAACCAGGTCTTCGGTGGCCAGGGCTTCGACTACCGCGACGAGTTCTTCCGCGTCCACGAGCCCTACTCGCGCGACCGCGTCCGCGTGCTCCTGAGCATCGACACCGCCAAGACCGATATGCAGCAACAGCCCTCCTACGGAGGCGTGGTGCGGACCGACAACGACTACGCTCTGGCCTGGGTGCGACAGTACGGTCGGGGCCGCGTCTTCTACTGCGGCTTCGCCCACCATCCCTCAGTCTTCTGGGACCCGAAGATGCTCGAATTCTACCTGGCCGCCACGCAGTTCGCCCTGGGCGACCTCGCGGCCCCCACGACGCCCAGCGCCAAGCTGACCCCGGCCATCCGGGCCCAGGAGCAACTTGATTGGCGGCTGGTTCTCCTGCCGTCGCCCGCCACCGAACTGACCGTCTTCGAGTTGATCGACAAGGCCGCTCAGTTGGGCGTACTCTATGTCGGCGGAAGCGAGCAGCAGAAGGTCGGCGGGGGCATTCCGAAGACTCTCGGCAACCAGCTCACGAACGACGAAATGAGGGAGATTCGTCTGAAACTCGACTCCGCCGGAGTTGGCCTGACGGCCTACCGCACAACCCATATGCCCGGCCCCAAGGACCCTACGAATGTCGTCGAATTCATCAGGAGATCCGGAGTCGAGATTGTTTTCAGCGGTGAACGGACCTACATGTCACCTGCGGCAAGACCACCGGAACTTGTCCACCTCGACGAGCCGGCCCGCGACAATCAGATGGACGCCGTCCTGCAGAAGTGTCGCCGGGCCAATTCGCATCCCGTTGTGTTTATGCTGGAGCACACGGACGGGGTGGCCCGGAGCATTGAGGCTTTCAACAAGGCAGTTGTGCAACTGGCGAATGGAGGATGATCGTGACACTATCTCACAGAATCACACGGCGCCGCTTCATGGCTCGTGCCGTGGCGGCATCCGGAACAGTTGCCGCCCCCTGGATCGTTCCGTCTTACGTGTGGGCGACTCAGGGAAATGCGGCTCCAAGCGGGCGAATCAACGTCGGGCTGATCGGGAACGGATGCATGGGCAGGGGTCACTTGAGCCGACTCGCAGGCGATCGCGAGATTCAGGTGCTGGCCGTGTGCGACGTGGATCGGACGCGACGCGAAGAAGGCAAGCGTCGGGTTGAGGAGACGTACGCGGCCCGCAGCGACGCCGGCTCCTATCGGGGCTGCGCCGCGTACAACGACTATCGCGAGATTCTGGCCCGGCCGGATATCGACGCGGTCGTGATCGTCACGCCGGACCACTGGCACGCGATGCAATCGATCCATGCGGTCGAGGCCGGCAAAGATGTCTACTGCGAAAAGCCGATTTCCCTGACCATCCGCGAGGGCCGCCGACTGGTGGAGGCCGTCCGTCGATACGGGCGGATCTTCCAGACCGGCACCCAGTACCGCTCCATCTCGACGATCCGCCAGGTCGTCGAGTTCGTCCGGTCCGGCGGGCTCGGGAAGGTCAAATCGGTCTTCACGCTCTGGGGCAGGATCGGGGCCCGTCTCGGGGTCGATTCGTACATACCGGAGGATTTCGCCCTGCCTGCCGAGGCTGTGCCGGACGGATTGGACTGGGACCTCTGGGTGGGACCGGCCCCCTGGCAGCCGTACAACAGCGCGTATCACAGAAACCCGATCCCCGGCGTCGTGCCCTGGGCCTTCCACGAGGACTTCGGGGCCGCCGCGATCACCTGGTACCACTCCCACGCGGCCGACGTCATCCAGTACGCCCTGGGCATGGAGAACAGCGGCCCGGTCGAGATCATCCACCCCAGCACAGGCCAGTTCCCGACGCTCACCTGCCGCTACGCCAATGGCACGCTCCTGCACTTGGTGGACCATTGGGGCATGGTGAAGGACGTGTACAAAGCTGTCCCGGCGAACGCCCGGCTGGAGGGCAACTTCGGCGGCATCTTCGTCGGCGAAGAAGGCTGGGTCACCTCCCTGTCCACCGGCGGCCCGATCGAAGGCGGACCCGACGGCCTCTTCGAACGGATGAAGTTGACCACCCGCGAAGTCAACATCGGCGACAACAACCATCACGCGAACTGGTTCGACTGCGTCCGCACCCGCCGGCAGCCCAGTTGCAGCGAAGAGATCGGCCATCGGGGCGCGTCCCTCGGGCACCTGACCGTCATCGGCTACAAACTGCAACGGTCCCTGCGATGGGACCCGGTCAAAGAGGAATTCCCGGGCGACGACGCGGCCAACCGGCTCCTGAGCAGGTCCACTCGCAGCCCATGGCACATTTGAAACGACACACAGGAGGAAACATGAGTAGTCGCAAGGTATTCGCCGCGGTGTTGGCTCTGCTCGCGTCGATGAGTCTCAGTTGCGTCTCGGCACAATCGACATCGGCAGGCGTTGAGGCCAAGGTCGAGGACAACAAGGTCGTCGTCACGATCGACGGGAAGCTATTCACCTGCTACAAGTTCGACCATTCCCAGAAGTACCCTTACTTCTGGCCGGTCAACGGGCCGACGTCGGGCCAGTCCGTCACAACCGAGACCTCCGAGCCCTATCCGCACCATCACTCGCTGTTCTTCGGCTGCGACCGCGTCAACGGCGGCAACTACTGGCAGGACACCAACGAACGCGGCCAGATCCTCTCGCAGGGGCCCAAGATTCTCGAGTCCTCCGGCGGCAAGGTCGTCATCGAGGACGAATGCCTGTGGAAACAGCCCGGCAAGGACCCCATCATTCGCGACCGTCGCAGAATCGTAATTACCGCGACGAGCGAAACTCAGCGGTTCATCGATTTCGCGGTCACGCTGGAACCGCTGACGGACATCCGCATCCTCAAGACGAATCACTCGCTCTTTGCGGCTCGAGTCGTCCCCGAACTGAGCGTCCTTTCGGGCGGGACTCTGGTCAACGCCGAGGGCAAGACTGGCGAGAAGGGCACATTCGACGTCGCCTCGTCCTGGTGCGACTACTCCGGTTCCCGCAACGACGTGACCGAAGGAATCGCCATCCTGCAACACCCCACGAATCGGTGGTACCCATCGAAATGGTTCACTCGCGACTATGGCTTCTTCTCCCCCACGCCGATGAATTGGCTCGAAGGCGACAAGCTGGACCTGCCCAAAGGCCAGAAGCTGACCCTGAACTACCGCGTCGTCGTCCACACCGGCGATTGGAAACAGGCGGACATCCCTTCCCTGTTCGAGGCATACAAGCAGACGAAGCCTGTCGCCGGCGCATCGGCCACGACTCCGATGGAACGCATTCAGATTTCCGCCGATGGCCGAGGTCTCGTCACCACGAGCGGCGCCCGTTTCACCCCGTGGGGCTTCAACTACGACCACGACGAAACCGGCCGGCTGCTGGAGGACTACTGGGAGAGAGAATGGCCCAAGGTGGAGGCGGACTTCGAGGAGATGAGACAACTCGGAGCCAACGTCGTCCGCATCCACCTTCAGTTGGGCAGATTCATGCAAAGCCCCACCGAGCCGAACGAGACAGCATTAAAGACGCTCGGCCGGCTCGTGGAACTGGCCGAGCGGTTGAATCTGTACCTCGATCTGACCGGCTTGGCCTGCTACCACAAGGCGGATGTCCCCTCGTGGTATGACTCGCTCTCTGAGCAGGATCGGTGGGAGGTGCAGGCTCGATTCTGGGAGGCGGTGGCCGGACGGTGCGCTGAGAGCCCCGCGGTCTTCTGTTATGATCTGATGAATGAGCCCGTCGCGCCGGGCGACAAGAAGGAGAGCGAGTGGCTGCTGGGCGAACTGGGCGGCAAGTACTTCGTCCAGCGTATTTCGCTCGACCTGGCCGGACGCACCCAACAGCAGGTGGCCAAGTCCTGGGTCGATCGCCTGGTCAAAGCCATTCGAAGCCGCGACGACCGCCATCTGATCACCGTGGGCGTCATCCCCTGGGTGCAGTTTTTCCCCCAGGCCAAGCCGCTGTTCTACTCCAGGGAAGTGGCGGAGAACCTCGATTTCGCCAGCGTCCACTTCTATCCCGAGACGGGCAAGATCGACCAGGCACTCGCCGCCCTGGCCGCCTACAACATCGGCAAGCCCGTCGTGATCGAGGAGACCTTCCCACTGAAGTGCTCCCCTGCGGAGCTTGGCGAGTTCATCGACAAGTCCCAGGCCACCGCCTGCGGCTGGATCGGCTTCTACTGGGGCAAGACGCCCAGCGAGTATCGCGGATCGAACTCGATCAGCGACGCCTTGACCCTGGCGTGGCTGGAGCTATTCGAGAAGCGAGGACCTTTCTCACTTGAAGGCGGCCGTTGAAAGCTTCAGCGGCTCGAAGGCGGTGAGTTCCTTGAGCGGAACCGTGCCCCACGTCGTGTTCAGGTGGCCGAGCATTCGCGGATGGTTCTGCGCTCGGGAGTAGTCGATCAAGGCCTTGGCGGCGTCGGGCTTTCGCCAACTGGCCGGCCAGACGCGGAAACCCTTCTCCAGGAACATCGGGACCGACTCATAGGCGGGCCGCAGCTCGTAGTGCCAGTCGCAGATGACGATGTCCTTCGAGATCCGGTCGATGGCGCCTGCGGTGCCGTTCTTGCTGGCCTCCCACTCGCCGTAGTTGATCTTGTCGGCGTCGATCAGCCGGTCGCCCCACATGAGCATTTCGACCTTCTTCTCCTGGACCAGATGCTTGTGGTAGTCGTTGACCGCCAGGGCGAACAGCTCGCCCTTGTCCTTGCCCTTGCACCGGGGACAGGCCTCTTCGCCGATCAGGAACACCTCGTCCATTCCCACGTGGAACGCATCGGCCTCGAACGCAGCCAGCAACTCATCCATCAGACTGAAGATGATCGGGTTGACCTCCGGATGTTGCGGGCACCAGCTCCGGCAGTAGATCCCCTTGTTGCCGGGGTACTGGCCGGGACTCTCGTCGAACTGGGGGTACTTTCTCAACAGGACGAACGTGTTCTCGCCCCAGGACTGATGCCCCACGCACTGGAACTGCGGGATCAGGCGGATGTTGTGCTTCCTGCACTCGGCGACCAGCTTGCCGATCTGCTCTTTGCTGCTGGGATTGTCCCCGCGCAGCTCGGGATGCGACTGGTATTCGAATCCGTAGTTGATCTCCCCGACGATGGTGTTGATGCCCGCCTCCGCGAGGGTCGCGATGACCTCGGTCAACGCCTCGGTCTGTCCCCGACTGGTCAGCATGACGTGCACGCCGATCCAGGGTTTGGCGGGTTTCGACGCCTCGGCGGCCGACGCCCCGCCGACGAGGGAAACCGTGATCAACAGGCCCAGCAACGCGCACAACGCACTCTTTCCCATCGGTCAATCTCCAGGATGAACACGACCAACCACCGAACAGATCTGCTCCAGGCCTATTCTATCGATTTCATCGAACGCTGCAAGTCGATCTGAGTCGATATCCAGAACGCCCAGGAGCCTTCCGGAGGGTGTGACCACCGGCACGACGATCTCCGACCGGCACGAGGACGAGCAGGCGATATACCCCGGGAATTCGCGGACATCGGGAACGACCTGGGTCTCTCGCAGGCGGGCGGCCGCCCCGCAAACGCCCCTTTCGAAGGGGATCGTCAGGCATCCATGCGTCCCCTGGTACGGCCCGATCTTGAGCAGTCCCGGCTGAACCACGCGGTAGAATCCGGTCCAGTCGAAGGCATCGAACGCGTGGTGCAGTTCGCAGGCGACCGTCGCCATCACCGCGATCAGATCGGTCTCGCCTTCGATCAGGTGTTCCACGCGGTCCAATACGACATTGTATAACTGTCGTTTGTCCTGCGAGGTCATTGCGAAGTCCCTTTAGCCTCGTGCTGCAAGGCTGCGTATTGTTTCGCCAACTCGGTCACCGCGTCGTCGCTCTCGTCGATGTAGAGCTCCAGCCAATAGCCCTCAACGCCCTTCCTGGCGACGCGAATCCCGGCGGCGAGCCGACCGCGATGGTCCCCGCCGGCCTTGTCGCCTGCAACTAGGGCCGCCACCAGCCGGTCCGCGAGACTGCCCTCGGTCCGCTCGTAGGCGCGGGCCATGGCGTGAATCACCTCGCATCCGGTCAGCGTATTGCCCTGGCAGGCGTAGTACCGCCCTGCCGCAGAGCCCCACCACAGGCCGGAGGGATCTGAGCCGGAGCAATTGCGGTTGGCCGCCCGGCCGGACATGTCGATAATGGCCAGTTGACGTTTGTCCTTCCGCGGATCGTTCCGCAGAAGCTCCGCAAGGACCTCCTCCGGCAGGCGGCCCTCAGCCAGAAGGTCGAGGGCCTTCTCGCCCCAGGACGGATTGTGCCAATGCTGCGTGCAGAACGCGCCGACGCCCGCCCGCACATAGGGCACGACCTTCCCGACGGCGGGATACTTGCTGGCGACCGCGGCCCCGCAGACGCCGGTGTTCGGGTCCACCGCCACGATGGAGAACGTCCCGGACACCTCGCGATAGGGCACTCGGCCGGGTTCTTCGACCCGGTCCCTGCACCCGCACAACAACGCCGCCAGACAGACACCTGCGACAAGACTTCTCATCCGCATCCGCGACACTCCTGATCAAAGCAGGCCTCGAATCCGCATATGCCTTTCGCTGACCACGTCGACCGCAAACTCCAATCCGACTTCGCGAAGCTGGTCCCGGACCTCATCGGGTGTGAAGGCCGCCAGGAGGGAGTTGTAGAAATCCTTCTTGAGGATCTCGTGCTCACCGGCGGAGACCGCCTCGACAATCCGGGCCGCGGCTTCCTCCGACTGGGGACGGAACAGGTCCATCACGTAGACCGCAGCGCCGGGTCGGCCCAGACGCTTGACCTCTTCCCAGAACACCATCGGGTCCGGCAAGTGATGGAGGAGGTCTTTCGAGATGATCGCGTCGAACCCGCCGGCTCGAAGGCGAAGCCCTGGGATGCGTCCCCGGACGACGCGGACCCGCCGGAGCAGATCGGCGGTCTCCGCTGCTTCATGGGCCAGGCAGACCATGGCCTCCGACGCATCGACCGCCACGACGTAGGCGGACGGCGCCGCGCGAGCCAGACGGATGGGGATGTCGCCGGGACCGCAACCCAGATCCAGGACGGTCCCCAGCCTGGATTCGAAAGCCTCGATCAGGCCATTTACGAACATCTGATTGGACGAGGAGAAATCGGCCCTCGCGTATGCGATCGCCTGTTGCTCGTCGTCCATCACCTCGGGTTCCAAGATTCGATCCATACGCCTATTCTCCGCGGGCCGGCCACTCGAAGCGAGGCAAGTTGCCAGGGTCCCAACCAGCCAAGTGAGATCGATCGGCTTCGTTTCGCTCCATCGGCTTCTTGTACCGCCACGATCCGGCGCCAAGGATCTCCTCGCACAACCTCGCCAGGGCAGGATCGTACTGCTTGAGCTCCGCCCGGGTGTTGATCGGACCGTGGGAGGAGTCGTTCTCGCGATTGTTGTCGAACCAGCACTGGACCCCCTCGGCCCAGTACTCCTGACGATTGGTGATTGCGTAGGTCCTGGGCCACAGGCCCTTTTCCTTGGCGTGTTCGTAGGCGGTGTTGAGCCGCGAGTCGAACGTCGGGGCCAGCCGCGACAAGCCCATCTCGTGGATCGTATGGGCGAGCTCGTGAATCAGAATGTTCTCCGAGTGGTACGGATCGCCGGGCATGCACAGCAGGTTCTCCTCGCCACAGCTTACTGCCGGGGCGTTCGGCGTGGCGCCCAGGCCGCGGGCCCGCCGGTCCCAGTAGGTCTTGGGCGTCAGTCTGCTGTGCTCGGGGATGTCCGTCGTGAACTCGTTCCAGGCCATGACAGCGACCCGCACGCGATTGGCGGCCAAGGCCTGGAGGATGTCGTCCCGGCCGCCAAGTATGCGACGAATGATCCAGGCGGCCTCGCGAAGGGCGTGATCCGAGACATTCGCGGAGCCGACAATCGGCAGCCCGCCCACGTCCAGATGCTTCTGATAGAACGGAGCAAGCCCCAGTCTCTCTCGAACCGCCTCCGGAACCGGTGTGACCCGTTCTCGAATCGCAGGTTCCAGCGGCTCAGGCTGTTGCGCTCGAACAGTTGTGACCAGGCACGTCATCGCCAGGCACGCTATCGCAGCGAGCCGGCCACTTGAACGAGTGGGCAGAGGTTTCTTGCTCATACCCCAGTTCTAACCGCCCTGCCTCGTGCGATCAAGCCTCACTTGAATTGCTGCTCAATCCTGGTACGATGGCGATGTCCTCAGAAGGAACCGCTTGCTCAGGAGTGTATATGACAAGGCCGCAAACTGTCCTGCAGATCGCCATCCTCTTCACTTGCAGCTTGGCTTGTCGTGCGGCGACGCCTGCGCAGACCATCACCGTTCGTCCCGAGGAGACCGACGAACTGCTCGCCAATCCCGGCATCGGCTGGCAGACGTTCCACAGGACACGGGCCGAGGACAAGAGCCTGCCCGACTGGATTCCATCGACTGTTCATTACGCCCGCTGGGGTTGGGGCGTTCTGGAGCCCCGGCCGGGCGAGATCGACTACGCGTTTCTCGACAAGACCCTCCACGAGACGCGTGCGGCCGGGCAGCGGCTGGCGTTTCGCGTGATGTGCTGCTCCACGACGGCGGGCCGGCCCTACCAGCCAGCATGGCTCGCAGAGGCCGGCTGCAAGGTGCTCACGGTCGATTACAGCGGGCAAGAGGGGCTGACGATCCCCGACCTCGACGATCCGAACACGCTCGCCAGGCACCTGCACCTCATCCACCGGCTCGGGCAGCGCTACGACGGCCATCCCGACCTCGATCACGTGGATCTGGGCACCGTCGGCTGGTGGGGCGAGTGGCACATGAGCAGCTCCAAGACTGCCCGAATGCCGACCCTCGCGAACCGCAAGCTCATCATCGACACCTACGTCAAAGCCTTCCGCAAGACTCCCCTGCTGATGCTGGTTGGAGACACCGAATGCCTGGCGTATGCAGCCCAGCAAGGCGCAGGCTGGCGTGCCGACTGCCTGGGCGACCTGGGCGGGTTCTCGAAGAACTGGCACCACATGCGGGACGCCTATCCCAAGCTCATCCAGGAGGCGGGAGTCCAGGACGCGTGGAAGAAAGCCCCAGTCGCCTGGGAGAGCTGCTGGGAGATGCGAAAGTGGGTCCAGGAGGACTGGTCGCTGCGGTACATCTTCAACTACGCACTGGCCCTGCACGGCTCGTACCTGAACAACAAATCCGCCCCTCTGCCCTTTGCCGACGAAGTCCGGCCGGAAATCGTACGGTTTCTCCGCAGACTCGGATATCGGTTCGTGCTCAGGGAACTGAGCCACCCGCAACAGGTCCGCGTCGGAGTTCGGCTGGCAATCGACGCGAAGTGGCAGAACATGGGATCGGCCCCCTGCTACAGACCCTACCGCGTCGCGTACAGGCTCACGAGGGACGATGGCCAGGCCAGGATCCTGGTCGGAGCCGTCACCGTCGAGAAGTGGATGCCCGGTTCCGTCGAGCCTTTCACCGAAGCGTTCATCAAACAGCCGCCGGACCTGCCGCCCGGCCAGATCGTGACAGTCGCCGATGCCGTGACGCTCCCCTCCGACCTGCCCGCCGGCGAGTATGTCCTGGCCGTCGGGATTGTCGGCGAAGAGTCCACAGAGCCGGTTGTGCGGCTCGCCATCAAGGGACGGTCCGCCGACGGTTGGTATCCCCTGAGCAAGATAAGCGTCGTCCATGGGAAGGAATACCACGTCAGTCCGACGGGCGACGACTCGAACCCCGGCACGCGGGACCGGCCGTGGCGCAGCATCGAGAGAATCAACGCCGTCGACTTCGAACCAGGGGACACCATCCGCTTTGAGAGCGGTCGCCGATTCGCGGGAACAATCGAGCTCGACCGCATCCACGGGCTGACGTTGACGTCCGTGGGCGACCGTCCGGCCATCATCTACGGCGCGAACGGAAGCGGTTTGAAGGCGACCGCCTGCAACGATCTGACCGTGAGGAACCTCGTCTTCGTCGGCTCGGGACGCAAAGCCGGCAACACCTCCGACGGCGTCGTGGTCGTCGATTCGAACGGGCTCATAATCGACTGCGTCGAGGTCAGCGGCTTCCGCGGCGGCGGGCTGCAACTGGACGGGATTCACAACGCGAGGATCTCGAACGTCCACGCCCACGACAACGGATTCGCCGGGATCAGCGTGGGATGGCGAAGACGTTCCTCCCACGTACGGATCGACCACTGCGTGGCTGAGAACAACCCAGGCGACCCGTCGAACTTCACCAACCACAGCGGCAACGGCATCGTCGTGGCCGCAACCGACGACGCGATCATCGAATACTGCCGTGCCTTCAACAACGGCTGGGACATGCCCCGCCAAGGCAACGGTCCCGTCGGCATCTGGGTCTGGGACGTCGACCGCGCGATCATCCAACACTGCATCTCGCACGACAACAAGAGCCCCGGCGACGACGGTGGCGGCTTCGACATCGACGGCGGCGCCACCAACTCCATTCTCCAGTACAACCTCTCGTACAACAACGACGGCCCGGGCTATTTCCTCTGCCAGTTCCCCGGCGCGGGCGACTTTCGAAACAACATCGTGCGATACAACGTCAGCCACAACGACGGCGTCAAGAACAACCGCCGCAGCGGCATCGACGTCTTCTCGGCAAGTCCCAACGCATCCGACTGCCGGGTGTACAACAACACGGTGTACAGTATTCACGGCCCGGCCGTCGGGTTCGGCGGTCTGCCCATGCCCAACGTCCTGTTTCAGAACAATATCTTCATCTGTTCCGGCGACGTGGTCGCCGGCGACGGCCAGCGAGGGCGCTTCGAGAACAACGTCTACTGGTCGGCCGACGGCAAGCCCCTCACGTTCGATGGTCGCGCCACCCTTCGCGAGTGGGCCGAGACGACAGGCCAGGAAAAGACCGATGGCGCAATCCTAGGCCGATCCCTCGATCCAAGAGTCAATAAGGTCAATGGGGTCAACGACGTCACAACACTCTTCGATCCAACAAAACTCCCGGCTCTCACCGCCTACAGAGTGCAGCCCGACTCTCCCTGCCTGAAGGCCGGGACTCCAATCGCAAACAATGGCGGCCGAGACTTCTGGGGCAACCCCGTCCCGCAGGACGGCAAGCCCGCGATCGGCGCATGCGAGAAACCCTAGATCGAAAGGCGACAGGATGAAAGGCAACGTAATCATAACGACAATGGCGTGTCTGACGGCTCTGGTGTCTGCCGATCTGGTGCGAGGCGACGACAAGGGGATGGTCCTCGCCCCCGGCCGGCCCATGCTCATCGGCGTCGACTATTACCCGGAGCATTGGCCTCGCGAACGATGGGAGACCGATGCAAAGCTCATGAAAGAGGCGGGGTTCAACACCGTGCGCCTCGCGGAGTTCGCCTGGATCGACATGGAGCCCACCGAGGGACAGTTCGAGTTCGGCTGGCTCGACGACGCGATCAAGTTGATGGCGACGCACGACATCTACGTCATCCTCGGCACCCCCACCGCCGTGATGCCCGCCTGGGTGGCCCGCAAGTATCCGGAGACCCTGCGAACGAAACCCGACGGCACGCGGGTCGTCTGGGGCGGCCGCAAGCACAACTGTTATTCGAGCGGCGCCTACCGCATGCTCTCGGAGCGGGTCGCCAAGGCGATGGCCGAGCGTTTCGCCCAATCGCCCAACCTCATCGGCTGGCAGATCGACAACGAGTTCGGCGGCGAAGCCTGCCATTGCACCTCGTGCCTGGCCGAGTTTCAGGACTGGCTCAGGGCACGCTACGGCTCGCTCGACGAAGTCAACCGCGCCTGGGGCAACCACTTCTGGGGTCTGAAGTGCTCCACCTGGGGCGAGATCACGATCCCCGATTACGCCACCGACCGCGAGTGGGTGATGGGCAATCCCAGCGCGTGCCTCGACTGGAAGCGATTCATCACGTGGCAGCAGGCGCGTTTTCAGGCCGAGCAGGCGAAGGTGATTCAGGCGATCTGCCCCGAGGACTTCATCACGCACAACTTCATGGGCCTGTTCAGCGCGTTGGACTACTACGACATGGCCGTCGACCTCGATTTCGTTACGTGGGACAACTACCCCATCTGGTCGGGCAAGCCGGACATCCCTTACGATTCGTCCCTGGCTGCCGACGTGATGCGAGGCCTCAAACAAAGGAACTTCATGATCATGGAGCAGACGGCGGGCCCCTGCGGCTGGGAGAGCTTCGGCCGCAACCCCTGGCCCGGCGAGATCCGCAAGATCGCCTACCAGCAGCTCGCCCACGGCTCCGACGGCCAGATCTGGTTCCGCTGGCGAACCTGCACCGCCGGCCGGGAGCAGTACTGGCACGGCCTGCTCGGCCACGACGGCAAGCCGCTGCGACGCTACCAGGAGGCCGCTCAGACGGCCCAGGAATTCCGCAAACTGGAGAGCCGCCTGCGGGGGACCACGGTCGTCGCGGACGTCGCCATCGTCTATGACTACGACAACCTCTGGTCGCTGAGCTTCCAACCCGGTTTCGCGGGCAACAGCCTTCAGGCCGCGATCAAACGCTACTACCGCGCCCTGACGCGAGCGGGCGTCAATGTGGACATCGTCAACCGCCGGGCGGACCTGTCCCGCTACAAGCTGCTCCTCACGCCGGACCTGTCGATCATGCCCGATGAGACCGCCCGCAGGCTGGACGCCTACGTGAAGAATGGCGGCGTCCTGCTGGCCGATTGCCGCACGGGCGTCAAGGACGAACACAACCTCTGCCACGAGCGGACCCTCCCCGGGTTGCTGTCGCCCGCTCTGGGCATCACGATCGAAGAGTACACCAGCCTGGGCTCTGACTCCTGGTACAAGGTCGCAGCCAGTGACGCAGACCGCACGTACACCGCGATTCAGTACGCGGACTGGGTGACTCCGCAAGGGGCCAAGGTCGTCGCGAGCTATCCCGAGCAATGGCACATGAAGCCCTTCGCCGCGGTCACTCGCAACGAGTACGGCAAAGGCAAGGCCTGGTACGTCGGCATGGTCGCCAAGGAAGAGAGCTTTTACGACGACCTGACCCGCCTCCTCCTCGAAGACGCAGGCGTGAAACCGGTCGTCCACCCGCCTCTCGGCGTGGAGGCATCGATCCGCCAGGGACAAGGCCGAAGGCTGCTATTCCTCCTGAACCACACAGGCGAACCCAAGACCGTCACGGTGCCGCAGGGCCGCCCCGAGCTTCTCAGCGGCACAAAGACAGGCGAGTCCATCACAATCGACAGGTTCGGCGTGGCGGTTCTGGCCTTGTGAGAAGACGGCAACGACTCGATTCCGGCCGCAGGGGCGACGCACGCGTCGCTCTCTCCCGTGGTAGCCGTTCAAGGACTTGCGTCAATGGAGCAGTGATGGTGCGGGTTCTTGCTGGAAGTGGGCGTTGAGGGCATTGCAGAAAAAGGCAAAGACCCGGCGACCCTGCTGGCGGCAGGTGACGATCACAGTCCGGACACGTTCACACCAGCGCTGTCCGCGTGTCCCCTGCGTGATGTGACGGTCGATCGCGAGGTGTCGAATCGCCTGTTCGGTCTGGTTGTTCGTAGACTCGATCCCCAGCACCTCGCTCCAGAATCGCTGGATCGTGCTGTACGACATGTGGCAATCCCCTTTCTAGTAGGCGGCCAACGCCGGGAGCTTCGGACCAACCAGTCCGGCCGCCTTGACCGCGACCGGCAGCGGAGCGATCACGATCCGTCCGGCTCGCGGGTCCTGATATTTTCGAGCCCGATGCTCGGTCACGAGGTAAGGCTTTGCGATCAGATCGACCTGTTGCAGGACGAACCACTCGTCCAAGGGGATCAGGCCCTTCGCTTGTTGAGGGGACAACTCATACGGAATGATGGGACCGATGTCGTCCGGGGCAAAGGGGATTCGTTCATGTCGGGGATGGCCCTTCTGGCCGCCGATCCGGCGGTTCAGCAGATCGATCTGCTGAACCAACTGGGATATCGTGACATCCTTGTCTGCCATAGACGAGGATGTACCGCCTTGCCCAGTTTCGGGCCAGTCAAAACCCCTGCTTCACAGAATTCTCTTCGCTGCACTCCGTGAACGGCTACTGGTCCAGGAGCGAAGAGATCACTCCCAGGCCAAACACAAGACAATTGAACATGGGCATGAAATGGTCACGATAACGTTTGCCGCTGGCTTCTTCCCGCTCTAAGCCGAAGAGTGCCTCTTCCATCTTGATGAACTTATCATGAACACCAGCCACCTGCTCGCAATCATATTTACGCCAGACCGTCTTCACGAATTCGAGAGCTCTCTCTGCATGCTCGGCTCCATCGGAGGTCCTCTCTATCTGCGACCTGAAGACCTCCTCGCAGGTAATAGCAATCTCACGAAGTTCATCTGGCCTGGAAATGTGCTTCACGAAGGCAAGCTGCTCAATCAGCTCATCTGCGGTCTATGCTCCGACTTTCGTACTCCTGCTTCCCATCACACGACTATCGAGCTCGCTTCAGGGTCTTGGCCACGGCGCGGATGTGGTCGGGAGTCGAGCCGCAGCAGCCGCCGAGGATGCGGATGCCGGCGTCGAGGATCTTGCGACAGGCCGTCGCGAATTCCTCCGGCGTGACCTTGTAGACCGCCTGGCCGTCCACCAGTTCCGGCTTGCCCGCGTTGGGCTCCGCGAAGATCTGGACTTTGCCTTGGGCCGCTGCCGCGTAGGCTTTGGCGAGTTCCACGTACTCGTCGAGCGCAGCGGTGCCGCAGTTGAAGCCGACGACGTCCACGCCCAGGGCGATCATCTTGGAGACCGCCGTCGCGACGTCCACGCCCATCATCGTGCGGAAGCCCGCCCCGCCTTTGTCGAAGGACATCGAAGCCAGCACGGGCAGCCCGCCGCCGGCCGATTTCGCCGCCTCGATGGCGAGGACGAGTTCATCGAACGCGGTCATCGTCTCGATGATCAGGCCGTCCACGCCGCCCTCGCGCAGGCCCTTGACCTGCTCCACGAAGGCCTCGCGGACCTGGTCGGGCTTGAGCAAGCCGAGCGGTTCGAGGAAGTCGCCGGTCGGGCCGACGTCGCCGAGTACGTACCGGCTCTCACCAGCCGCCTTGCGGGCGACTTGGGCGCCTGCCTTGTTGATCTCGAATGCCTTGTCGGCGCAGCCATGCCGGCCCAGGGCGTAGCGATTGGCTCCGAACGTGTTCGTCAGGATCGCGTCGCTGCCGGCGTCGAGATAGGCCTTGTGGACGTCCAGGACGAGGTCCGGCCGCTCGACGTTCAGCCAGTCGTTGCAGTGGCCGGGCTCGACGCCCCTCGCGAAGAGCTGCGTTCCCATCGCGCCGTCCAACACGAATACGCCCTTCTGAATCCTCGCCCTGAGATTCCGTTCGGTCATTTCTCACCTTCGCTGTCTGTCTGAAACTGTGCGTCCCAGGTCCCGTCATTGCGGGACCCACTCTCCGGCTTCGTAGCGATACGCGTTTCGATACTTCTCCGCCTTCGGCGGATAGAAAAACTCCTGTCGTTGCCGGTCGTTGAACTGGTAGGGCTTCAGACCGCTGAGCTTGATCTCCATGGAGTCCTTGCGTCCGTCCCAGGCGGTCGACACGATTCGAATCTGCGTCGGCACGTAGAACCCTTCCGCGACCGGCTCATACAAGCCCAGTTGCGCCGTCGCGACGACTCTGCCGCGGTAGTCGAGGTACTCGATCTTGTAGACGCGGTCGTCGCACGCATAGACGAACACGCGTTTGAACGCCCGGCCGGTCTCATCCTGCTGCGTGAGGACGTCATACGGTCCCTTGTTCGACAGAGTCCACGCCCCGGCGTCTGCCCAGGCGTTCGGGTCGCCCAGGATGCCGAACGCTTCGAGCACCACCTGAGGACTGACGCCCATCATCCGCCCCTCTGCGCCGCGCACCTGGCTCCAGTCGCCCAGGTAGTAGTCACTGATGTCCTCGACCGACAGGGCCAGCCAGAACTGTTCCCGGTTGGAGCCCATGACCACGACGCGAGGCTTGACGCTGACGCTGCCTGCCACATACATCTGATGGGGAGGGTCGTATCGCACTTCCAGGAGCAGATTGTCCCGCCGGGCGACGCGTTTGCCCGGCTCGTGGTACGTCAGCATGGCTTCGCCCCTGGCCCGCATGGGCGTACCCGCGGAGGCATTCGCGGCCAGGGTCCGGAGTGCCGCTTCGACGGTCGCCTTGCCTGGACAGGTTCTCAGACGCTCGCCGCCCGTCTGGCAACCGGCGATCAAGAGCAGGAACAGAAGAGAAATACGAAATCCGAAGCTCGAAACCCGAAACAAATCCGAAACCCAGAATCCAAATGACCGAAACGCGAGCGTCCCGCTCATGAGCAGACAATCGGATGTTTGTTCTGAATCTTCGATTCGTTTCGAATTTCGGATTTTGAATTTCGGATTTCTCATCATAGATCCGCCTGCAGAATTTGTCCGATCTGCGAGGTGAGCTGCTCGATCTGCTCCTCGTTCAGATGCGGATTGACCACCTCGACGAGGTCTTTGTCGCCCGACACTTTGAGACGCCAGAGTTCCTGGCCGCCGTCGTTTCGGGTCGAATCGTACTTGAGCCGGCGTTTGCGCATGAGCACCAGAGCCAGCACGAACCGAAAACGTACCTTCTCCGCCTCCGTCTCGTTGGCCAGCCGTTCGAAGAACGCCATCAGCATGTCGTCGCTGATGAACAGCTCTCTCTTCTCATTGGGGGCGGCGAGCTTCGTCTTCCAGAAACAGTAGACGGCGGGTTTCTCCCGCTCCCAGTACTCGCCTGAGAAGTCCCGTCGCACGAGCCCTTGCTCGGCTTCGACAAGCGCTCCGTAATAGTCTTCGCCCGGTTCGATTTTTCGTCCGCTTCCGGAACACTGTCCGAGCGGTCTGTTGATTTCCCAGTCAGCCATACGGTCCTGTCTTCAGTGACGATCCTGCGAGCGATCCCTGCACCCGCGCAGGCCGCGCGTTCGCATTCAGCGCCTCAGGATACCAGAGATGCCCGATTCCTGGCAAGGCAGTATGGGATAATCCTGTCGAGGATTCAAGCCGCGGTGAGATTCACGGATTGGCCCGTCCCGGCGAAGGGATGGCGGCCTGCCAGGCGTTCTTCTTGCTTGGATCATCCGTGCGAGGGTCGCGCATTGTTAGCGAGAATCCGAGCCCATCGGTCAGGTCGAACCAGTTGTCTTTGTACTCGAAGCTCTGGATGACCTGCCCCACGGCGTCGAGCAGTTCGAGTTTCTCGCCAGCGTTGTCCAGACTGCCTGCGTACTGGCCGACGACCGGCAGCTTGTCGCCATAGACTGCCTCAAAGGCAGCGAGGTCTCTGACCAGAAGGCAGTAGCCCCCTGGGGAAAGCTCGAAGCCGGGGAAGGTGAATGCGATCCCCTTGACGAAGCGCACGAGGTTCAGGTTGATCGCCTCTGAACCGATATGGGTCAACTCGATGAACTCGGCGTTGGGATCGCCCTCGGGGTGATAGTGAATCTCGCTGATCCGCAGGCTTTGAGCGACAGGACCGACCGCGAAGACCGCCTCGTTCAGCGCGCTCCAGACGCCATTGCTGAGAACACGCGATTTCACGACTACGGTGCTCGACAAGGCGATCGGTCCGGTGTATCGCGAAGCCGTCGGCGAGACGCCGGTGGGCGCCCCGCCCGCCGGGGCCTTCGCTGAGACCAGTTCGACGGAGATCAGGAAATCCGAACTCGTGGTGGACACGTTCATTGCGTGAACCGCCAGGAGATTCTGGCCCGATTGCAGCTTGTCCAAGTGGGGCGTGACGTCAAACGGTTCCCAGGAAACCGCGGCCTCATCCGGATTCTGCGTATTGGCTGCGGAGTTCCAGACGGGATTGCCGGTGAAGTTCTTCCTCGCGATCTCCGAACCGTTGAGGTAGACGACGAAGCCATCGTCGTAGCGAACCTTCAGCGTCAGGCTCGATAGGGTGGCCAGATCCGCCGGCGGGGCCTCAAAAGGAACTCGCAGGCAACAGCTTGCGTTGCGGGAGTACATCACGCTCTGAACGTCGGTCTGAAAGACCATCTCATACCCGGTGCTGCGTTCGAAACCGACGCCGCCGACGCCCGCGATCCAGGCGGAGTCGTCAAAGGCCGCGCCGCCCTTCCACGCATCGGGGATCGGGCCTGTGGGAACCAGGACACGCTTGGCCGCGCCTTCGGGAATGAGCAAGACCTCATCCGAGGCCCCCGGCGTCGATCCGGGCACTCGCGGATCGCTGCCGTCGAGGGTGTACCAGAGCGTGCCGCCGCCAGCCAAGGTCAGGGCATCCGATGGGGAGATGTGCCCGCCGTGCTGGTAGACGCCATTGACACGGAATACAGGTGCATCGACTCGCGGATAGAGACCACGATTGCGGAACTGGTTGAGAACGATCTCGGTGCGAGCGGGGAAGAACGTTCCAATCAGGTATCCATGAACTTCCTTAGACCAGTCTTCCTTCGTATAGGGGTTGTTCACGCGCGCGGACCGCCGATCGCCCCACCTTGCGGACTCGGCGATGATCGCCAGATCGATCTGATCGGCCCGCGACCGGCACAAGGCGATCGCCTTCTCCGGAGTCATCACGCCGGCGTTGAAGAAGTGCTTGTGCGCGTGATCGGCAAACTGCATGCAGTATTCCGGATGAATCATCAACTTCTGGTGCAGCCACTGCGGATTGAAGTGTTCTCGCGATTGTCCCGCGGACACCGTGACGGTTCGGTCGTCGTACAGGCCACGCAGGACCCCGAGCGAATGTTCGTTGTCGTACGCGAAGAACTTCCAGCCGTCGCGCGATTCCACTGTGCGATTGCGAATCGCGAAGAAGTTGTTGGCCTGCGATCCCCCGAGCGTCACAGGCGCATCGTCGTTTCCTGTGTAGAAGATCCCGATCATGTAGTCGATCAGGTTCCCCAGGTCGACGTGGACGGCCATATTCGGATTGTCGGTTCCGTCGGGATTCTTGCCCTGCACCGCGTAGAACAAATCGTTGCTCCCAAAACCATGCTGGCAAAGAGCCCACAACAAGTTCCAGTCGTCGATGGAGCCGTCGGTATACGAGGTTCGGTAGTTGTCCGTCTTGACGACGTCGTAGTCCTCCTCCACGCCGCCAAAATACGTCGCGGCGTACGACGCCTCCGAACGTTCCTGACTCTGGTAGAGGCCCCAGTACTGGCCATTGATGAAGAGATGATAATATCGCGACCGTGTGTAGGGCTGTCCGGTTTCGCGCTGGAGATCACGGCAGAACACCTCCCTAACGAAGGTGTTCTTCTCGCCGGGATTGGAGGACTCCAGGCTCCAGGCGTAATTCTGCGCGGTGCGAAGATCGATATTCTCAAACCTCTGCGCCCCCTCGGAACCGAACAATGGGTAGCGGAGCGCAGACGTTCCATACTCGCCGCGAAAGAACAGGCGGAACGAGTGTTTTGCGTTGTCGCCCCCGCGGCTGAAACCGCCGCGGATGCGGATGCCTGCATCGATCTGAAATCCTTCGGCCCCCTCGGGATCGATCAGTTCCACCGACACCGGACGTTCCCAACTACTGCCCTCGTTCCGAGCGTTCACGTAGATGCCTTTGGCGGGGTCGAACAGATTGGCCAGGTCCGTCACCAGAGACAAGGACGGGATGGAAAGCAGAGCATCGGCCATCAAGTCCCTGTACCGTGCGTCATTCACCACGTCCGGGTCCATGCCATAGTCGATGACCTGGCCGTTCACGCTGCCGACGGGCCACGCGGGCCCCGGGCGCTGACCCTGTGGGGATTGCGTGATGATGTCGGCCACAAAGAAATACGTGCTGGTCGAGATGGGCGAAGGGCTCCAACTGGGCCGGGTCGCGACCGCTCGCAGGCACGTCGTCTTGCTGACGCGAATCGGGCCGCTATAGATCGCGGCGGTCGCGCCGAGACGCATGGTCGCGGTCGAATACGGCTCCGTCCCATCGGCGGTGTAGTAGATCACCGCCCCGGGCGTGTCGCACGTGATTGTCACGAGAGTCTCCCCGCCATAGAAACCCCGCTCGGGACTGAATCGCGGCTCTTCGACGAATCCCTCGTAGATGGTGAAATTCTGCGCGCCAGGCGTGGGGATCGCCAGCAACATCCACGAGTCGGACCCGTTGGGAATTCGACCGTAGGATATGTCCGTCCTCTGCGGTCCGAACGTGACGCTGTCGATGAGACTCGCGCCGTCGCGATCGTACAGGGCGACGGTCTCCCCTTCCGCGTCGAGCTTGAAAGTTGCGTGCAAACCGGAAGCGGTGGTGTCGCCATCGGCCCAAACGATCAAATACCCCTGGGGAGCGATCGTCGTCAGAGACGCATTGGTCGTCGGGAATCGCCACTTCGTCGGCACGGCTGGGTCATCCGTGAGATACAATCCCGCAAGATTGACGGCCTCATCGCCGCGGTTGTGCAACTCGATCCAGTCGTCGAACTGCCCTTGCGGGTCTGCCAGAACCCGGCTGTTGGACGCCAGCACCTCGTTGATTCGGACCGGGACCTCGTTCGTGTTGAGTCCCGCATCGGCACGGACGGAGAACACCGACGGTGCAATGCAGACAACAACCGCGAGAAGACGCTTGATCCAGGGCCCTGCGTTCACGTGTTCCTCCTGTCCGTCAGATCTGACCGTGCTTCGGTCTTGCCCTCCGCTCTCCGAGGCTTCGGAAGCCCCAGTGATGGAAACCACCTGACCCGATTCTAACAAAATCCGCATGGATTCGTCAAATCGATGTCGCCAGCGGCCGAGATGCTATCGAATTGAGGACTCGTTGGTCTGACTGGGCAAGACGTCGAACCGCAACCAGGTTCGCATGCCCTCGATTATGGCTGGACCGATGCCTTTGACCTGGGCCAGGTCTTCCGCCGTGCGAAAGGCTGGGTTGAGCCCCTCCTCACGTTGAAGTCTCTCTCGCAGGGCGATGATCGCACGTGCGCGGGTCAGACCGATGCCCGGCAGTCGCGCCAGACTGGCGGCAGAGGCATAATTGGGGTTGATTCGTCCTCCCAGATCCCGCTGCAAAGGGTCGGCCTCCCTGTCGAAGGCCCCCGCTGCAAAGGCCCATGACAGGAGCAGGCTCGCGCAGATGGCAACCTCAAAACCCAGGGATTGGACGACCTCAACACCACGAACATGTCCTGCCGCTCGCTTTTCCATGAATGCGCCTGTCGCAAATGCGATGAATTACCGCTTGAGCACGGACAAATGCAGCTTCTTGAGAACCTCCAGAGACTCCTTCGGACCCAGATCTTGCCCAACGAGGCCGCTGTGGGCGATCGCCCCGCCGTCGCCGTCGGAGAGGCTGCCGTAGTTGACGGCTTCGACGAACGGCTTGCTCAACGCGATCCGGTAGAACCGCTCGAGCCACTGGGCCTGATGAGACGGATCCCATCTGCGATGCCAGACGCCGGCGGCCTCGGGCGCGAACTTGCCTTTGCCGTCCTGGCTGGGAATCTCGACGTCGGTAACATACAGCGGCTTGGCGATCGGCGCGAAACAGTCCAGGATCGACGAAATCTGCATCATGTCCCGCAGATGAAGCCCGGTCTCGTCCTTGCCGAAACGAACCTGGAGTGCAAACGCGTCGAAACTGGTCCCGCTTTGAACGACCATGTCCATATAGACGAAAGGCGGGATGCTGTTGGGGGTCGTGGCGTAGTACTCGCCCCAGGGGCTGGCGACTTCCACGATCCGCACCGCTCTGCTGCCCGCGGCCCGCACCGCCATGTTCGCGGCCCGAGTCATTTCCAGGATCTGCTCGAAATTGAAATTGAACTGGTTGAAAGCGTTCATGCCGCTGATGACGCACCAGCGATGGACCGTCCCAGCGTAGCGGGCGACCACCTTCGAGACAAACTGGTAGGCCAATTCCCGCATTTTCTCGAATCCCATCCCCGAACGCAACAACCACTCGGGCAAATGATCCTGCGCGAAATGCAACAGCGGACCGGCTGAAATCACGACCTTCTTCCGGCTCAGAATCCCCATGCAACTGTCGATCAGGGAAAAATCGAAATGACCCTGCCGGGATTCGATCTGGGCCCAATTGATCGGCAGCGTGACCGAAGCGAACGACTCCAGCAATCGGTCGACGTATTGCGGTTTCGTCAGGAGATTCGGGTCCACGCGGCACCCCAGACATCCACGGCCGAAACCGGGACTCTTTCGCCGTTTGTCGAAGAGCGACTTGCCCTGTCGAACCGCCAGCTTCTCCGAGTAGATGGTCGCCTTGCGCAGCGAGGCGTCGGCCAGCACCGAGGCGGCCGCGGGGTTCATGATGCTCTGAATCGCCTTGACGAACAGGTCCTGCGAATCCTTGGCGATCTCCTCCAAACCCTCCAGATCGTCAAAAAAAGACCAGTCTTCGCGTCGATTGGTGATCTGCATGAGCTTGGAGCGGGCCAGCTCGACGTTCAGGATGTAGGGCCTCTCCCGCTCGGGCAGGCACGTGGTCGGCAGCATGATCCTGCCGAAATCCTCGATCGGCCAGAGCACGGCCAACCCGGCGGTCTCGATGTTCGGTCGGATGCACTCGACGCAACCATCCGCGAACACGATTTTCGCGCGGCGGATGCTGATGCCGTCCGTGCCAAAGAGATAGGCGCCGGACGGGACGAAATCGGTAACAGCCTTGCCGTCTTTAAAAACCTGGAATTTCACTCAACCGTCCTGATCTCACGTTCCGATTGCCACATCGCACCCCGCCGAACACCTGCGAAATGCTCCTGGCGCATTATAGCAGTTGTCCGACGCGAGGCAAACCCAAAAACCCGGTAGGGAATTGGACGAGCGAAGTCCGGGCTGCCCACCTCGGGGGCTACCGCCCCGCCCTCTGGTCCAGGAAGTTCTGGAGGATGTCCGCTGCCGCCAGGGCGTCGAGCCTTTCCTTCTTCTTCGCCCGGCTCAAGTCCATCTCCTGGAGCCTCTGTTCCGCTTCGAAACTGCTCAGACGCTCGTCCTGAAAATGGACAGGGATCCCAAGTTGCCTGCCAAGCTCCTTGCCGAAAGCCTGGACCAGCCTGGCCTGAGGGCCTTCGGTGCCGTCCATGTTCAGAGGCAGGCCCAGAACGATGGCTTCGACGCCCTCGGAGGCGACAACACGCTGAATCCGCTGGATCAGATCCTTGCGACCCTGCACCACGGCCAGAGGGGAGGCGATTGTCTCCCCTGTGTCGCACACGGCCAGCCCGGTTCTTTTCATGCCATAGTCTATGGCCAGGTATCTCATGGACAGGTCCGCTAGAGGAATCTTGTGCGGCCGTGTTGCTCGATCCGATCGAGCAACTGCTTGAGTCGTTCCGTCTGGCTGGCATGACAAACCAGCGTCGCATCCGGCGTATGGGCGACGACGATGTTCTCCAGACCGATCACCGCGATCAGGTGCCCCTTGTCCTCGGTGACGATGATGCTATCGCGGCAGTCGAGCAATTCGCTGACGCCGGCGACCACGATATTGTTGTTCTCATCCGACTTGATGACGTCGGCCAGGGCCGCAAATGACCCCATGTCGAGCCATTTGCAGTTGAGTTGAATGGCATGGACCTGCTCGGCTTTCTCCATGACCGCGTAGTCGATGCTGATCTTGGGCAGCCTGGGGAACCACTCCTGGAGGGTCCTCTCCTGGTCCGGCGTGTCCCAGGCGGCCGCGATGCGTCGCAGCGGCTCGACGGAGTCCGGCAGGAATCGATGGAGGTTCGCCAGGATGGTCTTGGCCCGCCAGACGAACATTCCCGAGTTCCAGGAGTATTGTCCGCTCTCGATATATTGCTCGGCAGTCGGGTGGTCGGGTTTCTCCCGAAAGGCTTCGACCGAGTACACAGCGTTCCGACATCGAGGCCGATTCTGCGGATTGGCGCACTTGATGTAGCCTAGTTGCGTGCTGGGGAATGTGGGCTTGATCCCGAACGTGACCAGAGCGTCGGGGTGGCCTGTCACGAACTCGAATGCGTCGTGCAGTGCCTGCTGGAGGACCTCAGGAGGCTCCAGGAGTTGATCGGCGGTCAAAATCGCCATGACGGCATCGGGGTCGTACCTGGCCAGAATGGCGGCCGCCAGACCGATGGCGCTGGCGGTATCGCGTACGGCCGGCTCGGCAATCACATTGTGGACCGGCAAGCCGTGGAGGTTCTCACGAACCAGGTCGGCGTATCCGGCGTTCGTCAGCACCAGGATGTTCCGCACATCGAAGATTGGACGCAAGCGATCGAAACAGTGATTCAGGAGCGTCTGGCCATCCAGGAGCTTCAGAACCTGCTTGGGCCTTTTCTGGCGACTCAAGGGCCAAAGTCGTTTGCCGGTGCCGCCGGCCATGATGACCGCATAATTCATCCTTTGATTTCCTTTTCAAGCCAATCGTACATCGAGTGTCCCGGGAGCCCTGTCAAGGACGAACCTCCCGGTGAGTTGTCGGTCTCCCTGGCGAGTCTCCACCTCGTAGTCGCCAAGGAATCCTTCGAAAGGAACGGACGCTTCCGCCTGAGTCCTGGTCTCGACCCGCGTCCACCACTTGCCTTTGATCAGTTCATGCAGCCGTTCATAGGCCGGCTTCGGCGACATGTCGCTCCGGACAAGGCCCGCCGGGGCCTGCTGCCAGGCGTCCTGGTCGCTGAAGTCCCACCAGGTGATCCCCGCAACCGCGGGATGCGAAAAGAGCATCGTATAGAACTCGGCGACCTGCTGTGCCTGACGTTCCTCGCCTTCAGGGGTCGTCGTCCAGTTCGAATCCTGTCTGGGCCCCGACACCACGGTCGTCTCGGTGAAATGCAGCGGAACCTCGAACCTGGCGAATCGTTCGCACACGGCCCAGGTCTGCGCTGCGCCCCAGTAGCCACCGTGCATGTGGGACTGGATGCCGATGATGTCGTACAGCGGTTTGCGGCCGGCGTCCACGAGTTGCGAGATCACTTTCTCCGCGTACGCCGCGTCGGTTCGGTAGTCGTTGATGATGAGCCTGGCCTGCGGATCGGCTTTCCGAGCAATCCGGAAAGCCCCGCGTACGTATTCGCCGACTCCCACCTTCGCGATGGCTTCCGTCAGTCTCGGCGAGTTACGTTTCAATTCCTCGCGGTCATAGTGCGTGGCCTCATTGACCACGTCCCAGATCCCGATGTCGCCTTTGAACCGCTCCATGCATCGGGCGATTCGCTCGAATTGCTGTTGCATGATCTCTTCGGGCGTTCCGCTGAGCCACGGCGGATCGATGTAGTTCCAGGCCAGGGGATGCCCTTTCGTGGTGACTCCTCGCTCCTTGCACCAGCGGACGATCTCGTCCGTGCGGGCATCCATCGGCTGGCCCTTCTGGCGTTCGTACTGCCACCAGTAGAAAGGCAGCGTCGCGAAGTTCAGCAGCCTGGCGAACTGTTCCGCGTAGGCGGCGTCGTCCTCCGGCGTTCGACAACGACCCAGCCTGAAGATGTTGCAGCCAAACAGGAACTTGTGTCTCATCTGACGGATGCGCACATCGACGCCCGAAGGAAGCGGCCACCCGTCAGGGCCGAAGATCTTGAGGATACCACTTGCCTTGCGGTTTCTCTCAATCCGCTCCTGGGCCTGGGACAGGATTTCTTCGTTGGCTTGTGCAGAGTCTTGCCGCCGGGCGAACCCCACGTAGGGCGCCGTCATCAACCAGGCCGTTCCCCCGCCGGCGGCTTTGAGCAAATTGCGTCGGTTCATGCTGATGATTTCCTCATTCGCCTGTCAACGCACACACAGCCTCAGAGAAGTCAGACCTGCTTCACAGAGGCTTCGTCGATCATCTTGATCCCCATGTATCGGCAGAACTGCCCCAATTCCTTGCGGATGTCGCCGTAGACCGTCTGGCGGTGGAGCCCGTTCGACCAGTTCTTCCAGAGCGTGGTCACGTCCCCGTCCACTCTGACCAGGATCTTGGTTCGGCAGCCTCGATCGAATTCGACGCCGACCGGCGTATCGATGATCTCGCCTGTGAAGTACAACACCTGGTCCGACCCCACCAGGATAGCCTGCGTCACCTTCTCGCCTTTGCGCATCTGACTTTGCGGCGTGACGCCTTCCTCCCGCTCGTGAACCGTACGCAACTTGTACGGCGTCATGGTGCCGTCGGGACCGTCCATTTTCCGCGAGCTCATACAGTGCGCCAGGATGATGCTGTTGGTGGATTCGTCGACGGTTGGGTCGCTGATGAAGCCCGGCTTGCCCGTCAGACCCTGCAGGATGACGTGCGTCATCGCAGAACGCAGGTCGGACTCGCAAATTCCGCCCAGGCCCATGTCGTTGAGTCGGCAGAACCCGATGCAGGGATACGCCGGCAGCTTGATGGTCTTGTCCCACATGGTGCCGTAGCAGTCAACCGTCAGGACGGTCGCATCCTCGTCGGCCAGCATGTTCTCGAAGGCGAGGGCTAGCTTGCACGATTTGAACAGATCCTTGCGGGACGGCTCGATCATCGCCTCAGCTTCCTGGAGCCACCGCTCGGTCTCCGCTTCCGCCGCCTTGTCGTCGATCGCATTGTACGCTTTGACCACCGTCTCCAGGTCGATCCGCTTCATCTCGGTGCCGAACTTGGCCTTCATCGCGTCCGCATAGTCCTGGAACGACCGCGTCGTGACGTTGAGGATCTTGGCCTCCCGGGCGTGGTGAATGGCCCGGAAGGGGCGAATCGCGGCCGCAAGCTGCGAATAGTCGCTGGTCAGGAAGCACTCCATCTTCGCGCCGATCGGCTGCCTCTGAAGCGCGCCGAACGAACTCCATTCGTGCCCCGAGTACGGCAGCGCGAACACCGCCGTCGGCTTGCCCACGCTGAGGATTTCGTTGAGGATGGCGCCGGTCCCCATGCTCAGATGGATGACAAGAATGCCGTCGACATTCTGAAGCCGGGGCTTGATCCTGCCGACCGCCTCGGCGGACGCGACGATCTCGTCGACGACGAAATCGACGTCCGCGATTTCCCCGCCCAATCTGGCGAACTGGGCTTGATAGGTGCGGATCTCGTCCTGGAAACTCAGCTTCGGTTTGGGCCAGAGTCCTTCCTTCGTGCCCATGTACAGCCGGGCGACTTTGACTTTGCTCCTCCGGCAGCCTGGGCTGACGAGCCGGGACCCCGCGGCCCGCGCGCCGCCTGCGAAGAAACCGGCGCCCGCGAGATAGACGCCACTGCCCGCTGCGATCTGCAAGAACTCCCTGCGATTGACCTGTCCGGACATGACCATCCCCTTCAATAGCGGTTCCGAAGACTCACGATCTACATCTTCGTGAGATCCGCATATTGTAGGAGCAGGGATTTCGTCTGTCCACTGTTGAAGCTGATCGTGACGACGCTGTTGGCGCCCATATCGACGAACTTCTTGATCCGCCCGAGGCCGAAAGTCTTGTGCTTGACGAGCTGTCCAGGCTCATAGGGAGCCGCGCGGCCCTGGCTCTGGGCCTGCGGCTGCGGCGTCGGCGTCCTTTGCAGCGGCGAGGGTCGCCGGAACGGCTCCACCGCCTGCGGTCGGCACTGGGGATGATCGTCGTGATCCAGCGGCTCGTGCATCAGGCCGGGCCCGAGTTCATGGAGGAACTGCGAGGGAATCGTCCGCAGGAACTGGCCCCGGATGGTGCGGTACTGCGCGTAGCTGATGTACAGATTCGTTTTGGCCCGCGTCATGCCGACGAAGAAAAGCCGCCGCTCTTCCTCCAACTCCTCGGGGTTGTTGTTGGATCGCTCGTGAGGGAGGATTCCGTGCTCCAGACCGATGACGAACGCGTGCTCGAATTCCAGCCCCTTGGCCGCGTGCAGCGTCATCAACGCGACCTTCTCGCCCGCGGAATCGTACGCGTCGGCGTCGCTGAACAGCGCGATCTGCTGGAGATAATCCACTAACGAAGGGGTCTCGCTCTGTTTGTCGTAGACCGCCGCGGTGCTGATCAACTCCTCGATGTTCTCTCGCGAAGCCTGCCCTTCCAGGCCGGCAGCCTTGAACGAGGCCTCCAGGCCCGTGGCGGTGAAGACCTTCTCCATCAGGGGAGCCACCTTGTCGTTCGCTTGGACCGCGAAGGCCTCCATCATCCGCACGAAGTTCTGCAGCTTGGTCTTGACGGAATCGCCCAGATCCGAAACGCCGTCCGCGTTCCGCAGCGCGTCGAACAGTGGGATGCCGTTGGCGGACGCGTATTCCTGTACCCGCTCGACCGTGACCTTGCCGATTCCACGGGCAGGCGTATTGATGATCCGCAGCAGCGCGATCTCGTCGGCAGGGTTCACGAGGACCTTCAGATAGGCCAGGATATCGCGGATTTCCTTGCGGCAGTAGAACTCGACGCCTCGCACGACCTGATACGGCGTCCGATGACGGATGAACGCCTCCTCCAAGGCCCGGCTCATCGAATTGATCCGGTAGAAAACAGCGATGTCCCGCCCCGAAACGCCGGAGGCCAGCAGGGAACGCACCTCGCGTCCCACACCGTCGGCCTCGGCCGCTTCGTCCGCGTAGCACTGGACGACGATCCGCCCCTCGTGCGTTCGCGTCGGGATCAGGCTCTTGGGCTTGCGATTGCGGTTGCAGGCGATCAGCCTGTCGGCCGCCCGCAGAATGGGAGCGGTGCTGCGGAAGTTCTCCTCCAGACGGATCGTGACCGCCTCGGGCCAGTCCTTCTCGAAGGCCAGAATGTTGTGGATGTCCGCGCCCCGCCAGCGGTAGATCGACTGGTCCGGATCGCCGGTGGCGCAGATATTGCGATGGTGAACCGCGATCGCCTTGGCGAGCCGGTACTGGGCGTGGTTGGTGTCCTGATACTCGTCGATCAGCAGGTATTGGAACCGCTCCGCCATCTCCTTGCAGACGGTTGCGTTGCCCTCCAGGAGCAGGGCCACTTTCATGAGCAGGTCGTCGAAATCCACCCCGTGTCGTTCGGCCAGGAGTTTTTGATACCGGGCATACACCTTGGCCAGAGCCTGGGAGAAGTAGTCGATCGCCTGCTCCTTGAAGGCGTCGGGCTCGACGAGCTTGTTCTTGAGCGTCGAGATCGCCTCCAGCATCCGGCCCGGCGCGAACGCGCCCGAATCCAGATTGCCGTCGGCAATGGCCTGCTTGACACATCGGGTCTGGTCGGCGTCGTCATAGATGCTGAAATTGGGGCTGATCCCTGCGGCGTCGGCATAGCGCCGCAGCACCCGCACGCACAGGGAATGGAACGTGCTGATGTACGCCCCGCCGGAAGCGCCGAGCGAGGCCGCCCGTTGCCGCATCTCCTCGGCGGCCTTGTTCGTGAACGTGATCGCGCAGATATTGTGGGGACGGACGCCCGACTCGATCAAGCAGGCGATGCGATGGGTGATGACGCGGGTCTTGCCGCTGCCGGGCCCGGCCAAAACCAACAGCGGCCCGTCGCGGTGGCATACGGCTTTTCTCTGGGAAGGCGTCAGTTGTTGCAGAAGCGATGCGTCCATGACCGAAGTTCAACCCTCGAAAATGCGGACGCGTGGGCATGTGAAAGCGAAAAAGACCTGGGGCTTCCTCGCTGGGACACACCCACGCGTCACGTTCTCACTGCGTCTGTGTCTTCTGCAGTTGCTCCATCTGTCGGCGCAGCTGCGCTTCGGTCTGCTCCAACTGCTTGAGAAGCTCAGGCTTCTCTCTCTCGATCCGGGTCCACAGACTCTGGCGGATGTACAACGGATAGGCGTCACTATTCAGGAACTGACCGATCGCGTGGTATCTTAGCACCGCCATCGGGGGCAGGTCAACCCTCGTCGTGTCGCCAAATTCCCTGTTATAGTGATCCCACACTTCCTGGGCGAACCGCTCGTTCCCCGCGGCCGTGTCGTCCTCGTACAGTGCGTAAAGACGATAGGCGTTGATCAGAAGCATCACGACCTGTTCGCTGGCGTCGTGGATGCCGATGCTCTCGAGTTCCTCCGCGAGACGGAACTTCACATACTGTTCCAGCGAAAGCTTGAATTCGTCGAACGTGTACCGAGCCTGGAGCTTTCGGTAGATGCCCAAGGCTTCGTTTCTCAGGCCTGCCTGATAGAACGACAACAGGGCGTTCTTGAGCATGTTGCGATACCCGTTGTCATAGGCCTCGGAGCGGCCTCGGTCCTCTCCGTACTTGGCCATCACGTCCATCGCGGCTTTGTTGTACGAGTTGAAAATCCGCAGGTCCGGGCCCAGAAAGATGGCCTTCTCTCCCGGGGCTCCCGTATTCGGATCAGGCGGCCCCTGGGTGATGAGGATATGGCCATAACGGAAGAGGTTCTGCAGGCTGTGCAAGACCATCCGATCGGTATTGACTTCGTGCGAGCCCAGTTCGCGGTCCTTCTGCTGAACTGCGATGTCGAGCGCCCTGATGGCCCAGTAGATGGCATGGCTGTCCGGATGACGCCAGTCGAAAGGATAGTGTTTGTTCGGATCGGCATAGTCGGTCGGACCGTACCGCAACCCCACCTGGAGCATCATCGCAGGGTCCAGTTTCCATTCGTTCCGAAGCTGATAGCCCTTGGCGAACAAATCGAACTTGCGAAGAGCAGAAGTTCCCCGAAACGCTTCGATCACTTCGGCCGCCGCGGGCTTGAACCGCCGGGGATTCTGACGCAGCGACAGATAGTTCTTCACCACGTCCGCCTCCGAGGCGAACTTGTCATCCGCGGCCCGAAGGGCCTGCAGGAACGGTGCGACATTCGGATCATTCTTGATCGCCGACCACTCGACAGGCGTCACGATCAACGCCTCCAGATATCGGTTGTCGTTGCGACGCAGGCCGTTGTCCGAGGATTCCAGCAGCGGCCCGATCTCGTCGGCGAACTGGAGCTTGTAGTACTCATGAGCGTCGTCGGAAACGCCCCCCATCTTGTGCTGGAAGATGCGGCCCAGCTCGCGATAGAGAGCAATGGACTTGGGATTCAGCGGGATGCCCTCGTCGCGCAGAAGCTCATAACCGTTCTTGACCCAACGCCACCGCTGCTCAGGCTGCGTAGCCGGGATGGCGACGGAGATGTTGTACGCCATGTTCCAGGCGTGGAATTCCCAGACCGCGGCGAACCGGGGTTGCAGCTTCGTAATCCACTCGGCGATCTGCCGCGCGTCGAAGAACTGCCCCTCTTCCTTGAGCTTGTCGGCCCGCATCCAGAGAATGTCCACGATCAGGCCGCGGAACGCTCCCAACGCAACAGTCGCGAACGCCAGCGAAGGCGGAGCGTTCTCCACGACCGTGTTGCTCACGAGCTTGAGCTCCTCGCGCTGCGCATTGATCCGGTCGAGCTGCGACCCGGCTGCAAACAGCGAGGCCCCCGCGGTCACCGCACAAATCAACATTACAATGAAATCACGCGTCCGCATCGCCCGTTCTCACCTGTGCTCCATGCACCTTTCCACCGCTACACCACGACTTTCGCCAGTTCCCGGAAGCTGAAGATCACCAGCGACAGGACCAGCAACAGGGCCGCCTTCAGGCAGACCATGATCAACGCCACCTCGCCGATCAGTCGCCAGGAGATCAGGCGGGCCGGGATGAGGTACTGCGTCGGATTGTAGGAATCGAACCGCGGCAGAAGCCGCATCAGATTCTGAATCGTATGCGTGTAGATCCGACCGACGTTCTCGCTCATGTATCCGAAGGATTCGACGAAGAAACCGCTGGCGGCGCCCATCACGAAGATCACCAGGCAAAACAGGATCGCCACCGGGAAGGACAGGAAACTGGCGGCCATCACGCCCAGGCAGGCCAGGAACACCAGGCGAAACAGAATCAGCAGCCCGGCCCGGACATAGTTCGCCACGAAGGAGTCCGCCTTGTACAAGACTTCCAGCCCGTCCTCGATCGGAAACAGGACGGTCGTATCGTTCAGGGGCGGATTCACGAAGGCCACCGCCAGGTATCCGTCCTGGGCAACCGCCCTCGCGGGCACCTCGATCTCCCGGAATTTCCTCACCGGGTCCCGGCGAGGGGCCACCCGATACACCGGCGTATCGACGGGAGTCCCCGTCTTGAGTCCCCGCAGGTCTCCGATCCGCCAGTCTCCATACACATGCTCATCCGGCGGCGTCACCGACACGTCGTACTTGAACCGGACGAACAGGCTTTGCGAAGCGGGGTCCGTCGGCCGAACGTTTTGGAACTCCCAAACCAGCATCTGGCCGATCGCGGAGGCACGCCTCTCGAGCTGGATCCGCTTGGTCAAGAGCTTCTTGATCTCCGCGGGAGCGTAGTTCGGATACAGAATCACCAGCTTGTCTTCCTTCTCGAGCCAGCGATACATCTCGTCGACTTCCCTGCTGACGTCGATCAGCGGCGGGATGAGGCTGGCCCGCGCGGTGAAGAACTCGCTCTGGATCTGCGCCTGTTCTTCCTCAGAGGCTGTGATGAACCGCGGCATCAGAACGACCACGCCGTAGACGATCCCCAGAAACAGGGTCAACAGCGCGACGTCGAGCACGACCACGCCCAGGAACTTGCCCAGGATCAACTGGTACCGGCGGATCGGCTTGGTCACCACCGTGTAGATCTGACGCTGCTCGATATCGCTGGTGATCGAGTAGATGGCGACGATGATCGTCAAAAGGCTCAGCAACAGGCTCGTCAGCGACATGCCATAGGCGACGAACGTCTGAAGGCGTCCTTTGAGCGTGCCGTCGCCGGTCGCGGTCGCTCCCATCACCGGCAGCAGCACGAGAAGCAGCACGATGAACACCGCCGCGACCTTCATACGCAAGGCCTGCCGAATCGTATTGGTCGCCACGGCCCAGACCCTATGCATGGCCGCCATCCTCCTTCGGATCGCCTGTGGGTCGAGTGGTCGAACCGTCGGGCTGCTTGTCGCCCGTCAGCGCGTCGATGATGCTCTTCTTGGTCTTCTCCTGACGCGCGGGCGTCTCAGGCACGTCCCCCACTCGCTCGGTTCTGGCCACCGGGGAAGGCGCCGCCGACTGCGCCAATTTACTGAGAAGATCCTTGTTCGGCTGCGGCACAACCGTCTCGCGAGGCGCAGCCTTCTCCATTCGGACCGTGCCGGTCTCGACCTTCTCGGAAACGGGCGCCGCGACGAGTTTGTCCAGCAGGGCTTCTTTCCCGCTCTTGGCCGCGAGGAAATCGCCGATCTGCGTCGTGCTGACGGCCCCGCTGGTCGGCGTGGCCTGCTGCTGCGCCTGGACCACGGTGTTGATGAAGAACGTCTCCAGCCGCTCCATCGGCGAAGAGATCTCGCACTCGGCGTTCTCTTTCTTGAGCAACTCGCGAATCCGCTCGGCGGTGGCGTCGCTGATCGCATCCGTGACGATCTGACGCTTGTTGGTCTTCTGGAGCAGGTCCTTGACTCGTCCGAGCGCTTGGACCTTTCCGCCATAAAGAATCGCGATCCGGTCGCAGACGTCTTCCACGTCAGCCAGCAAATGGCTGCACAGCAGGACGGTCTTGCCCCGCTCGGCCAGCTTGGCGATCAGGTCCTTGATCTGTCGCGTGCCGATGGGGTCCAGACCCGTGGTGGGTTCGTCGAGGATCAGCAAATCGGGATCGTTGATCAAAGCCTGGGCCAGTCCGATGCGGCGGGCCATGCCCTTGGAATACGTTCCCACGGGCCGGCTGGCCACCGCTTTGAGGCCCACCATCTCCAGCAGGGCCTCGATTCGCATCTCACGGACCTTCGAGTCGAGACCGAAGAGCCGACCATAGAAGTCCAGCGTCTCTCTCGCGTTCAGAAACCGATAGAGGTATGACTCCTCCGGCAGAAACCCTACCCTCGCGCTGATCTTGGGCTGGGTGGCGTCGCCGCCGAGCATGAGGGCGTGCCCTTTCGTCGGATGCAGCAGACCCAGAAGCATTTTGATCGTGGTGGTCTTGCCCGAGCCGTTGGGACCCAGCAGGCCGAAGACCTCGTTCGGCCGGATCTGCAGGTTCAGATCGTCCACCGCGTAGACCTTCGCCCGGCCCCACCAGTCGGAGAAGACCTTCGTCAGTGCAACTGTCTCTATGGCGTAATCCATGGTTTTCCTTGAGTATAGGACCTATGGGACCGATGGGACCTATAGGGCGCGCAATGCTCGGCACATTACGTCGCTGGAGTCGTCTGCGGCTCGTGGTCAAGTTCCTCGCCCTGGCGGAACAGGCGTGCGCTGTTGAACACGACCACCAGCGAACTGGCGAAGTGCAGGAACGCAGCGACCGCCGGCGGCACGAACTTCGAGAGCGAGATGCCCAGCACGATGAAGATCACGCCAAACGCGAGGTTCTGGTTGATGACCCGGCGCGTCTTGCGCGAGACATCGACCAGAAACGGAATCCGCCGCAGGTCGTTGTTCATCAGGGCGATCGACGCGGAATTGATCGCCACGTCGCTGCCGGCGGCGCCCATCGCGATGCCCAGGTCGCCGGCCGCCAGAGCCGGAGCGTCGTTGATGCCGTCGCCGACGACCACCACGGTGTGCCCGTCCTTCTTGATCTGCTCGACCACCGCGAGCTTGTCCTGCGGCAGACATTGAGCCTTGTAGTCGGTGCAGCCGAGTTCGCCTGCGACGCGATTGGCGACCTCGCTGCGGTCGCCGGTGAGCATGGTGACGCGTTTGACGCCCATGTCCACCAGGGAGGCGATGGCCCTCTGGGCCTCCGGTCGCGTCTTGTCCTGCAGACCGATCCAGCCGATGCAGCGGTTGTCCTTCGCGACGTAGAGGGTGCTGAAACCCTGCTCCTCGTGCAACCGGGGATCGGCGACATTCTTCGTGTCGACTCCGTTCTCGTTCAGAAACGTCTCGCGACCGACCAGGATGCGGGACGAGTCGATCTTCGCACTGACGCCCTTGCCCGGCGTCTCCTTGAAGCTCTCCGACGCCGGCAAGGACAGGCTCGCCTCCCTGGCCACCTCCTGCAGCGCCCGGGCCGCGGGGTGCTTGCTCATCTGCTCGGCCGCCGCGGCGTCCGCCAGCAAGTCCGCCGGCTCGACCCCCTCTGCAGGCGTCAGCTTGGTTACGTACAGCCGACCAGTGGTCACCGTTCCGGTCTTGTCGAACACCAGGGCCGTCATCTTCCCGGCCACTTCGAGGTACGAGACATCCTTGACCAGGATGCCAAGCCTCGCCGCGGCCGAAATCGCGGCCACCATGGCGGTCGGAGTGGCGAGAATGATCGCACAGGGACAGGAGATCACCAGGATCGTGATCGCCTGGTCGATGTTCCGCGTGAAGACCCAGACGATGGCCGCGATCATCAGGATCGTCGGGACATACCACGAGATGTATCGGTCGATGATCCTCATGACCGGGATCTTCGTGTGTTCGGCCTGGATGATCAGAGACTGGACTTTGCCCAGCGTGGTGTCCTTGCCGGCCTTGGTGACGCGGATGTCGAGGACGCCGGTGAGATTGTTCGTGCCTGCGAAGACCTGCATGCCCGGCACCTTGTCGACCGGCAGCGACTCGCCGGTGATCGTCGCCTCGTTCACGGAACTCAAACCGTCGTAGACCTCGCCGTCGGCCGAGACGTTGTCGCCCGGACGGACGCGGATGCGGTCGCCCGCCTTCAGTTCGCTGACCTTGACCTCGCGTTCCCTGCCGTCCGAATCGATCAGGTTGGCCTTGACGGGAGTCAGGCGGATCAGCGACTCGATCGAGGCCCTCGCTCCCAGCGCCGTTCGGGTTTCCACCAATTCGCTGAGCAACATGAAAAAGCCGATGAGCCCGGCGGCCACGTATTCGCCGATCGCGAACGCCGCCACGATGCCCAGGGCCGCCAGCTCGTCCATGTGCGAATGGCCCTCGATCAGGCTGCGAACCGCATGGATAATGATCGGGGCCCCTAGCAGAATCGCGCCGAGCATTGCGAACAGTTCCGTGTTGAAGCTGTCGGGCCCGTAGAAAACCTTGCCGATCCCGCTGTTGATCAGAAGGACGCCGCCGGCCAGCGTGCCCAGAAGGGCCACGCTCACGCGGACCTGTTTCTCGCGGGTCTGTTCGGTACCGAAGTCTTCCTGTAAGTGCAGGTGCTGATGCGCCATAGCCTTGTTCTCTCACCGAATCTTCTGTTGCGGGCCGCCGAACGCGAACCCCACCTGTCCATTTTCCGATGCCTACTGCCGGGCGCCCCTGGGTTTGAGCTTGTTGTCCCGGTTCAGCAGAATCCGTATCTCGCGGTCCCGATCCGTGCCGGAGCTGTCCAGGACGAACTTCTCGTCGGCACTGCTCAGGATCTCCTCGATCGCCGCCAGATACCGCTCACGCGCCACAAGTTCCGGCCGCTTCCTGTACTCCGGCAGGATGCTCGCCAGATAACTGGCGCTGGCCCTGGCAGCCTCCACGACCTTGGTCTGGTACGCATGGGCGTGCGCGATGATCTGCTGCGCGTCGCCGGTGACCTGGGACCACAGTTCCTCCCGTTTCTGAGCGTCGCTGTCGGGATCGAGGATCGCCTCGCAAAGTCTGTGAGCGACATGGCCGCCCGTCTTGTTCAGAGTCGTCTCGGCGTAGGTCCGAGCCTGCGTAACCGTCTGATCGCTCTGCTGACGGGCCGCCACGTACGCTTCGAACGCCTCGTTGATCTGCATAGGCCACTTGGCGCTGACCAACTGCATCTGCACGACGCGAATGCCGCTATCCAGCGCGTCCAGCTTCTGCTGCACGAGCTGCTGGACGCGTCGAGGAATCGTATCGACGCTCTGGAGAGCCTCGTCGATCGTGTAGTGGACCATCGCCGTGACGATGGCGTCATCGACCACGCTGCGCAGAAGCGGCGTGATGTTCGCGACCATCACGTCCACATAGATCTCACCGGGCTTGACGTCCCGGACGTGGACGTTCCGGAAGAACTGCTCGACGTTGCTGATCTGATAGTTGATCTGCCACTTCGTGTGGACGATGCTGTAGTCGCCGCCCTCGCCTTCCCGCACGGAGGGCTGACCAACTTCCGTTGCCCCCTGCCCTGCCACGCCCTGGCTCCGCGTCAGGCAGTATCCTTCCACCATCGGATCGAGCTTGTCGGCCCGGAAGTTCCTCGGCTTGACGCCGCCGCCCAGGATGTCGTCGCGGGTTTCCTGATACCAGAACGTGTTGACGGGCAGGTTGATGTTCTTCTCCACCGGGATCTTGATCAACTCGTCGATCGGATACGGGAAGACCCAGTGAGCCCCCGGCCCCAGGATCGCCTCGTCGCCGATGCCCTGGATCTTGCCGAACCGCAGAACCAGTCCCCGTTCGTCGGGCCCCACGGTTCGGAAACCCGACGCCAGGAAGGCGACGATCAGGACGATCATGATGACCTTCAGGATCGTGAAACTGATATGAAGGGCGTCCGAGAGGGACTTGCCGGCCGCGTCGACCTGTTCGTTCGGCGCCGGCCGTTCCGGCGTCTGCTCATGACCGTGATCGCGATCATGTTCATGTGAGTGTCCGTGGTCATGTCCGTGCTTGTGTCCGTGTGCCATGGCTCTTTCGCTCGATTGAACGCAGTCCTTCGGTTACTTTGCAGACCCTTCCGTGCCCAGAGGGGGCAGACCCATCAGGAGGTTGAACGGCTCAGCGACCGTCGGAATGACGATTGTGGTGCGTTCTCTCAGGATCTGCTTGAGAGCCTCCAGATTCCGCAGAAAGATCGCCAGCTTCTCGTCGGCCTTCAACATTTCGTAGTAGCGAGCGGCGTCGGCGTCGCCCTGGCCGCGAATCTCCTTGGCCCGGCCTTCCGCGGCGTCCAGCAGGACATCCCGCTTCTTGTTGGCGTCGGCCCGGATCTGGGTGGCGATCGCCTCGCCCTCGGACGTGATGGCGTCGGTGCGGCCCTGGCGTTCGGCCTTCATCCGCTCGAAGACCTTCTTCGTAACGTCTTCGCTGACCTTGAGCTGCTTGATGCCCAGCGTCTTGATCTCGATGCCGTACTCGGCCAGCACCGGCCCCTTGAGGTCCGCGAGCATCTCGTCCTGGATCTCGTCGAACTGGATCTTCGAAGGATCGTTGTTGACGAACTCCCCGAAGGAGTGCTGGCCGATCACGCGGTTCTGCGTGTCGTTGATGTGATTGCGAAGCTTGCTCTCGGCATTGGCCTCGGTCTTGACCGCGTTGAGGAACTTCAACGGTTCGGCGACCCGCCAGACGACATACGTGTTGACGATGATCGGGACATTGCCTCGCGTGGTCGTCTCCGCCAGTTGCGCCGCCTCCAGGACTCTCATGCGGGAATCGAACTTGTGGACCTGTTCGATGGGCGTGGGCCACTTGAAGTACAGCCCCGGCTCGGTAACCTCGCGGACCGGCTTGCCGAACCGGGTCACGAACCCCGATTCGGTCTCGCGGACCTGGAAGGTCACCAGGTAGACGATCATCACGAGGGAAATAACGGCAATCAGTATCGGAATCGCTATGTTCTTCATTGTCCACCGGTCTCCTGTACGCCCGCAATCTCACTCAACAGACTCGTATCCAGCTTTTCCTGCAGTTCCATGATAATGACCTGGCGGTCTTTCGGGTCGCCGGCCACGACATACTTGCGAATGTTCCTCATCGCTTCTTCGAGCGCCACGGCCCGCTGCTCGCACTTGTAGATCTCCGGCGCGGCGCGATAGGCCTGGATCTGGCCGGCGAAGCGTTTGCCCGTCGCCTCGGCCAGCGTCCCCTGGCGAAAACGGTAGCTCTGGGCCTCGCTGAGAATGCGGAAGATGTCCCCGCGGGACTCGTTGAGCAGAGCTGCGTCGAACTGCTCGCCCAGACGCTTGACCTCGTCGGAAAGCCCTTTGCGCTGGGCATCCTGGTACTGCGCAGCCAAATCCGCCAGCCGGGAGGCCCGCGACACCGAACCGGCCAGGGTGGTGAGGTTTCGATTCCGCTCCGCCTCGGCAGCCAACACCAGCGCCTGCTTGGCCTGCACCGCGCCCACGACCCCCTGGAAGTCCGGCACCACCTCGGCCGGCGGATGGATGCCGTGCAGCCCGACGAAGGCGATCTCAACCCCAAGGCCCTCTTCGTCGGCGGCCTGCTGGATGCGTTCGGTCAGGATCTTCTTGGCCTTGGTTCGCCCCCCGCCCAGGAGGTTCTGATCGCCGCTGCCTTCGACCTCAACGTTGGCGGTGGAGGCCAGACGGACCAGTTCGCGATAGCAGATGCCTTCCAGAAGCTTGCCTGGATCGCTGTGGCCGTAGACGTAGGCGAGAAGATCCTTGATCCGGTACTGAACCGGCATGTTGACCTTGACCAGGCTGACCGGAACGGCGCCTTCGGCGGGCCCTTCCGTGACATCCGCGGGCGTGTATCGCGCCGCCACCATCAAGTCATGCTCCTGTTCGTAATGGGTCTGCCCCCACAGGAGCCTCGTTTCGGGAATCGGGACTCCGTTGGCGTCCACCTTGGGCACGTACCCGATGTGCAGTTCCATGACCAGACCGGTGGGGTGCATGTACGCGATGTCCATGGGCCAGGGCAGCTTGAAGTGCAGCCCCGGACCGATGTGACGAACCTCTCCGTCCGCCGTGGTCGGTTTGCCGAACCGCTCGACGATCCCTTCCTCGTTCGGACCGACGACCACGATGCAACTGGCCAGATAGAGCGTCGCGGCCGAGAACAGAATCAAGGGCACGATCGCCTTCTCCAGCAGCTTGTAGAACCAGGTCTGGGACACCTGGAATCCGAACTGGTAGTCCATCGCCGTGGCCACGCTGCGGAAGATGCCGCCGGGCTCGTTGATGACGCCCAGGAGCCGGCTGTCGAACGCCGCCCGGCTGTATTGGCCTTTCAGATGAGGCCGATAGATGTCGAAGACCAGGTTCAGCGACGTCTCGACGCCCAGGACGATCAACAGGATTGGGACCGCATAGCTGACGACGGCGATCAGGGCCGAGATCTGGAAATGCAGCAGGGCCAGGGCAATCGCCAGCACGAAGCACAGGACCGCCAGGCCCAGAAAGAAACTGCCGCCTGCCCGCAACGGTTTCCATCGCGGCTCGACCGACATTCCGGTGGCGTACCGCGACAGGAGGAACCCCATGAACGCAATGGCGGTGGCGACGATCGCGCACACCAGCGGCTGCTGGGTCTTGACGTCGGCCCCGGAGGGGATTCCCTTGAGCAGGTAGAAGCCGATTCCGATTTCGTAAGCAGCGATCAATGCCGCGAAGATCGGGATGAACCATTTCTCGAGGACGTCGAGCCGGCGCTGAGCGGCCGCCAGCAGCGCCGCGGTCTCGCCCTTCTGGAAGATGGTGGCCGAGCTTTTCTCCCGTGCGAGCTGGCTCATGTCGAGCTTTTCCTGCTCGGCCAGACTTCGCTGGTGGAACTGGATGGCCAGGACCAGCCAGATCAAGGCCGCCGCAAGCGCCTGCCATCCGACGGCCGATAGAGCGTAGAACCCGCTCCACCGACCCAGGAAGAACGCGATGCCGAAAAAGACCAGGCTGAGAACCAGCGCAACCCATGCGACCTGTTCGGGGCGTTTCGACGATACTGTCATTGGCGATTCAGCTCCAGCAGTGAACCAAAATCCTGCTCATCCAGTAGTACCGGGTACCGGACCAGATCCTTTACAAAAAGGGAATCCGGCACTATAACACCGAAAACGACTCTCGTGTAGAGACAATCGTGAAAAAAAGTCGTCGCAATCGGGCGTCAAACACAACGTTCAACAGGCCGGCAATGCCTTGGGTGACTGATGAATAAGCTGCTCACGATCGCCAAGAACACCTTCGTCGAAACCCTTCGCCAACCCGTCTACGCCGTCATCATTGCAGCAGCCTTGCTCCTGTTTCTTCTCAGTCCGGCGCTCTCGATGTACACCATGGACGACGACAACAAACTGCTGCGAGAAATCGGGCTCTCTACGCTGTTCCTGACCAGCTTGTTCGTGGCAATCTTCTCCGCTTCGGGGGCCGTCTCCATCGAAATGGAGAACAAGACGATTCTCACGGTGCTGACCAAGCCTGTTCAGCGTCCGATATTCGTATTGGCAAAATTCCTCGGCGTCGTCGGAGCCGTCGCCTTGGCGCACTATCTGTGCACCATCGGCGTGCTGATGACCATCCGGCACGGCGTCCTGTCCACCGCCTCGGACACCCATGATTGGACCGTCGTCGGCTCAGCGGCCACCGTCGCTCTCGTGACGGTCCTGCTCAGCGCCTTCTTCAATTATGCCTACGACTGGAAATTCACCTCGACTGCCGTGGTGGTCGGCGCCATCCTGGCGACCTTGGCCATGGTGTTCCTGGCCCTGATTGATCGCGATTGGCAGTTCAACCCGGCCAAGAATGGGTTCGACCGACTCGACGTCTACGCCGCTATCCTGCTGTTCCTGGCGGCCATGGTGATCGCGGCGATCGCTGTGGCCATCTCCTCCCGCTTCAACGTCATCGTCACCCTTTCGGCCTGCATCGGCGTCTTCCTGCTCGGCCTGATCAGCGACTGGGTGTTCGGCCGGTATGCCGACACCCACCTGTGGGCGCAGGCGGGCCGCTATCTCGTCCCGAACTTGCAGGTGTTTTGGATCAGCGACGCGATCTATGAAAACAGCGTGGTCCCGTTCCGATACATCCTGACGGGGGCCTCCTACGCGATTACCTATATCATTGGGATCCTGGCCGTGGCGGTCGCCCTGTTCCAGCGAAGACAGATTGCGTAGAGACGAATGGACCGCCGCCAATGGAATTCACCGGTGGGTTGTTAGATATTCCTGAGACACTCACACGCCGGCCGGAACGTCCAGGATCACAGCGGTTTCGTCGCACTCGTCCTGTTTCGGACAGCGGGCGCAGTCGCTCCAGACCTTCATGGGCAGTTCCTCTTTCTTCACGACCGTGAACCCCACCCGCTCGAAGAACCTGGGTTCCAGGGTCAGCGCGAAGACCCGCGGGACCCCGAGAGCCCGCGCCTGATCCAGGGCCGCCGTGACCAGCGCCATGCCGACCCCCTTGCCGTGCTCTTCCGCCGCAACCGCCAGCGACTTGACCTCCGCCAGATCGGACCAGATCACCTCCAGCGCGCAGCAGCCGATGATCCGACCGTCCCGCTCGGCCACGAGAAACGTCTGGAGATTCTCGTAGATCTCCGCCATGGATCGAAACAGCATCTTGTCGTGCTCGGCATAGAAGTTGATCAGCGAGCAGATCGACCTGGCGTCCGGGATTCTGGCGTTGCGAACTTTCATGGTCCTGAGTATACTCGCTGGTTTGCACGATTTCAACGTTGTTCGCACGCAAGCGCAGCCTGCGGTCCGGCGCAAAAAACGAAAAAACAGTGGAAAAACGAACGGCACACACTACAATGACGCCGGTTTGTGTTCGGTGGCCCAGGATTTCATGAAGTTCATATTGATAGATAAGATCGTTTCGCTCGAAGAAGGCAAGACGCTGACCGCAGCCAAGTGCGTTTCGTTGGCCGAGGAATACCTGGGGGATCATTTCCCCACGTTTCCCGTGCTGCCGGGTGTGTTGCTGTTGCAGGGGCTCGTGGAGTCCGCGAGCTGGCTGGTCCGCAAGACCGAGGGGTTCGCCCACAGCATGATCCTGCTGCAAGAGGCCAAGAACGTCAAGTACAAGAGTTTCCTGGCTCCCGGTTCGCGGATCGAATATACAGTGCAGGCCAGGGCCATCGAGGAGAACGTCAGCAGCTTCACCGGAAGCGGAATCTCCGACGGGGAAAAGATCCTCGAAGCGAGGTTCGGCCTGAGGCATTTCAATCTGGCCGACCGCAGTTCCGCGATGGCGTCCGTGGACGCTCAGGTGATCGAGGCGATGAAGAACCGCTACAGCCTGCTCAGGCAGCAAGGCTGATTGAGGTAGTGAAAAGGACTTTCAGAAGGAACTGACCGGAGGTAGCAGCAACCATGACCATGAGTCGGGATGAAATTTTCCAAAAGGTTCAGGAAGTTCTCGTGGACGCGTTGGGGGTGGACGACGACGAGGTTACGGCCGACGCGACGCTCATGGGCGACCTGGGCGCCGAGAGCATCGACTTCCTGGACATCGTGTTCCGTCTGGAGAAAGCGTTCGGGATGAAAGTGCCCCGCGAGGAACTGTTCCCGGTGGAAGGGCTGCTCAACAGCGCCGATCTGGTCAGCAACGGAAAGCTCACAGAGAAAGGGCTTGCCGAACTGAGGGCGAGGGTTCCGCACACGGATCTCAGCGAGTTCGAGAAGAACCCCGACATCAACAAGCTGGCGGACCTGTTCACCGTCAACGCCATCGTCAACTATGTCGCAACCCGCCTGAACGCGGCGTAACGACGGACCGGGCTGCAGCATGCGTTGGATCTGGATCGACAAATTCGTCGAGTTCGAGAGCGGTCGCCGCGCGGTGTCCGTCAAGAACGTTTCGATGGCAGAGGAACATCTGCACGACAACATCCCCGGCTTCCCCATGATGCCGGAGTGCCTGATGATCGAGGCCATGGCCCAAACGGGCGGAATTCTCGTCGGCGAGGCCCGCAGCTTCCAGGAAAAGGTCGTGCTGGCCAAGATCAGTAAGGCGGTCTTCTTCGACTACGCCGTGCCGGGCGACAGCCTTCGGCTGGAGGCCCGCATCGAGTCGATCACGCCGGAAGCGGCGACCACGAGCGGACGGATCACACGGGGCGACCAGCTCATCGCGGAAGTCGATCTGATGTTCAGCCACGTCGACCAGAACCTGGCGGGCAAGAAATTCCCCGAGGAGAATTTTGTCTTCACGGGCCTGTTCACCTCCCTCCTGCGCGATGTTGCCTTGAAACATGCCCGGCCGGAGCAGCAGAAGATGGAGCCCGCGGGATGACATCGGCGCGCGTCGTCATTACGGGACTCGGGTCCGTCAGTCCGCTGGGTCTGACCGTCGACGAAATGTGGTCCGGTCTGGCCACCGGGCGGTGCGGCATCGCTCGGATCAAGGCCTTCGATCCGACCGGCCTTCCCTGCGAGCTCGGAGGCGAGGTCCCCCCCTACCGCATTCAGGATCATGTTTCCAAGGCCATGCGTAAGGCGGTCAAGCTGATGTGCCGGGACATTGAGCTGTCCGTCATCGCGGCCAAGGAAGCGGTGGCTTCCAGCGGTCTGATCACCAAGGGAATCGATCCGGAGAGGGTGAACGTCGAGCCGACGCGGTTCGCGATCAACATGGGCGCGGGGATGATCAGTTGCGACCTGGAGGAGCTGGGGCCCGCGACTGCCGCCAGCGTCACCGACGGGCGGTTCGACCTCCACAAGTGGGGCAAGGACGGAATTCGACAGATTACCCCCCTGTGGCTGCTGAAGTACCTGCCCAACATGCTGGCCTGCCACATCGGGATCATCCACGACATCCAGGGCCCGAGCAATACGATCACCTGCGCCGAGGCCTCGGCTCATCTGGCGATCGGCGAAGCCGCCCAGATCATCGCCCGCGGCAATGCCGACCTTGCGCTGGCGGGCGGCGCCGAGGCGAAGATCAACATGATGATCATGGTCCGCCAGAACCTGCTCAAGCGGGCAGTCGTCGGCCGCAACGACACGCCGGAGACGGCGTGCCGACCCTTTGATGCCGATGCCGCCGGGGCGGTTTTTGGCGAAGGAGGCGGCGTTCTCGTGCTTGAGAGTCTTGACCACGCTCAGTCTCGAGGAGCCCGAATCCTCGCGGAGGTGGTCGGAATCGGTCAAAGTCATAGCATTCACCCGGCGTACGCCCAAATGGAGCCGGACGGCGCGGGAATCCGCATCGCTGTCGAGAAGGCGATGGCCGACGCAGGCATCGGTCCCGAAGACATCGAGCTGATCGTGCCGCACGGGACGGGAGTTCCCCAGGACGACCTGGCTGAGGCCCGAGGACTCGAGGCCGCGCTGGGCTCGGCGGTCCACCGAATCCCGACTTGGCCCACGAAGAGCCAGTTGAGCACCACGGGAGCCGCCGCTGGAGCGTTGGATGTCATCGCCGCGGTGCGGGCCATGAACGAGCATCTGATCCCGTCGGCGAGAAACTTTTCGAAGCCCGCCGCCGGGTGCAATCTGAAGGTCCTGACGGAGCGTCGTGAGGGCGCGATCCGTCACGCTTTGTGCTGCAGCCACACCTTCGGCGGGCAGACCGCCGCAGTGGTGCTGAAGTCCTTCGATGGAGGCGCAAGGCAGTAGATGAAAACGAACGAAATACGCGAACGTGTCGTCGTCACCGGAATGGGAGTCGTTTGCCCGCTGGGTCACGACGTGGCTTCCCTGTGGGACGGGCTCTTGGCCGGTCGCAGCGGCGCCAACCGAACCACGATCTTCGACGCATCGACGTTTCCGACGACATTCGACGCGGAAGTCAAAGGCTATGACTTCCGCAAGCACATCCCACATCCGGAACTGCACGAAGGGTGCAGTCGCGGATCCGGCTTCGTGCTCGGCGCGACAGCCCAGGCCTGCAAGCAGGCAGGTATTGATATCGAGACCACCAAGCCCGCCGACGGCGTCGACCGCACCCGCATGGGAATCTACCTGGGCGCGGGCGAAGGCTCGCTGGACAACGATTCGTTCTTCGCCAGCATCATCGCCGGCTGGGACGCGCAACAACAGCGCATGGTATGGCCTCAGAGCATCCGCGTTGCGATGGGCCAGATGACCGCCGTGCGGGAGCTCGAGCAGGAGCCGAACATGGCCGCTGGGCACACCGCGCTTCTGACCGGGGCCCGCGGACCCGTGCGAAGCTGCCTGACTGCCTGCGCCGCCAGCACCCAGGCGGTGGGCGAGGCCAGCATGATCATCCGTCGGGGCGATGCGGACATCATGATCGCCGGCGGGGCCCACTCGATGATCCACCCCCTGGGCATCACGGGTTTCAACCTGCTGACCGCCCTGTCGCAGCGGAACGACAGTCCTGAAACCGCGTCGCGTCCGTTCAGCGGCAGCCGGGACGGGTTCGTCATCGGCGAAGGCGCTGCGATCCTGATTCTGGAGTCGCTCAGCAGCGCGCGCAGACGCGACGTTCCCATCCTGGCGGAGGTCGCCGGTTACGGGTGCAGTTCCGACGCCTTCCGCGTGACGGACATGCACGAGGAGGGTCGCGGTGCGGTCCAGGCGATGCGGGCCGCGATGGCAGATGCCGATGTCACAATCCAGGACATCGACTACATCAACACCCACGGCACGAGCACCGCGGAAAACGACTCCATCGAAACGCTGGCCATCAAGACCGTGTTCCAGGAGCGGGCCAAACAGATCGCCGTCAGCAGCAATAAGAGCATGTTGGGGCATCTGATCGGAGCCGCGGGCGCAGCCGAGATCATCGCCTCGGTGTTGGCGATCCGGGAGGGCATCGTGCCGCCCACCATGAATCTGCACGATCCCGACCCCAAACTGGACCTGGACTACGTGCCGAACGCGCCGCGGAAGATGCCCGTCAATACGGTGATGAAGGAATCGTTCGGCTTCGGCGGCCAGAACAACGTCGTGATCTTGAAACGATTCCGTGAAGAGACTTAGGAACAGGGTCCCATAGGTCCTATCTGTCCTATATGTCCTATCGCAGCGAGGCAAGACGACCATGATCGATATCAGGCAAATCCGAGAGAATCCGGATCTTTATGTTCAGGCGGCCCAGAACAAGCGAATCGGCGTCGACATCCAAAGGCTCCTGGATATCGACGGCCGGCTCAAGGACATCAAGGCTCGGCTCCAGGACATCGCCACCGAAAAGAACCGCGTCGGCAAGTCGATCCCGAAGCTCTCGGGCGCCGAACGGGAGGCGGCGTTGGCGAGTCTGGCGGCCTTGAAGCCGCAGGAGGAACAGCTTCAGGAGGAAGCCAAGGTCTTGCAGCCGGAGTATGACGCGTTGCTCCTGGAAGTGCCGCAGCCGGCCGATCCGGATGTCCCTGTGGGCAAGGACGACACGGAGAACGTCGAAGTCCGGCGGGAGGGCGAGGTGCGACAGTTCGGCTTCGAGCCGAAAGACCACGTCCAACTCGGCCTGGCTTTGGACATGATGGACATCGAGCGAGGCGTCCGACTGGCCGGCACGCGGAACTACTTCCTCAAAGGCGACGGCGCGATGCTGCACTGGGCGGTCCTGCGATTCGCGATCGACTTCATGGCCCAGCGGGGATACACCCCCATGGTCGTTCCCCTGCTGATGCGGGACGAGGCCATGCGGGGGACCGGCTACTATCCCGGCGCCGAAGAACAGACCTATCGCATGGAGCGGGACGAACTGAACCTGGTCGGGACCGCCGAGGTGCCGGTGACGGCCTACCGCATGGGCGAGATCCTCCAGCAAGAAGAACTGCCGCTGAAAAGCGTCGCCCTGTCGAGCTGCTTCCGTCGCGAGGCCGGAGCGGCCGGCAAGGACACCTATGGTCTCTACCGCATCCACCAGTTCGACAAGGTCGAGCAGGTCGTGGTCTGCCGCAACGACGTCCAGGAGAGCAACAAATTTCACGCGGAGATCCTGGCCAACTCCGAAGGCGTGATGAAAGCCCTCGGGCTGCCCTACCGCGTCGTGGTCGTCTGCACGGGCGACCTCGGCCGCGGACAGGCCAAGAAGTACGACATCGAAGCCTGGATGCCCTCCCGGAAGGGCTATTGCGAAACCCACAGCGCCAGCAAGTTCCACGAGTTTCAGGCCCGCCGGATGAACCTGCGGTATAAGGACGCCGAGACGAAAAAGAACCTCTACTGCCACACGCTCAACAATACCGTGATCGCCTCGCCGCGTGTCCTGATCCCGCTGATGGAGATGTGTCAGAACGCCGACGGATCGATCACGATTCCCGAGGTTCTGAGGCCCTACATGGGGGGCCGGGATAAGATCGTCTCCCGCTGATCGCAGGCAGCGGCAGAACCACAATCTGTTTCTCCAAATCCAAGGGGATAGTCGTGCGCGCCGCCGCGACTCTGTCGTCCTGAACAAAGTGAAGGATCTGGCCATGGACGGAGGGTAATCTCTCGGTCGCTGTCCAGATCCTTCGCCTGCGTCCTGGAATGCTGTGGACTTGGCCCTGTCCGCCTACTCCTCCAGCCTTTCCTCCAACTCCACGGACATCTCGTTCAATCGGTTCTGGATCGTCTCCAGCTTCTCCTTGGGCGTTTCGCTCTGTTCGGCCGTTTCGGGCGAGAGCTTCTCGCCGTCGTCGATAACGTACGGCGTGATGAACACGATCAGCTCGTTGTTCGCCTTGGTCACGTTGTTGTGCCGGAACAACCCGCCGAGCAGGGGCAGGTCGCCCAGGAGGGGTACCTTCCGCTGGATCTTGGTGTCGGTCTGGAAGAGAATGCCGCCGAGCATGAGGGTCTGACCGTCTTGAACGATCATGTTCGTCGTGCTCTCCATCACGCGTCGGACGGGCTGGCCGTTGACGGAATCGCCCGTCAGGTCGGACAGCAGCACGGTGACCATCATATCGACGTTCTTCTCCGGCGTGATGCTGGGCCGCACCGCCAGCGTCATACCCACCTTTTGATACTCGAAGCTCTGCGTGACCCGCCCACCCGTTTCGGAAGTCGAGGCGTTCGTCTGGAAGGCCACCTTCTGGCCCTTGAAGAAGCTGGCTTCTTCGTTGTCCTCGGTCCAGAGCGATTGCTGATTGAGAATTTGGGCGTTGACCTTCTTGACCAGGAAGTCCAGCAGGGCCGTGATGCTCGTCCCGGCCTCGATCGTGGCCGAACCTCGTTCCTCCAGGAGCGTCAGTTTCGAGAGTGCAGTGACTGCATTCTCTCCAACGGCGAACGCCCCCACGGGATTCGACGACAACTGCAGGCCCAGAGAGGTCAGGTCCTGATGGTCCACCTCGATCACAACGGCTTTCACCAAGACCTGCTTGCCCGGCACGTCGAGGCTGCGAATGGTCAGCTCGATGCTGCTCTGGAATTCCGGCGGCGCGAGCACGAGGATCGACTTGCTCCGCGGGTCGGGAACGAACCGAACGCGTCCGATCACGTTGCTGATCGGCTCTTCGCCGACCCTGGGCCGGCTGCCGCCGCTGGACCACCAGGGAGTGTACTCGTTGGCGTTGCCCTGGCCCGGGTTGTTGTTGCCTCCCTGATTGGCATTTCGCCCGCTGCTCTGGTTCTGCGTGCCGCCGGAGTCTTCCATGGAGTACTGTCCGATCCCCTGGGTGGTCCGACGGACGCGAGCGTTGGTCCCAGGCTCGTTGAACATCGCGTTGAGCCTCTCGGCCAGGTCCTCCGTGTCGGCGTACTTGATCTGGACGACGCGAGGGATCTCCGCCATCTCCTGGCGGTCCAGTTCGTAGATCAGTTGCTCGATCACAGCGTACGCCTGGGGGAGCTTGCTGATCACGATGATCTTCTTGGTGCCCGCGACCTCTTCGAAGGTCAGTTGCCCATATAGAGGGCCGACGATCTTCTGCCGCTGGTCCATCTCATCGCCGTAGAAGAGCATTCGCAGAAGCGAACGGCTCGAATCCGATTCCTGGGAGAAGAGCTTGCGAAGCAGCGTGGCCATCTGGACCGGATCCGAGTTCTTCAACTCGAGAATCCTCGGCTTGACCTGTTCCACGTCCAGCGGCACGTCCCATTCCTCGATCTGCGTGCGGATCTTCGCCATGTTCTCTGCCGAGGCGATCACGGTGACCTGTCCCATCGAGGGATAGGAGATGGCCTTGACCGTCTCGCTGGGCTGGATGTTGCGATACCGCGACGAGCGATATCCATAGCTGTACGAGCTGCCCGATTCCGATTCGTACAGACCTTCGAGGTTGCTCTTGATCTGGTCGGGGTCGGCATGCTTGAGCTTGAAGACCTCCGTGAGGAACTGCCCCGGCATGATGTCCACCTCGGCGATCAGTTTCTTGACCATCTCACGCAGATCCGCGCGGCCGAAGATCATGATCTGGCGGGACTGCGACAGCGCTTGGACGAGGACGTTGGGCCGCAATTCCGTGCCGGGCATCTGCTCCAGCGACTGCTGGATGCGCCGGGCCACCTCCTCCGTGTCCGCGTAGACGATCGACACCGTCTCGTACTCGGCCTTGATCGGCTCGTCGCGGTCCATCTTCTGTATCCACTCGCCGATCTGCCGGATGCTCTCGGAGGAGCCGCGTGCGATGATCCACTTGCGCTTGGGCTCGGGAATCAGAATGATCGGCGTCTCGCCGGCGCTGATGACGACGGAACTGGCCGTCTTGCCGCTGCCGCCGGAGGACTGGCTGCTCGGCCTCGCGCCGGAGCCGCTTCGAAGTTGCCCCCCTCGCCGACTGTCGGCCGGACCGCCCAGGAGCATGCGCAGCAGTTGCACCATCTCGGTGGGATCGCCGCTGTGGACCTCGAAGATCTCGGTGATCATCCGTCCGGCATCGGGCACGTCGAACTGCGCGATGATGCTCTCGATTCGCATGAGGTTCGCGACCGAATCGATCACCAGCAACGTGGCGGTCGATTCGTCCGCGCCGACGTGGCCGAATTCGCTGACCAACGGCTTGACGATCTCGCCCATCTGCGAAGGCGGGTAGTTCGTGAGCTTGAAGAACTTCTGGACGATCTGGCTGGGGTTCTCGAACGCCGCCAGAGGCTGGTCGGGACGGACAATGGGGTGAATGCCGAGCTTGGCGTCGCTGAGCGGCCGAAGGAAGATCGTGTCGTCCATCTCCTCCGGCGTGAAGCCTTTCATCCGCAGCGCGCTGTAGATCCTGAGCAGGGCCTTGCTGCGAGGCAGCTTCTCCGGCGCATAGATCGTGATCTTCTGCTTCATCGCCTCGTCGCTCGGGATCACGACCTTGCCGGTCCACTGCGCGATCTTCTCGATGATGTTCTTCATTTCGACGTCTTTGAGGTTCACCGCCTCGAGCGGATCGTTGGGGTCCTCGGGAGTCTTGGCCGCCTCGGGTTTGGCATCCCCCGGCTTCGATTCCTCAGCCTTCGCGGTCTGGCTGGAGCCGTCATTGGGCTTGGCCGCCGGACGGTTCGGATCTCCGCTGGTCGGTTTGTTGGGATCGTCCGATCCAGCCGCGGGTTTGGGCGCGTTTGCGTCGGCCTTCTCAGGCGTCGCGGCCTTGTTGGGCTCATTCGGACCCGACACTCTGCGGCTCGGCTGCGCGCCGGCCTTGCCTTCGATGCCCGACAGGCTCGCGACGGGCGTCTCAAAGCCCACTTGCCAGATGATCACCCCGGCCGCCGCCAGGACCACCATCCACAGGATTATTCGTGACCGTTCCAAGTTCTCACCTCCCGTTTTCGTCGTTGCTCTATGATCCGCGATCAGCTCCGACCCGTGGCATTGGGCTCCGCACCGGTCTTCGGGCTGCTATTGGGCTCCTGAACCTTCGGCGGCTGCGTGCTTCGTCGGCCGCTGACTCGTGCGCGAACCTGCTCGCTGAATCGTGCTTTCTCCTCTTCGGTCGCGTTCTCCATCTTCTCGATTATCTCGGCTCGCTGTGCTTTGACCTGGGCCCGGATTTCGGGCGTGTCTTTCGTCTGCCCGCCGCCGGGCGAAGGGTCCGTGCGAGCCGCCTTCGAAGCCGTGTCCGCGAGGTTGGAGTCGGCCGCTGTGGAAAGCGGTGCGTTCCCCATGCGGGCCTGGTGGATCAGCAGGCCCACGCCGTATGCGGCGATCAGCACCGCTGCAATCACTACTACCGTGACAATCGTATTGGAGGATTTCATCCGGAAAACCTTTCGTGTGTGAAAATCACTGTCCTCTTCTGCTGAGTTCTTGGCGCATTTGCTGTCGGGCCTGCTGTCGCTCCTCCGGAGTCATATTCTGGAATCGCAACCGCATCTTCTCTCGTTCCTCCTCGGACAACTGAGGGCCGCCCCGTCCCGCCGGCGAGGGCCCGTTGCTCGCGTTGCTGGCGACGACCGGGCCCCTCCCCTCGGAGCCCCCTCGCGGGCGAGGAGACCCAGGGCCCTCCGACCCTTGCCCTCCGCCGACGGAACCGATGGGCGAGAAATCCTTCTCCTGGCCATCCCAGGCGATCTTCACCTTGGTCGGCTCGATGGCGACGATTTTCGCATCGCCCACGCGGTCGCCCACCTTGCACCACTTGCCGTTGATCAAGGCCTCGTCGCCCAGAATTCCAACCACTTCGCGGACCGGATGCTGCCGGGGGGGAGTCTTGATGAAGAGGTTCTTCTTCTTGAGTTCGTCGGCGGAGGCCCTCCCCGAAGCAAGCAACTTGCCCACATCGGCCGACGCCCCGGTGTGCGGGGCGCTGTCGCCGACCCTGGCCGCCATCAGGCGGACCTCGGACGATGCCGCCAGGAAACCGGCCGTCTTGAGGAACGTCAACGCGCCCAACACAACGGCCGCAGCCGCCAGCGCCTTGGCGTAAGAAGCCGGCTTGCCTTTGTTGAGTTCATTCTTCATAATCATGCGTCACCACACAGACTCGCCCAACCGGGGAAGGCCCGGTCACATGTGCTGCTCCATCTGATCCACGGTTCGCTGCTTCTCGTCGTCGGACATTCTATTCCACTGTTCCTGGGCCTGGGCCTTTTCCTCCTTCGAGGCCGAGTTCCATTTCTCCATCAACACCCCCCTGAGCCGGGGCGACAACGTCACGCCCAGCCAGCCCAGCGGATCGTCCTCTTCGACCGGCGGTGTCGTCGCGACCTTCGCCCCCTCGGCGGGCTTGACCTCGTCTTTCTTCGCGGAAGCAGGCGGTTCCTTCTTCGGTTCGGTCTTCGCAGCCGCGGGGGAAGGAGAGTCGGACGTGATCGCCCCGATAGGAGCGAGATTCGTCGTCTTGCCTTCCCATTCGACCTTCACATAGGTCGGGCGAATCTCGACGATCTTCGCATCGCCGACCTTGTCGCCGGCCTTGTACCACTTGCCCGCGACGAACGCCTCATTCCCGAGGATTCCGTCAACCTGCTTGATCGGATGCTCCTTCGGCGGTTCCTTGATGAACAGGTTTTTCCGCTTGATCGTGTCGGCTGTCGTCCTGGCCTGTGCGAGACATCCCTTCAGACTGTTCGGATCACGTGCCGTCCTGGTCGCACGGGGTACTGCCTGCATCCGCCCCCGCTCGCCGCAGTAGGCCGCGACCTTCGCAAAGGCCGACGCGCCCAGCAAAACGGCGATCGCCGCCAGCAGAGGCGCGACCTGCTTGTTTCGGTATGTATCGGCTGTCTTCACTTGCACGCCCCAATGAATCCGCTTTTCCCGTTCCGCTCACTTGACGAACGTGCTGAACGTCAGATCGATCTCGATTTCCTTGTCCTTCCTTTTCTCCGGCGGCTCCTTCGTGTCGCACTGGAACCTCAGTTCCTCCACCGCGACCAGGTACGGGTTCTCCTTCAGATTCGCCAGGAAATCGAGCAACTGGTCGAGCTTGCACTTGCCCTTGCACTTGATCTTGAGCACCCGATACGGAACGCCACGGGGCTTTCTCACAGGCAGGAACTGCAAAGGCTCCGTGTTGATGCCCGCCTTCTTGAACTGCTCGTGCAGCTTGTCGCGGAACAGAAACTTCTGCTTGTCCTCGACCTGAGGCGCCTCGAACACCGGCACCATCGTCGCCAAAGCCGCCTGGCGGTTGCTGTCGGTCTCCACTTCCCCGAGCTTGTGCTTGGCCGCTGCCAAGGTCGCCCTCGCCTGGCTCCAGCGGTCATAGCCCTTGGACCCATAGGTGAAGACGAAGATCAGCACCGCCGACAACGCCCCGATCAGGAGCATGCGTTTCTCGCGTGTATTCAGTCCTCTTGCCATCTGACTTCCGAATCCTCCGTTGCCGGTTGCCCCGCGACGCACATCATAGCGCCGATTCCTTTTTCGTGAATTCCCGGTAATGAAACGCGATTGTGAATTTGATCTTCTTGGTCTTGGAATCCGGCGTGGCGTTCATGATTTCCGCGTTCTTCAATTCCTTGTGCTCGCGGAGGTTCGCCTGGAACTTCCACATCTGCTCACTGTTGTCCGCCTGTCCGGTGACCGTCACCGTCTGGCCCTTCTTGAAATGCAGCGTGTCAAGCACGATCCCGTCGTTCTGGCCTGCGTTGACCAGGGTCAGCAGCTCAAGCATATCCGGCCGGTGGCGCGCCACGGTTCGGATCAGCGACTGCTGCTGGAGGGACGCCTGGAATGCAGGCTGCTGGACCATCGCGTCCCACCGTTTGGCGCTGGCGACATCGGTGAAATAGACCGTCGCGAGCAAGGCCGCGAGCATCACCCCCGCCGCAACGCCCGCCAAAGCCACCGACCGCCAGGCCGAAGCGGCCTTCTCCTGCTCCTGTTCCTGAAGCACACGGTCGAACAGGTTCAGCGCACCCGGCGTTTTGTCCAACGCGATCAGCGCCAGGCCCAGCGGGGTGCGATACTCGTAAATCTCTTTGACTCCAAAGCCGGCCGGAAGCCTGAGACCCGCGAGATTCGGAACGCTCGTCTGGGCCGGGACCCCCGTCGCATTCAACCGCTCCGTCACCCGTTGCAGCGTTTCGCTGCCGTCGGAGAGAACGAACACAGGCCAGGGACCCGAGCCGTCCCACCCGAACGACGCCAACAGAATCCGCAAATCGTGCGAGAACCGGTCCAGGACGCCGTCCGCGGCCTCCGAGGGCATCGAGAACGCCGCCATGCCCATGTCCAGGACGCCCACACGCGTGATCAGACCGTTCTGCACCAGGCACACCTGCGTGTTCTCGGCGCCGATGCTGATTAGCGCCGCCTGCGGGACGGTATCGGAAAAGAGGCTCTGCCAGGCCCGTCCCGTCCCTTCGCACGACAGCAGGATGCCCCGAGGCCGAAAGTCCTTTACGCCGGCGACGAACCTGTGAAGATGCTCCTTGCGGGCCGCGGCGATCGTGATGTCCACGTTGCCGTTGTTGGTGGAGCCGGCGCGCCAGGCGACCTCGATCTGGTCCGGCGGCAGCGGCAGCAGTGATTCGGCCTGCATCTTCACAATGGCCTCGATCTCATGGTCGTCGACGACCGGGGCGCTGACTCGGTAGAACGCCACACCGGTCGAGTCGAGACCGACCACCGCCGGGGAGTGCCGTTTGGCGGTCTTGTCCCGCCCGTCCGCGTTCGATGCGACGCCGCACTCGACCGCAAAGCCGCTCCAGGTCTGTTTCTCGACCGGAACGCTCTTGCTCCACAACACCTCGACCTGGCGGTCCTGTCGGCGTACCTCGACCGCCTTGAACCGGGCGTCTTCCCTCGCCACGGCGATCACCGAATGCGGCGTTCTTTCGCCTTTGCTCATCGCTAATTTGCTCCCTGATGCCAGTATAGGATCGTGCATGGCGACGTGCTGCGATCGACCACGCCCTCTATTCGAAAAGTCGCTCCGGTGACGTCCGCCGTGGCGAGGCCCCGAATCGTGAACACGTCCGAGCGAACGGTGACCAGCTCGACGATGCTCTTGAACCGTTCGACCGTCACGGACGATTGGTTGAGCAGTTCCGCGACGCTCGTGAATCCGTAGGGCAGTCCGGCGCGATCCGCGACGATGGATCGCGCGATCTGCTCGGCCTGATCGTCCCGGCCGAAGAGCGTCAGGAGGACTTCCACCGGCGCGGTGTTGATGTTGACCCTGCCGGGTATTTTCTTCTCTCCTGTGATCGTGATCCGGTCGGCGATCTGGCTGAAAGTCTGCATGTCCATCGGCGCCGCCTGGTTCGAGTTGCCGCCGGAATTCTCCGAGGGAGCCTTGGGGCTGCGGTCATTGACCAGGTCTGCGATGCTTTGAAAGCCTCCCCCGCGATTGTCCACGATCCACCGGGCCTGCGAAGCCGTGAGGCTCAGTCCGTCCTGAAGCTGCTGCTGATTCGCCTGGTTGATGTTGATCCGATCGTTGCCCTCGGCATCGACATTCCGCTCGTACGAATAGCACGTCAGATAGGCGATCCAACCCTGATCGAGATAGTCGTCCCCGTCGTCGGGAGGCGGACTGAGGTCGCCGTCCCGTTCGTTGGCGTCGAGCAGGCCGTTGCAGTTGGTGTCCTCTCCATACAGCTTCTCCTCAGTAACGCCTTTGACCTGCAACAGCTCCCGCACAGTCTTGAACGGGCCGTTGCGAATCTTGTACGGAATGGGCAGGTTCTCGTAATAGCCCGCCTCGGCTCCGAGGGGCTGAGGATCGTCGTCCTGGTCCCGCCAGTCCACGATCGCGTCGGCGATGTCCTGCTCCATGTACGGCAAAGCCATGAGCTGATCCTTCGTCGCCACGTTGATGTTCAGCTTGCCCGCCTCGTCGGATACGCGGACGCTGTACCGACACCGCTCCAGAACGACATCGTTGAAGTCCTCGTCGTTGTCGCTCCACAAATCCATCAGGCAGTCGCTGTCCTTGGGGTCCTCGTTGAGAATCCCGATCGCGTGCTCCATGCCCGCGCGACAGGCCCATTTGCATCGGACTTCGTCGGTGGCCGCCATGGCCATCTTCATGTTCAGCCGGCTGGTCTGTCCGACCACTGCGACAAGAGCGGTCATCACCGCCAGCATCCAGAGGACCGCGACCAGGATCAGTCCGCTTCGTTCCGCCCGGCTGGACCGCTGGCGGGATGCACGACACAACGTGCAAGCCGTCTTGGCATCGAACCCGCTGTTGTCCCGTGGCGTTCTCATCGTGACCGACCCTGGCGTCCCTGATTCCCTTGATTTCCCTGACTTCCCTGGTTGCTCTGGTCCCCTGGATTCGGATTCCCTTGATTGCCCGATTGCTGAGATCCGGATGGCTGCCCCCCTTCGCCCGTTCCCTCCTGCGGCAGGTTCGTTCCCGCGACCTCGGCCATCCGCGGGAACGCCACGGTGAAGATCTCCAGCACCGGATCGCCCTTCTCAGGCGGAACCGTCCCCAAGGTGACCTCGATCAGCTTCGGCAGCATCCGCATCTCTTCGGTCCATTCGCCCCGCCATTCCTGACCATCATAGAAACGCATGTAGAAGATGCCGATGTTCCCGCTGATCGGCGTCAGGACGCCGCGAGGCGGTCGCTCCTTGTCCGGGTTGGGCCAGAGCCGACGAAAGAGCACCGTGGGCTCTTCCGAGGTTCCCCCGGAGAGCGAGCCCAAATCCTGTTCCTGGCGAGTTCCCAGGAAGTACTCCACTTCGTAGACATCGCCCTCGGGCTGGTCGGTCCGGGCCTTCGCGCGTCCCACCGTGTGGAACGTCAGGAACGGCGGTCCGGGACTGTCCGCCCCCTGCGAAACGCCAAGCAACTTCATGTTCTCGGGGTTCGGATCCCTGTAGAGATTGGCCAGATCCTGCGCGATCATCCGGGCCGCGAACCGGATTTCACCGTCGATTTCGCTGACACGGCTGACCGTTTGCGCCGTGTTCGAGACAGCGTTCATCGCCGCCACTGCGACAATCGCAATGAAGCCGCTGAGGGTCGATGCCACCAGGACCTCCGCGAGGGTGAATCCGTTGTGCCGCTGGCGTATCATTGGCTCTGTGACTCCTGGGTGATGGTCTCGCTGGCCAGCGACGCGCCGTTGAGCATCGTCTGGACCACGACGCTGTACGGTCGTTTGCCTTCCTGCCAGGTCACCGCGATTTTCACCGCGTACACATTGTCGGTCCCGGCGTACTGCGCGCTCACCGCCCAGTGGTATCCCGGCTCGAACCGCTCGTCCACACCTTCCATCTGGCCGGCCTCAATGAACTGGTCGATCCCGATCTGATCGATCAGGGTCAACTGCTGGTCAAGAATCGAAGCCGCACGCTCGTAGTGCCGGTTCAGACGGGTGCTGGTCAGGGCGTTCGTGCTGATCGTGCTCAGGGCCAGCACGGCCGCCGAAAGGATCATGCTGGCCGCCAGAATTTCGACCAGATTGAAACCTCGTTGTCTCGCCATCGGCGTCATCATCGCACCAGCGCCCCGTCTCCTTCCTCCGCGTCCAGGTCGACGCTCCCCGTTCTGACTTCCGCGATCGGCCCGGCGTGGAGACTCGCTTTGCCCGTCGCAGCGACAATCGAAATCGAGTAGTGGGTCTTGCCGTCCCCGATCTGGACGATTACGGACTCCGCCGCGCCACTGGGATAGAACAGGATTCGACTCTCCAAGCCCATGTCCTCCGACGCGTTTTGGCCGTAGGCCAGCGATCGCACATCCTCGAACTTCACGTCGCCCTCGAACTTCACCGGCTTGCAGAAGTAGTCCCGGACTACGACCTTCTGCGACTGGCCCGTGGAGGGATCCGTCTCCACGGTCGTCAGAAAGAAACCCTGGTTGTTCGGATCGAGCAGCAACTCGTACGGACGCTGCCGTTCGATGGCCACGATCCTCGCATACCGGGCCATCAGAAGGAATTGTCGGGCCGACTTCTCCACGAGCAGCTTCCGGTATGAGTTCACGCCGTATCCGCCCCCGAGGCCGCCGATCATGGCGATGATCGCGACCACGAGCAGAATCTCCGTAAGGGTGAACCCCTGAACGGATTTTTGACTTGTGACTTGTGATTTGTGATTTGGGGACACGATCTCCGGCTCTTTTCAAATCAACAATCAACCATCAAAAATCGAACTTGGGCGTCAGTCGTTTACGATGTCCGCGTTGTCGCCTTCGCCGCCTTCCTGGCCGTCGGCGCCGAGACAGATGAGGTCATAGCTTCCAACGTTGACCTGTCCTTCGGAGAGGTACTGATACTCGTTGCCCCAGGGGTCCAGGATCTGGCTCTTTTTCAGATAGGGGCCCGCCCACTTCTCCTCCAGGTCCGGCGGGGCCACCAGCAGGGCTTCGAGCCCGCCTTCCGCTTCGTCCGGCAGGCGTCCGCAATCGTACTGGAACCTCGCCAGGGAATCCTCGATGATCGCCATCTTCGCGCGGGCGATGTCTCCTTTGGTCTTGCCCATCCCGCGAAACACGCGGGGCACCAGCATGGCCGCCAGCATCGTGATGATTCCGACCACGACGAGCAGTTCGACCAGCGTAAAGCCCCTTCTCCGGCTTCTCATACGTCTCATCCAAGCACCTTTCGTATTGACCACACTGACTTCAGTCTTCCCGTGTTTCTGCAACACCGCCTGCCCCATCAGACGCCCCCGGCGCTGAGCGACATCATGACGATCGGGAGCAGCGCCGCTGCGATCACGAACCCGATCACAATGGCCAACAGCAGGATCAGCAGAGCGGGAAACAGACTCATGAACCGGTTGATCGCCGCGTCGGCGTCGCTGTCGAAGGTGTCGGCCGCGTTCAACAGCAGTTCATCGAGTTTACCCGTCTGTTCGCCGATGGCAACGATCTGCACGAGCAAGGGCGGAAAATACCCCGACTCCTCCAGCGGTCCGGCCAACGATTCGCCGCGTTTGACCTTGTCGGCCACCTGATCCACCTCGCGCGCCAGCACCTCGTTTCCCAGCGTGTCGCGAACGACCGCCAGCGATTCCAGGATCGTGACGCCGCCCTGCGTCAGGGCGCCCAGAGTCCGTGCGAACCGCCCCACTGCGATCGTCCGCAGAACCGCACCCAGGACCGGGATCTTCAGCCGGAAGGCGTCCCACTGCACTCGCCCGGTCGTCCGGGCCCACTTTCGAAATCGGACGAAACCCACGACAAGAGCCGCCAGGACGATCCATCCGAGCGCGCTTGCGAAAAGGCCTCGAAAGAAATGGCTGGCGGCCAACAGAACGCGGGTCGGCAGCGGCATCGCCGCGGCGGGCATGTCCACAGTTCCCAGGATCTTGGGCAGCATGACCGTGACCACGAGCACGGCCGAGGCCATGCCCAGACCCAGCAGGAAGATCGGGTAGGCCGCAGCAGTCTTCATGTTCGATTTGATCTTCTCTTCGCGGGCCAGGATCATCGCCAACTGCGTGCTGGTCTGTTCGAGAATGCCGCCGGTTTCGCCGACGCGGATCATCGACAGATAGAGGGCGTTGAAGACCGTCTTGTGCTCCGCCAGGGCCTCGGAGAGCGACTTGCCTCCGCTGACGTCCTTGGTCAGGCGCTCGAACATCCGCTTCATGGCGGGTTTTCGCTGCTGTTTGCGCATCAGCTCGAGGCAGTTGAGCAAAGGCAAACCCGCTCGCACCGCGGTGCTCAATTGCGTGGTCATCGCCAGCACGTCCCGGCTGGCGACGTGCCCGTTGCGAAGACGGTCCAAGAAGCCGGACGAAACCGTGGGTTCGTGGCCTCGTGCAGCGGAAGATCCGCTCGCCGGCGTCTCGCGGCCCTGGCCCTTCTCGATCAACTCCATCACGAAGTGGCCGCGATCGGTCAGCGAGGCCACCGCGCTGCGACGGTCCGACGCGTCCACGACGCCCGCGACGTGCGTTCCCCCTCGATCCACCGCTTTATAGGCAAACTGACCCAAGATCTACCCCACTCGGCAACGTGTTCTGTTCAGGCACCGACGCGATTGCGACCGATCGACTACTCGTCGTCGCCGATCGTCTTGGCGACGCGGAAGATCTCTTCCGGCGTCGTGATCCCTCGCAAGACCTTGTCGAACCCGTCATGCACCATGCTGACGTGGTCGGCCGGCGCTTCCCTTGCGATCTGCTCGCCCGAAGGACGCGATGCGATCCGTTCGCGGATACGCCCGGTGATGCGAAGGAGCTCGAAGATGCCGACCCGCCCGGTCATGCCGGTCTGATTGCAGTTGCTGCATCCTGCCCCATGGTAGAATTTCACCCCGGAAGCGGTCTTCGCCACGCCGTTGAAGCTGCGAAGCAAGGTCTCGTCCGGCTCGTACGGCTCCTTGCACTTCGGACAGATCTTGCGGACCAGACGCTGCGCCAGGATGCCTTCCAGCGAGCTGGCCAGCAGGAACGGCTCGATCCCCATGTCGATCAGTCGAGTCACGGCGCCCGAGGCCTCGTTGGTGTGAAGGGTCGAGAACACCAGGTGCCCTGTGAGGGCGGCTCGGATCGCGATCTCCGCGGTTTCCTTGTCGCGGATCTCGCCGACCATGACGACGTCCGGATCGTGGCGGAGAATGTGCCGCAGCCCGGTGGCGAACGTCAGCCCTCGCTTGGGATTCACCGGCATCTGGTTGATGCCCTCGAGCTGGTACTCGACGGGATCCTCGATCGTGATCATCTTGAGTGTGGGCGAGTAGATCTGGTTGAGTGCCGCATAGAGCGTCGTCGTCTTGCCCGAACCGGTGGGTCCTGTGACCAGGACGATCCCATGGGTCTTCTTCAGGCACTTGCTGAAACCGTCGAGCGTCGCCTCATTCATTCCCAGATCGGTCAGGCTGATGAGCGACGCGGACCGGTCCAGAAGCCGCAGCGCGACCCCCTCCCCGAAGACGGTCGGCACCGTCGAGACGCGGATGTCGATCTTGCCTTTCTTGCCCATGAACTCGATGTGTCCGTCCTGGGGGACGAACCGCTCGGCGATGTTCATGTTGGCCATGATCTTGACGCGGGACACGATCGCGGCGTGAAGCCTCTTCGAAGACGGCGTCTTCTCGATCAACAGACCGTCGATGCGGTACTTGATCTTGACCTCGCGGTCGAACGGCTCGATGTGGATGTCGCTGGCACGGGACTCAATCGCCTCGTAGATGATGAGATTCACCAGGTTGACCAGCGAGGGTTCCCGGGCCAGTTCGCTGAGCTTGGCGGGGGAGAAGTCGCCGTTGCCGGAATCATCGGAATCCGCCCGCTGGTCGGCCGGAGCCAGGTTGTCCAGCATTCGAGCGACGTTGCTGCCGTAGAACCGCAGGACCGCGTGCTCCAGTTGGACCGGATCGGCGTAGAACCGCTGGATCATGCATCCGGTGACCAGACGCAGATCCTCCGTCACCTGGAGTTGGAGCGGATCGGTCATGGCCACCGCAAGACGGCCATTCTCCCGCCAAAGAGGTAGGATATTGTGTTTGCTCACCAGTTCCGCCGGCACCATGCCGAGGATCTCGCCACCGATGGAGAGTTCGGACAGATCCACTCGCTCGATCCCGGCCTGGATCGCAAGTGCTTCATTCAACTGGGTTTGCGTCACATATCCCAACTCCAGAAGGATCTGGCCCAACTGGCGGTGCTTGACCTTCTGCTCAGCCAGAGCGACGCCGAGGTCGGCCTCGTCCAAGTATGCCTTTTCACAAAGCAGCTCGCCGAGCATTTTCTTTCTTCGAACCACACTACCGTGAGGGTCTATGCCCATCCCGAAACCTCGAATCTCAGATCTGTCAGCCTGCAACCACAGGCAGGACAACAAGTTACACGAACCTTATCTCTTCCGCAAACGAAATCCCTCACACGCTTCGCCAGAACTGCTCTGTCGTGCGAACAGGGCTCGACGTATGGCTGCAGCAATCCCGACGGCCGCGTCTACCGCGTCGCGCCCATTCTACCCGGCGACGCGGCACCAGGCCAAATAAACCCTCCGCGGTCACTATTTACAGACGCTTCGAGACGGGGCTTTGTTACACAAAAATGGAATTCTGATGCGTGCAACGCCGCATGCGGCGCCGCCCAGGCGGTACCCCTTCGCCGGGCGAGGATGCCGAGAACCGTGCGGCTTCCTCCCGTGGGGTATCAGGACAATCCTTGCTTGAGAAGGGGAAAAATCATTTGACAGCCTCAAGTGCTGCTCTGACAATGATATGCGTAAGGCTGGCGTCGCGCGACAGACCCAATGTGGTCAACGTTTTGGGGTCTGCAAACGGCCGACAGAAGACAGCCCTCGTCGGCGAGCGAGTTGGCGCGACGACCTGAACAACACGTGCCTTCTGACTGGAGGACAAGCAAGGATGCTCAAGTCCAGGCATGGAGCGGGTGGGGAAGGGTCGCGCACCTGTCATGTTTCAAGGCATGTTTCGGCGTCTTGCTTCGCCATCGTTTCCACGACGGTTCCACGCACGGCATCGCTCTTGTCTCCACTGGAATGGGTGCGAAGCGGCTCTCAACGAACGGATTGTCGACATCGAGGCACACAGGAGGTGGCGCCATGAGGCTGGAGAGAAGGCAGCCCTCGGGTCGCGAGAAAGACGAAAAAGCCATCGAGCTGCTGGAGAAGCTGCGAGAGCAAATGTATTCCACGCACATCTCGACCGTGCGGCAGAGCGCATTCCGCCTGTCCTGGATGCAGGAGGACGGTCTGGACATCCTTCGCGAAGCCCTTTTGACCGACACGCCTCGTCGAACCAAGAGCGCCGCGGCGTACGGCCTTCGCAAGATGCGCGGTCGAATGCGTGTACGCGCTGAGGAGACCTTGATCGAAGGGACCACCAGCCGGGATCGCCTGACCGCTGAGATTTCCCGCAATGCCCTGGTCGTGATCAAGAAAGCCAGGATAGCCCCCAAGCGACCGCCGCGTCCGACCGGCAACCGTCCCGCCAAGTTCGAGATCCGTGACGTTCCGCGAAAGGAACGTCCCAGGGGCCAGCCCCAGCGAGGGAGGCGGCCCGACGATCACCCGTCGTCGCGCCACAGAGGCTGAATCCTGTCCTGCGCAGGTAGACGCAAGCATTCGATCTGCTCGCATCTCAGCGATTTCCGCCACGGTTTGAATCCTCCCCGGAAGAGAGGATATTCTGTAAACGCTGCGACTGCAAGGGCTTAAGATACAAGTCCGAGAATCCTGGAAATATTTCCGCTTTCTGCTTGACATTACAGGACTATCGATCTACAACCTCACTCAATGGCAGTCCCTCAGGAGGAGGGTCAGCCTAGAGCCACCCAGGAGGGGTGTGCTTCCCAAGGATGACGGCATCGCATGATGCGGTGCCAAGTTGACGGCATTCCCAGAGGACGGGAAATGGGAACCGTGGCAAGGAGGCTTGGAGTGACAATTCCAGGGGGTATATGTTTGTGCGTGCGCGCCGTGCCCGAGGGCTGTCGCTTGGCAGGCCTTTTCGGGGTCCCGCAGGTTGCGCTATCGTTTCCCGTCAGAGGCGTTTCTGCACGTGTCTTCTCGAATCGCAGCGTCTACCTGCCGATCTTCCCTCCGCGAGGTCCCTTACCCGGCGTGTTTCGATCGATCCCTACCCGCGTTCCCGGCGTGTCCTGCGTGACGCCCGCCTGGAATTCGTTGAGAGCTACACCCAGAGAACGGTACGGAAGCCGTTCCATAACCGCCGCGCCCGTTGACGTTGCGACTGCGACCTGCGATCTTCGTCCCCACAAAGCAGCCCACATCTTCTGTACTCGGACGCGCCGGCATTGTTGTGGGTCGGCCGGTCAAGGAGGACCGGTCGATTCACTGGGTCTGGGGTCGGGAGAGACTGCTCTCCCGGCTCCAGTCGCAAGCGGAGTTCAGCAAGCGAAAGGAGGATCCAGGGCTTCATACAGGAGGTCTTGAAATCAGGCAAACAGGCATCGGGAACAGACCCCATCGAGGGCTGCACGATCGTCGGACCCTGCGTCAGGGCGGTCGTGCTCGCGTGAGATCCCGGAATCATATCAAGGATGTGGCCGTCACCGGCCAGACAAGTCCGGCTCCGGCGCGCCCGGAGGCGGCATCGGAAAGGAGTGGGTATGTCACGGAGGAGTCTATTCATCGCTTTGGGGGCAATCCTGTGCGTATCGACCGCCCGCGCGGGAGAGATCAAATGGCACCTCTGGCCTTGCGCCCCGATCGCCCAGGAGATCGCGACAATCCCCGTTCTCATGGACGTCGGGTATTGGATTGAGATCGTCAACCAGGACGCGGTCATCAAGCTCAGGCAGATCACCATCAACAACTACGAAGGCTGCACGGATCTGCGGGTGCGCACCAACAGCCAGATCCGCCTGAGCTGCTCGATCAGTCCGACCGGCGCCATCCCCGGCACCTATTCGTGCTACATCACCGGCGCCGACATCAACCCTCCCGGCGGCAATGCCAACGTCTGCGCCAAGCTGACCAACGCGAATCTCGCCGGCCGTCCCGGCGGCACGAAGGATCTGAAGGTCGCCGTAGTCACGGTCCGGGTGGTGCCGAGATTCTAGGCGCCCTTCTTCCCGATCGGGAGAGCTTCTGACCGGGGGTGGATGATCTTCATCCGCCCCTTGTTTTCTCGACCGGGTCGGAGACGCCGGTCCGGTCGCCGCCGGACGACGACCTGTCGTCGCGTCGTTCGATGGAGTCGCTGTCTCCCGAATTCGCGCCGAGCGAGTGGTTGGTCGCGACGCGAAACTCCCCCTCCGCAAATGCGATGTTCGTGATTTCCATTCCGCGGACCTGGCGTCGAAGCAACGGGTTCACTTCCACGTAAAGCCTCGGATACTCCCATCGAGCGCCGTGCTCGGCCAGCGGGAAACTCGCCAACACCTTGTCCACGAGCCAGTCGAACTGATCGATGAGTCGATTGGTCACGAGCTGCAGGACGACCTGCCCCTGCTCGAATCCAACGAACCGCAGGCCGACCCGGAGAGACTTGAAGACCGGCCAGGGGGTCTTGATCCGAAGTTTGACCTCGTCTTGCGCCAACTCAACGTCGAGCACCTCATTCGGAAGCAGACCGTTGGCGATCAGAATGCACACCAGCTCATCACCTGAGAGAATTATCTGCCCCATGTCCAACCACCTGTTCCCTAGGCCCCGACTCTGACACACTCCCTGAAGACACCCGTCGAACTCGTCATCGAATCAACCTGCGTCGAAGCCGCTGGATCGCCAAATACCCGGTGAGGGCGGTGAAGATCGCGATGTACGCTACGCTTGCCAGAAGGACCGGGGTGTAATGGCTCGCACAGACGGCACGCGACAGACGAACCGCATGTGTCAGGGGCATGATCTCCGCGATGAACCGGATATTCCGCGGCAGGTCGCCGACCGGGAACACCACGCCGGAAAAGAAGAACATCGGCGAGATGACGCCCGTCAGATAGAAGTTGAAGTGGTTGATCGTCTTGACGAAAGACGTGATCCACAGCGAAAGGGTCGCGAACATCATACCCGTGAGGAAGCCCACGAAGGGAGTCAGCAAGCCCGCGGGCAGTTGGATGATCCCGAACGCGATCAGCACGCACATTACGGCAAATGTGAAGAACAGCCCTTTGGTCCCCGCCCAGATGATTTCGCCCACGATCAGATTGTTCACGGTGATCGGGGCCGCCAGCATCCCATCGTAGACCTTCTCGAACTCCAGACGAATGAAAGTACCGAAGGTGCACTCGTAGGCGGCAGTGAACATCGCGGCGGTGACCAGAAGGCCGGTGCCCAGAAAATCGATGTACGGCAAACCATCCCATGTCTGGTCGATGTACTTGCCCAAGCCCAGCCCCACGCCCATCAAGAACAACAGCGGCTCCAGGAAGGGCGGCAACCCGTTGCTGACGAGGTTCTTCGTGTACACCCGCATGTGGCGATACCACACGCTGAACAGCCGCTGGAAAAGCGACGGATACGCCGGGGGACTACTGCTTTTCATTGAGGGTCCTCCCGGTGGCCTTGAGGAACACGTCTTCGAGCGTCGATTGCCGGATGTAGTACTGGTTGCCGGAGAGCTTGTCGGCGATGCCTTTGAGCCGTTCGACGTCGTTGGCGTGGAAACGCTGTATTCCATCGGCCCGGTCGAGCCGGACCCCGGCAGGCAGACTCGATTCCTGGATAGCCGCCACGCCGTTGGCGATCGGCACCTCCAGCACGTACGCTTCGATGTTGTTGCGGAGCAACTGGCGCGGATTGTCCTCCAGGACTCTGCGGCCCTTGTCCATGATGAGGATCGTGTCGCAGATCTGGAAGGCCTCTTCCATATAATGGGTGGTCAACAGAATCGTGGTGCCCTGGGCGCGGAGTTGGCGAAGCTTGTCCCAAATCACGTGGCGGACCTGAGGATCCAGCCCGGTCGTCGGCTCGTCGAGGATCAGCAGTTTCGGATTGTTCAGCAGCGCCCGAGCGATGACCAGGCGACGCTGCATGCCGCCGGAGAGTTCGCGAATTCTCGCGCCGGCCTTCTCCGACAGTTCGAGAAACTCCAGGAGCCCCTGGATCCGCTCCCTCGCCATGAGGCCGGAAAGGCCATAGAACTTCGAGTAAATCACCAGGTTCTGGAAGACGTTGAGCTCGTCGTCCAGATTGTTCTCCTGCGGCACGACCCCCGACAGGTACTTGATCGCCAGCTCGTCCCGAGCGGGATCGTAGCCGAAGACGCGGATCTCGCCGCCGTCGCGGACATCTCTGCTGCTGCGGCCGTAGATCATCTTCATCATGGTGGTCTTGCCGGCCCCGTTGGGGCCGAGCAGGCCGAAGCAGACGCCCTCCTCGACCTCGAAGCTCAGGTCGCAAACGGCCCGCACTCCGCCGAACGACTTGTTGACGTGTTGGACGCTTATGATCTTCATGACCCCATCACCGGGCATTCCTTCAACAGCCGACGCTGGCTGTATCCATCGCGACCTCCTGCGAACAGACCGCGACATGATTTCAGTCTTTCGACGTATTCTACACATCCTGCGGTAGAATGCCACTGCCGGAACGAAAACACACCGAACAGTTCAGCAAGAGCGGTCCGCAATTTCCCCCACAAATGGACAGGACATCGCAAGCAGACTCCCTATCGGGACTGCTCGCGATGTCCTGTTTGATCCACGATGTCGAGCGTTGCATGATCCAGGGCAGACGCCCTGTGCACGTCGCTGCGACCATCGGTCAGAGACTACTCTTCAACGGGCGGCACATACGGAGCGCCGTAGAACTGCACTTCGGCGATCTGCATCGAGTTGGCGGTCGTGGCGTTCTTGACGGTCTCGAAGACCATCTTGTACGAGGTATAGGCTTCGGCCTGGTTGGCGATCACGTACACCGGGCCGGCGGTGAGCCGCTCGGCCGGCAGTGCCATGGTGCCGCCGCAGATCAGCGTCCAGTTCTCAGCCAAGCCGTCGCCGTTGGCCGGGGTCACGATGGCGTCGTTGGTGCCGTAAACCATCCAGACGACCGGGTCGCGCTCGACCGCGTCATTGGCCGTGGTGATCTGGAAGCTGTCCAGGATCGAAGCGCCCAGGGCCGGCGTGACGATGAAACCGGACTTCGTCTTGCCGAAGTTCAAATACTTCGTGGCGGGGTTGCCGTCGATGCACTTGGCCGGGGCTTCGTTGGCCGGGTACCGGCTCTGCCAGCCCATCTCGATGGCTTTGATCGGATCGGTGGGCAGAAGGACGTTGGCGCCCATGGCATCGGGCAGCATGAACATCGCGATGTCCGCGATCTGGAACAGGCTGTCGCCCTTGTTCGTCGGGAAGACCATCTTGAACGACTTGTAGACGTCGAAGCTCATGAACGAGACGACCGGGCCGACTGTCAGCCGCTCGACGGGCAGCTCCAGGACGCCCGAGGCGATGAGCGTCCACTTTTCGGCCATGCCCGTGCTGTTGTCGGCGCTGACGACCGCGTCGTTGGTGCCGTAAAGCTCCCAACTGGTGGGGTCGCGGTTCACCGAATCGTTGGCCGTGGTGATCACGAAGCTCTGGATCATGATCGGGGCCGACGGGGTGACGATGAAGCCGCTGCCGGCGCCGCCGCGGTTCAAGTACTTCGTGGCGGGATTGCCGTCCAGGATATTGACCGGATTCTCGTTGGCCGGATAGCTGCTGGACGTAACAATGCCGTCGGCGTCGATCGCCAGGATCACGTCATTCGGTCCCAGAATGGCGTCGGCGAACGCCGGACCGACCATCAGGGCCAACACTGCCAGGGATACCAGAACTCTCTCGCATCTCATCATCGTACTCCTCGTACTCCCCCCCGGGTTCCTTTGGGACAAACACACCGTCCGTCCGTTATACACCATCCTCGCGCCGTGACCACATGGCCGTTAATCCATGGCTCAATACCTTCAGTATAGGCCTCGTCCCTGTCCGGCGTCAACACAAATCCAAGAAGAACAGCCCGGCGCCAATGCCCCCGAGCAACCTCCGACGCCCTGCGGAATTCATCGCTTCGGAGAATACCTTGCTTTTGCAGGCCGAGATGGTATGCTCATGTCAAGATCAGGGAAGACACGATCCGTGTGTCCCGCTCTTGGACGTGGTTTTCGGCAGAATGGCACTTCACAGTCCCGCGCATCCTCTCGAAAGCACCCTCTCTGAATGCGCCCAGGTTGGTCTATTCGAGGTGTCCGATGCACAAAGGCAGAGTGCCGTCGCTGAAAATCAGGGATTTGGAGATTTGTCCGCCCATCATCCAGGGCGGGATGGGCGTCCGCGTGTCGGGCGCGAGTCTTGCCTCCGCGGTGGCGAATACAGGCTGCGCCGGAGTCATCGCCAGCGCCGGATTGGGCTTCTTCGAGAGCCTCCGCGGCGACGATGCTCGAAAACTCGGAGAGGAGGTCTTCCGCCAGGAGATCCGCAGGGCCAGAGAACTGACGAACGGCCCTCTCGGCGTGAACATCATGGTGGCCCTGACCGACTATGAGAACCTCGTCCGGGCGGCGGTGGAGGAGAAGGCGGATATGATCATCTCCGGCGCGGGTCTGCCTCTGAGCCTTCCCGGTTCCGTGGGCGACAGCGGGATCAGCTTGATCCCCATCGTCTCATCCGCGCGGACGTTTCGGATCATCTGCCGCCGATGGCTGGATCGCTTCAATCGACTGCCGGACGCGGTGGTGGTGGAAGGCCCCATGGCCGGCGGACACCTGGGCTACTCGCCCGAGAGCATCGCCGACGAATCCGTTTCATCCCTTGAGGAGATTGTCGCTGCCGTGGTGGAGGTGGCGGATTCCTTCTCGCCCCGCATTCCTGTGGTCGCCGCAGGCGGGGTCTTCGACGGTCGGGATATCGCCCGCTTTCTGGGAATGGGCGCTTCCGGCGTCCAGATGGCGACGCGTTTTGTCTGCACGGACGAATGCGACGTGCATGACAACTTCAAGAGAGCCTATCTTGGCGCCGGCCCCGAGGATATCACGATCATCAACAGCCCCGTCGGGTTGCCCGGGCGAGTCATCAACAACGAATTCGTTGAGAAGATCAAGCAGGGCAAGACCATGCCCATCCACTGCAAGTTCCGCTGCCTGCGGAGCTGCGAACCCAGCAAGGCCCCCTACTGCATCGCCGAGGTGCTGGCAAAGGCCGCCCAGGGCAGGCTCGATGAATCCTTCGCCTTCGCCGGCTCCAACGCATACCGCTGCCAGGAGATCGTGCCGGTGCAAACGCTCGTGGAGACCCTGACGGCGGAGTTGGCCGAGGCCCTGGCCGACGAGCCGCCTTGCTCTGCGGCCGATGCGGCGTGACGGCCGGTCGGGACCTGCCCCGGCAGAACGCAGACCGACTACCGCCACCCCCGAGGGTGGCGAGGCCCGTGCCAATGATGCGGCCGAGGCGGCGGGCCGGGGACATGGACGACCTCGACCACGCGGTGCGGCGGAGCGGGCACGACGCACACCTCCGGCGGTCCATACTCCTCGCACTCGATCACCATGCACCCCCCAAGCCAGACCATCGAAACCACTGTGACGATAACCAGCGCGACTCTCTTCATAATCCAATCTCCCGGATCGGAGACATCTTCTCCGATGTCCCGTCCAAAGAGAAGAGGCATCGCGTCGGCTCCCGGTAACATGGCTCGCCATCCGACGATCGACAATCTGCGTTTCACACCCAGCCTATTCGCCGAATTGTGCCGTCCCTCAGTACCCCACCCGTCCCCAGATCGCTTCCTGCATCTTGCGGACGTCGGCCAGGCCTTCGTCGGTCGTTGGCGCGAAGTTGTGCGGCGGGTTTGCCTGCTTGCCGGCATCGATCGTCTCTTTGCCCTGGTACTTCCAGTAGTCGCTGTGGCCGTCGGCGAAGGCGACGTTCGTGCCGTCGCCGTGCCGGACGAAGGGCGGGTCCCACCACCGCGGCGCCTGATGCTGGATCGCGTAGCTGTCCGGCGTGACACGGCCTTCGTCCAGGAAGACGAGTCGATAGGCCGGCGAGGGAACCGTGATCTCCGTCCTCCGCTTGACCATCAGCACCGTCCGGCCCACCCGCTTGCCCTTGTTGCCTTCGTACGTCCCGGCGGCGTCGAAGCAGCCGTTCATGCCGTAGCCGGTGGAGTAGGTGCGCATCTCCCCACGCACGCCGGTCGGGCAGCGATAGACGTCCTCGGCCGCACAGTACTTGAAAAGGGTGCCGACCCGGATGGCCTCGCGCTGGATGTTGAGCGGTCGCTTCTCACCCGTCTGATAGCCGCTGGCGCAGTCGTTGCCCACCCAGTACCGCTCGCCCATATGAGGGCCCGATGTGGGGACGGGCGCCTGGGCAGGCGTGGTCGGTCCCCAGTACGCCTCCCCGTTGACGATCCGATCATCGTTCTCGTCCGCGTACATTATCCAGGCGACTGTGAGGGTCTTGAGATGGTTCAGGCAGACCGCCCGACGGCCCTGCTCCCGCGCCCGGTTCAAGGACGGCATCAGGACCGCCATCAGTGCCGCGATGATCACAACGGCCACGAGGAGTTCGATCAGCGTGAACGCCCTGCAAGCGATGCGACGGGAGGCCGGTCCTCCTGTGCGATACCCCAGTTTGTAAGTGCTTGTCACGAAACCATTAACGATTGTCATTACAGGACTTATGATGCAGGCCAAAACGGAGCCGAAGCCGCGCCGAAGGCGAAACGAATCCCCTTGTGGCGCGCCTGTTGCGCACTGCGGGGCTTCGGTTGGTCCATTCCAGGCACACCGCACTCCGCAGGCAGGCATACTGCCGCTGCGATCTTCACAACAGCCGGCAAGAACGCACGTCATAGCGCGATTCGGGGGCCAAGTCACCTTAGCCCAAGTCGTCGTGCTCGACGAAGATCAGGGCGTCGGTGTCAAATCCGAGACCCCGCGCCTGGGCCAGCAGATCATCCAGCACAACGCCGCTAAGCACCTTGTCCCGCGAGAGGATCCAGAGATAGGAGCGGTTTGGCCCGCAGACCATGGCGTAGCGGTAGTCCTGCGAATCCAGGGCGACCACGATGTAGCTCCCGAAGAAGGGACCGAAGAAGGAGACCCTCAAGTGGCCGGCACGAGGTTCGCCCACGGAGTACGCTCGCCCTTTGGCTTGCTTCCATCTTCCGGTGCGCGTGTCGAAGCCCCGGTTCAGAACGTCGATTCCGCCATCGTCACGCAACCTGTACGTGGCCGAAACCCTGGTCAGGCCCCGCTCAAAGCTGTGGTCTAACCGCGCAATCTCATACCATGTCCCAAGGTAGCGGTCGATGTTGAAGTCCGCGATAGGCCGGACGCCAGAGGGGACGTTGACACACCCGGTCAGGAGGGCAGGTCCCATGAATAGGAACTGTTTGAATGCGCTCAACAATCTGCACTTCTTCATCGTACGACTCCTGATTCGCTGACCGCGACCTCAGTACATCACTCTTGATCACATGAATCATAAATACAAATGCCACCGGGTTCGGGCATGGAGACCATGATCCGTCCGATACCACGGTCTTCGAGTTCAGCGAGGACCTCGGGAGACACGCCGGGATCCAGTTCCGGTTCGAACAGGAACGTCTCCCAGAAATTGTGGTGGCCGGGAACGTAGGTCTGCGCATAGGGGGCCGACAGGACGACGGGAGTCCGGGTAAGGCCTGTGATGGTGGTTTCGACCCATCGAACCAGTGGTGCCGTATAGCCCGCGGTTGGTCCGGAGGGGGACGGAGGCCAGTAGAACTGCGTCTCTATCGTCACGTCTTCAACCGTCACCTTCCGCGTCTGCAGAAGATCATCTTCGTGGGGCTCATGGGGTATTCTCAGGACTACGTGATCCTCCATCGTTTCTGTTGTTGCGCAAGGTACGACCCCGTCCGCCGCCACCGCCACCGGCTGACGGTACCGAACATCACACTCGAAGCGCAGATCCGCCAGTGTGATAACCGGGCACTCGCCTCCCGAGACGGCAGATGGGATTCCCGTGGTGCGCAGGGTGTAGGACCGTGGATTACTCAGGTCCGAGATGAGCCATGAGTCAGCGACCTCGTAATCGCCGAATCTGTCGGATGACGGACCTTCGTGGCTGAACGAGGGCAGTAGTCCCATCGGTCCCGTCATGTGCCGGACCTGACCGCCATCGACGTATTCCAGCTCGATATCGGTGAAGAAGCTCGCGTGGAGACTTTCCTGCGTCAACCATTTGCTTTCACAGTTCAGACGCCAGGCGGACTTCAGTCGGTGGTTGGCAAAGATCTCCCCGTGTTCGCCTTGCAGGACTTCGAGCTGGATCGGTTGGCGGACCAAGAGAGCGGGTGTCTGCGAGCTGGTCTTGGCTTGGGGGATGGGTCTGATCTGCTTGACAATCAACTCGCCGTCGGGGGCGACCTTCTTGTATTCGAGATCGAGAAAGTACTCCGTTCTTCCCGTGACCGCGCCGTATTCCTGTGCTGCGGTGATAAGAAGCTGCGACAGGGCACGATAATCCCGCTGCCAGGTCATCACTTCCTGCCCCAGCGGCAGGAGGTTGGAGTGCTGCCGCAACGAAAGATAAGTCTCACCTGTGCTCGCTACAGTCGAGCTCACCTGTTCGGGAACCACTCCCGGATCAGGATTGGCCACGGATATGGCTCCCGTTTGAGTTACCAGCGTGATGCTGTAGCCGGAGGACGCGGTTTTGTCGAGCGTGGCTACTCCGTTGGCCAGCTCTATCTCGTCGGGAAACGAATGATGCACCAGAAGGGCCATACCGACCTGATTCTCATCAATCTGGTGTTGCAGCCGGGCCACAAAGGCGTTGGTGTTGTAGAAACTGGCGAAAACCTTGCGGATGGCCCGGAACACGCCGCGCTCATTCTTCTCCCCGGGATCGCACCGACAGGGGCCGGCTGCATCGCTGTCCAGATCGTCGGCCAGGCAGCCGCTGTAGCTGTCATACAGTCCAGCCCCGGAAAACTGTTCGCTGTCCTCGACATTGGTGGAGCTGCGGAACCTGAGCTTGCCGTTGGGGTCGAATCCGTACTGCTCGTCCGTCAGGGTGGCGATTACGGCCTCCCGTAGCGACTCGGAGAATCTCGTGATCCGATCATCCGTAAACATGGACCGAATGACGGACAAATCCCGTTCCACCGCCGCCATGTTGGCGGGCGGAAACGTGTAACCGCCAAGGCGGTTGTTGATTTCTTCCCGCAGCGACCGGCCGCCGGCGAGTCTCTGATCCAGGAACTCGTGCCAGAGGTCGAAGGTAAAAGCTACTGCAACCTCGGAGTTGTTCGGGAGCGCCCGGCGCAACAGAGAGTAGTGGGCTGCTTTGCCTCCCACGTGGCGGATGTCCGCCGGGGTGATGTCTTCCATGGAGAGGCTGTACACCCCCAACAACTCAATGGGCTGAATCTCCAAGTCAGGAGGCCGCTTCAGAGCACGGAGTTGCTCGGCCTGTGCCGGAGACAGAGCTCCCTCAGTGTCAACAAGGTCCACCGGGCTCTCCCATGCGTTCTGAGATGTGGCACGCAGCACCACCTCGTGCCCGAGAAGGTTCATTGTCTGTGCGATGGTTGACTGGTCTGCCAAATAGACAAACGGAATGGCGTAGGTCGTGGCGAGGATGGCCACGTGGGAGTTCGGCGTCGACGGCGACAGGGAGATAATACCCGCGACCACGGGAACCTCAGCAGGAACGGCGTCGGTCAACAGGATATCGCCGGCCAGGAGATCTCCTTTCAGGTAAGCGGGTTGAATCTGCTTTGATGGGATGTGCTTCAATCGGCCGAAGGCCCAGCCGGCGGAGTAGATCACGTTGCCACGAAACCAGCGGTCGGACGAACTCACTGGAACCCCCTGTGCTGCGAACCACGCCAGGTTGTTCCGCGCCACGTCCGATTGTTCATAGGTCGGAAAATAGTACATCGTCACATTAGGGTCGGTCACAATCGTGGTCCTGACGATCTCGAACAGACAGGCAATCTCTTCTCTTGTATAAGGATCGTGACGCACAAACTGGATGCCCAGTTCCCGGACGGCGTTCGCCGGCGAATGGCCGTCAGGCGGCGTGATAACCGCGCCCAGGATGAGCTGCTGGCCTTGCTCGTACAAGGAGATCGTTTCAAACTCCTCGGGGCCGACGCCAACGAAGGGCTCCAGATGTTTGCTGACAAAATCGTAGTGCAACGGATAGGTGCGACTGTCTTGATAGGTTACAGGCCCGAGCGCAGCGGCCTCCTTGGGGATCGTGAACTTGATCCAACCCATACTGCCCCCCGCGCCATAATGGCGCTGTTCAAAGGGCTCGTCGGGGAAAACGATCTCGTTCTTCGCGCATTCCGATGATAGTACTTTGCCTGTTAGGCCAGACCAGGGCAACAGAAGCCCCAGTAAGAACGCTGAGCTTAAATTACGCAATTGCATCTCCTATCCTCCGGCGTGCCGTCCCCAATAGCCAACCAGCTTGCACATCCCCTAGGGTGGCAGTTAACGTCGACCATGATGTCCAAGGCAAGACTCTCAGATCGGCAACCCGCTGGTACATCCCGGGCACCGGCGAGGCTACTTTCTCGCGTGAGCTTCGGTCAGCTTATTGTAGAACCTCTGAATCCAGTCATCCATGACACGCTTGGCATCGTCCCATTCTGTGAATCCGCCGCTCTGCGGTCTTCTCACCTGCTGGATCTCGAGAATGGCGACGAGCTGCCTGCCGGTCTGCGCGTCGAGGACCTCGGCTTCGATCGCCGCGCCACCGGCAATGAATGGGGTGCCTTTCTTGAGACTGGTCAGGGCAGCCCGGACCCTCCCCACTCCCGGGCCGGGCGCCACGCCCGCCACCCGGTAGCGCCGCTCGAGCGTCGTCACCAGGGCTTCCTGCATATACACCCTGAGTTTGTCCAACTCCGCGTCGTTGCCCAGTTCCATCTTCGTGTTGTCGTCGAGGCGCAGTTCGACCGGGTCTATGATGAACGCCGAGTATTGCGCAAGTCGATTATCGAATGGGAAGTACCTGGATCTGAGTTTTGTTTCCGGCCTCAGGTGCGAATAGTCACTCAGAAACCCCGTTGTCTTGGGCTTCTGAGGGCCGCATCCACAAGTCACCAAACACAGCACTGCCAGGCTCAATTGAAGTAGAACCACGTTTCTCATTTGTCTGTCTCCTGTTAGCCATCCACGATGTGCCGCTACTCTTGGTTAGAATCCAAATCCGAAGGAGAGGCCAAAGGCGAAGGCCTCCTCGCCATCGACAACATCGACGTTGAACTCGCGGACCATAACCCATCGTTCAGAGAGTTCGAATTCGTAGACCAGTCCTGTACGAAAGAGAACTTCATCCTCACCTTCTCGGTGCTCCAATCCCGGTGCCAGGGCAAGACGCCATCCTCCATACGGGTGAATGAAGAGCGGCAGGCCGATACTCCACTTGTCGAAATCACCTGCTGCATATTCACAGAAGCCGCCCACACCCAACAGATCTGAAAGGCGGCGTTCATAGGTGAAGCCAACGGTGGCACCACTCTCACTTTCATGGTGGGCATCTGCATATGTATTGCCGAGAAAGAGTTCCGCTCCTTCTCCGGGATAAGCCGGTAGCCCTTCTGCCGCATGCAATCCTCCATGAATTGGCGTTCATAGTCGCCAATGTGGCGCAGGTCCGTTCGCTTCAGGAGTTCAGCCCGGCACGCAGCCCGGTCGGCCTTGCATTCCTCGAACGTCTTACCTTCCTGGTACCAGTACTTCTGTCCGCATCCCGCGACCAGAGACAATCCAAGACCAACAATGAAGAACAGAACATATGTCCTCATACGCACAGCCTTTCCGATTCTTCGTGAATCTGCTCCTGTCACATCCGTTCCTGAAACCAGCGACACAAGTCGGCCACACGACCGCTGCTTTCTTACTCTCCAGAGTTCTTCACGCCTCAAGGCCTAGTACTCGGCGTCTGGGATCGTGCGGCCTTCCAGGGTGATCCCCCGGACAGAGGTGTCCGTGCTCATTCAAACCTCCGGTTCAGAAGTGCATTCCCACCCCGACGACCAGACGGTAGTCATCCGGCTTGGGTTGAACGCCATCCGAACCGACCTTGGGTTGGTTGATGCGATCCCAGACGAAGGAGACATCCAGGTCGAAGCGCTTGGTCAACTCGATCGACAAAGTGGCGACGCTATGGTGTGCGGTCTCGCCGACTTCACGGCTGGTGTATTGGCCGCGGTATTCCAGGATCAGATCGGTTCGGCGGGTGATATCCCAATCGAAGCGGCTGCCAAACACGAGCGCGCCGACGCCTTTGTCCGTTGGTTCCCCCGGCTGTGCGGATGCAAACTCGGCTTTCTGGAAGGCGGGGCCGAGGGTGGTGTTCCAGTTCAGGCTCGGCCGGTCAATAAGGTCGTAGCCGACTCCGGTGCCGACCGTATACCGAGCGTCCAGGTTTTGAAACGGGTCGCGGTAATACTCGAAGAACGGGACGATCAGATAGAACCGCCGCGAGAGCCATCGGTCGAACTCCGTGTTCACGCGGTTATTGTTGGCGCTCTCGACGCCGTCAACGCTGCTGACGTTGCCGATGTAGTCGAGACTGAGACGCGTGTTGGGGGTGCGGCGCTGCAAATGGGCCTGGGCGTTGTATTCCACCTGCTCGCTGTTGCCCGCCCGCACGGTCAGCCCGAGCGACCCCTTGCCCGACCAGTAATTCCGCTCCTTCGACCCGCCCGGCGTGAGACTTTGAAGCTGGTCGCGGGGAAAGACGCGCGGCTCGGCGCCGTCCACCCTGACCTCATCCGGAGTAATCGTGACTGGGCCGGATACCTGAGTGCGGTCTTTGAACAGCACATCGACGATATGGGGGGAACGTAGCTGGCGAATGTCTCTCCAGTCGAACGTCAGGTCCTTCAGCTTCTCGCTTTCGAATTCGATCTGTCGCTCCTGCATGGCCTTGAGGCGGCCCTTGAGCCACTCCCCGGACTTGAGCTGAATCCAGTCAAAGGTGTCCTCCGGCGGGACCCAGTTCAGGTCGGGCGCAAGGGAGCTCACGGCGGCCGCTTCGCTCTTGCTGACGGAGTTTACGTCGGTGATAGGATGTTGGGAACCTGCGTGCTCGGCGCTGCACCCCTGGACCGCCAACACTACCCCTAACCAAGCCACTGCGATACAAGCCTCCCTGCCTGTCATTTGGTTTCGATATGTTTTCATGAGTCGCAATCTCTCGATGGCAGAACTACTGTGCCGGGATGGTGGTTGAGGGGAGTCTCCCGGAGGCGTCGGGCCCTGCCTTCCTGTTCAGGCCATGGCTTGGCTTCATGCGGCGTTCCATTGTCTCTTGGGGTTAGAACTTTTTGGCCAGGCTCACCCCAAACGACTGGCCCTGGAAACGGTCCCTGGCTTCGAATTCATAGAAATAATGGACGTTCAGCACGGCATTCCAGGGTGCATACGTCAGGCCGAGTTGCCCGCCCACAGCGTGGACCTGGTCGTGAACTCCCGGATTGCGCGCGTCGTGGCCGCTGTCATCGGTGATCTGCCAACTGTCATAGCCCGCCGGGCCCACTTCGAGCAGCAGTTTCTGGTCCGCGCTTAGCGGGAGGTATTGACTGATGCCCCAGTTGAACGTGAGGTTCTGTCCGGGCGTCAGGTCGAAGTCTTCCTTGTTGCCGTGGATCTCATACGTCGCCGCGCCGGCCACGGCCATCCGCTTGTCGGCCCACGGATACCAGGACGCCGCCCCCTGAATCTGGTGCGTCCAGAAGCCCAGGCCGATGTTGTCGGTCGATTCGGTCTCGAAGGTGCCGACGACGGGCAGCGTCACTGTTTCGGTGTTGTACTTGCCGATGGGTGCGTAGAAGCCATAGCCCAGCGCCAGATCCCAATTCGTCAACGACCAGCCCAGCCACACAGGCTGCACGAACATGTCCCCGACCCCGAAATTTGATGTGCTGGCGTTGATCCCCCGTCCGCTCTCCGTAGCCAGAGCTGCGCCGATACTGGCATTGGCGAAGGTCGGTGCGATATAGGCCGCGTACTTGGCTCCCGCGATCTTCCAATCCGACACCCAGATGAAGGTAGGCGAGACAGCATACATGTCCACGTCCACATCCGGATGGAGTGTCACGCCCGCTCCCGGTCCCACCGTGATGGAGCTTACCTTGTCCCCATTGCGGTCGTTAAGCTGGTCGGTCGAATACCAATAGTTATAGAGTACGCCATAGAAGCCCGGGTCAGGCACGGTGAAGTCTCGGATGTTCAGGACACCGGGGGCGAAGTGACCGATTTCACCGGCCTGGGCGATGCCTGTTCCGAATAAGAGCGCCCCAAGGAGCGCGATGGTGATAAGGTTCTGTCTGTGTGTGGTTCTCATTGTCACAGTCCTTCATTGGTTGTTTTGGGACCCGTTATTCCTTCGCCATCTTTCGATAACCCGTGTTCTCCACCTGGACCTTGACCTTCTTCTTCGTGGCGTTGAGCGTGATGGTTTCGGTGTAGCTCGTACCGTCGGCAAACTGGCCAAATTTCACGTCGAGGGTCACGGTGTCCTTCGCATTCTCCAGATAGGAATTCACCTTCAGACCGAGCAGGTGGTTCTTGGCGATGTCAATTTCCACGCCCAGCGTATCGCCGGGCTTCTGATAGTCGCAGAAGTTCAGACGAACACGTTTGTTCTTTTGCAGGACGTCCACAGAGACCTTTCCGGCTTCCTGGGCCGCCTGAATTCGAGCCGGCTCCGGTGGGACGTAGCTCTTCACCAATCCTACCGCCTGTTGCATGTACTCGGTCAATTCTTCCTTCTTGTTTTCCGCGATCCTACCCCGCAAGCCGCGTTTCTTCTTGGGCGGCGGCGGCGTGGTCAGCGGGATCTTCATCAAGCCACCGTCCGCACCGTAATAGCAGCGGTTGAGCTGGCGGGATTTCTCGTCACCCTTGAGACTGACCACGGTGGTCTCGACCCACTCGTACTGTTTCAAAACGGTCTGGCTCAGAGCCAGGGAGGCCTTGAGGAGGGCCACACGTTCCGCCACGGGTGGTTGTTCGGCGTAAACCCGCGAGGTGAGCCCGACGGTCAGCAGGGCCGCGAAGTCCGCGATGATGCATCTTCTGTCTTGTCTCATAGTTGTTTCCCTTTGTCCTGTTTGGTTGTGGTCGTGAATGCGCGGGTCGCCCCAAGGGGAGCGGCTTGGGGGATGCCTGTTCCGAATACGAGCGCGCCAAGGAGCGCACTGGCGATAAGGTTCTGTCTGCGTGTGGTTCTCATTGTCACAGCCCTTCACTGGTTGTTTGAGGGTCCGTTGGCGATTCTCAACCAGATAGACCGTCTTCCGGTCATCTTTCCTCCTGACAGCCGTCCAGCCTCCGGCCGGCGCCGTTCTCCATTAGCCACGCTTGGGCTTGGCAGACTTCTTCAGGCTGGAAGTACTCGACGGGGCACTCACGGTAGTTCTTGCCCGTGAAGATGAGCGATAAGTCCTTCCATTTCTTGTCCCCCACGATCGCGATCTTCTCCATGTGCCGGTCGTTCTCGCGCATGAACGACAGGTCTCCCCAGTCGCCTCCCCGCTCCCAGCCCTGGAAATCCTCGGCGAGTATGAGGATGCGCATCTTCCCCTGTTGGCGGAAGATCTCGACCGCGGCCTTCTCCATCGCGACCAATTCGGACTGCCTCAGCCTGCCCGAAATCTTCGCAGTGACAATGCCGTTCGCCGTGCTCACAATGCCAGCGCTCATGTCATTCTCCCCTGTGCTATCCGTTCTCTGTCATTTGATCGACCCCTGCGCCCAGGGCCTGGTGGCGATGTCGCCCAGAGCGAGGCCATCAGCGCGACGGCGATGAGGTTTTGGGGGCATGTTGTTTTCATTGTTCTCGTCTCCTGACATAGATTCACTCTGCTCTCTTCAGTGGGGGCAGCTTCCACGTCTGGTCCATAATCTTCGGACTCGGACCGTAGGTGCGGAACACGACCCAAAAGACACCCTCAGGAGCGGGAAGCCAGTTGGCTTCCTTGTCCTTGCCGGGAGAGTCCTTTTGAATGTAAAGGGTCAGGCTGCCGTCCGCCGCCTTCTGGTAGCCTCCGGCCATCGAACCAATCGCCCAGCGGTTGATGGGGTTGGGCACGAGATTGTTGCTCAGGTCATACATGGTCAGGGACCAGAAATACTTCACGTCGGGCAACTGGTTTGGCCCAAACCGGAGCGTGTATTTATGCGCCCCGTTCAGGCTCTGGCCGTCGGCATCCGCGTGGGTGTTGAAGTAGATGGCCTCCTTGGGATCATTGGAAATGATCCCGCCCAGGCACTGGATGGCCAGCGTGTTGAAGTCATTATTGATCATGGCCCGGCCCATCGTGCTGGGCGGGATGCTCCAGCCGTTGACCTTGGGCTTGCCCAGGCCCGTGGCGAGCATGGCCTGCAGCATCTGCTTCCCATCCTTGGCCGCGCGCGCCAGGCCGCGCTTGGTCGCCTCGTCCATGACTTCTACATCCAGGCCGGGGCCGACCCCGATTTGCTGGAACATCTCGAGCAGGAGCGCGTGTTGCTTTAGCGGAGGATTATTCACCATCGCCCGATTGATGGTCTTCCACTCCGCGAGCGGGTCCGCCTGGGGGTCGAAAGGCCTGGGGACATCGCGATTCTCCGGCACCGCAGCGCCCGCCTTGCCCCAGAGGCTCAACGGCGTGAGCTTATAGGTGTCCTGCAGCTTGTTGACCGCAGCCACATCAGCCGGCCCGTTGACCGCCGTGCGTCCGAAGATCAAGACGGTATCGGTCGGGGAGGGAGGCAATGGCTTCACGCCCTTTGGCAGCTTGCCCTTCCAGTCACGACCAACGATCGCGAAGCTACCGCCCTTCGACCCGGTGGTGCTCGCTCCCACATACCCGAAGTTGTCGGAGTTCATGGAGGCGATCTCAAAGGTAAAGTATCGATCGCCCATGTCGCCGTGGCTGAGAATGATCGGCTCCTTTCCCACGTCCAGCCAGGTGACGGAATAGAGCGTGTCATTGTTGGGAGCGCCGCCGTCCCGGTAGTCAGACGTAATGATATTCCTGGCATGCCACCAATGATTCAGTGGCATGTTCGGTGTCAGTGCCGGATTTTGGGGCGGCACGACGACCCATTGGTATTGGAGTGCAGGAAGAAAGGCCCAAGGGTAGCTGAAGACATACGCCTGCACGCCGAGGGTGTAAGCGTAGTTCTCGCGCCAGTCGGCCTTGCTGTCCGCTTCGCTCTGCGCCTGGGATGGTGGAGTCAACAGCGAAACGCTTACGATGATTGCGGTCACGAAGACTGTGTTGCGAAGTGTTTTTGTGTTCATGGCTATGTTCTTTCGTTGGTTGAGTCATGCATCAGTGGCGAGTGGCATGATCACTCCGCACGTTTCAGTGGCGGCTGCTTCCACCTTCCGTTGATGGCCTCGTCCGTCGGCCAGTAGAGACGCAGCACGGCCATGAACGGGCCGCCGGGCGCGGGCAGCCAGTTCGATTCCTTGTCCTTGCCGGGCGACTGGCGCTGGACGTAAAGCGTCAGTCCGCCATCGGCGTCGCGCTTCAAGTCGGGCAGCATCGGCGAGTTGATGAGATAGCGGTTGAGCGGATTGGCGACGAGCAGGCTGGACGGCAGTTCATACATCGTCAGCGACCAGAACGCCTTGACCGGCGGCAACTGGCCCGGCGCAAACCGCAGCGCGTAGCGGTTCTTCGATGCATCCAATTTCTCTCCCGCCGCATCCAGTGTGTAGGCCGGATACATCGCCTCCGCTTGCGAGTTGCCGAAGATGCCGAGGACAGCGGCAGCCATGCGGTAGAGATAATTGTTCTTCACATATTCCCGCGTGCCGAAAATGTCGCCGCCGGTGACTTCTCCGGTATCCATTTTGGTTTTCCTGAACTCGGCCAGGGTCTGCCAGGCGTCCGCCATGCCGTCCTCGACGGCTTTGCGCACTTCAGGGGTGAGCTTTCCTGCGTCGAAAGTCCGCCCCGAGCCGATGCCCAGCGTGGCGAAGCGCGCCATCAACGCCTTCTCCGAGGGATGCGTGGGGCAGAATTGCAGGACGAAGTTCAGGATGTTGAAGAACTCGGGCGAGGTCTTCTGCTGCTCCGGGGTGAGCGGCTTCGGGAATTCAATCTTTGGCGCGGCCGCAGGCGCAGGCGTTCCAAGGAACTGCGAAAGAGTTTGCACCCGATAGCCCGCCTGGACCTTCTTTACGTTGTCGAGGTCGCCGGGATTGAAGAGTTGAGTGCGATAGAAGGCCAGGGCAAGCTCCGTCTCCGATTGGATCACGTTCTTGACGCCCTTGGGTGTCGCGCCCTTCCAGTTTGGGCCGGCGATGAGAAAACTGCCGCCTTCATTGCCCGTGGCCCGGCTGCCGAGGTATGCGAAGTTGTGAGTGTAGAGGTCAACCAACTGCACCGAGAAATACCGGCCCTTCTCGATAGATGGCAGGGTGAGCACGATCGGCTCGGCCCGCAGGTCGAGGCCGAGAAACGAATAGGGCGTGTCGGAATTGGGCGTCTGGATCGCCCTGTCTTCGGACGTGAAGACGCGCGCCATGTTGCGGATTGCGTTCCACGGTGCCTTGAACTCGGGATTGTCACGGTCCACGTGATAGGCGTAGGTGATACGGTAGCAGTCCACCATCGGGGAGCCGTAAATGTAGGCTTCCTTGGCGATGGCGCGGGCGTCCCCCGGCGTGATGTCCGCCGCGCGCGATGAAACAGACAGGGCCGCCAGAGATATGAGGAGCGCGATGCCGAGGAGGGTTCTTCTGTGTATTGCTCTCACTGCTCTTCCTTTCATTTCCTTGATAATGGCTGTTGAGTTTTCGCGTCGGTCGTGAACGCGCGAGCCGCTCTCGCGAGCAGCTCGCGCTGTTTATCATCGAATTACTTCACCAGCTCGATCTCGCCAGGTTTCCAGGTCTTGTCGAACCACGGTTGGAGCGGGCCGTAGAGACGCAGGACGACGTTCCAGCCCTTACCGGGAACGGTCTGCACCCAGTTCGCCTCGTGCCCCACGGGCGCGGTCGGGCCGAAGTAAACGTCCGCCGAAGTATCGGGATTGATGACGATGCCTTTGGACTGGCTGCCGAGGCTGGGGAACTGCGCGTCGGTCTGCAGCATCGAGCGCGTCTGGTTGTCGTAAACGACGAACGACCAGAAGTCCTTCGCCGGGATGTTTGGCGGCAGATGCACCTTGTAGGTCTTGCTGCCGTCGAGCGCCTTCCCCTGGGAATCGACGAACGCCACGGCATATTGCGAGCCGACGCCGACCATTTTCGTGGCCATCGCCGGAGTTATCCCCGTGGCGTAATAGAAAAACGCCGTGCGAGCGTCCAGAAGCCGCACGCCATTCTGGAGAAACTCGTGACTGCCGCCGACAAACGGAGTGAACCACGCGCTGTTCTGGTAGAGGTAGCCTTCCTTAACGCGACTCCTGAACAGGTTGGCCCGCGCGGTGGCGTTGCCGACCGCCGCCGCCTCGATGAGAATCTTCTTCATCCGCGCATCCGGTGCGAAGGGTTTGCCTTTCTCGATGCCGATGGCGGCGAGCAGGCCGAGTGTCTCAGGATCCATCGCGCTGTTTGGCTCCTCCTGCACCAGACGGTTCACTTCCTCGAAGAACGTGAAATCGTTCGCATGGATGGTGTTAAACGCCTTGCCGGAGAGATTGAGAAACTTCATGGGCGGCGGGTTCTTGGCCTGCGATAGCAAATAGATTTTCGTGAACTTCTTCGTCGCCTCGACGGCGGGTTTGGGGTCGCCGTTCACCAGAAAGCCACGCCAGAAGAACACATTGCCGAACGTCGCCGAACGGAACACGAAGTAGCCCTTGGGCACTTTGCCCCTATAGCCGGGAGGCAGCAGGAGGAACTTACCGCCCTTGCCCTTGTCAGGCCCGGCGTTGCCCACGTCTCCGACGTAATTGAACCATGCATCATCAATGATTCCGAGCACGTTGGGTGGCGTTTCAATCACCAGCGGGCCGTCTTTCAGGTCCAGCCACGACAAGCAATAAACGGACTCGCTATTTGGCGTCAGGAATAGCGACTTCGAGTCCATCAGGGTTTCCATGATGCCAATGGTTTGGTTGTCGGTCATACCTTGGCTGCGATAGCCCTCGCGGGCACCATAGGCGGACGCCCCCGGCATGGCGGTCAGGAACGCCTGCACCCCGCGCTGGAAGTCGAGGTTGTCATAGACTTTCTCGACGGTGGCATCGTCCGGGAACCCGTCGAAGAACTTGAGCGTGCCCAGCCGGGTCTCGACGGAATCCGGCGTGGTAATCTGCGGCGGAATATCCGTCGTCATCTTCATCTTCGGCGGGGTCTGCGCCTGCGCGCACATGGCGCATGCGAGCAGCGCCATCGCGATGGCGATGAGGTCTTGTCTGGGCCTGGTTTTCATTGTCCTGTCTCCTTTCGCTTTTTCCTTCCTGGTCGCCGCGCCCGCCACCGCGTGACGGCGGGCGCGGTTCACGCAGGAACTGGTAATTACTTGATATATTTCACCTGCACTTGCTCGATCTTGCCGTTGAACTTGAAAGGCGCCAGATCAAAGTAGTCCGGCGACACGGGCGAGCCGAGGGCGATGCCGATGTCAAGGCAGTCGTTGGCCGTGAACAGCAACGGCGCGCTGATCGGCACCTGTCCCTTGGCGAATTCCTTCCCGTTCACCTTCAGAGTGATATCCAGTGGGCCCGCAGGTTTCTTGACGGCGTACTTGGTGATGACCTCGATCTTCGCCTTGCCGACCGGCAGCTTCTCCTTCGCCTTGATCTGTGTCCGCTGGATCTCGAAGAGGTTGTACTCGTATGAGAGCACGCCGTCCTTAACGTAGCACGTCAGACCACCGGCGAACGAGCCCAGCTTGTACAGACAGCCGTTGGCGTTGGCGGGAATGTCGGCGTCAATCGTGACCACGTTCTCCTTGTTGCCCAGCGCCGGCGCCGTGAACTCGGGCATGCGGGTGATGTCGCCGGAGAAGGTCCACTCCATGTACGGTGTCGAGATTCTCAGGTCGGGCCGCATGATGGGGACGAACAGGCCGCCGCCGACGGGAAAGCCTTTGTTTTTGGCGAACTCCATCGTGAAGATTTCTCTCATCTGGGCGAGCTTCTCGGGCATTTTGCCGGCGAGGTCATTGGCCTGCGACCAGTCCTCGCTCAGGTCGTAGAGCTCCCATGTGTCCTTGTCGGGCGTCCAGGCGACCTGACCTTTCTCATCAAAGAAACCCTTGGGGAGACCGGGCACCCAGGGAAGGCGTGGCCCCAAGGCGCAGGCAAACCAGCCGTCCTGATAGACGCCGCGGCTGCCCATGATCTCGAAGTACTGGGTGTGTCGAACTTCCTTGGCTTTGCCGTCGTTGAACGTGCTGGCAAAACTGACGCCGTCGAATGGATCCTGCGGGATGCCGTTGACCACGCTGGGCGGCTTGACGCCGACGACATCATAGATCGTGGGCACCACGTCAATACAATGCAGGAACTGGGCGCGAGGCATCGGGTCGGGCTTGATCTTCGCCGACCAGCGGACAATCATCGGGTTGCGCGTGCCGCCGAAATAGGATGCGAGAAGTTTGGTGCCCTTGTACGGCGTGCTGCCCGCCCACGCCCAGCCAGCGTGATACTGGTTGTCCGTCTTGGGCGAGCCGAGTACGTCAAGGCCGCCGAGTTCGTTCAGGGCCTTGATGTGCTGCGCCACGGTGCTGGGAATGCCGCTCTGCGCGAGCAGCTCGCTGATGGTGCCGTTCTGACCCTCCGCCGAGGAGCCGTTGTCGCCCCAGATGTAGAAAATCAGCGTGTTCTCGCCGTAGCCGAGGCGGTCCACTTCGTCCACCACCTTGCCGATGTAGGTATCCACATGCTCGGCATAGCCAGCGGCCACCTCCATCAGTCGTCGCTGGAAAGGTTTCTCGGCTTCCGGAATGCTGTCCCAAGAGGCCAACGTTTCAGGCCGGGGAGTAAGCCGCGCGTTCTGCGGAATCCACCCCTTGGCCTTCGCGTTCTTGAACACGCGTTCGCGGTAGGCGTCCCAGCCGTCATCGAACTTGCCCTTGTACTTGTCGGCCCATTCCTTCATGACCTGGTGGGGACCATGGATGGCGCCGGAGGCCCAGTACATCATGAACGGCTTGTCCGGGGTGAACGCCTTGTGCTGCCGCAGCCAGGCAATGGCGTCGCCCGCGAGGTCTTCGGTCAGGTGATACGGTTTGCCGTCCTTGGGTTCGTTACGCTCCACCACGGTGGTGTTGCGGACCAGGTGCGGCTCGTACTGTGAAGCCTCGCCGGCGAGGAAGCCGTAGAAGTATTCAAAGCCATAGCCGGTCGGCCAGTAGTCGAACGGGCCGGCGGCGGTCGTCTGCTCGGCGGGCGTGTTGTGCCACTTGCCCCAGGCGCCGGTGTGGTAGCCGTAGGCCTTCAACACTTCAGGAACCATCGCGCTACTTTTCGGCTGGGTGCCGGAGTAGCCATCCCAATCGTTGGCCAACTCGGCGATCTGGCCGGCGCCGATGCGGTGATGATTCCTCCCCGTCAGCAAAGCGCCACGCGTTGGCGAACTCATCGCCGTGGTGTGGAACCGGTTGTAGGCGATGCCCTGTTTCATAAGGCGATCCATCGTGGATGTATTGACTTCGCCACCCAGGGTGCTGGGCAGGCCGGGACCGGCGTCATCCACGAGGAAGATGATGATATTCGGCGCTCCTTTGGGCAGATGGCTCACCGCCGGAGCCGGGCTGTAAACCGACTCCTGGATGGTCCGCCCGGCGATACTTCCCGACTGCTTGGGCGGGAAGGGCAGCACCTCCTGCGCCTGGGCAGTACCCATTCCGCCCCCGGCCAGAGCCGCTCCGGCGGAGAGGGCGATATTGAGCAGCCCCCGTTTCTTCAGTTTCTTCATGGTCTGTTTCCTTTTCCTAGTTGTTCGTTCACAAATGGCTCGCATTCAACATCATCTCAAAGATGAGCACGGTCTGGTTGTCGGCGCCCTGGCTGCGCATCCCTTCGCGCACAGCATAGACGGACGCACCCGCCATGGCGGTTAGGAATGCCTCCACGCCGCGCGAGAAGTCGAGGTTGTCATAGAGCTTCTCACCAGTGGCGTCGTCCGGGAAGCCGTCGAAGAACTTGAGCGTGCCCAGCCGGGTCTCAACGGAATCCGGCGTGGTGATCTCAGGCGGGATTTCGGTCGTCATCTTCATCTTCGGCGAGGTCTGTGCCTGCTCCGTGGTTGTGAACACCAGCGCGCCAATGAGCGCGGCGGCGAAGAATGTTTGGGTGCCTGTTGTTTTCATATTTGCTGGTCCCCTTCATCCCCTTGATTAGTCCGGCGCCCCAGGCTTGACCGGCGGTTCCTTCTTGAGCGACATCATGTGTTCACCCAGGAGCTGCGCCATCGGGAAACGAACCCAGGTATTTTGGGGAGTGCTCCGGGGATCAAGTGGGTATTGTTCCTTCGGATCCACGAGCAGGTTGTAGAAGAGCGGAATACTGCTGCTGTCCTTAACGGGGTCCCCAGCACCATGTTCGACTTCTTTGAAAAGCATCTTCCAGTTGCGCCATTTGACGCCCCAGATTTCGTTGCCCACATAGACCACAAAGCCTTCGCGGCTGGATTTCGGATTTTTACCGGTGAAAAACTCCGTCTGATCCATTCCGTCGATTATGCGATCCTGGGGCAATTGCGCGCCGGTCCATTTGGCGAGCGTGGGCATGACATCCATTTCATGCACGATTTCATTGCTCACACCTCCGGCTGGGATTTTCCCCGGCCAGCGAATGATGAAAGGTACGCGTAACGATCCCTCCAGAGGCGTGAAATACGTGCCCCGCCAGGGACCGGAGAAACCCTGATAGGGGACCAGCATCTCCGCGCCGTTGTCGGAGGTGAAGATGACGATGGTATTGTCGCGTGCCCCGATTGCGTCAAGGCTATCAAGCACGCGACCCACGTGGGCATCCATCTGCGCCAGGAAATCCGCCCAGTAGCCGTTGCCGGTCTTGTCCTTAAACTCCGGAGTGGGAAGCGTCGGATAGTGCGGCAAGGTATAAGGCAGGAATAAAAAGAAAGGCTTTTTCGCCTCGGTTTGACGCTTCATAAAATCGATCGAGCGGCGGGTCAGTTCATCATCGATCACCGCGCGTTCCTGAAGATCATAGACCTTAATCTGGCGAGGTGCTTCGCCCTTCTTTGATTCCATGACGTATTCCGGCGCAGCGAACGGATGTACCCGCTTCGATGGGTCGGTCACCACCGGATTATCCGCCCAAAATGCTTCGTCCGATGAATTCGGGATGCCGTACCATTCATCGAACCCACGGTCCGTTGGAAAGCGCCCCGGCGTTTGGCCGAGGTGCCATTTGCCGAACATACCGGTGGCATAACCGGCATCCGACAAAATGTTTGCCAGCGTGACTTCCTTTTTGGTCAACCCGTAAAGGGGCGTATCAATAGGGACCGATCCATTCCCGCTGCGGAAAGCGTAGCGGCCCGTAAGCAGGCAGGCGCGGCTGGGAGTACACTGGGCTTCCACATTGAAATTCAAAAGCCGCATTCCTTCCGCGGCCAGGCGGTCGAGGCGCGGTGTCGGGGCGCCGCGGAGGACTCCGCCGCCATAGACTCCGATTTCGCCCCAGCCAAGGTTATCCATCAAAATGAGCACCACATTCGGCTTGTTCTGTGCCCCACGGATCGGCACGCCGGGCTGCTTGGGCGGGAAAGGCAAAACTTCCTGCGCCCGGGCCGTACCCATTCCGCGCCCGGCCATAACCGCTCCGGCGGAGAGGGCCATACTGAGCAGCTCTCGTCTCCTTAGCTCCTTCATAGTCTGTCTCCCTAATCGTCTCCAACTGTTTGTTCGCAAATGACTGGCATTCGACATTTGAGCCTGGCTGGAAATGAGTTACATTCTCCGGACAGCCTCCCCTGGTTCCTTCCTCAGGTCCGCCACGATCCGTTCCACTTCCGGCAAGGCGTGTGCGTAGAATCTCTTGAGCCCCCGGCAGAGGTAGTTCAGTCCCGGCTCGCCGTCGGCCGTGTGCAGGATCCGGTTCTTCGGACACTCGCCCCGGCAATCGCTCAGATACGGGCATTCCCGGCAGTCCCGTGGCAGCGACTCGCTCTTGGCATAGCCGAACCTCACCTGGGTTCGGGAAAGCACCGTCCGGAGCAGCTCGCAGTCGGCGAGACTGCCAATCTTGAACTCCGGGTACACGAAGTGGTCGCAGGAATAGAGGCTGCCGTCGTGCTCAACCGCCACACACTTCCCGCAGTACTCGCTGTACGCGCACATCTGAGAAGGAAGTCCCAGGTGCTGCGCCACCAGCGTCTCGCACTGGTTGACAAAGACCCTCCCGACATCCCGCCTGACCCACTGGTCGAACAACCTGCAGAGGAAATAGCCCCAATCTTCCGGATCCACCGACCAATCCGTGACGATCGAGTCGGGGTGGCCCGGGCGTGACTCGGGATCGTTCTCCCTGACCTGCTTCCCGGCGTTCTGCGTGAGAACCGACTGCTGATCGAACCCGCGATACTCGACCACCGGGGTGAATTGCATGTACGTCGATCCCACCTCGTCCCGGAGGAAGCGGTAAATGTCAACCGGACTGTGGGCATTGAACCGATTCACGCAGGTCAGCGTGTTGAAGGGCACGGCAAACCGCTTAAGGAGATCTACGGCGTGCATCACCTTGTCGAACGTGGGCTTACCGCTCTTGCAGACTCTGTACCGGTCGTGCAGGGAACGCGGGCCATCAATGCTCAGGCCCACGAGAAACCGATTCTCCTTGAGGAATTTGCACCATTCCTCGTCCAGCAGGGTCCCATTGGTCTGCAGATCGTTCTCGATGCGTTGGCCGGGCCGGGCGTATTTCCGTTGCAGGGCCACCGCCTTGCAGTAGAAATCGAGCCCACGCAGCGTGGGTTCGCCACCTTGCCAGGTGAAGATCACCTCGGGGGCGGTCACACCATCGATGTACTGACGGATGAAGCGATCGAGGGTCTCCTCGGACATGCGTCCTGCACCGGGTCCTTTCGGCAGCGTCTCCTTGCTGAGATAGAAGCAGTACGCGCACTGGAGATTGCACGTCGCGCCAACCGGTTTGGCCATCACGTGAAACTGCACTGGACCGCGGTCGGCCATCATCAGGGGGCCGTCATACTTGTCCACCGGCCGCAGTGAACCGTGGGAGTCCACCGCCAAGGTGCCCAGGCGAAAAGGAGTCCGCTGGTCTGACAGGATCGAGGTCATGTTTTCAGTCTCACGAAGAAAATGTCATAGGTTTCTTTGGCAACGGCCTGGTAGTAAGTACCCTGCAGACAATCGCCTGCCGGATCGTAGACCAGGCGGTAGGTCGAGCCGGGATAATTCACATCCCGCAGCTCCACATAGACTCTCAGACTGCCGCTCTCACGCGACACCTTCGCCTGGGCCACATGGATCTGCTGAGGGTTGAAGTAAGCGGCCTGCGCCTCACCATCTGCGCCAACGCTCCTGATTTCCAACACATAGTCGCCATCAGGTCTGGACCATCGGCCGACCACCTTCTCTGGAAGTGCATCACGGAGAGCAGGAGTCCCATCTGCTACGCCTGGCCTTGAGGAGGACCCTGGCGCCGGTGAGGACGTACTATGTGACGGTTTCGAAAACGCGTACACGGTCATCGCGGCACCCACGATCAACGGCACTACGCAGAGCACCGTCACCCATCGCCGGCCGCGGCGCTTACGCTCGGCGCTCGTGCGATTTGTGTTGTCACGTCTGTGTTTCATATGATCCGTTCCTGACATTTCGTTGAACCTCTTTCTCCGACAGACTCGTTAAGCGATGACCGGCTGCCCTCCGTGGGACCGCACGCACGTTCTAGCCCATTACTGCTCCATCATTTGCCTGACCCGCAGCACGGGGGTCTGGTCGACATGAATCAGTCCCCGGCGCGGCGTGTCCAAGTCGAGGATGGTGAAGACCGTGCCGCACACGACGAGCGTAATCATGATCCTTAGCAGGATCCCCCGCTGTTGGGTGAGTCCACCGGAATAGCCCACGGCAGACATGGCAGTCATGGCCGTCCCAAAGAGCATCACCATGATGATTTCTGGGACACGGTTCCCATAGGCACAGATCCGCCGTTCATGCAGGGACTGAGCGTTGCCGAGCAACGCGACCATGTCTTCCGTAGTTTTCGCCGGATGCTCACTCTGTACTGCCTTTTTGACCACGTCCCACATTTTCCCGTGCAACGCCTCGGCACGCTCGACCCGGCTCGCCAATTCTGCCATCGTTTCGTGCCGGAGAGCCTCCGCATCCGCGCGAATCGCGATGTACTCCCTCAGGGGGAGTTCGAACTCACTTCGCTGCGCTTCCGGCAGGAGACTACTCCGCAGCGAGAGCGTGCTGAGAACGCTGGCATCATCCATCGCCAATTGTCGCCGCGCTTCATACCGCTGCGTCGCCATGTTAAAGGTGAATCCCAGCAGCAAGGACAGCAGCGCCAAGAGCGAGCCTTGTACCGCGATGAAATACCTGCCACTGGTCTCGCCGGCACGCATAGGCCAACGCCGGCCTATCCGGTAGCCAGTCTCGGCAGCCAGCATCATGGTCCCCATCAGGACCAGGACGATCAGCCAGGAATCTCGCTCGTATAGCCAACCTAATTGCATCAGTCGTCTCCAGGACCGGTGAGCTACGGTTCCTCAACTACAACCGCCATCGCTTCTGCGGTGCGAATCTTGTCATCGGGTAGAATTGTGTTGGGTTCATCTGATCCATCCTCATTTGTGTCCAATTCCTCGTATTCGATTCCTGGACCATTTCCGGCTCATCATCTTCCTCCGCCCCCGAACCGAGTCTTGGCGGAACGTGAACCGGAGGATCGGGCCTGGCTGGTGCGATGAGCCTGCTGATTGGCCCGCTGCCGTGCCTGGGACTGCGTCTCCAGGCTCTGCCTTTGCTGGCTCCAGGAGATCGCAGAGGGTGTAGACCGTGGCGAGGCCGTCGTGGCGGTCGTCGTCGTGCGGGGCTGTGGCTTCGCGGCGCTCTGCCACCCACTGCCTGAGTTCTGCGACCAGTTCCCGCTCGAGTCCTTTTTGTAGACCGTGCCGTCCTTGGCCGCGTACACGTCTCCCGATTTGCTTCTGGCGACCGCGCCCTGGCCCTGCTGAGTATTCCAGGCGGCGAGGCCGCTGCCCTCGGTGGTTCTGATAGCGCCGGCGCTGCCATACTGGCCTGAGGCGTAGCGGCCCGCTGCGCCCTGGCCGGTCGATGGATTGTAAGTGGCGGCCCGCCCCGCCGAGCCGTAGGCGGTGTGAACCGAGCCCCCCGCGGCCCGGGCCCCGGTCTGGGCATTGTAGGCCGCGCCGCGGCTCGCCGAACCATAAGCGGTGTTCACCTGACGGTATGCCGCGGAGGTACCGGTGTAAGGGTTATAGGCCTGGCGCACACTCGCACTGCCGCGCGGGCCGTAGGCGTAGGCCCCCCGCTGGTACGTGCCGGTAGCGGGGTTGTACGCCGCCCCGTGACCGGCGCCACCATAGGGGCCATACGACACGTGCGCCGATGCGTAATACCCACCATAGCCATGATGGTAGACGGCCCCGCAGCCATAGGAGTAATGGATGGGCGGCGGGTAACAGTAGTGATCATGGTGATCGGCGATCGCCGCGCCGACGACCATCCCTACGCCGAACATCAGCACACCCGTGGCGGCCACGTACTGACCGCTGTAGCCGGAGGTCTGGCTGTAGACCACGGTCGTCGGTGTGGAGCTTTGGACCACGACATAGGTCACGTTATAGTGGGGATTCGAGGGCGGGATCGTGTAGATGGCCGCCGGAACGCTCGTACAGTACGTCCATGGCCCGGCGGGCGCCGTACTGATGAACCACACTCCCTGGTCACAACAATAGTACTTCCCGCTCACCAGGAAAACGGCGTACGGGGAGTTGACTGCATACTGGATCGTCGTCGTCTCGATCGGCTTGAATTGCGGGGTGCCGTTGTAGGTTACCTGAACCGCAGGAGAAGTCACATCCACGGTCGTGGTCGTCGGCACCGAGGCCAACAGCACGGCGTCCTGCGCCTCCTGGGTGCCCGGCACCGAGGCCTTCACAAACGCCGCAGGGTCGCTGTCCGGAATCCGGGCGAAATCAGCGGGCAGGTCCTTGCTGGCCGCTGACCAGGGACCATCCAGGCGGGCCGCACGGAACCAGCGACCCGCTACCAGGAAGTAGAATTTCGCATCGCCCGAATGCAGGAACAGAAGACTATCGGTATTGGCCACACGCATCAGTCGGGTGCCCTTGATCGGACTGTAGGTCGGTTCTCCCTGGGTGATGATCATCTCGGCCGGCTCGGTGCTCACATAGACCACGGGCGTCTGCTTGGGCCGTTTGCCGGGGATGTTTTGGCGCACGTCGTCCCAGTTCTCGCTGGCGGGCAGTGACGAAAGCGACGCGGGAAGGCTCGGGGCGGCCGTCCACGGGCCCTTGACATCGGGAGACCCAAGCCAATGGTCCTGGTTCAACAGGAAGTAGCGCTGGCCCGCGGTGTCATAGAAAAGGTCCCAATTCGTGTTGACGGCAAACATCAGGTCCGTCCGGTTGGGATCGATGGGCTTGAACTGCGGTTCGCCGAGGAGCATCACGAGCAGTGCCGGCTGGCGGCTGTAGAAGATCTTCGGCGGATCGTAACTCACATCCGTGGTGCGTTGTACGGGTTGCTCGGCAGGCTTCAGACAGGCCAGCATGCGGTCCAGCGAGAAGGTGAGCGCTTCCCCCGGCGGTTTCAGTTGGTCCACCGCGGCACGCAGGGAAACCGCCTCGGAGTCCGAGGTGTTGGGGAAGCGAAGGTCCCGCTGGGTGGGGACCAACGCCACGATGCGGTTGGCCTGGTCCACTACCGTCACTGCGTTTACTTCGGCGACACCGAACGCCTCCTTTTTCGTCACACCCTTGACCGCGATGGCACAGCGGAAATGGAGGTTCTGGTAGTCCTTCCAGTAGTCCACCTGGGGCTGATAGACGGTCAGTTGCTTGCCGTCCTTTTTGAACACGCGAGGCCAGCCGGGGTCAGCGGGAGAAGGCGTAGCCGCCAGTGTAATCGCAACGGATGGCCCCAAGAGAAGAAGGGCCGCCACGAACTGCCAGTACACACGGGACCGCATAATCAACTCCTTCATTTGGCTTGCGAACCGCAGCCAAGAGAGTATCCGATGTTCAATGGTGGCTGGCGGCCTTCACCTGCCGCCAGCCTTGGGGAGTATCAATCCACGCGGAGATCCTCGTGGTTGAACGCTCGTTCATGGTTCGCCGTACGCTCACACTCACGCGCTGCGCCTACCCGACCGGAATCGTCACCAAGGGCGCTTTCGACGGTCCGCTGGATTCGGCCAGACTGAACAGAATCATCAGGAAGGAGAACGTCCCCTTGGAACGCGGGTCCCGGTCGTCGATCCAGAACTTCTGGCCGCGGTAATCTACACTGACGAACGCATCCTTAGGACTCGTAAGAGAATAGATTCGGAAAGCATTCACGTTTGACGGTGGGCCATGCCGATAGAAAAGGCATGGAACGAAAATGGCTGCAAATTCGTGTTTTGCCGGTCGGCGAGGATACCACGC
>Ga0228535_1000449_pt1 | contig 113783 bp, 99 predicted proteins | sample SJ1metagenome_FD_168457 | JGI IMG/M metagenome (GOLD analysis project Ga0228535, IMG submission 168457) | Enriched culture of PCE-dechlorinating microbial communities from Ithaca, New York, USA - SJ1 | ecosystem: Engineered > Modeled > Simulated communities (microbial... > Unclassified | place... | reverse complement strand
CCAGTTTGTACGGCTTGGAGACATGGATCGCCTGTTGTACGCCGGGCAGGTCGCGGATCGTGCTGTCATCCACATACCCCTTGTTGCCCAGGACGCCGATGGCGGTCCGCTCACCACCGGGAATCGGGGCGGCGGTAAATCCCATCCCGCTGACTACCTCAATGACCTTGTCTATATCGGCCTGGCTGGCGGTGTGATTCATTACGATCAACATTACATCCCCCTCAATCCCCTTTGTGCGGGGAAGGCTATTGCTGCCTGTTTGCCAGTTGCTGCAGGCGATCCATCTGCAGAATGGTCACCTTGCGCCCTTCCAGCTCAATTACACCTTCCTCTTTCAGCTTGCGGAAGGTACGGGAGACGGTCTCGTTGGCGGTACCCAGCTGGGCGGCCAATTCACCTTTTTTGATCCCCAGTTCCAGGTAGGTGATACCGTTGTAGCTGGTTGATTTTTCCGCAGCCCGTTTGACCAGAAACGATGCCAGCCGGGAGGCGACATCCGCAAAGGTCAGCTCTTCTATCTGACGGGCAAAACGACGCAGTGAAAGCGAAAGGGAGACCACCAGATTCAGGGCAAACTGAGGATTTTTCTCCATCAGATTCATAAAACCCTGTCTGGGCAGGAACAACGCCTCGCCTGCTTCAAGTGCGCGGGATTCAGCCGGATAGCGGCCATCGCCGAAAAATGCTGCCTCGGCAAAGGTTTCCCCTGGCCGGACAAAATGCAGTACCTTTTCCCGGCCATCCGGTGAGACGCGGCACAGCTTGAGATGCCCTTCCACCAGCAGATAAAAGCCGGTGGCCTCATCACCTTCACTGAACAACGTCTCACCTTTGGCAAAACTGCGCCGCACCGTAATGGCTGCCAGTGATGCCAGATCAGCGTCGTTCAGACCTGAAAACAGCAGAGAGTTTTTCAGCAGTGGAATCAGTTCCATTGTTATTTTAGAAACCCCGCCACCTTGTCAGCTACTTTTGCAGGGGTCAGTCCAAACTGCTCAGCAAGAATCTCCGCCGGTGCGGATGCACCGAACTGTTCCCAACCGATGAACAGGCCTTCTTCACCCAGCAGCTTGCCAAAGGATTCACCACGGCCAGCCTCAATAGCCACTCGCTTGACCCCTTTGGGCAGCACCGAGGCACGATATTCTGCAGATTGAGCCGTGAAGGTGCCCACATCCGGCATTGAAACCACCCGTGCTGCGATCCCTTTATCCGCCAATAGCTTGGCAGCATCCATGGCAAGGGAGACCTCTGAACCGGATGCCATCAGCACCACTGCAGGATTGGCAACATCAGCCAAAACATAGCCCCCCATCAACGGCAGGGACTTGTCAAAACCGGCCGGCTTCGGCAGCAGCGGCAGCTTCTGGCGGGTCAGAATCAGGGCGGTCGGGCCATTGTGGTACTTGATAGCAGCATACCAGGCCAGGGCGGTCTCATCGGCATCGGCCGGACGGATCACCTGCAGACCGGGGATCAGCCGCAGGGAGGCGGTATGCTCGATCGGCTGGTGGGTCGGACCGTCCTCGCCTACAGCATAGGAATCATGAGTAAAGATGTAGACCACCTGCTGCTGCATCAGAGCAGACAGGCGTACGGCCGGACGGCAGTAATCGGAGAAGACCAGAAAGGTGGCACCGTAGGGGATGAAGCAACCGTAGAGTGCCATGGCGTTACAGACCGCCCCCATGGCATGTTCGCGGATGCCGAAGTGCAGGTTACGGCCACCAAAGGCGTCTGCCTGTACTGAGCCGCCCCCCTTGATATCGCTGTTGTTCGAAGGGGAGAGGTCAGCAGAACCGCCTGCCAGCGCAGGTAACAGGGCTGCAGCCTTCTGCAGTACTGCACCGGACAGGGAGCGGGTTGCACCATCCTTACCGGCTACGCTAGCCAGCAGTTCTTCAGCCAGGTTCTCAGGTACCTGCTTCTGCCACATGGCATCCCAGAGGGCCGCCTTGTCCGGATTGGCAACCCGCCAGGCAGCAAAGCCTTGCTGCCATGCATCGTACTCCGACTTCAGCTCTGCAACTCGCTTGGCACACTGTTCAGCAACATCGGAAGGCACGGTAAACGGTTTTTCACTCCAGCTCAGGTTGGCACGGGTGGCCTCGATCTCATCCTTGCCCAATGGCGAACCGTGGGCACCGGAAGAGTCCTGCTTGTTGGGGGCGCCATAGGCGATATGGGTGGTGGCAATGATCAGCGAAGGCTTAGCGGTCTCGGCAATGCCGTTCTGCAGGGCAGCGGTGACCTGGTCATGGTCATGACCATCCACCTTCTGGATATGCCAGCCGGCTGCCTCAAAACGCTTGGCAACATCCTCGGACCAGGCCAGATTGGTCTTGCCTTCGATAGTGATGCTGTTGCTGTCATAGAGATAGACCAGGTTACCCAGTTTGAGGTGACCGGCCAGGGCGGCTGCCTCATAGGAAATCCCTTCCTGCAGGTCGCCATCGCCGACAATCGCAAACACCCGGTGGGTAATCGGTGAAAAATCGGGGGTATTGAACCGCTCGGCAGCCATCTTGGCAGCCAGAGCCATACCGACGCCATTGGCCACACCCTGCCCCAGAGGACCGGTGGTCACCTCAACACCGGGGGTATGCCCGAACTCCGGGTGACCGGGAGTCTTGCTGCCCCACTGCCGGAAGTTTTTCAGCTCTTCCATGGAAAGATCAAACCCGAACATATGCAGCAACGAATAGATCAGCATGGAACCGTGGCCGGCGGAGAGGATGAAACGGTCACGGTTGGCCCAGGCAGTATCGGCAGGATTGAACTTCAGCACGCCGCCCCAGAGGGCAACCGCCATATCAGCTGAACCCATCGGCAGACCGGGGTGGCCTGAGTTGGCCTTTTCAACAGCATCAGCAGCAAGAAGACGGATCGTATTGGCGCAGCGCAGAGCCTGCTGGGCAGAAAGCGGGGTGGACATCGGTACAGCTCCTTTCAAATGAGGGTCAAAAATGGGTATAGCCGGAAGCAGATGGCTGGAAGTTTGTTCCATCAGGCAGGATCGCTTGGACCTGTCTTGAGTTGGTCACTTTACCAACAACCGTAAGCGGAATGCCAGCAGTTTTTGATATTTTTTGGATAGCCTCACGGTTACAGCGGGGAGCGGTAAAGCAGAGTTCGTAATCCTCACCACCGCTTATGACAAGCGGCCAGGGGAAGACAGGCTGCTTGCTGCTGCAGGTATACAAGGCAGGAGAGAGGGGAAGCTGTCCAAGCAGGATCTCGGCACCGCAAACGGACTGTTCACAGATATGACCCAGGTCAGCCAGCAGACCGTCGCTGATATCGATCATGGCATTGACCAGACCGGCCTCAGCCAGCTTCAACCCCAGCTCACAGCGCGGAGTTGGATCAAGCTGACGCAACAAAAGTGGATCATGCGCACCGCCCAACCGGACTCCTTCCATCAGCAGTTTCAACCCCAGGGCCGAATCTCCCAGAGAACCGCTGACCCAGACATCATCACCGGGCTGCGCCCCACTCCGTTTCAGGATCAGTTCCGGGCGCTGCTCGCCCATGATGGTAACCGAGATCGTCAGCCCACCCTTTGATCCACAGGTATCACCGCCAGCCAGGATACAGTTGTGTTCAGCCGCCTGTTCAGCCAGACCATCCAGAAAGCCTTCAATGGTTTCGAGCGAAAATCCGGCCGGAATAGCCAGAGAGAGAAAGAACCAGCGGGGGATTGCCCCCATACTGGCCAGATCAGACAGGTTGACTGCCAAGGACTTGCGTCCCAGCAGCCGTGCCGGGCCAAAACCCGGATCAAAATGAATCCCCTCGGCCAGCAGGTCAGTGGAGACAACCACCTGCCTGCCGGCAGAGGGAGAGAGCAGCGCGGCATCATCGCCGATTCCCAGCTCAGGCGCAACAGGCTGGGGGAAACGGGCGCGGATATGATCAATCAGACCGAATTCGCCAAGCTCTGCCAGACCTTTCACGCCGAAATTTCTTTACTTGGCCTGACCACCACTTTCGGAGTAGCCGGCTTTGCCTTGCCCTTGGGAGCGGGGATCGGAAACTTCTCAAGAGCCAGTTTCAGCACCTCGTCGATCTCCTTGACCGGCACAATTTTGACCTTCTTCTGCATCGCCTTCGGGATATCTTCCAGATCTTTCCGGTTCTGCTCCGGAATGATGACCATCTTCATACCGGCCCGCACAGCGGCCAGGATCTTCTCCTTCAGTCCGCCGATCGGCAGCACCTTGCCACGCAGGGAGATCTCACCGGTCATGGCCACATCTTTTTTGACCGGTACCTTGGTCAACACCGAGATCAGGGCTGTGGCCATGGCGCAGCCTGCTGAAGGACCGTCCTTGGGCACAGCGCCGGCAGGGACATGGACATGAATCTCATTTTCCTGGAACCAGTCCGGGTTGATATGGAACTCACTGCCGTGGGAGCGGATATAGGCCAGGGCCGCCTGAACTGACTCCTTCATCACGTCACCCAATTGGCCGGTCAGGGCCATCCCCCCCTTGCCTGCCATGGTGGTGGCTTCAATATGCAGCACTTCCCCCCCCACCGAGGTCCAGGCCAGGCCGTTGACCACGCCGACCTCATTCTTGTCCATCTCATCATCCCGCAGGAACTTGGCAGCCCCCAGGAAGGTGGCCACGGCTGCCGGGGTGACCCTGATCTGACGCTTGTGCCCTTCAGCAATCTTGCGGGCCACTTTACGGCAGACATTGCCGATTTCCCGCTCCAGATTTCGCAGACCGGCCTCCCGGGTGTACTTGGCAATGATCTCCTTGAGCGCCTCTTCTTCAAACACGATGTGCTTGGCCTTGAGACCGTTATCCTTCATCTGGCGAGGCACCAGGTAGCGGATGGCGATCTCCAGTTTTTCCTCTTCTGTATAACCGGGGATGTTGATCACCTCCATCCGGTCAAAGAGGGCCGAGGGAATCGGGTCACTATGGTTGGCTGTGGCCACAAACAGCACGTTGGAGAGGTCATAGGGCAGGTTGACGTAGTGATCCGAAAAGGCGTTGTTCTGCTGGGGATCAAGCACCTCCAGCAGGGCAGCCGAGGGGTCACCCTTGTAGTCGTAACCCAGCTTATCCAGCTCATCCAGCATAAAAACCGGGTTTCTGGTGCCGGCCTGCTTCATCCCCTGAATGATCCGGCCCGGCAGTGCCCCCAGATAGGTGCGGCGGTGACCACGTATTTCTGCCTCGTCCCGAACGCCGCCAAGGGAGATACGGACAAACTTGCGGTTCAGCGCCCGGGCAATGGATTTACCCAGCGAGGTCTTGCCCACGCCGGGAGGCCCCACAAAACAGAGGATCGGCCCCTTCATCTGCTTATTGAGCTTGCGTACGGCCAGAAACTCGAGAATCCGCTCTTTGACCTTGTCCAGATAGGAATGGTCTTCATCCAGGATCTTCTTGGCACGGATAATATCCAGCGAGTCACGGGTGGTCTTTGACCAGGGGATCTCAATCAGCCAGTCCAGGTAGGTTCGGATCACCCCGGCCTCGCCGGAGTCACCATGCATCCGCTCCAGCCGTCCCAGCTGTTTGAGCGCCTCTTTTTCAACATTTTCAGGCATCCTGGCGGTTTCAATGGCCTTACGCAGCTCTTCCAGTTCTTCCTTGCCGTCATGGTCGCCAAGCTCCTGCTGAATCGCCTTCATCTGTTCACGCAGGTAGTATTCTTTCTGGTTTTTACCCATTTCCTCCCGGGCGGCATTCTGGATTTGGGCCTGTACCGACAGCATCTCGTGTTCACGGGCCAGCAGATCATTCACCTTGGTCAGACGCCTGACCGGGTCTTCAATCTCAAGCAGCATCTGGGCTTCGGACAGCTTCAGCCCCAGATTGCTGGCAATCAGATCAGCCATACTGCCGGGGTCGGTAATATTCTCCAGGATTACCATCACCTCGGGCGAGATCTGCTTGCCCAACTCGGCAATCTTGGCCAATTGCTCCCGCACGGTACGCATCAAGGCTTCGGTCTCAAGATTATCCACTGCTACCGGTTCAACCAGGCGCTCGATCCGCACGGTATGGAACGGCTTGAACTCGACAAACTCGGCAATTCTGGCCTTAACCAGCCCCTGCACCAGAATCTTGACCCGTCCGTCCGGCAGCTTCAGCATCCGCATGATCATGGCCACGGTACCGACGTTGTAGATCTTGTCCGGTGTGGGATCTTCATCGCCAATATCATGCTGGGTAGCCAGCATAATCATCCGGTCACCGGCCAGGGCCTGATCAACCGCCTTGATCGACATCTCGCGTCCAACAAAGAGTGGAATGATCATAAAGGGATAAACCACAACATCACGGATCGGCAGCAGCGGCAACAGTTCCGGTATCCGCAGTTCTTCTTCTGCCACGATGGTGGGTTCGGTAGTTGTATGTTCTTGATCTGACTTACTCACGTGCTAACTCCTTAATCAAAATACGACGTTCGCGTCCCTTGGGACAGATGATGCGCAAGACCCCGCGGCTGTACTCGGCATGTATGTGAGTGGGATCAACCAGATCCGGCAGCCTAACGGTGCGCCGCAGCCGGCCGAAGTGGCGTTCAAGACAGAGGTACCGCACCTGATCACACGGCGGTTCAGACATTTTTTCCACCTGGATTACGCAGACCATGCCACGTTGCGTCAGACTGATATTCTCAGGACTGATGCCGGGCAGGTCAAACTCCAGCACAAGATCACGGTCGGTTTCATAAATATCCATGGCTGCGCTCAGGCTGCCCTCATCCTCAGCTGCCAGCCGTGGGTCAAGGGTGCGCATGAGAGAGCGCATCTCATCAAGGTGCCGGTTGTACTGCCCTGCAAACGACGGTTTCCTGCCCCCGGAATGTGGCATGGTGTCACCTGTTACTGGCTGATTAAAAAAACAAAAGCAGACTGGTATGGTATCTTTTGAAAGATGTAACCATTCCACTGCTGAAAGTCAAGCTGCAGCCCAAAGATCTCCGACGAAAAAGTCGTTGACATTTACTGCCGCTTTACAGGAAAGTCAGCCCATTCTTTACTAAACAAGGAGTTGTTTTAATATGGAACTGAAAACAAAAATCTGGATGACCGGATCATTGGACTGGTTCGGCTTTATTGATGATGAAGAGGTCTTTCTGGGACACCGCAACTTCCCGAACCCGCCTGAAGAGGGGGATGCCTGGACCTGTGAGAGTGGGGACATGTTCAAAATCATTGATGGTGAAATCAAAAAGGTCGGTCATACCGAGCCACCAAAAAAATACTGGTAGTACTGACTTCAACACACGGCGTTATCCAAAACCGGCCTGTTGTCACCGACAGCAGGCCGGTTTACTTTCCGTCAGGCTCAAGATCGATCACGGTCAGCTCCGGCGGTGCCAGAAATCTGATCGGTGGCCCCCAGGTGCCGGTACCGCGGCTGACATACAGACGGCTGCCATCAGCCAGCTGATTCATCCCGGCCCGCACCGGAAAATTAAGCCAGGTAAGCAGATTAAACGGAAAGATCTGTCCTTTATGCACATGCCCGGAAAGCTGCAGATCAAACCGCCCGATACTTTGCCGCTCCACTACCGGGCGATGTTTGAGCAGCAGCACAAAACGGTCGAGGGGGATCGCTTCCAATAGACGCCTCTCATCTGCCAACCCGTTTTTACCAAACCGTTTCGCAGCAGCATCGTCCACTCCCACCAGAGCCAGATGTTCGCCGACCAGCATGGTTTGATCCTGCAGCAGACGAAAACCTGACAGCTCCAGAAACCGGCGGGACGAACCGAGACCGGCGTAATACTCGTGGTTGCCCAGCACGGCCACCATCCCCAGCGGCGGTTGCAGCTCACGCAGCATCTGCGAAACGCCATCCAGATGACTGATATGGCCATCGACAATATCACCGGTGGCAACCACCAGATCAGGTTGCAGCCCTTTCAGTACCGTCACAAGTTGCTGCACCTGATGTGGGCCGACGATCAGACCGATATGCAGGTCCGAGATCTGGGCAATCCTCACCCTGGCTACCCCTCCGGGCAGTTTGGAACTTGCCACGCGCTGATACTCAACCTTCAGATGACCTGCCTCAAACCAGCCATACACGCTGATCAGCAGAGCAAGACCAAAGCAGCAGAGAAAACCGGGGCGAGCGGCCAACAGTGTAAAATCAGGCAACCGCAGGAAGAAGTGGGCAGACCAATACAGCAGGCGCAGCAGCTCCAGTAGTACTGACAGGGAAACGAACAAAAACAACAGCCCCATCCAGCTGTAACCGATGTAGGCGGTCAGGGATGCAGCAGTGGTCTGCCCTTCCCGCTCCAACAGGCGGCTCAGCACCGGCGCAGCCACCATCAACAGGCACCAGCCGATCGGGAACAGCCACCAGCTCTGCAGCACCGGAAAGGCCTGAAGCAGACGCAGCGCAAACCAGGTGTGGGCTGTTCCGTAGATCAGCAGAAAAACAAGCAGAAACAGGGTCATGGTTTTCTGGTCCCCCCAGCACTTTCTTCTTGTCACCAAGCCATGGCTGAAAGATACTGCTCATCATCGTGACTACCACAGAGATCAATTATACTCAACAAAATCAGACCGTATCCGGCAAACAGCCCGCCACTGTGGAAGTTGCTGTTCCGCTCCCCCTCGATACCACCTTTCACTACCGGGTGCCTGAGGATCTTGCCCCACGGATACAACCTGGGGTGCGCGTCTTTGTCCCGTTCGGCAGACGTAAGGTAACTGCGTATGTACTGCGTTTCAGCACGCCTCCTGAGGGGCAGCAGCTGAAAGGCTTGCTGGATGTACTGGACCCTGAACCGCTCTGGACCGAAGCAGAGCTGACCTTCTTCCAGTGGATTGCCGACTACTACCTGCATCCCCTGGGGGAGGTGCTCAAGACCGCCCTACCCACCGGCATCAACCTGCAAAGCCGCAGCAGTGTCGATGGAGAAGCGGTAAGCGGCGGCAAAAAAGTCCGGCACGAGCGGGTCTTCAGCGCACTGCCTGCTGATGCCCCTGTAAAACTCAGGGGCAAGGGACTGGATATCCTCGCCTTTCTACGTCAGTCCGGATCGGTTTCATCAGCAGAACTTAAGGTGCGCTTTGGTGAATGCAGCCCCAACCTGCGGCGGTTGGTGGAGTTGGGGCTGGTCCGGATGAGCGAACGTGAAGTGTACCGCGACCCGTTTGCCGGCCTGAGCGTGACAAAGGACTCCCCGAAACCGCTGACCCTGCACCAGCAGCAGGCCCTGACAACCATCCTGACCGCCCTGGATAGCAGATATTTTTCCCCGTTTCTGCTGCATGGTATTACCGGCAGCGGCAAGACAGAAGTCTACCTGCAGGGAATCGCCCACACCCTGGCTGCAGGCAGGAATGCCCTGGTGCTGGTGCCTGAAATATCACTGACCCCCCAGCTGGTGCAGCGTTTTCGTGCCCGCTTTTGTGATGGTATTGCCGTGCTGCACAGCGCCCTTTCCGATGGTGAACGTTATGATGAATGGCGCCGTATCCGGCGCGGTGAAGTACGGATCGTGATCGGTGCCCGCTCTGCCATCTTTGCCCCGCTGGAACGGATCGGCATCATTGTGGTGGATGAGGAACATGAGGCCTCCTTTAAACAGTCCGACGGCCTGCGTTACAATGCCCGTGACCTGGCCCTGGTGCGGGGACAACAGGAGCAGGCAGTGGTGCTGCTTGGCTCTGCCACACCGTTGATCACCACCCGCTTTGCAGCCCAACAGGGGAAACTGGGCTACCTGTCACTGCCGGAGCGGGTCGGTAACCGGCCGCTACCTGCAACCAGTATCATCAACACCCGCATGACGGCCGAATCACCACTCTCGCCCCAATTGATCGAGGCACTGGCAGACAACCTGGAACGGGGCGAGCAAAGCCTGCTGTTCCTGAACCGGCGCGGCTTTGCCAGCTGGCTGGTCTGTCCTGCCTGCGGGGCTGATCTGCAATGCCCCAACTGTTCAGTCTCCCTGACCTACCATCGCCAGCGTAGAAAGAGCCTCTGCCATTACTGCGACTACCAAGTGCCGGCCCCCTGTATCTGCCCTTCCTGCGGTGAGCTGGAACTGAAAGAGATGGGCGTCGGTACCGAACGTATTGAGCATGAACTGCTGGAACAGTTTCCTGGAGCCCGGATTGCACGGATGGACAGCGATACTACCAGTGGCAAGGGAGGTCATGCCCGGATACTGGACAAAGTTGGACGTGGTGAGGTGGATATCCTGGTGGGAACCCAGATGATCGCCAAGGGGCACGATTTTCCCGGCGTGACCCTGGTTGGTGTACTCCAGGCAGAAGGCAGCCTCTACCTGCCGGACTTCAGGGCCACAGAGCGTACCTTTCAGGTGCTTTCGCAGGTAATTGGACGGGCCGGTCGGGGAGAGCTGCCGGGACGGGTACTGCTGCAGGCCATGACACCGGACCATTACGGCATTGCCTACGCAGCTGATCATGACTTTGAACGGTTCTATCAGGAAGAGTTGTTATTCCGGCAGGAGCTGAACTATCCACCCTATGGTTTTCTGGCGGCAATAAAACTCTCTGCCACCAGCGAAAAGAGCCTGACTTCAGCAGCCGAGCAGTCTGCCGCAGTACTACGCAGCATCAAGAGCAGGCTTGGGTTGCGGGTTGGAATCCTGGGACCGGCACCGGCGCCACTGTACCGGTTGCGGGGGCGTTTTCGTCAGCAGATTCTTTTGAAGGACTCCAGCCGGGCAGCACTGCGTCGCCTGCTCATCGCCTACCGCAGAGAGCAGTCCCTGCCGGCAACCGTCAGAATGGCGATTGATATCGATCCGGTAGATTTGCTGTAAGCCAGGAGATTTCAGGCAGTAAATGCCGAATAGTACTGCTTTACCTTGACCAGGTACTCCCGGGTTTCTCGGGGGAGGCGGTCAGGCTTGCGATCCACATTACCCGGCCCCCAGTTATAGGCTGCCAGGGCGGAATCAAGATCACCGTTGTATCTGTCCAGCAGCCCTTTTAAAAACCGGGTGCCCGCCATCACATTCTGTTCCGGATCAAAGGAGTTGCTGACCCCCAGCCCGCGGGCCGTGGCAGGCATCAGCTGCATCAGGCCCTGCGCCCCGGCAGAGGAGACCGCGCGAGGGTTAAAGTTGCTCTCTGCCTTGATGACAGCCTTGATCAACCCTGCATCGACCCCATAGCGCTGTGAGGCCTTGGCTATGGTCTGCTCAATGTTAACTGCCGGAGACGCGTCAGAGAACCGGGGCGAACGGCGTTCCACCTGCTCCGGGGCTCTGGGACCGGGATCGGGTTCCTGCTCAGGCAATGCCTGTCTATTCGTTTGGCCTGCAGGGAGGGTTGCTGTGCCAGCCAGATTTGCCAGATAGCTGTTCAGGGGAGACATGGCCGACGTCACTCCGGAAACAGACAAAGAAGCAAGAGGCAGCGCCGTGCCGTTATCGGCCTCGTGCTGGTCTGCCAGCAGCTCCAGTGAACTGCGCAGGGTGGTCAGCTGCAGCAGCTCTGCGGCATGCTGCACCGACTCGGGAGATGCCTCCGCAGGCACCGCACCGCGGTCAATTGCTGCATCCAGCCGTTCCGAAAAGCGGGACGAGACCGTGCTTACGGTCTGCTCCGCTGCCGGGCGGGACTGTTCCCGCAGCATGCTCTGCAATAACGACATTGTCTGGGTTGCATTGATCGACATACGTACCTCCCCGTTCAGGGGAACTGCAGGTTTTTCTTCTTAAGCTTCTCAATCAGGGTTGTCCGTTTCAGGTTCAGAAGGGCTGCGGCCTCTTTCTTGTTACCGCCGGTACGGTGCAGGGCCTGCATGATCAGGCCGTTCTCGAAGGCGTCAACGGCACTGTTCAGACAGATTCCTTCCGGCGGCAGCTCCTTGCCGACAGGGACAGAACCGGAAACTGACAGCGGCGGCGCTACAACCGTACGGGGGGCCAGGTATTTTTCCGGCAGATCATCCACCGTGATAAACCCGCTCTCCTTCATAGTGATCATCCGCTCCACCAGGTTTTCAAGCTCCCGCACATTGCCCGGCCAATCGTAGTTACAGAGCATCTCAAGCGCCTCGCGGGTAAAGCCTTTGACCAGACGCCGACGATCACGGTTAAACTGTCCCTGAAAGTGATTGATCAGCAGCGGAATGTCTTCACGCCGGTCTCGCAGGGGAGGAATCGTAATCGGAATTACCGAAAGCCGGTAGTAGAGATCCTCCCTGAAATCACGGGTCGCCACCTGTTCATCCAGATTCTTATTGGATGCGGCAATAATCCGGACATCCACCTTCTGGGAACGGGTTGATCCAACCGGTTCAAACTCCTTGGCCTGCAGCACCCGCAGCAGTTTGACCTGCAGGGTCGCCTTCATATCACCGATTTCATCCAGAAAGAGGGTTCCTTTGTCAGCCATCTCAAACCGGCCGATCCGATTGGCATAGGCACCGGTGAATGACCCTTTCACATGCCCGAACAGCTCACTCTCCAGCAGGTCATCCGGAATGGCTGCACAGTTAACCGGCACAAAATTTTTGCTGCTCCGGCTTGAAAGCTGGTGTATTGCCCGAGCTGCAAGTTCCTTGCCGGTTCCGGACTCTCCCTGAATCAGGACCGTCGCGCTGGATTCCGCGACCTTCTCAATCATCTCAAACAGATTAAGCATCTGGCGGCTTCTGCCAATGATGGTGGAGCAAAGAAAATGAGGGTATTCATCAACCGGCTGCTCCGGCATCCGCACTTTCAGGGCTTGGTACTCCAGTGCCCGCATCACCACGCTTTCAAGCTCATCAAGGTTAAGCGGTTTAGGCAGAAATATCAGCCGTTCATCATGGGGCAGCGTACGGGCAGCGTCAGATTGGGCATAAACGATCGCTACCTGTTCGGGGTCAGTCTGCCAAATCTGCTGCAGTGCATCACCGGACCTGGCAAACAGAGATACCAGATCAGCAACCAGTATCCGTGGCGACGTTGTCCGGTCCGTGTCAAAAAGATCTGCATTATCATCGAGAATAACGGTCTCGTAGCCTTTATATGTCAGAAAAGCTGACACAAGATCACGGGTTTTACGATCACCATCCAGCACCCTGAACGAGCTTTTCACAGTCATAACAACCCCTTAAACCAAACAAAGCATATTTTGCCCTGAATAGGGGTCTAGTATACGGCGCAACCGCATCCCATGTCAATTAACTGACCCACAGCTCTAGATGAGCAATTTATAATATTTAGCAACCAACAATAAAAACAAACATTCTGTTCGCCTCAAGCTTGCACCGGTACGGCTTGCATGATACATATACACGATCTCAGCCTTCATCATGCCAGTTGATAGAATTACATCCATATGTGCAGTAATCGTCGTACAAATTAACCTTTAAAAGTCTCATCCAGAAGGAGGTTGCCCATGTCTAATGCCCTAGTGCCGATGAATGCCAACGAGGCACGCGCAGGTGACCATGGCGAACTGATTCAGTTGGTCAGCTTTAACCTGGACAACGAAGAATATGGCGTTGACGTCCTGAAGGTACGTGAAATCATCAGAATGCCCAGTATCACCAGGGTCCCCAACACCCCGCACTATGTTGAAGGCGTGATCAACCTGCGTGGCAAGGTTATTCCGATCATCAACATGCGTCGCCGTTTTGGCCTGGTTGAGGTGGAATACGACAAACAGACCCGCATCATGGTCATGGATGTTGAAGGTGAGCTGATGGGATTCATCGTGGATGCCGTCTCAGAGGTCATCCGGATATCCAGCAGCGAAATCCAGCCTTCCCCGGCCGTCGTAACCAGCGGTATTGACCAGGAGTGCATTGCCGGGGTTATCAACCAGGCCGAGCGCCTGCTGGTCCTGCTTGATCTGCAGAAGATGTTCTCCCAGGATGAGCGTCAGCTTTTCAGTACTATGTAGCAACATGCGCTGTTACCTTTCACTACCATCTCAGCACGGCGAGGTGAGCAATGCCCATTGATTGTGAAGACCAGGAACTTCTTGAAGGATTTCTAGCAGAAACAACTGAACTTCTGGAGAAGCTCGACGACGACCTGATTGCGTTGGAAAAGTCCTCTGATGACCCGGAACTGATGAACCGGATCTTTCGCTCCATCCATACCGTAAAAGGCGCATCCAGCTTTTTGGGATTCGACCTGCTGGTCCGGGTCACCCACAAAACCGAGGATGTGCTGAATCGCCTCCGCAAGGGTGAACTGCAGTTGACTTCCGAGATCATGGATGTCGTGCTTGAGGCCACAGATCTGGTCAAGACACTGGTGGCAGACATCAAGGGCGGCGAAATTATTGATCGTGAGATCAACGAGACCATCAACAAGCTGATTCCCCTGCTTACCGAGCAGCCGGCAGCCCCGGCTCAACCGGCAGCAATGGAACCCCCGGCAGCGACGACAGCGGAGGAGCAGTCTGTGGCTGCCGAAACGCCGACTTCACAACCGGAAACGCCGCCTGCAGCAGAGCCTGCGCCGGCAGCGGCAATGCCGCCCGCGCCGGCCCGCCCTGCCCCGGAAGCGGCAAAGAAACCGGCCCCTCCCAAAGGCGGGGAAAAAGGCGGGGACGACCTTTCCGACAACACCACCGTCCGGGTTGATGTCAAGCGCCTGGACGACCTGATGAACCAGGTCGGGGAGCTGGTGCTGGAGCGCAACCGGATGATCCAGCTCAATCAGGATCTGCAGGGTGGCACCTCGGACCATATCCTGTTCAGTGAAGAGTTCGGCAAACTGGCAAAACGGATGAGTTTTGTCACCTCGGAACTGCAGATGCAGGTCCTGAAAATGCGGATGATCCCGGTGGAAAAGGTTTTCAAGAAGTTCCCCCGTATTGTTCGCTCTCTGGCCCGCGACCTTGGCAAAGAAGTGGATCTGCAGATCTTTGGTGAAGAGACCGAACTTGACCGCTCCGTTGTCGATGAAATCGGCGATCCATTGATCCACCTGATCCGCAATGCCATGGACCACGGCCTGGAAACCCCGGATGAGCGAATGGCCGCAGGAAAGCCACGCACCGGCACCCTGGTGCTTGCTGCAGTCCATGAAGGCAACTCAATTATTATCAGCATCAAGGACGATGGCCGCGGTATTGATACGGAACGGGTCGGACGCAAGGCAATTGAAAAAGGGCTGATCACCGAAGATCAGCTTGCTGCCATGAGCCAGCGCGAGATGTTTGACCTGATCTTCCTGCCCGGCTTCTCAACCAAAGACAAGGCATCCGACCTGTCGGGACGCGGCGTCGGCATGGATGTGGTCAAGACCAACATCAAAAAGCTGAACGGTCTGATTGAGATCAAGAGTGAAAAGGGGATGGGGTCAGAATTTATCCTGCGTCTGCCCCTGACCCTGGCCATCATTCAATCGCTGCTGGTGGAGGTAGAGGGTGAGATCTACTCTATTCCACTGGCCTCGGTGCTTGAGACCCTGCGGGTTGATCAACGGGAGTTCCACGTGATTGGCGGCCAGGAGGTCCTCAAACTGCGCGACATGGTACTGCCGCTGGTCCGGTTGGAGCAGGTCTTCAACGTCAGGCGCTGCCGTGAGCAGGACAATTTCTGCTACATCGTCGTGATCGGCTCTGCGGACAAACGGGTCGGCCTGGTGGTAACCCGCCTGGTGGGACAGCAGGAAGTGGCCATCAAGTCACTGGGCAAGTACCTGGCCAATGTCACCGGCATTGCCGGCTCAACCATTCTGGGGGATGGACGGGTTGCATTGATTGTTGACCCGGTCGGCATGGTTGATGGCGGCGAAGGGGCGTCCGGCGGGCGCTAAAGCATCAGCTTAACACGAAAGAGGGACGTAACGTGGCTATATCTGATAAAGATTTCGAATTACTACGTGACTTTATTTATAATCTGTGCGGGATGTACTTCCACACCACAAAAAAATATTTCCTTGAAAGCCGTCTTACCAAACGGATGGAGGCCACCGGTACCAAGAGTGCCATGGATTATTACGGCCTGCTCAAATCCCCCCGTGGTGGTGAAGAACTGCGTTTTCTGCTTGATGAAGTCACCACGAACGAAACCTATTTCTTCCGTTGTGTGCCTCAATTGAACGCCATTGAGACTAAATTCCTGCCGGAGATCGTTGAAGCCAAAGGCAAAATGGGTTTCCGCAAACTGAGGATCTGGTCTGCCGCATCCTCATCCGGTGAAGAGGCCTACACCCTGGCCATGATCCTGCTGGAAAAACGGGCCACCATCCTCAAGGACTGGATTATCGAGATCATCGGTACCGATATCAACGAGACCGTGGTAGCCCAGGCCAAAGAGGGGATTTACAACGCCTACTCGGTTCGTAACGTGCCGGATCTGTACAAGAAGAAATATTTCAAGGAGGATGCCGGCAAGTTCATCCTCTCACCGGATGTCAAAAAATTTGTCACCTTTAACAAGATGAACCTGTACGATGACACCAAGATGGTCTTCATGAAGAGCTTCGACTTCATCTTCTGCGCCAACGTCCTGATTTACTTTGACCTCGCTTCAAAATCAAAGGTTGTACAGCACTTTTACAACAACCTGCAACCCTACGGGTACTTCTTTGTTGGCCAGTCCGAATCCCTTCACGGCGTTAATGACAAGTTCAAGACCGTTCATTTTCCAGGCGGTTTTGGTTATAAGAAATAGCGGGGGATCCCACGATGGATAAACAGGCAATGTTGGAAACAGCCCGCCAGATGGTGGCCAAGATCGATGACCTGCCCACGATTCCGGTTGTGGCAACCCAGGTACTGCAACTGCTTGACGACCCGGATGTCAACGTAGACAAGGTGGCAGACCTGATGCTGACCGATCAGGTCATGACCGCACGGGTCATGAAGATGGTCAATTCCCCCATCTATCGTCCCTCCCAGGAAATCACCTCGCTCAAGCGTGCACTGGTCTACCTCGGCATTCGTCATATCAAGGAAATCGCCCTGACCTCCTCGTTCATCAGCGCCTTTGAAGACAAGGGTGGCGTGATTGACATCAGCACCTTCTGGGCCCATGCCTTCGGCGTCGGCATGGTATCCAAGATCATCGCCGAAAAAATCCGCTACCCTGACATTGAGAAGGCCTATCTCGCAGGTATTGTGCATGATATCGGCGAAGTGGTGCTGAGTTACTATCAACCGGAGACCTTTTCACAGATTCTGACGACCATCAAGACCCGTCCGGTACGTCTGATTGACCTGGAGCAGGAAGCGTTCTCGACCACCCACAACGAAATCGGCTACTGCATTGCAGAAAAATGGAATTTCCCTGAGGCCTACCGTGAAGTGATCCTGTACCACCACACCCCGCGGGAGGCCAGCAGTGATCCGGTTTTGTGTGCCATTGTCAACCTGGCGGACCTGTTCTGTTCAGTCAGGGATCTGTACTATGGCGGCAATGTCTGGGCCAGTTTCAATCTGTCTGAAGAGGAAGGCTGGTCCATACTGAAAGAGCAGCACCCGAACCTTGCACAGCTTGATATTGAGCGGTTCTGCTATGAGCTGGATGATGCCGTGCCTGATGTCAAGGAACTGGTAGCGTCCATATTTTCCAAGGAATAACCAACGGAGGCATGATGTTTTCTCCAGCGTCGGGTGCAAAAACCCGTGTTCTGATTGTAGATGATTCATCCTTCATGCGGATGGCCATCCGTGGCATCCTGGTCAAAGAACCCTCCATTGAGGTCGTCGGCACGGCCAGTGATGGGGTTGAAGGAGTTGAAAAGGCAATTGCCCTCAAGCCTGACCTGATCACCATGGATGTTGAAATGCCCCGTATGGACGGCATCTCTGCCCTGAAACAGATCATGGCCAAGGCCCCCACCAAGGTCCTGATGGTTTCCACCCTTACCAACGAAGGGGCCAAGGCAACCTTTGAGGCGCTGGACGCCGGGGCGTTGGACTATATCCCCAAAAACGTCACCGATTCATCCGATGCCCAGAACATCTTCCGTGATGAACTGCTCAAAAAGGTTCGTGAAGCGACCCGTTCCCGCATCCTGCGTCCGGCAAGCGGCTTGAGCATGCCGCGCCCGGGCACGTTGGCTGCGCCGCCCCCCCGGGCAGCCGTCAAGACCTCGAAGATCCATTCCAAAAAGATCACCCATGTCGGCATCGGCGCCTCAACCGGCGGACCGGTGGCACTGCAGGAGGTGATCTCCCGCATCCCGATGAACTTCCCCTATGGTATCGTGGTGGCGATCCACATGCCCAAGGCCTTTACCGGTCCCTATGCCGACCGTCTGAATGCCAAGTGCTCCATAACGGTCAAAGAGGCGGTTGATGGTGAACCGATCAAACCGGGCACCATCCTGATCGCGCCTGGCGGCATGCACACCCAGGTGGTGCGCGGCGCCGGCGGTCTGGTGGTCAAGACAGCTCCGACCTCAGCCTACCCCCAGTATGTCTATATCCCTTCCGTTGATCTGATGATCTCTTCCATGGCAGAGGCTACGGCAGGATCAATGCTGGGTGTTGTTCTGACCGGTATGGGTAATGATGGCTTCAAAGGGATGCAATTGCTGAAGCAAAAAGGCGGGGTAACCCTGGTGCAGGATGAGGCGACCTCAACCATTTACGGCATGCCCAAGGCCTGCGTTGATGGCGGAGTGGCTGATGAAGTGCTGCCGCTGGGACAGATCGGCTACGAGATTGGCAAGTTTATGGGATAACAAGATCCCGTTATACAGACGACAAAAAAGGCGGCCAGCTGAAAACTGGCCGCCTTTTTCTATCTTTGGGCATACACCACCAGCCCTTTGCTACTGCTGTCCACCCTGCAGTTTGAGTACCCCAAACGTTTCAGGCGCCGCAGGATAAAAAAGGCAGCAACCTTGTGCACATCAGGCAGAATCAGCGGAAAATGATCCGTAGGCAGATCGGTCATCGCCCGCCAGGTTGCAGAAAAAGATTTCTTACCCATACATTACGTCCAATAAAAAGAAGATTTTTTTGTTCTGGTTCTGTCACGGAAGGGAATGCGCGGAGGCGTACAGAACAGTACGCCGCACAAGCTGTCACGCATCGTGACAGGGCCAGGGCGAAAAAAGACCATTTTAACTGTGCTCTGAAGTGGCGTGAAACTCCAGATCCGGCCAGTTTTCGATGGTATTATCCAGCCGCCATTGACTGCCGACCATGTAGGTCAGCTTGCCTTCACCGTCAATATACAGGTTCATCTTTTCCTTTTTCTCAAACTCTTCCATCAGCTTCTTTTCACCGGTTACCCAGCGGGCAGTGGCATAGGACACCGGCTCATAGGCGATCTTGACGCCGTACTCAAACTCAAGCCGGTGCAACACCACCTCAAACTGCAGGATACCAACCGCACCAACAACCCATTCTGCACCGAATATCGGCTTGAATACCTGGGTGGTGCCTTCTTCAGCCAGCTGCACCAACCCTTTTTCAAGGGCCTTTGATTTCATCGGGTTCAGCAGCCGCACCTTGCGGAAATGTTCCGGCGCAAAGCTGGGGATGCCGGTAAACTTCATCTCCTCACCCATGGTGAAGGTATCGCCGATCTTGATGGTACCATGATTATGAATACCGATGATATCACCGGGAAAGGCCTCTTCCACGTTGCTGCGGTCCTGAGCCATGAAGATGGTGGCATTACTGATCTGGAAATCGCGTCCCAGACGCAGGTGTTTTACCTTCATACCACGCTCAAACCGGCCGGAGCAGATCCTGAAAAAGGCGATCCGGTCCCGGTGGGCCGGGTCCATATTTGCCTGAATCTTGAAGACAAAACCGGAGAACGACTCTTCAAAGGGAGAGACCAGCCGGGTGGTAGTAGCACGGGGACGGGGATGGGGGGCATTCTGCACAAAGGTATCCAACAGTTGCTGTACACCAAAGGTGTTGATGGCGCTACCGAAAAAGACCGGGGTTTGACGCCCTGCCAGATAGGCATCCAGATCAAAGGGATGGGCAGCCCCTTCCAGCAGCTCCACATCGTTACGCAGCTCTTCAGCCTGGCTTCCCAGCAGCTCATCCAGCAATGGATCATCCAGCCCCTGCACGGTCACGATACGGTCAACGCCGTTCTCTGCATCAGGATCAAACAGCAGCACCTCTTTGCTGTAGAGGTGATAAGTACCACGGAAACGCTTACCCATGCCGATCGGCCAGGTCATGGGGGCGGTCTGCATCCCCAGGTTCTTCTCCACATCATCCAGCAGGTCCAGCGGTTCCTGCCCTTCCCGGTCAAGCTTGTTCATAAAGGTCATGATCGGGGTGTCGCGCAGGCGACAGACATCCAGCAGCTTCTTGGTCTGGCTCTCCACCCCCTTGACCGAATCGATCACCATCAGGGCTGAGTCAACGGCGGTCAGCACCCGATAAGTATCTTCGGAAAAGTCGTTGTGACCAGGAGTATCCAGCAGGTTGATCTCAAAACCGTCGTAGGTAAACTTCATCACCGATGAGGTAACTGAGATGCCACGCTGCTTCTCCAGCTCCATCCAGTCCGAGGTGGCATGCCGACCTGATTTGCGGGCCCGCACTTCACCCGCCTGTTGGATAGCACCACCGAACAGCAGCAGCTTCTCGGTAATGGTGGTCTTACCGGCGTCAGGGTGGCTGATGATGGCAAAGGTGCGCCGCTTGTTGACTTCTTCCTGATTGAACATAGCTTCCACGTTACTGCTCCTTACACAGAAAAGGCGGGCCAAAAGCCCGCCTGACAGGTTGATTAATACTGCTAGGCCCTGAAGATAAGACGGTCAATACACCACTTGCCGCCACCGGCCACCATCAGGTAGACCGCCATCCCCAGCAGGGCCAGCGTAAACTCGATACCGTGGCCGCGTCCGGAGACACAGTTGGCATTCATAAAGAAGCCATGGGCCCAGTGGACCTTGTAAATCGCCACCGCCATCACCGAAGCGATACCGGCTGCTGAAACACGGGTCAGGAACCCGGTCAGCACCCCCAGGCCACCGCCAAACTCGGCAATGATCGCCAACAGGGTAAAAATCGGCGGTATCCCCAGTTTCTGCTCAAAGGTGGCAAAGGTTGCCGTTAAACCACTGCCGCCAAACAGACCGAACAGTTTTTGCGAACCATGGGCAAGGAATATCAGCCCCAAGGGGATACGGATGACCAGCGGTGCTACGGCATCAGACAGTTCAAAACCACCTCTGGCCATGGGACACCTCCGCAGCATGAAATAGAAAGGGGACCAATGGTCCCCTTTTGTGCTGATTTGGCGGGCGGTATTGGATTCGAACCAACGACCTTTGGCTTCGGAGGCCAACACTCTATCCAGCTGAGCTAACCGCCCGTGAACTAAATCTTTTACACTATCAGCCCAGCCAACTCAAGGGAAAAATCTGGTCAGCCCGGTGATGCTCTGCTACTATTGCGCCATGTTGACTATCGGACTGACAGGTGGTATCGCCACCGGCAAAAGCAGTGTTGCAGCGCTCCTGGCTGAATATGGTGCAGAGGTGATTGATGCGGATCAGCTTGCACGGGATGCGGTGGCACCAGGTACCGCTGCCCTGCAACGGATTGTGGAGCTGTTCGGACAGCAGGCCCTGCTGGCGGATGGCAGCCTGAACCGTCAGGCAGTGCGGGAGATGGTTTTTAACGAGCCGGCAAGGCGGCAGCAGCTTGAGGCGATCCTGCATCCAACCATTAAGGAACTTGCCCTGCAGCAGATTGAGCAGGCACGAATCCGCGGCTCCCGCGTAGTGGTCTATATGGCGCCGCTGCTGATTGAGGCCAGGGCCACCGACCGGGTGGATGAGATCTGGGTGGTGACTGTGCGGCCCGAGGTACAGCTGGCACGCCTGATGGCCCGCGACGGCTGTAATCAAAAGCAGGCAGAGCAGATCATTGCGGCCCAGATGCCGCTGGCAGAAAAAGAACGCTTCGGCGTGGTGGTTATCGACAACAGTTCAAGCCTGGAAGAAACCCGGCGTCAGGTTGAAGCAGCATGGCAGCAAAGGATAGGATCATGACTGAACAACGCACCATACTCCGTCGTAAAAGCACCGCAGCCAGACAACCGGACAACCGGCTCAACCTGTTTGCCACAGTACCGCTGGGGGCAGAAGAACTGACGGCTGCAGAACTGGGGCAACTGGGTGCCGAGGGGATTAAGGCGGTACGGGGAGGCGTCAGCTTCAACGGCAACCGCAGCACCCTCTACCGCAGCCTGCTGCAGGTACGAACCGCCAGCCGGATACTGCTGCAACTGGGGCAGTTCCCCTGCGGATCGCCGCAGGAACTGTACGACGGCATGCGCAGCCTCCCCTGGGGTGAGCTGCTGACCCCAACCATGACCCTGGCAATTGACTGCACCGTACGTGATTCAGCCATCACCCACTCCCACTTTGCCGCTTTAAAGGCCAAGGATGCCATTGTTGACCTGTTGCGGGACACCACCGGCAGCCGCCCCAACATCGACACCAAGACACCTGATCTGCGGATCAACCTGCATATTGCCAAGAACCAGGCCAGTGTCTCGCTGGATGCCAGCGGTGATCCGCTGGACCGGCGCGGCTGGCGGCTGGATCGTAATGACGCCCCGCTGCGTGAGACCCTGGCAGCCGCCATCATGCTGCATACCGGCTGGGACGGCAGCGTCCCGCTGCTTGACCCGATGTGCGGCTCAGGCACCCTGCTGCTGGAGGGAACCGCCATTGCCCTGAACCAGGTAGCCGGTGCAGGACGGGAATTTGGCCTGATGCGCTGGCGCGATTTTGATCGCAGGCAGTGGGAGCAGGTTCTGCAGGAAGAGCAGGCCAAGGTAGCCGAGAGTCTAGATCTGCCGGTACTGGGCTATGATCAGGACCCACGGGCCATCATTGCCTGCCGGGAGAATGCCCGACGGGCCGGTCTGGCCTACCAGGTAGCCTTTGACCGCAAACCGTTTGAGGAATCAGAACCGTGCGGCCATCAGGGGGTGTTGGTAATGAACCCACCCTACGGCGTACGGATGGGAGATAGACGGGAATTAGAGGTTCTGTACCGCAAGATCGGCGAGGTCTTCAAGCGCCGCTTCACCGGCTGGACCGCCTATCTGCTGGCCGGAGACCTGGAGCTGGCAAAATTGGTGGGGCTGAAGCCATCACGACGCTTTGTGCTGTTCAACGGACCACTGGAATGCAGGCTGCTGAAGTACGAATTATACTGATTCCTCACCGATCCCGTACCGCTTCATCTTGCGCCAAAGGGTGGTTTTATTGATCCCCAGCAGGCGGGCTGCCTCCAGTTTGCGTCCATTGCAGCTCTTCAGTACCCGCAGGATATGTTCCTGTTCTGCCTCGTCAATCCGCAGTGATTCTACTTCATCCGTACCGGTAGCTTCATTCTGGCAGCCGATCAGCAGACTTTCTGGAGTCAGTACAGTGCCGGTTTCCAGGATCATGGCCCGCTCAATGATGTTCTCCAGCTCCCGCACATTGCCGGGATAGTCGTACTGTTCCAGCAGCCGCATGCCGGCCGGAGCAATACCGGTGATACGGGGATTAATGGCCCCATGTCCGGCCAGAAAATGTTCTGCCAGCAGGCGGATATCTTCAGGCCGTTCCCGCAGGGGCGGCACCCGCAGGGTCACCACCCCCAGCCGGTAGTAGAGATCAGCGCGGAACCTGCCCTGACGTGCCTCCTCTTCCAGATCCCGGTTGGTGGCAGCGATAATCCGGCTGTCAACCGGGATCGAGATACCGCCGCCGACCCGCTGCACCACCCGTTCCTGCAGCACCCGCAGCAGCCGCACCTGAAAGGCGTTGTTGGTGGTACCGATCTCATCCAGAAACAGGGTGCCGCGGCTGGCCAGCTCAAAATAGCCGATCCGTTTGGCATGGGCGCCGGTAAAGGCCCCTTTTTCATGGCCGAACAGTTCGCTTTCCAGCACCCCCTCTGACAGGGCGCCACAGTTGACCGCGACAAAGGGCTGTTCTCTGCGGGGCGACCAGAAGTGGATCGCCCGCGCCACCAGCTCTTTACCAACCCCGGTCTCTCCCTGAATCAGCACGGTGCTGTCAGTGCGGGCCGCCCGCCTGGCAAGATCAAGCAGTTGCTGCATCTGGGGGTTGCTGGTGAGCGGGATGTGGCGTGAACGCTGACGTTCCTGTTCACTGCGATAAAGCGCCACCTCGTCTTCAAGCCGTCGCTCCTTGAGTGCCCGGTTGATCCGCAACAGGACATCATCAGGATCAAACGGCTTGGCAATAAAATCGTAAGCACCCTGTTTGACCGCAGCAACCGCGCTTTCCAGGGAAGAATGGCCGGTAATCACAAAGACAATCACCTGCGGATCGAGCTTGATCAGCTGTTCCAGCAGCTCCTGCCCCCCCATGCGCGGCATCTTCAGATCAGTCAGGACGATCTCTGCGCCGTGACGGCTGAAATGGTCCAGGGCATCGGCACCGTTGCTGAAACTGTGTACCTGATATTCCGGCCCCAGCATCCGGGTCAGAATCTTACAGGTCAGGGAATCATCATCAACCACCAGTACTCTGATCATAGGCTGTTCTCCGCTGCCGTGTTCACCGGCAGTATGACGGTAAAGGTTGTTCCTGTGCCGGGCTGACTTGCAACCTCAATCTGTCCCCCCATCCCCTGCAGCATACCGTAGCTGACCGAGAGCCCCAGTCCGGTCCCCTGCCCCACCTCTTTGGTGGTAAAAAACGGGTCAAAGATCCGGTCAAGATGCTCAGCCTGAATACCGCAGCCGGTGTCGCAAAAACGGAACAGCATCCGATCTGCCTCTGCCTGCACCGAAACCGTTACTGAACCACCCGGCGTTGCATCAATGGCGTTCAGCAGAATATTGACAAAGACCTGCCGCAGCTGGTCGCCATCCAGATACAGACGAGGCAGCGGCCCTGTTTCAGTACATTGCAGGGCAACCTGCAGTTTTTCAGCACGCAAGCGGACCAGGGCAAAGGCATCCTGCAGCAGGGTCAGCGGATCATGGCTGGCAGGAACACCTTCCGAGCGCCGGGCAAAGCTGAGCAGGCCGCCGATGATACTGCTACATTTGCTGGCCTGATCAGCAATATCATCCAGATCCCCCTGCAGCGATTCCCGGTCACAACCACCCTGCGCAACCCCCTTGCGGGCCAGCAGTGCCAATGCCTTGATATTACCCAGCGGCGTGTTCAGCTCATGGGCCAGACCGGCAGCCATCTCGCCAATGGAGGCCAGTTTTTCGGTAGTGCGGATCTGCTCCTCCACCCGCAGCTTCTCTTCAGCCTGTTCCTGCATGGCATCAGCCATCCGGTTGATCTCGGCAGCCAGAAATCCGACCTCGTCACCAACGGCAATCCTGATCCGCTCTTGCGGCTGCTGCCCCATCCGGCGCACCCCATCCACCACCCCCTGCAGCGGACGGGTCAAGGAACGGGCAAAAAAGAGCGAGACCGCCGTTGCCAGGATCACCACCACCACGGCCCACAAACCGGTCAGACGCTTGATGGTGGCAAGGGGGCCGAGAAAAAAGTCCCGCTTGGCATTGACCACCACCACCCAGCCCCGATCCTGCTGCCCATAGGGAGAATAAAAGGCATGGGCCAGCATATCTCTGGTACGTGGATCACGGGTTATGCCGTGATCGCTGTTCATCCAGGCAGTGGTAATTTCAGGGGGATAATCGTTCAGGACGGTACGCTGACTGCCGGTCTGGTCGCCAAATTCGCAGGCCGTGTCGCGATGAAAGAGATAGATGCCGTTGCGCTTTTTGTCAGCCGGGTTGCGCTCCACCAGAAAGGCACTCCCCTCCTGCTCGGCAATGACCCGGTTGATCAAGCGACCGGCCTGATCACCCCAGACATTGATCACCAGCACCCCGACCCGCTTGTTACCAGCCAGCAGCGGCATGGCAAACCGTACCATGGCGGGGCAGAACGCCTCTTCTTCATCAATCTTGCCCCGTTCCAGGTTTGAGATCAGGATGCTGTTCTGCGGCAACTGCAGGGCCGCCTGAAAGAAATCCCTGCCACCGACAAAGTGCACCATCGGCATTTGATAGGGCTGCTGCGGGGGGCCAGCCGCCTGATTAACCTTGCCTTCCTTGACCTTGACCAGCACATGCCCGACCGGATCAATCAGGCGGATCGCCTGCAGGGCAGGATCAAGCTTCTGCCAGCCCAGGAAGCTCTGCTCCATCCGCGCAAGCACGGTTTTCAGCTGTAGCTGATTGCCCCCAAGCGCAGCAGTACGGAAGGCATCAAGCTCCGGCGACCCGGCCATGGTGCGCAAGGTTGTCTGTGAATGATCAACCAGTTCTGCCAGCCCCTGGGCAGAACGGCTGGCCAGGGTGCTGACTTGGCGCCCGGCGTTCTGCTGCAGAATATGGGCGGTGGTCAGGATAATCAAGGCAGAGAAGGCGATCAGGGCAGGCACGGCCACCCCTAACAGGGCAATCAAGGTCTTGCGGCGAATTCCGAGTCGTTGCATGGCAACTCCATGGTGCAGTTTGCACCCTATAACAAGGACGGACCAGGCAGAAACAGGTGCAAATTGCACCTAAACAACCTACGCCATTTTTAGCCATTACGCAACAATATTAAATAACTGATGTTTTAAATGTGGCACAGATTATGTAAGTTTATAATCGGTTTCATAGTCCGGTTCCAGTTCAAGGGTGACAGCAAGACAGTGAAGAGTTCGGCGACGCAGGTGTACGTGCAATACATCGGGGAGCCAAAGACGAGCCACAAAGGTCGCGCCTTGAAGTGGAAGTGGAATTACATCTCAAGGAGGATATCATGAGGACAATCGGGCTGCTGCTGATCCTGCTACTGACAGGCTCTGTTGCGTGGTGCTTTGATGCAGGCTCAAGTTGTGTTACCTGCCACAGCGACCGGGCCAAACTGAAAGAGCTGGGGGCCGAGGCGATGTACCTTGACCCGGCTCAGGTTGATCGGGAAGTGGGTATGAAGGGTAAGCCGAGCTGCGTGGACTGCCACCTGGGTGATCCCAAGGCTGCTGACAAGGCTGCCGCCCATAAAGGGATGCTGGCTCCGTTTCTGGTGGCAGCCGGTAAAAACCATAAGGGTCAGGCTCTGTCCCGTGAGGCAGCCGGGGCCCTGCTACCACTGGTACCAAAGAGCAAGGGGATGAACAGCATGATCCCCAAGGGTGATCCCAAGAAACTACAGGAAGCAGGGGTCAAGAAAATCGTCGGCATCCAGTGGCACGACCGCGATCCCGAGACCATGGCCTATGCCCCCAGGGTTGCCGAACAGACCTGTGGCAGGTGCCACGCCAAGGCGGTCAAGGAGTACAACAGCTCAGCCAAGGGGCTGACCAAAAACCAGCGTGCTTTCCGTGACTGGTCTGAAAAACAGCCAGGTCCGCAAAACTGTGGTATGTGGCCCGGTCAGAATGAAGAAGGTATTCGCAGCCATACTTCTGTTCCCTACACCAAAGCCATGAACGGCGCCATGGAGCGTTCCTGCAATATGTGCCACGCCTCCTGCAATGACTGTCACTTCAAACCTGTGGCCAATAAGGGTACCCACTCCTTTGGCAAACCGGACACCCCCAGTTGCTATGGTGGTGGCAGGGCCAGCATCTGCCATGCCGGACCGATGGACCGCCGACGCGGCGCAGGTTATGTCAGGGGTGAATACGCCTTCCCGGCCAACCTGCCCCAGGGAGCCCATGTCAAGGCAGGTCTTGAGTGCCTTGATTGCCACAAACCTGCCAATCACCAGTTCGGGCATCTGGCTGCCGACGATGCCCGCAATGCCTGCAAAAACTGCCACGGACAGATTGTTAAGGCCGTACAGAGTTCATCCCACGGCAAGGTTGATTGCGCCTCCTGCCATGTCACCGTATCAGGTGCCTATCAGTACACCTTCTGGGGGCAGGGCCATTACTACGGGGTAGAGACCCCCTATGGCAAGCATAAGGAGTATTACGGCACCCGCGACCTGCCGACCATCATCAAAAATGCAGCCGGTCGCTATATTCCGGTTAAACCGTACCCGATGGCGGTCTTGAACCAGACCACCGAACTGGGCCCCACCGGCCTGTTGTTCCGGGCCATTCCCCAGCGCACCGTAGCGGGTAACCCGCGTATCGGAGAACCGGTCACCTTTGAGGTGGCACGTTCTGCAACTGATGTGAATGATGCCTACATTGTGGTTGGTACCCGCAATGACCTGCCTGGCGGCAACAAGGCCATACTCTGGATCCAGATGGACAAGCTGAGCCACGCCATGGGTAAGCCCCGCAACTGTGGCAGCTGCCATGACAGCAAGGCCCAGGTGGGTAAATCGGAATGGAGCTACTTTGAAGATCGTGATGTGACCAAGCCATTCAAGGGCAGCTACACGATTATCGCAGACAAGAACGGTATCCGCTTCAGTAACGTTGCCTGGGAACAGCCGTCACTGGCCCCCAATCGCAAGCTGCAGGATATTGCCCCGTTTGCCGTGCTTCCCACCACAGCCTGGGATGTAAAGGGAATCAACTTTGAGCTTCCGTACAACAAGGTCAGGACCGACAAGACCCGTAAGGAACTTGACCGGTTCCTGATCAAACTGGACAAGCTGAAGTCCGACCCGAAAACAGCAGAGATTCGCAGCATCGCCTACCATAACCTGGCCATGGCAAAGAAGATGTTAAAACAGAAATAGCAAAGCAGACCAGATCAGCGCCAATACAAACGGCCACCCTGTTTCCGGGGTGGCCGTTTGTGCTTGAGCTGAAAGATCTATGTTTATTTCACCAGCTTGTGGCAGAACAGACAACGATGCTTGGGGGGATGGTTAGGGGGCAGCTTGATGTTGTTTTGCGCGTGACAGGGCTCGCAAAGTTTTTCAGCATCCTTCTTGGCAGGCCTGAAAAAAGCTCGTTTAAAAATGGAGGCATCTGCTGCCGGGGCATTTTTATACGCGATCTCATAGACCTGCTTGTGGGTGGCATTATTAGGCACCGGCTTGGTTTTCTCCTTGCCGGAAATAGCAATAAATATGGCAAGTATTACAACGACCAGCGCAATAAAGAACCAATCCCGCTTTTCTATTTTCATGAGCGCACCTAATCCTTGATAAACATAAAATAGACGATTACCCCACCGATTCCCAGACCAAAGGCGGCAAACGGTAGAATAGTCTTCATACTCAGCTCCTGCTCCGGTGCAGGCATGGCGAACTTGACCATGACAATCAGAGCCAACAGGAAAAACAGGGTCAGCAGCACCGTTTTGGACCGCTTGTAGACCCCGAAGAAAAGGACTGCAAGCGTTACCAGCAGAAAGACCCAGTTCGAGAAGATCTGCTGCAGCGTCAGGTTTTGTATGGTGGTCATCAGGTTCTGGGTCTCAAGCGGGCGCAAGACTTCAACTGTTTTTTCCACCATCTCCTGCTTTTCCATACCACCTCCCACCGGCCAGAGTAGTTGCATGCTAGCGCAAAAACTGCAGCCGGGCAAGCATCCCGGCAAAATCAGCTCAGGAAATCCATCACCTTATCCAGAAAACCCTTTTTCATCGGATGGGCCTCTTCGCCGCTGATTTTGGCAAACTCCTCCAGCAGTTCTTTCTGTTTCTTGTTCAGGTTGGTAGGAGTCTCCACCTTGACAACCACCAACTGATCACCCCGGCCGTATCCCTGCAATGAGGGGATGCCCTTGCCCCGCAGCCGGTAGATCTTGCCGGATTGCGTGCCGTCAGGGATCTTCATGGAGACCTTGCCGTCAAGGGTGGGTACTTCAATTTCACAGCCCAGGGCAGCCTGGGCAAAGCTGATCGGGATCTCACAGATGACATTGTCATCTTCGCGCTGGAACAGGGGATGATCCTTGACCGAAATGGCGACATAGAGATCGCCGTTGGGGCCGCCTTTGACCCCCTGCCCGCCTTCGCTGGTAAGCTTCAGACGTGAACCGGTTTCCACACCGCCCGGCACCTTGACCGAGAGGGTCTTGGTATCCTTGATGCTCCCCTTGCCGCGACAATCGGGACAGGGATCATCAACCACCTTGCCTTCACCGTTACACTGGCCACAGGTCTTGCTGACGCTGAAGAAGCCCTGCTGGTAACGAACCTGACCGGCACCACGGCAGCTGGGGCAGATCTTGGGATCAGTACCCGGTTTGGCACCGGAGCCGTTACAGCTGCTGCACCGCTTGGCATAGGGAACCTCAATCTTCTTCTCGCAGCCAAAGGCGGCCTCTTCAAAGGAGATCTCCATGTTGTAGAGCAGGTCGTCCCCCCGCCGTCCCTGGCTGCGACGGCCAGCACCACCGCCAAAGATGTCCCCGAAGATGTCCCCGAAGATATCACCAAAAGGAGAGCCGGCTCCGAATCCGCCAAACCCGCCACCGGAGAAACCGCCGGCCCCAGACACCCCGGCATGGCCGAACTGATCGTACTGGGCCCGCTTCTGGGCATCGGAAAGGACTTCGTAGGCCTCAGTGGCCTCTTTGAACTTTTCCTCGGCCTCCTTGTCCCCCTGATTTTTGTCCGGGTGATACTGGATGGCCAGCTTGCGGAAGGCCTTCTTGATCTCTGTCTCAGAGGCGTTTTTGTGGACGCCGAGGATCTCGTAATAGTCGCGTTTTTCGCCGTTTGCCACGCTTCATATCCTTATCAGTCAGAATACAGATGTAGGGGCGGGTCTGAAACCCGCCCCTACCGTTACCAGCCGGATACCTTCGTATCGACTACTTCTTCACTTCCTCAAAGTCTGCATCAACGACTTTCTCATCCTTGGGCTTGGCGCCTGCCTCCTGTTGCTGACCGCAGTCACCGCCGCAAGAGTCTGCACCTGGGGCCTGCTGGGCCTGGGCATACATCGCCTCAGCCAGCTTGTGAGCGGCCTGGGCCAGTTCATCAGTAGCCTTCTTGATCACCTCGGCGTCATCGCTGTCCATCACCTTTTTCAGGTCGGCAATCTTGTTCTCGATGGTACCCTTCTCAACGGCATCTACCTTGTCACCAACCTCTTTCAGGGACTTTTCGGTGCTGTAGATCATGGAGTCAGCCTGGTTACGGGCCTCGATCGCCTCACGCTTTTTCTTGTCTTCAGCAGCATGGGACTCGGCATCCTTGACCATCTTGTCGATCTCTTCCTTGGACAGACCGGACGAGGCAGTGATACGGATGGACTGTTCCTTGCCGGTTCCCAGATCCTTGGCAGAGACATGCACAATGCCGTTGGCATCAATATCAAAAGTCACTTCAATCTGAGGTACACCGCGGGGTGCCGGCGGAATACCGGTCAGCTCGAAGTTGCCCAGGGTCTTGTTGTCACGGGCCATTTCACGTTCACCCTGCAGTACATGGATGGAAACCGCAGGCTGGTTATCCGCTGCTGTCGAGAAGGTCTGGGACTTACGGCAGGGGATGGTGGTGTTCTTCTCGATCAACCGGGTCAACACGCCACCCAGGGTCTCGATCCCCAGTGAAAGCGGGGTAACATCCAGCAGCAGAACATCCTTGACATCTCCCTTGAGTACGCCGCCCTGGATACCGGCGCCGATGGCCACCACCTCATCAGGGTTAACCCCTTTGTTCGGTACCTTGCCGAAGATCTCCTGCACCCGCTGCACAACAGCCGGCATACGGGTCATACCACCCACCAGAATAACCTCATCAATCTCGGAAGCGGTCAGACCGGCATCCTTCATGGCAGTACGGCAGGGGCCTTCCAGTTTACGCAGCAGGTCATCACAGAGCGACTCCAGCTTGGCGCGGGACAGCTTCAGATTCAGGTGCTTGGGACCGCTGGCATCGGCAGTGATAAACGGCAGGTTGATGTCGGTCTCCATGGAACCGGACAGCTCGCACTTGGCCTTTTCTGCCGCCTCTTTCAGGCGCTGCAGGGCCATCTTGTCACCACGCAGGTCAATACCCTGGTCTTTTTTAAACTCGTCGGCGATCCAGTCGATGATCTTCTGGTCAAAGTCCTCGCCACCCAGGAAGGTGTCACCATTGGTGGATTTCACCTCAAATACGCCGTCACCCAGTTCAAGCACGGAGACGTCGAAGGTACCGCCGCCCAGGTCAAACACGGCAATCTTCTCATCCTTCTTCTTGTCCAGACCATAGGCCAGCGCAGCAGCGGTCGGCTCGTTAATGATCCGTAGCACATTCAGGCCGGCGATCTTGCCGGCATCCTTGGTAGCCTGGCGCTGGGAGTCATCAAAATAGGCCGGCACGGTAATAACCGCGTCAGTCACGGTCTCCCCCAGATAGTCTTCAGCGGTCTTCTTCATCTTCTGCAGAATGATGGCCGAGATCTCCGGCGGAGAATACTTCTTATCCCGTACATCAACCCAGGCATCACCGTTGTCAGCCTTGACGATCTTGAACGGGGAGATGGCGATATCCTTCTTGACCGCCTCGGTCTCAAATTTACGGCCGATCAGACGCTTGATGGCGAAGAGGGTATTTTCCGGGTTGGTGACCGCCTGACGCTTGGCCTGCTGGCCGACAATCCGCTCACCGGCCTCGGTAAAGGCCACCATTGAAGGGGTGGTACGGCTTCCTTCGGAGTTGGCGATAACGATCGGCTCCCCGCCCTCCATGATTGCAACGCAGGAGTTGGTGGTTCCCAGGTCAATGCCGATAACTTTACTCATGACTGTCATTCTCCTTCCTGAATGTCTTCCTGATACGAAACGTGGGTATTGGTTCTTTAAAAAACAAGGGGTAGCTAAAAATAAATCTTAGGGATTTTTTGCGACCGACACCATGGAGGGACGCAGCAAACGTTCCTTCAGCAGGTAGCCCTTCTGGAACTCCTGTACAATGGTGTTATTCGGATGGTCGCTGGTCTCCACCTGCGCCATGGCCTGGTGGAAGGCCGGATCAAACAGGGTGCCGCAATTTCCATCCACAGCACAGACGCCAAACTTTTTCAGTGCCGTCTGCAACAGGGTATGGGTCATCTTAACCCCTTCAACCAGAGCAGGCAGACCGTCTTCATTGGCATGTTCAAGGGCACGCTCAAGATTATCCAGCACCGGCAGCACCTCTTCTACCAGCGACTTGATACCGTAGTTCAGCAACTCTTCCTTTTCACGGGAGGCCCGCTTGCGGTAGTTTTCCAGGTCAGCCCGCTCACGCAGCAGTTTGTCCCAGTTATCCTTTGCTTCCTGTTCCTTTGCCGCAAGTTTTTCCTGCAGCTGTACAAGCTGTTGCTCCGGCGTCAATTCAGCCGTTTCAACCGCCGCTTCCTGCTCTGTCTGCAGATCCTGTTGTTCTTTGTTCATGGTACCTGGCTTATCCTCTCAGAACGTTAAAACAGCCACGTTCATTATCGTTCCGTCAGCAAACGGCTGACTAGTTGTGCGGTGTAATCAACAATCGGAATCACCGATGAATAGCCCATCCGGGTCGGACCGATCACCCCCATCAGGCCAATGGTGTTGACATCGGTCATATAGGTAGAGGTAATCAGACTCATGCCGGCCATCTCTTTGAGTGGCGTTTCTGAGCCGATAAATATCTGCACCCCTTGCGCCTGCATGCAGTTGCCCAGCAGCTGTACCAAGCGGCCTTTTTCCTCAAAGGCCTGAAATATTTCACGCATCTTGGTAACATCATTAAACTCGGGCTGTTCAAAGATACGGGATTGGCCGGTGATGTACACCTCGTCCTGTTCATCCGGCAGCGCCTGGCGCGACAGACTCAGTGCCCTGGTCATCATCTGGTCATAGCGGTTCTTTTCCAACTCCATCTCAGCCAGAATCTTTTCCCGCACCTGGCTGATGGAGAGACCTTCAAGCGTACTGTTCAGGTAGTTGGACATCCTGACCAGATCTTCAGGCATGAAATCCTGATCCGTTTCAATGATCCGGTTTTGAACTGCACCGCTACAGGTAACCAGAATGGCCAGAATACGGCGGGCGCCAAGCTTGACAAACTCGATCTGACGAAACATCCCTGTGGTAAAACGGGGGGCCACCACAATACCGGTATAGTTTGAAAGACTTGAAAGGGTACGACTGGCTTCCCGCAGCAGGTCTGTCAGATTACCGCCGGTCTCCCTGCAACGCTTCAGGATCTCTTTTTTCTCCGTATGGGTGATCGTCCGCAACCCGACCAGAGAATCAACATAAAAGCGGAAACCTTTATCGGTGGGAATCCGCCCGGCAGAGGTATGGGGCGATGCCAGCAGGCCCAGCTCTTCAAGGCTTGCCATAACATTGCGCACCGTGGCCGAAGACAGGGACAAGGCATGGCGCCGGGCAACAGCGCTGCTGCCAACCGGTTCGGCCGTAGCAATGTAATCCTCTACAATTGCCTCTAAAATCTGCCTGCTTCGTTGTGAGAGTGTCAGATCAACCATGACACATCCTTTACCTGTTTCTTGCACTGCTGTCAGACACCCGGACAATCTATTAGCACTCTATAAACTTGAGTGCTAATATAGCACAAAGTAATCAGCAGGCCGTTATTTGTCAAGGCCATATTCAAACAAAACGTGCCCCGTCCCAGCTGCAAAACCAGCAAAGGACTTGCCTGCTGGAAAGAAACACTATATATATAATTGTTCAAATAAATACAGGAGGATGATCCCGGTGTCCTGGCAGGCAATCGGCATATTTGATTCCGGAGTGGGTGGCTTGACGGTCTTGCGGGAACTGACCAAAGCCCTGCCTCAGGAAGACACCATCTACTTTGGTGATACGGCACGGGTTCCCTATGGCACCAAGTCACCGGACACGGTTATCCGCTACTCACAGGAGATCGCCTCATTTCTAATCAAACGTGACATCAAGCTGCTGGTGGTGGCCTGCAATACCGCCTCTGCCGTCGCATTGCCTACCCTGCGTCGCTCCCTGCCGGTCCCCGTGGTTGGTGTAATCGAGCCGGGGGCAAAACGGGCAGCAGAGGTAACCCGTAGCGGTGTTGTTGGCGTCATCGGCACCAGCGGTACCATCCGCAGCAGCGCCTACTCCCGGGCCATCAAACGCCTGAATCCGGACATCTCAGTGCTTGCCAAACCCTGTCCACTCTTTGTCCCTCTGGCAGAAGAAGGCTGGATCGACAACGACGTCACCCGAATAACCGCCCGGCTCTACCTTGAGGAGCTGCGGGAGGCACAGGTTGATACGCTGGTACTGGGCTGTACCCACTACCCTTTGCTGAAAAAAGTCATAGCCGAGGTTATGGGGCCGGACGTCACCCTGGTGGACTCTGCCGAAGAAACCGCCCGTACCGTGGCAACCATCCTGCAGGAGAAAAGCATGCTGCGCCCTCCGGCAGAACTTGGCAATCACCACTATTATGTCACCGATGTACCGGCCGGATTCATACGGGTAGGCAATCGTTTCCTGGGCGGCAAGCTGGGAGATGTTTACCAGGTTTCATTGGATGACTGCCGGCTTTCCACGGAGAAAGACTGATGGCTATACACCACAAACCGCGCATCGGCGCTGATGTTTTAGTACCCTTTATCCTGATCGCCTTGGTATTTGGCGGATTATTCTGGCAAAAATACCAGGAAGCCCGCCAGCTGCCAGACACACCACCCGGCAAACAGGGACCGGCTGCAACCAAAAAGGTAACGCTCTTTTTTGGTGATGACGAATCTCATCTAATACGGGAAGCCCGTGAAGTTGAAGCCTGCGATGACCGGACCACCTGCCTTCGCTCACTGCTGGAAGAACTGTTTGTCGGCCCGGTAGGCGAACTGACTGCTGTTATTCCGGAGTGGACCACCATCAACAGCGTCAGGATAGAAGGGGATCTGGCCACTATTGATCTTGGCAAGGACTTTGCTGAAGCACTTGAGCCCGGCAGTTCGGCGGAAATGATGGCAGTCTACGCAATAGTTAACACGGTCTGCATCAACATGCCGGAGATACGGCACGTCAAAATCACCCTTGATGGTGATCAATCAGCACGCCTGCGCCACCTGGATCTATCCGAGCCACTGGAACCCGATTATTCCCTGGAGCCGCAGCCTGCTGCAACACCTCAGCAGGGAAACAAGTAGAGGACACTACCATGCTGCTGGGCTATAACCACAATATCAACTACAAAGGCTCTGTATTTCATATCCAGACCGAAGACAGCGGCGTCAAAAACCCTCACATCATCACCCTGCTGTATCGGGAAGGCGTCATCCTCTGCTCGAAAAAGACCAGCTATGCAGACATCCTCAAGATCGACAACCTTGAGGCCGTTGTTGAAGATTTGATGAAGGAACAGCACAAAGATATGCTGCGCCGCCTGAAAAGCGGCGAATTTGACGACAAGGCCTTTGGCGCTCCCCAGCAGCAGCCCCCCAAAGCGCCCCCACGGGAACCAGAAGAAGAGCGTTCGATGCCAGCCCCAGCACCTGCAGTACCTGTTACAGCAGGCAGCAGCGGCGTTGACCTGCTTTTTCAGGAAACCGTACAGCCACAATCCCCAAACACTCCGCCCCCTTCCAAAGCCAATGAAGCACCTGCCAAAAAACAGGAAGCAGTCAGTCTGGATGATGCAATTCTCAATTTTTTTGGTGCCTCAAAATAGCATCCACTCAAATCCGATCTGATTTTTTATACGCAGTAAAAAATATCGCAAAAAAATATTGACTATCATCCCGACATTTGCTAAATAACTTTTCTCACCAAGCGGGAATAACTCAGTGGTAGAGTGCAACCTTGCCAAGGTTGAAGTCGCGAGTTCGAATCTCGTTTCCCGCTCCAAAAAAAACCAAGGGTTCGGCTATACAGCCGGACCCTTTTCCTTTTCAAACCACCTCATATCCTCAAAAACAAAACATGACGAATGTTTCACAACGCCCGGGAGCCCATTCCGCTACAAAAAACCACTCAGGACAAGACAGCGCCCTCAAGCTGACCGGCAATACAAGAACAGGATTTCAGTTCCATATTTTTTTATCCACGACCCCAGACAACAGCACCAGCCCCCAAATCAGCCTCCCGAGACACAGGAAATTCTGGCAAATAATTTTACACATTCCAAAACATTTCACATAACATACTGTATATACGCAAATTATTAATGTGTAAAAAATATTTACAAATAGCCTGATATTTCAAAATAGTCCTGACATTAAAGCAAGTTACATAATTGCAACCAAAACGCGAGAGTGATTTTCAGGGGCGTTTTCTCAGAGTCAGGTCCTGAAGCAGGATCTGTTCAAGCGCTGCATCCAGATACTCACGACGGCAGTCAACGCCGTCAATCTCCCCGGTGCGCACTCTTCGCAGGAATCGACACCCCCCAAAACAGAGCGGCAGGTAGGGACAGTTCAGGCATTCATCATTTTTCCAGATATCCATCTTGTGCGATATCCGGTAGTCGCTTATGCCATCAGCCAGCGTTCCGATACGCATATCTTCCCACCCCATAAAAGCAGGACATTTATACAACGAACCGTCATAGCCAATGACAAGATCGTTCTCGAACTCAACCATACAGGCAACCAGTCTAGGCTTGGGGGCGTTGAAGCCGCGGCGGAGAATCTCATGACGCAAAAAAAGACTGGCTTCAATCAGCCATGGATCGTTGGGACAGGCACATCCGCTTGAAAAATCGCTTAGTCCCGCCTCGCCCGCTTTGGGTGTCACCGGAGAGAACAACACTGACCCGAGCCGGTCCGGCGAGATCCCCCGTTCTGTGAGCAGGTCAAGCAGCAGCGGAAACTGCCGATAGTTATCTCTGGTATAGTTGCCGCCCAACTGAACAGAAAGGATGTCGCAGGTCTGATCGAGGTTTTCAATGATCCGGTCAAAGCTGCCTTTACCGCTTACGAACGGACGTTGCAGATTATGAACATCCGGTGGCCCGTCAATGGTAAAGCGGACCGAGACAAAGCCCAGCTCCTTGAGTTCCTGCGCCACCTCACGGGTCAACAGCGTGGCGTTACTGACCAGATTGAAAGAGGCTTGCGTGCCTGCCTCAGAAGCCTTATGCCGCACACGAGCGGCAATATACTTCATCATTGCCAGGGAAAGCAGCGCCTCACCTCCGTAGAAGTCCAGCGTGACATCCAGCCCCCGTTCAATCTGTGCAGAAACGTACTGTACCAGCAGGTCGGCGGTCTCTAGCGTCATATAGCGCTTGCCCCTGAAATGATCCTCATAGCAGTAACCGCAGGCCAGATTGCAGTCCAGGTTCATGGTAACCAGGGCGGTAAACTGTCTGCTGCGGCGATTGCCCTCATCAAACAGGGTCCGCATCTGTTCCTGCTCTGCCAGCCGGTCAGGCACCAGAATACCGATTTTCGCCAACAGGGCCTGCTCCTGATCAGAAAGTTTCCGGTCCCGGGCATCGGCCAGAACCGAGCTGTCAAGTTTTACAATGGCGCCGCGGGCCGTTGAATAGACCAGCAGTTTGCCGGGCTCATGGGCGTAGGAATAGGTTTTAAGATAGATTGAAAGTTCCAAGATGTACTCCGAGACCACCAGGGGGACACACTCCCCCTGGTGACAGGCCGGTGTTACCGGACAAGAGTTATAGCAGTGAAGCAGCAGCTGTAGGTCGGGATGTCAATGAATGAACATGATCCCTGCTCAAGCACGTCGATTCGCTCCATGGTCGTTACCTCCTTTCTTTGTGTTGGTGCAAAACACCCTCTGGCATTGGACAGACAGGCACGGATTCTGCTAGAGTGCTTGACTGACCCATGAAAACCATTCTACGCCATAGCCCGAAGATACTGCTGCCCCTCTGGCTGTTCACGGCACCGCTTGCTGCAGCGGCCGAGCCGGATGACAGCATCGGGCTGCTTGATGCCTGGCAGGGGGAGACCGTCTCTGCCAGCCGCCTGCCCAAGCCGGTTTCCCATACCGCCGAAAACGTCACCGTGGTAACCGCCGCTGAGATCCAGGCCATGAATGCCCATACCCTGGTCGATATCCTTGCCACCATACCCGGCATGCAGCTTGAGTCTCTCAGGACCCTAGGCAGTGTAACCTATTTACGCATACAGGGTTCCTCTTTCAGGCACATTCTGGTGATGATTGACGGGGTGCCGTTCAACAACCTTGGCGACAACTTCAGCGATATCGGTCTGATCCCGGCCCGGATCATTGAGCGGGTCGAGATCGTCAAGGGAGCGGCCTCATCATCCTGGGGCCAGGCGCTGGGCGGGGTGATCAATGTCATCACCAAGGCGCCAGACCGGGAGAGACGAATCGGCGGCAGCCTGTCCAGCTCAGTTGGTGAGCGGCGTACCAGCGACAGCGGTGCCGAACTATCCGGGAGCATTGAACGGTTCGGCTACTACCTGTCCGGTGGCTACAGCGGCTCCAAAGGACTGCTTGCCAACAATCACGGAGATTATAGCAACGCCTATGCCAAGCTTGTGTACGACCTGCCGGGCAAGGGGCAGCTGTCCGGGACATTCGGCTACAGCCAGGGCAACCGCGGTGACTTCGCCTTTGCCCCGCTCGACCTGAAGGAAGAGACATACCCCCGTCAGCTGTTCAGCACCCTTACGCTGAAAACAGGAATAACGGATCAGCTTGAGCTGGAGGTTAACGGGCGGCATGCCACAAGGGAGCTCGGCGTAGATATCGGTCTGATCAGCACCTACCTGCCCCTGCAAAGTTACAACATTGATGAGACCTCCTCAGGGGTGGGCGCAAAACTGCTCTGGAGAACCAGCCGCAATCTCCTGGCCGTGGGGATTGAATACGACCATGTCTGGATGCGTTCAACCGACTCAGTGGTCCATGTCGGCACACTGAATAGAAAAACCGACCGCTGGGGCTTTTACCTGAACGACACCCTGACCGTCGGCAACTTCTCCTTCTCGCCTGGCGTACGGCTTGATCTGACCGGCACCTCCGGTGATCAGCTCAGCCCATCCTTCGGCATTACCTGGCAGCTGACCGACACCACGCTGCTGCGCGCCTATACGGCCAGGGGGTACAGCCTGCCGGCTTTTCTGCTGGATCGCACCTCAGAGAAGGTCTGGACGTCACAAATCGGTTTTGAAAGCACAACCATACCGTATCTCTGGCTGAAAGGCACTCTGTTCCGTAATGACACCTGGGATATTGTCAGCTACGACTCATTTTCCAACAGCTTCAACCATGAACGCCACCTCAAGCAGGGCTTTGAGGTGGAGGCAAAGACCTCCGCGCTGTTCAACGCATCACTATCGGCAGGCTACGATTATATTGATGCCCGCAACACCTCAACCCACCAGATCGTCCAGGATATCCCGCGGCATACGCTGCAGCTGGGCGTGCAGTACGACGACCGGCAGTACCTCAAGGGGGTGCTGAACGGCCGCCATATCTGGTGGAATGCAGCCGATTACCACAACGGCAGCTATCAGGGGCTGATCTGGGATCTGCACCTGACCGCCACACCGTTCGGCCGCAAGCAGCACGCCCCGGAGCTGTTCTTTTCCATCCGCAACATCTTTAACGGATCGCAGTACCTTGACGAGTTCTTCAAGAACACCGGACGTTGGATTGAAGGCGGCATGAGGATTGCGTTTTGAGGCGATTGCAGATGCTGATAGTTGTTTTAGGACTGCTGGCACTGCTACCGCTTAGTGTTGAGGCCTATGAGGTGCTGGTTCTGCAGAGCAGCCGGGCACCTGCCTATGACGAAGCCCTGAAGGGAATCAGGTCGGTACGCCGCTTCAGTGAGCGGTTACTGATACTGAGCGACTACATGGATGTTGACCTGCAACGGATTGCCCGTGAAGATCGCCCTCTGTTGATTATCGCCCTGGGAGACAATGCGTATCTTTCTGCGCGTAAAATCAGACAGATACCGGTGGTGGTAGTGATGGCCCCCAACTACCGGGGCGGTTCAGGGGGGCACCCTGCACTGACCGGTGTTGAGCTGCATCTGCCCCCTGAACGTTATCTGGCCGTCTTCAACACCATGGGGCTGAAACGGGTTGGCATTATCGGTAACCCGGCAAAGAGTAGCCATTACATCCGTCTGATTCAGCAGTCCGCACCACGCTACGGTATTGAGCCTATTGTGCGCGAGGTATCGTCCCCAAGGGAGGTCACGGGGCAACTTTCCTCGTTACGGGGAGAGGTTGACGCACTCTGGCTGCTACCCGACGATACGGCGGTCACCAGAGAAACCACCGATGCCTACTTCCTGTTTTCCATGCAACAGCAGGTGCCGGTTGTGGCGTTTTCAAGCGCCTATCTGCAATCGGGTGCAGCAGTGGCAGTTGAAATACAGCGATACGATATTGGGCGTCAGGCCGGTGAAATAGTCACATCCCTGCTGGATGGCAATGATGTCTCAGGCCATCCGGCAGCATCTCCCCGCAAATCATCACTCAGGATCAATCCCACGGTACTGCACAGGCTGGGCCTGTCGCCGGATAGCATTAGGGCAGGAAGCAGCCGATGAGCCGGCTCAATCAAATCAAACAGTTTCTGGGCAGTTTCCAGAGCAGGATTTTTATTGCGTTTACGCTCTTGACTCTGTTGATTGCCATCGCATTCATGATCATAATGGCCAACAACGAGATACAGAATTATCGCCAAAGGTCCCGGGAAAAGGCTCGTTTGCTGGCCACCATACTGGCAGACAGCGTCAAACTGCCATTATTCTCAGGAGATGTGGCGACGCTTAAGACTCTGGCTGATACATTGCTTGAAACACCTCAAGTAGCTCATGTAGTGATCGCAGACCATGACCAACGTGTCCTGGTTGAACGTTTTTCAAAATATATTCACAGCCCCCCCTCAGACATGACAACCGAGGGGATGCCGGTACACGCAACAGCTTCAACGCCTTCAGTGGATTCGGCACTTTCTGGCGGCCCTGCAACCCAGTCTCCTCCATTCGGTTCAGTGCATGTCTCTATCGACACCAGAGATCTGAAGCTCTCCATCTGGAACACGCTGTTCAAGACCGGAGCAGTTGTGCTGGTGTTCTGGCTTGCCGTGCTTGCGGCAACCTACCCCATACTCAAACGGATCACCAGGTCATTTGACGTACTTACTCAAGGGTTGGGAACTATGATGGAGGGAGACTTTTCCCTGAAGATTCCGGTGGAAAGTGACGATGAAGCCGGACGTGCCACACAGGCGGTCAACCGTCTGGCATCTGCACTGGAAGAACGCGAGACGGAAAACCGGAATCTGCAGGCTGAACTCGTGAACGCGTTGCAACTTGAAATACAGGAAGAAAAGCGCAAGTTCATGGCCAAGATGATCCAGACAAACCGGATGACGTCGCTGGGGTTGCTTATCTCCAGCATGGCACACAACATCAATACACCGAATGGCGCCATAAAACTGGCAGGGCACTACATTCAACGCTCCTGGAAGGACCTGCTGCCAATCCTCGAAGGCGTGACAAAAGATGAAGGGGATTTTCAGGTTGGCGGGTTGCAGTTCAGTGAAGCCAAAACCGAGTTTTCGAGTGCCGCTGAGTCCATCTGCCGTAACGCAGAACGGGTTGAGCGGGTAATCCACGATCTGCGCGCCTACAATGTGGGGGAGCGCAGCGCCTTTGCCCCCGGGGTGTCGGTCAACCAGGCTGTGGAGGGGGCTTTAACCATTGTGCGCGCCCATGGCAGTCAGGCCCAGGTAAAGATCGTACACCGGCTTGCTCCGGATCTCCCGACCATTACCGGCAACCAAAACCAGATTGAGCAGGTGGTCGTGAACCTCTTGCTGAATGCCATGCAGGCAACACCCGGCAACGCTGAGGGGATCACGATTACAACCTGCCATATCCCGCTGCAGCATGAGATCCAGATTATCGTTATGGACGAAGGAGAGGGACTGCCCGAACTGGTTGCACAGAACCTGTTCAAACCATTCACCTCCACACGGATCGACAAGGGAGGCAGTGGCCTGGGCCTCTACATCTCCAACTTCATCATAACCGAACACAAAGGCAGGATTGAGTTCAGCTCAAACAGCCCCCAAGGAACCATTGTGACCGTATGCCTGCCGGTTATCCCCGCCGGTGACTGCTAAGACTTTGCGCCGGACCACTTCCTGCTGTCACACAGATCGAGCTTCTTCTGCAGCGTCGGCCTGCTGACCCCCAGCAGTTCGGCAGCGGCACTGCGGTTACCGTTCGCCTCTTCAATGGCTTCTTCGGTCAGAAGCAGTTCCAGCTCTTCATAGGTTGGAAACTCTGAAAAGATTCCATGCAACACAAACTGGTTACTGCCGATCCGGCGGATCATGTTATTAAGGCCGCCACAACCGGTTGACAACCCGGGGAAATCATCAAGTTGCAGGGTACCGGAACGGTTATTGGTAACCGCGTTATTAATCTTGTTGATCAACTCCCTGACGTTGCCGTGAAAATCATAACACCTGAGCGACTTACGCACCTCACGCGAAAACCGTGGGATCGCCTTTTTCAGCTCTTGCGCTATGCGGGCAGCATAATGCTCCGCCAAGGGCAGGATATCTTCGCGGCGGTCACGCAGTGGCGGGACATGCAGGGAATGGGCGCTGATCCGGTAGTAGAGATCCTGCCGGAAGGAACCGGACTCAAAGAGGGCCTCAAAATTGGCGTTTGAAGCGGCAATGATGCGGGCACTGCTTTTTTGCAGCACATCGGAACCAACGCGGTAATATTCATTCTGTTGAATAAGCCGGAGCAGCTTAACCTGTGACTGGACACTGATCTCGCCGATCTCGTCCAGAAAAAGTGTGCCGTCTTTTGCCTTTTCAATCAACCCCTCCCGGCTTTCGGTAGCGCCGGTGAACGCCCCTTTTTTGTGGCCAAAGAGAGAATCAGAGAACATGCTGTCATCCAGCCCGGCAACATTAACAGTTACCATGGGCCCCCTCAGACCGCTGGAGCGGTGAATGGCCTTGGCGATCAGCTCCTTGCCGACTCCGGTCTCACCGGTAATCAGAACGGGCTGTCTTGAGTGGCGCATGGCTTCAATAATCTTGAAAAGCGACTGCATCCGGTCACTACAGCTGATGATATCACTGAAGCATTCCGGATCTTCAAGGGGCTGCCCTTGCAGGTATCCTGTCAGCTTCTTGTTCTGACTGGCCAGTTCTTCCGTGGTAAAGGCCTTCTGAACAATAGAAACCAGACGGTTGGCGTCAAGGGGTTTGGTTATGTAGTCATAGGCCCCCTGCTTGATACAGCTGACCACATTCTCAAGATCAGCCACACCGGTCAGGATAATGACCGGCAGATAGGGATGCTGCCTGACTATCTCCGGCAGCAGATCTGCACCGCTCAGACCAGGCATAACCCAATCGAGTATCAGTACGCTGTGCCCCCCCTCAGAGAGCTCCTGAAAAATTTTACTGCTGTCTTGCAAGGTTGTGATGTTGGTTATCCCCTGGGTATGCAGGGTACGGCGGGCTTCTTCAAGGAATCCGGCATCATCATCAACCAGCAAGACTCCTTGTGCTTGTTTCGTTTGAGCAGGCTTCGACATCTCGTTCTTCTCCTGAAGCTACAGCAGGTTATTGGGTGTTGAGTAACGTAGCAGAAGGCATGCCAAGATGTCAGACAGGTGTAAACTAAAAAGCAACAAGATGGCTACGTACCGTACCAGAACCACATGGGGAGATCAACGCTGCCACCTTCAGCAGAGATCTACGGTTCCATCACAAATGTCAGGTCTCCGATCAGGCTCTCCGTACCGGTGTCGCGATTCCAGAGATAAAACTCGATCTTCCAGGGACCGGTCTGGCCACCGGCATTGATAAAAACAGTCGTAAAGCCGGGATTGTAAAAACTGTGGGGGCCAGACAGGCTGCTTTTGCCGGAGGGCTCGGTCAGACGGTAGCGGTAACCATAGAGGGGTACTCCGTAACGGTTCAGATAGCTGTTCACCGGAGGCCCAACCAGCCAGGCACCAAATTTCTTGTCCCGGTTGGCAAAGTATCCCTGTTCATACAGCTGTTTCTGTGACCAGCGTTCCCCCCGCTGGAGTACTGAGAGCACCGTGTCGTATCCTGCCGACTCGTCATAGACACCGACCCCCATTTCCTTCATCTGCCAACCGGCCGCAGGTGCGGTTGCCACCAGAGCGCACAGAAGCGTCATTCCCAGTATCAGCATACGGAAAACAGCTTGCATCTCATCTCCCCTTTCCAGGCCTGGGCCTGCTGCCATCAATACTTACCGGTCGCTAAAGACCGGCGCACGTTTTTCCAGGAAGGCAGCCATCCCTTCCTGCTGGTCAGCGGTGGCAAAGCTTAACGCAAACAGATCAGCTTCATAGCTGCAGGCCCGGTCAAGGTCCATTTCCAGACCATTCACCACCACCTCTTTGCAGAGTTTGAGGGCCATCAGGCTCTTGCCGGCCAGCTTCTGCGCAACTGCATTCGCAGCGGCCATCAGTTCTGCTGCCGGCACGACCTTGTTGACCAGGCCGATACGCCAGGCCTCCTGGGCATCAATCATATCGCCGGTCAGGATCATCTCCAGTGCCCTGCCCTTCCCCACCAGACGGGGCAGACGCTGGGAACCGCCAAAGCCCGGCAGGGTGCCGATATTGATCTCAGGTTGTCCGAACCTGGCGTTCTCCGCTGCAATCCGCATATCGCAGCACAGGGCAAGTTCGCAGCCGCCGCCGAGGGCATACCCGTTGACGGCGGCAATAAAGGGCTTGGGGCTCTGCTCAATGGCCCGGCAGAGCCCATGGGCCAGCAGTGCCAGTTCACGCGCGGCAACAGGCCCCAGTTTCTGCAGCATGGCAATGTCGCCACCGGCGATGAAGGCCTTTTCGCCCGCACCGGTAATGATGACAGCCCGCACCACTGCAGAGGCTGACAATTCCTGCACAACAACGCTCAGTTCCTGCAGTGTGGTAACGGTCATGGCATTCATGCTGGCCGGCCGGTTGACCGTTATGGTGGCAATACCGTCTTTGGTCTCAACCATCAGTGTCGTCGTCGTCACCGTTTTACCCTCCCCCTGTCACAGTTCGCCATACACTCCCTCATCAATATCGACCGGTGCCATCACCTCAAAGTCCTCCATCGCCTCAACCGGCAACATGCCGGTTTCAACCCGCATATAGGTCTGCAGTTCCTTCAGGCTTTGCAGGATGACCTCTTCATTTTTCGGAAACTCATGGGGACTGACCTCAAGGGTGACACAGCCTTTGTAGTCGGTATGTTTCAGGTGGTTCAGAAAGCGGGTCAACGGCAAGCGGCCATGGCCGGGGATCAGATGTTCGCGGTCAAAGCCATAATCCGAGAAATGGATATTGCGTATCCGACCTGACTCGTAGAACAGGTAGAAGTCATTGATGAAGTTGGCCTTGCCTGATCCCATGTGAGTGGTATCAAAAGTCAGAAAGAGGTTGTGATCGTGAATAAAGGTGATCATATCCCGGGTGGAGGAGAGGATATTGGGATTCAGCTTGAAGCGGCCGATACAGGGCATGTTTTCTATCGTAACCAGCACCTCGCCATCAATGCCGATCTCTTTTTGAAAATCCCGGATACGATACAGCCAGCGCCAGAATCCGATCTCCATCCCCATCCAGGATGGTGGATGGAAGTTCACCAGCGGGATACCGGTATCAGCAGCAAGTTCAATACTGTGAAAGAGTGATTGAATCGGACCGCCCCAGCCGTCCAGCGGCATAAAGGGGGCGTGAATGGAGTTGATCGGTGCAATTTCCTGCAGGGAACGAACCACCTTCACCGGATTAACCCGTTGAAAGTCCTGATTGATGATCAGCTCAACCCCGTCGAAACCGGCCTCGGCAGATAGCTCAAAGGCCCGGCATATCGGCAGGGTAAACAAAGATCCGCTTGAAAGCGATATCTTCAGACAGCTGCTCATCTGTAGGCACCAAAACTGACCTGCAGATAACGCTGCAGGTCGCCAACCGTCTCCAGCGAGAGCCGCAGCCGTTCAGACTCGGCGGCACCCAGTGCTGCCGTCGGCAGATAGAGAATATCCCTGCAGTCCAGCCCCGGCATTGCTGTTTGCTCAAGCACAAGCCGGTGTTCACTGAAACAGTACCAGGCATGCAGGGTACGCTCTGCCAGATCGACATCCAGTTTGCTGATCCGCACCAGTCCGCGCAGCCGTTCCGGCGTACCAACCAGGTTGACCCCATGCATCAGACTCAGGGCTGCCACCGCAGCAGCCAGGGGCAGAAAGGCATGATCTAGCAGCGAGAAACCGCCCCGATGGGGACCGCTTTTCTCAAGTTTAAGGCTGCCCATCATGCCGACGCCGTTTGAGAGCAACAGACAGCGTTCCACCAGGTTGGCGATAAAATCCCGCTGGCCGAGATACTGCTGACACAGGTTTCCAAAGCTGTCGGCAACGGCACTATCACCGGCCAGCGCAGTCCGGTCGGCCAGTCGCAGCAGCTCAATCAGTACACGCTGGTCTTTCTTGGCTGCCGCTGCTTCAAAACGGGTCTGCCACTGGTCAAGACTGCCACGCCAGTCAGGATTAAGCGGCGTGATGGTCTCCTCAAGGCTAACGCCACAGACCCGCAACCAGGCAACCAGTTCCTCTCCCAGTTGTACCATCAACGCCTCAGGCGCCTCACCATCCCAGACCAGTGCCAGCTGTACCCGGCAAAAACGGGTTGCTTCACGGCGGCCGGCCGGCCCCATGACCAGCAGCGCAAGCGGTGGTAATGGAGCATCAATCTGTTGCCTGGCCAGGCGCAGACAGCAGTCGCCCAAGGCAGAGAGAAAGGTTTCCGTCATGCTGAACATCGCGATCGGAGAGCCGAAGCGGCCAAAATGCCGGTAGGCGCGGTCGTAGAAATCAGCCAGCAGGGTACGCAGCTGAGACTGTTCTCCGGCAGAGGAGAGTTCCTTGGTCAGCCTCTCCAACCCTTCGCTCATGCTGTTGTTTTCACGTTCAACGACAGAGAGCAGATCCTCGGTCAACTCCAGCAGCTGTGCGATCCCTTCCGGATGACGGCGAGATGCGAGGCGGACTGCAGCCTCACGATAGGAAACCGCAAACTCCTCCACTCCGCGCCAGGAGGCAAAATCCTCACCTTTAGCAAGCAGAAGCGCCATTATTTCCCTCCGGTGTCGTGGACATCACGAATCAGGAAGGCAACCATCTCATCAGAGGGGGGACGGGTCAGCAGCGACACGACAATCATCACCAGACTGACCACTGGCGCGCCGATAAAAGCTGAAGAGGTCAAGGGAAAGATCACCTTGACCAGCGGCAGCAGCTCTCCGAACAAGGGGGAGGCAGCGGTAATCAGAACGCCAAGCAGCATGCCGCTCAACACACCGGCAGCATTGGTGCGGCTCCACCAGATCCCCAGCAGAAAGGCCGGAAAGATGGTGTTGCCGGCCAGGGCAAAGGCTACTGCCGCAATCTCGGCAATCAGGCCGGTCTGATTCAGGGAGAAAAGCATCACAATACCGGCCAGCAGCAAGAATATCCCTTTGGCAACCACCACCTTGTCACTATCAGTTGCACTGCGGTTGATGAGACGGGGGTAGATATCATAGGCAAAGGCGGCAGCCCCGGACTGCAGCAGACCTGCTGCGGCATAAAAGGCGGCAGCCATGCCGCCGGCCACCAAAAGTCCCAGCACCCAGCTTGGCAAACCGGCCTGGGTAACCGCGGTCAGGGTGACCAGGTCCGCTGTTGCCGGATCAGGCAGTTTGAAGGCATTACCGGCCCGGGCATCAAACAGACGGGCCAGCACCCCGTACGCAGGGGCCGACCAATAGATCAGGGAGATGAAGAACAGCCCCCAGACCACCCCCCAGCGGGCGTCGCGCATACTGGGGGCCAGATAAAAACGGGAGAGCACATGGGGCAGCCCGGCGGTGCCGAACATCAACGTGAAGCAGAGCGCCAGCCACTGGAAGAGCGAGATCGAGGCAAACGGCTCTGACCAATAGAAACCGAACTGTTCCTGCAGGGTGGTAATTGCCTCGCCATAGCCAAACTGGGGCAGCACCCAGAAGTAACCCAGCTTACGGTTGATGAACATCAACGGCAGGACAAAGGCGATGATCAGCACAAAGTACTGCAGCCGCTGGTTTCTGATCACCCCCAAGGTGCCGGAAATAACCACAAAGGTAACCAGCAGGGCGGCACCGGTCAGTACTGCCTCCCTGTACTCCAATCCAAAGAGCCAGGAAACCAGCAGGGCGATCCCCCTGAACTGAGCCACACAATAAATTATCGAAATAACAATTGAGATCAGCGCCACAACCGTACGGGCCGTGGCTGATTCATAACGGAATCCGACAAAATCCGGGGCGGTAAATTTACCGAAACGCCTGATCTGGGTCGCCATCAGCACCAACAGCAAGACATAGCCGCCGGTCCAGCCGATCACAAAAGCCATGGCATAGTAGCCCTTCAGATAGAAAAGACCGGCCAGCCCCAGGATACTGGCAGCGCTCATCCAGTTGCTGGCAATGGCGGCACCGCTGCCGACCCGGCCGCTATAGCTGCCGGAGAAACCGTAGTCGCTGGCCTGACGCATCTTGCTGCCCAGACCACTGACAATAAAGAGCAGAAACAGAGCGGCAACCATTAGAAGCGGTATAAACTGCACACCTTTTGCCACCATCAGGGCACCTCCCCCTTCTTGCGACCTGTTGCTCTGAAGCGAATCGTCCCCTCCATCCGCCGCAGCTCATGACGATCCATCCAGAGGTTAAAGACCAGTCCCAGCACAATAAACAGCAGCGGCAGGAACTGCCCTGAGATCCAGAAATGAATCGGCAGATTAAAGAAGATCAGCTCGGTCAACCAGAAGCCGTCCAGCGACTCTTCCAGGATCCAGATGGCAACCTGAGTCCCCACCACCGCAAGCAGACAGGCAACCAGCAGCATGGCAATCACCTGTACCTCACCCTGCATGGTCCCGGGTAGCGGCTTAAAGATATTGATGCTCCGTTTCAGACCGTTATCCGACATGGTTGCACCTCCCCTGCGCTACTCCGCCGTCCGGCGGCGGTACTGCACAAAATAGATCTCTTTGCCTTCAGCCATAAACTTCAGCATGTATTTGGTGCGGGGATATCCTTCCAGGTCATGGCGCCAGTGATCAGGTGCCAGCAGGTTCTCAAAACCGGGCTGCCGCCGCAGCAGATTGGCTACATCAATGCCGTAATCATCAAAATCAGTGGCAAAGTGCAGTATCGCTCCGGGCTGCAGATACGGCTCCAGAAAACTGATAAACTCCTGATTCACCAGACGCCGTTTACGCTGATAGCGCTTGGGCCATGGATCAGGGCAGTTGATGAACACTGCCTGCAGCGAGGCCGGGGCGAGGCAGCGGCGGATAAACGAGCGGGCTTCATCCCGCACGATCCTGACATTGGTCAGCTCAGCCCGCTCAGCCCGCTTGCAGCTTTTCAGGCAGCCTTTGTTGTAAAAGTCGAGGGCAATGAAGTTAAGCTCCGGATGCCGGGTTGCCATGGCAACCACAAAATCGCCGATTCCGCAGCCGATCTCCAGCACCAGCGGGTTCCGGTTGCCAAAGATCATAGCCCATGCCGGTTGTTCGTCAAGCTCGCTGCCTGACAAAAAAAGAGGGGATTCAATCGGAATAAGTGTGTGCATAATCGCTACTTGTAGCATAGCAGTCCCGTTTTTTCACGTTTTTTGCATGTTTGCCATTTAGACTCAGGTATGGTATAGCCTTTGCGGTTGTTACGCGAAGCCACACAGGTAAAGGGAGCGGCCAGACCGGATGGAACTTTTTGGCGGATTCATGATCATGTCGATCCTACTGGGCCTCTTCTTTGCGGCTGTCTGGCTCAGCTTACCCGTTCTGTTACTGGGGCTGCGCCGCCAAATCATGGAATCACACACAACACTGATACGACTTGAAGGACGGATTGCCCGCCTTGAGCAGCAGATACTACACCATCAGGCTTCAGCCAACCAGTCGGCAGAGAGCATTGATACGGTATCCGGAGGAATTGATGGGACTGTTGAACGGTAAAAAAGCGCTTATTCTGGGCGTTGCAAACGAAAAGAGTATTGCCTGGGCCATGGCCAAGCTGTTTCAGGCCGAAGGTGCGGAACTGATGCTGACCTACGCCGGTGAGGCGATTGAGAAGCGGGTCCGTCCACTGGCTGAATCAATCGGCGCCATTGTTGCCCCCTGCAACGTTACCAGCGACGAAGAGATAGCCGCCCTGATGGAGCTGGCGCAGCAGCGCTGGGGCGGGATCGATATCCTGATCCATTCGGTGGCCTTTGCCGACAAGGAAGAACTGAAAGGCACCATCCTCTCCACCACCCGCGCCGGATTTGCCACCGCCCTGGATATCAGCGCCTACTCGCTGATCGGACTTTTAAAGGCTGCCCAGCCGCTGATGACCGGACGCAATGCCTGTGCCCTGGCCATGAGCTATTACGGCGCTGAAAAGGTATTCCCCAACTACAATGTGATGGGGGTTGCCAAGGCCGCCCTGGAAGCCTCGGTGCGTTACCTTTCCGCCGGCATGGGAGAGGACAACATCCGGGTCAATGCCATCTCGGCCGGTCCGATCAAAACCCTGGCCGCAGCCGGTGTCAACGGTTTCAATCAGATCCTCAACACCGTCGAAGAGCGCGCTCCGCTACACCGCAACATCACCCAGGAAGAGGTGGCCAAGTCAGCCCTCTACCTCTGCAGCGATCTGGCCTCCGGAGTCACCGGCGAAATCCATTACGTTGATGCCGGCTACAACATCACCGGCATCTGACGAGGCCCTCCCATTCACGAACTCCACGGCAACCTTGCAGGCCTGAAGCAGAGCCAGATTCAGGCGGCAGAACGGCTCTACCGCCGCCGCATTCCGGCTGATGAGCTCTGTTCAGCCGAACTGGCCGGCCGCCTGCTTGAACTCTCTCTTGAACTGCGCCGCCAGATCGGCCTGCTGGTCAACCGCCAGGGCGCCATTGAACTGATCCTGATCGGCACGGAAAAAGGGCTGTTGATCCCTGACCTGAAAGAGTATCCCCTGGGCCGTAAGCGGCTGCGGGGATTACGCCTGATCCACACCCACCTGAAGTCTGAACCGCTGACCGAAGACGACCTGACCGACCTGAAGCTGCTCAGGCTTGACCTGATCGCTGCCCTCTGCCCCCTTGACGGCCGGCGCAGTATTGTGCATCTGGCCCACCTTTCCACCGAACCGGGCGGCATCAGCGTACTTCCTCCGCAACTGCTGGAAAAGGCGGTTGATTACGGCAACGACTTTATCAGTACGCTGGAACGCAGCCTTGACAGGGCGATCCAGACCGAGGCTCCGGCACAGGATGGCCAGGAGCGGGCGATCCTGATCTCGGTCAGGGCCGGTGGTGAACGACGTGAGGTGGATGATTCCCTGGCAGAACTGCAGGAACTGGCCCGCACCGCCGGGGTACAGGTGTTGGACAGTTTTATTCAGCTGCCCCGCAAACTGAACCCCCGCACCCTGATGGGGGAAGGCAAACTGCAGGAAGTGGTGATCCGTGCCCTGCAGCGGGGCGCCACCCTCTTGATCTTTGATCAGGAACTGACGCCGGCCCAGGTCAGAGCCATCTCCACCATGACTGAACTGAAGGTCATCGACCGCAGCCAGCTGATTCTGGATATCTTTGCCGGACGGGCCAAGAGCAGGGACGGCAAGGTACAGGTGGAACTGGCACAACTGAAATACCTGCTGCCCCGCCTGACCGGCCGGGGGGTCCAGATGTCGCGGCTGATGGGCGGCATCGGCGGACGGGGGCCGGGCGAGACCAAGCTCGAGATCGACCGCCGCCGGATCAGGGACCGGATCACCGCGTTGGAACGGGAGCTGCAGGAACTTTCCCGCGACCGGGAACAACGCCGCAGCAGACGGGTACGTTCCGGCGTACCGATCATCTCGATTGTGGGCTACACCAACGCCGGCAAATCCACCCTGCTGAATGCCCTGACCCAAAGCGAGATCTTTACCGAGAACCTGCTGTTCGCCACCCTGGACACCTCCAGCCGCCGCCTGCGCCTGCCCCGTGAGCGTGAAGTAATCATTACCGACACCGTCGGTTTCATCCGTTCTCTGCCGGTCTCTCTGATGGGTGCCTTTAAGGCTACCCTGGAAGAACTACAGGATGCCGACCTGCTGCTGCACCTGGTGGATGCCTCCAACCCCCGCTTTGAAGCCCAGATTGCCCAGGTCCGCACCATCCTGGCCGAACTGGGACTGGCGGAAAAGCCGGAGCTGGTGGTCTTCAACAAGACCGATCAACTGGAAGGGCTCAAGCGTAAAGACACCATCGCCTTCCTGCGGATCGCCCAGGCCAAACGCCGCCATAACGCCATCAGCATCAGCGCGGTTGACCGCAAGTCACTTGCCCCGCTGCTGGACGAACTGAAGCGTAGATTCTGGCCTGATGCGGATGATTCTTTTCAGACACCAACAGACATCCTCTGAAACGCCGACAGGCCGCCCCGATCAGAAGCGGCCTGTATAAAGATCTCACCAACGGCTTATTTACCCTACTGCACCACCAGACCGCTTGCCTGCAGGCTGCCGTTGCCGATGGTCAAAACACCTTTGACGGTAACGCTGTCCACCCTGGCAGTACCACCTGTCACGGTCAGGCTGCCGTTCAGGGTGGTGGGCAGGCTGTCCTTGGCACTGAATGCCATGTTGTAGCCGCCATTCAGGATGATATCCCTGACAAGACTCAAGGCTCCATCAAACTGACCGCCATAGGCCCGGATCTCATGCCCGGCTGATGCGCTTGAGACCGCTTCGGCAAGGGTGGTGTAGGGAGTGTATGGATTGGTGCTCTGGTTTTGAGCCTGATACTGTAGGATATAGCTGAACTGATCTGCGCTGCTGGTGGCGCTGGTGCCGCCAGGTGTGGTGACGGTAACATCCACCGTCTGCCCAACCAGACCGGCTGGAGAGGTGGCGGTAAGTAGTGTGGCAGAGTTGGTCGTAAAAGCGGTTGCATTTGTAGAGGCAAACTTGACGGCGGTAGCGTTGCTCAGGCCGGTACCGGTAATGGTGACAGTGGTTCCGCCATCGGCAAAGCCACTGGATGGGGAGATTCCGGTGACGGTTGGGGCAGAATAGCTGGCAGTTGCAGTCAGCGGCACAGCGGTACTGCCGGCTGCTGTTGTCACGGTTAAGCTGGCGTTTTTAATGCCCACAGAGGTGGGTGCGGCAGTTACCAACACCGTACAGCTTGCACCGGCTGCCAGGGTTGGGGTCAGACTGGCACAGGGTAAACTGCCGCCGGTTGTCACGCCAAACTGACTGGAATCAGCGCCGCTCAGGGCAATGCCCAAAACAGGCTGGTCGCTTGCAGCGGCATTTTTCACGGTAAACTGATGACCGCCCGAGGCAGAGCCAACAGCCAGATTACCAAAGCCTCCATTACCCAACGTGACCAAAGGACCAACTGCCCAATACTGTCCGGCACGAACTGGCCAGACGTAGGCGCCGTAGCGCATAGTGCCGAGGCCCACGAAGCCGCTGCCCATGTTCACGACCCAGGCGTAGCCTGGGAGGTCCGTGTTGGTACTGGAAGACCAGTAGAGGTTAGACTGGACGTTAGTAAACCCGGCTGTAGCAAGGGTGTCAGGGCGGTATCCGGCATCAGTGAAAATGCGTAGTTCATCAATGGTTGGCAGATGCCAATCACCGCCCACCGATCCATCACTCAATCCGCAGGCAGATGATGCCAGATTATTGCTCCAGGTCTGTGCGTCGGCCCAATTAAGAGTCCCCGCAGTTTTATCAATCCCCCCTGCTGAAGCGGTACAGTTGGCATTTTGCAGCCAGCGCAGACTGCTGACCGCATCCAGCACCGTACCATCACCCAGATCGATAAAGCGGATCGTCGTCGCAGAGAATGAGGCACTTACTCCACCAATGGTTACGGTTGCAGCCACTTGGGCACCATATGTGCCGGCCGATGTCAGGCGCAGCTTCACCTGGCTGTCAGGGCTGAACGTACCTTGCGCACTGGTCCAACCGCCCCAGGTGGCGCCGTTGTCGCTGGAGAGCGCATACTCGCCGCCACTGATGGTGATAGCAGCGGGAAGATAGAATCCGGTGAGCGTGGCAGGGCTTGATTCGATGCTGGTGTTTATCGGCACGCCGGTCTGTGGAGTAAAACCAAAGGCTGCGGGCGTGCCGTCGTTAAGTGACGTGACCTCCGTCTGTGACAATGTCCGGTTGTACCAGCCCACTTCATCCAGCAGGCCATTAAAATAGGCCTCACCCCCTGCTAAATAGGGAGCAGTATCAGGGTCATAGCCCAGGTATAAGGTGCCGGTGCCATCCCCCACATCTCCGGCAGCCGCTATGCTTGCATCCTGCACGCCGTTCAAATAGATCTTCATATTCTCGCCGTCATAGGTCGCCACGACATGGGTCCATACACCGGGTGTCAGCGCCGTGGCTGATGTCACACCTGAACTGGCGGTTGTGCCAAACAGAAAATACGACACCTTGCCATCAGAATCGATGGAGACCTTTTTGTATTCGTACCCATTTGTCCATTTGCTGACCAGATGGTAGCTTGTGCCCGCAGTTGGCAATGCATTAGGTTTGACCCAGAAGGCTATCGAGTGATTGCCAAAGATATCCAGGGATGATGCATGCGGCACAGAGACATACTGCGCCGTGCTGCCATCAAAGCTGAACGCCTGCCCCACTCTGCCCGGCGCATAGGTACCGCCGTGCAGCGTACCGGTATTGCTGCCCACGCTGTCATTGGCGTTGTTCTCGGCCCGCCACCAGGAGACATTAGGATCAAAGGTTTGTATAACCTGAGCGACACCACTGCCGGTCAGGGCAATATCCTTGTTTAACATCGCAGCATCGTTTGAATTGATATGCAGAGTTGTGGATTTTGTCCCAACACTGGTCGGGCTGAATGAAACCGAGACCGTGCAGCTGACACCAGGCGCTAATGTTTGCGTAGCCCCGCAGGTGCCGCTGTTCAGGCTAAACATGCCACTATCACTGCCGGTAAGGGCAATGTTGCTGATGACCAGATTATCCACCGTAGAGCTGTTGCTGATTGAGAATATCTGACCTGCTGACGTTGTGCGAGTAGTTACATCACCAAAGTTCAGAGAGGAAGGCGTCACTGAAAGAGTCTGATAGAACCACTGCCCGTTACGGACGGGCCATAAATAATGGCTATGAGTGCTAACGTCGTATGACCAGTAGTTATTTAATTGCATGGGCGCGTACCAGACGTAGACTGATTCATAGGTACTTGATGTCCAGTACCCGCTTGGATAGACGGTATTATTGAATGTCAGATTAAGGGTGACAGCAGGAGTGTCGCTGATGGAGTAAATGGTATTCAGCTCATCCTTGGTTGGCAGATGCCAGTCACCGGCAACCGAACTATCGTTCAACCCACATGTTGGTGACGCCAGATTGTTGGCTAATGAAATTGCATTATTCCAATCCTGTGGCATAGAACAGCTGGCATTCTTCAGCCAGCGCAGGTGGCTGGTGGTATCAAGCACCGTGCCATCCCCCAGATCAACAAAACGGTCCAGTGACCAGGCCTGGCTACTGCACAGCAGCAGTATTGAAAACAGCAGCACCACCATCAGTTTAAATTGTCGCATGCACAAACTCCTTGAAGAGGGTATGACCCACAACTGCTTTTCCAGATTTTCGTGTCCCCTACTGCACCACCAGACCGCTTGCCTGCAGGCTGCCGTTGCCGATGGTCAAAACACCTTTAACGGTAACGCTGTCCACCCTGGCAGTACCACCTGTCACGGTCAGGCTGCCGTTCAGGGTGGTGGGCAGACTGTCCTTGGCACTGAATGCCATGTTGTAGCCGCCATTCAGGATGATATCCCTGACAAGACTGAAGGCGCCATCAAACTGACCGCCATAGGCCCGGATCTCATGCCCGACTGATGCATTGGCAATAGCTTCTGCAAGGGTTGTGTAAGAAGTAGTGGTGCTCTGGTTCTTGGCCTGATACTGCAGGGTGTAGCTGAACTGATCTGCGCTGCTGGTGACGCTGGTGCCGCCCGCTGTGGTGACGGTGATATCCACGGTCTGGCCAACCAGACCGGCTGGTGAGGTGGCGGTAGCCTGGGTATCTGAACCAGTAGAGAAACTTGCAGCATCTGTTGCACCAAACTTAACGGCAGTGGCCCCGCTGAAATTGGTACCGTTAATGGTGACTGAGGTACCGCCGGAAGCAAAGCCGCTGGATGGTGAGATGCCAGTAACGGTTGGCGTCAATGCCAGACCGGCTGCTCCGGCATTGTAGATGCTCTGGATTTCAGTGGCGCTCAGGGAACGGTTAAAGATCTGCACTTCATCCATCAGGCCTGAGTAAATGCCACCATTGGATTCGGCAGCCCATTTACCCATCTCCAGCGGGCCACTGTTATCCAGATTCCAGCCGCTATCTATCATGGAACTATTCTCAACCCCGTCAAGGTACATGCGATATTTCCGGGACGAAGTACCCACCGGATCTCTGCTGACGGCAATATGGTGCCATTTCCCGTCATTCACGGCCACATTGGACGACATGCTGACACTGGCGGCTATTTCAAAGGTTACAGCACCGGCAACAGGGCCGTTAAGTGCCAGTGAATACCAGTTACCGCTGGTTGCACGCTTGGTGACCAGACGTTTCCAGGTATATTGGGCGGATGGAAGGGTTGTCTTGATCCAGGTGGCAATGGCAAAGTCGTTGGTGCCAAAGTTAAGTGAGGCACTGCTGGGCGCATCAACGTATTCAGTGGCAGCTCCGCTGAAGCTGAAGGCCTGGCCGACCTTGCCGGTTGCAAAGGCAAAACTTGAGGCACTGTGAAGTGTGCCGTTGTTTGCCCCCAGGGCATCCAGCCCGTTATTTTCACCGCGCCACCAGGAGACCAGCCCTGATGGTGGCGCAATGGGAGGTGTCCACTTTGCGTACAGGATAGTTGGTGCGGCAATGCTGAAGGTTGCGCCGGGCTGATAGCTGACGCCGCTGCCGTCAGCAGCTGTGTTCCAGCCATTAAAGGCGTAGCCGCTTTTTGCCAGTACGCCGCTGTTATCCAAAACCGTAGCTGTGGCGTTCAGGGCATAGCCGGTGCTGTCAAGTGGCACACTGCCGCTGCTGTTGCCATTGCCGTTGTAGGTTACCGACAACGCTGCGCCGGTGGCGCTCAACGGGACGTTCAGACTCAGTCCAGCTGAAGTAACGGTCAGGTTGGCGCTTTTGCTGCTAATGGTTGTTGGTTTGGCACTGATCAGCACGGTACAACCTGCACCGCCGGCCAGAGTGAGCGAGGTAAGGCTGCTGCAGGGGTTTGTTCCACCAGTGGCAAGCGTAAACTGCCCGGAATCCGTTCCGCTTAAGGAGATTGAAGTAACAGACAGCGGATTTGCACCGTTGTTTTTCAACGTAAACGGATGGCCGGATGATGTAGAGCCGACAGGCACACTCCCGAAATCAGAGTTTCCTGAAATAACCAAAGAATCCAATAACCAGTACTGTCCGGAGCGCACAGGCCAAACACGGGAAGCGTTGAACTTGGGGTCGCAATACGAGTTGCCGTCGGTTAATTTCACGTCCCAGGCCAAATTCGAATTATTTATGTAGGAACTGGAGGACCAGTACCAATAAGCCTGAACATCAGCAAACCCTGCTGCATTAAGTGTGTCGTAGCGGAGGCTGTCCGGTGCAGCAACCAGGGTTTGCAGCTCTTCAATGGTGGGCAGGTGCCAGTCACCGGCCATTGTTCCATCCGTCAACCCGCAGGCAGGCGCTGCCAGGCTAGCTGCAGATGAGATAGCTGCATCCCACTTCTGCGTCCCCAAACAACCGGCATTTTTTAACCAGCGCAGGCTGCTGCTGGTGTCCAGCATGGTGCCATCGTTCAGATCAATAAAGCGGGGCAACGCCCAACCGGCGCTGCCGGCATTGTAGATGTTTGCTATCTCTGTGGCGGACAGGGCGCTGTTGAACCAGCCCAGCTCATCAAGCTGCCCGTTGAAATTGGCACCGGAATAGCTGGCTGCGATCAGAGGATTGTAGCCCAGGTACAAGGTGCCGCTGCTGTCCCAAACATCGTTGCTGGCAGACACGCCGGCATTCAGTGCCCCGTTGATATAGATCTTCATATTTGCGCCATCATAGGTTGCCGCAACATGGGTCCAGACGCCTGTTTGCAGGGCAGCGGTTGTGGTGACACCGGAACCGGCGGTCGTGCCGTGTAGGTAGTAGAAAACCTTTCCGTCGGCATTGATGTTGATCTGCTTGTGTTCTGCGGCATTGGCCCACTTACTGACCACATAGTACGCTTTACCGGCAGGAGGCAGCGTGGTGAGCTTGACCCAAAAGGAGACGGAATGGGTGCCGTAGATATTCAGGGATGAAGAGGAGGGCACGCTAACATACTGGGCTGTGCTGCCCTCAAAATTAAAGGCCTGCCCCACCAATCCGGGGACATAGGTAACACCGCCCTGTAACGTGCCGTTGTTTCTCCCCTGGGTGTCGTTTGGGTTCCCTTCACCCCGCCACCAACTGACCAGACCGGCTGGCGGAGCTGTGGGAACAGACCATTTGGCATAGAGCGTAACAGGCGCGGCATAGCTGAAGGTTGCGCCGGGCTGGTAACTGGTGCCGCTGCCATCGGTTGCCGTGTTCCAGCCGTTAAAGATGTAGCCGGTCTTTGCCAGCGTACCGCTGTTGGCGAGGACCGTAACAGTTGCACCGGAAAGATATCCCTGACTATCAGTCGGTACAACGCCCGAGGTACTGCCGTTGCTGTTGTACGTAACAGCTGCAACACCCGTAACGCTCAGTGTGGCATCCGTGCTGGCGCCATTTGCGATAAAAGTCAGGTTGGCGCTTTTGCTGCCTGCGCTCGTTGGTTTGGCCGTTACCACCACGTTACAGCTTGCACCGGCAGCCAGAGTGAGTGATGTGAGACTACTGCAGGGTGTGACGTCACCAGTGGAAAGAACAAACTGGCCGGGATCGGCGCCGCTCAGGACAATTGAACTGATCAACTGCGAGGTTAGTGCGCTGTTTTTCAGGGTAAACTGATGGTTCGATGAAACAGAGCCAACGTGCATAGAGCCAAAGTCAACTATCCCAAAAATAACCAAAGGATTTAACGACCAATACTGTCCGCTACGAACAGGCAACCCGTAAAGGGGAAACTCCTTGCTGGTGGCTCGCACACTGCCATCGTACATATGCACGCCCCAGGCGGTATTGGTGCCCTCGAAACTGCTGGAGGACCAGTATAATTCATTCTGGACACTATCAAAACCTGCTGTAGTAAGGGAGTCTGCACGATAGTTGTCCGCAACCAGGGTCTGCAGTTCATCAGTGGAGGGTAAATGCCAGTCGCCAGCCACCGATCTATCCGTCAGCCCGCAGGAAGGCGCTGCCAGTGTGGCTGCACCCCATACGGCAATATCCCAACGTGTATGAATACAGTTGGCCTTCTTCAGCCAGCGCAGGCTGCTACTGGTATCCAGCATGGTGCCGTCGTTCAGATCAATAAAGCGGTCCAGTGACCAGGCCGGGCTGCAGAACAGCAGCGTTGAGAACAGCAGCACCAGCATCAGTTTTAATTGTCGCAGCATAGAAGTCTCCTCAACGTAACCTATAAAAATCCATGAACATCAGATCTGGTTATTTTTGCAGGCGGCCAGGGTCCGGTTTGCCAGACTCTGGGCGGCCCGTGGGCTGATGTGGCGCTTGCCTGCCAGTAGGTCGGTTACGGCGGCAAGCAGGGCATCGGCAGGTTCACATTTGGTTACATAGCCGCCGGCACCGACAGCAAAGGCACCGGAGATGCTCTCTGCATCTTCACAGAGGGAGTAGACCAGTACGTTGATGCCCAGCCGACGTGCCGATGCTATCAGCTCAAACCCGTTCTCCGGGCCAAGCACAAGATCAAGCAGCACCAGATCAGCGCCGGACGTGCCAAGTTGTTCAACCGCTTCGCCCCGGCTGCCTGCCTCACCGCAGATGGTATGTTTTCCCTGCAGCAGCAGCGCCAATCCCTGACGCACGGCAGGATGTTGATCAATCAAAAAAAGACGTGCCACATGGTGCTCCTGTTCTGGTCAGATAACAGAATGATTCCATCTAACGTATATACAGGAGGGGGAACAGCGTGTCTGTCCGTGAAACCCCGGACATTACTAAAAAAATTATGGAGGGAAGTGATTGTTTGGAAGGAGTTACAGACAATTTTGGGAAAAGCAGTCAGCCGCCATAGAACGCAAAGATCACAAAGAACTGCAGATAGGTGGAATGCATTTCAAACAGAGCTGCAAAGCGTTGCATAAAAAACGTTAACTATCTGTTCTTCTTTTGTTTCATTGTGTTCTTTTGCGGCTAAAAACCGTTTTTTGAATGGTGATTTTGTATGGCAAAACGCCTGAGTCCTTTCATGCCTTCAAGACCCAGCTTGATGATAATCCGGTTAAAGTAGGTTTCTACCGTGCGGACACTGATCCCGAAGGCAGCGGCCATATCCTGATGACCATCTCCCTGGCCCAGCATGGCCAGCAGTTGCTGTTCCCGCTCACTGAGCAGCGCTTCCGTCTTAACCGGCGGTGTGACAGACAGACTGTCTGCCAGGCCCTGGGTAATGCGGGGGCTCAGGTAGGCTCTGCCTGCCAGCAGTTCTGTTACAGCAACCAGCAGCAGCTCCTCCGGCTCCCGCTTGGAGACATAGCCCAGGGCACCTGCGCCACGGGCCTTCTGGATGGTGTCGCCATCCTCATGCATGGAGTAGATCAGCACGGGGATACCAAGGCCGCAAATGGCCGGGATAAGATCAAGCCCGCTTTCATCCCCCAGGGAGAGGTCCAGAAAGGCGATCTCTGCACCTGACCCGGGGAGCAGTTCACAGGTCCTGGCAGCGCTGTCGGCCTCACCGCAGACGCGGTGAGCCTCCTGGGTAAGCAGCAGTGTTAACCCCTTCCGCACAGCCGGGTGGTCATCAATCAGAAATATTCTGGCACCTTGCGCTGCGTCTGTCATGGGCTACAGCCCTCCGTTGTTTCCAGATCACAGGGAATGGTGCAACTGACCAGGGTTCCCCCGCCTGCTGCATCAGCAACCGTCAGATGAGCGTTGATCAGTCTGGCGCGGTGCTGCATGATCCCCATCCCCAACCCTCCTTTGGTCCGTTCGGCAAGGTCTCTGCCAATACCGTCATCCTGAACCGTCAGGGTCAGTTCACCCCGATTTTGGCACTGAAGGGCAACCGCAATCCGCCCGGCACGGGCATGTTTAACCGCATTGGTCAGCGCCTCTTGAGCGATGCGGTAGAGCTGGGTTACCCCTTTGTTTGTGCAGACGCGGCAACCCCGTTGCTGGTTGAATTCGATCACAACACCGCTGGATTCTGCCAGCCGCCGGGTCAGTTCCTCCAGGGAGGGGCTGAGTACATTGCTGTCATGCTCCACCGGCCAGAGCCCACGGGAGAGGTCGTAGGCATGGTTGACCGATTCTTCCAGCAGGGAGGAGACTTCTGCCACTTCCGGCTTCTGGCGGTCAGCATCGGACAGCTGCCGCCTGAGCGAGGAAAAATGCAGCCTGACACCGGTCAAGAGCTGGCAGAGCCCGTCATGCAGCTGGTGGCTGATGCTGCGGCGTTCTTCTTCGCTGATATTGACAATCTCCCGCTCCAGACGGGTTCGTTCAGCCATCTCCTCTTCCAGATCACGGTTCTTACCGGACAGCTCACAGGAGAGCTGTTCTACGGCATGAAAGGATCGGGAAAAACGAATTGACAGGGCGATGGCCTGGAAAAAGATGAAAACAAACATGCCGATATGAATCAGATAGACTGACTGGATCATCTGCAGATCATAGAGCATATCATTGATACCGGTTGCCCCCATCACCATGAAACCTGCAAGAATCAGGGACGCTGCCTCCCTGTTGCTGCCCATGGCACGAAACAGCATGGCCAGGCAGTACAGGATCATGACCATGGCAAACAGGTAGAACGCCGGGATGATGCTGGTGAAGACCATGGTGGGGAGGAGCAGTCCCAGCCCGGTGTAGAGCAGGGCCAGCACCAAAATAATCTGCTGCAGGAGGCGGGAAAACTCATCGGGATAGAGGGTACGGAAAAAATTGTAGCCGACCGGCAGCGACAGCACAAAACAGAGCAGGTCAAAGCGGTTGAGCAATGCAACCGGATAGTGGGGCACCAGCAGATTCACGGCCCAGTCAGTTGCATTTGAGGTAAGCGAACTGCCGGCCCACAACAGGCTGTAGACACCAAAATAGAGCGGGGCACGGTCTGATTTTCTGATGAAAAACAGACCGATATGATAGAACCCCATCACCAGCAGGCTGCCGATGCAGAGCAGGGCCAGAGACCATTCCCGCTGCTGCGCTGATTCCAGTGTCTCTGACGCCCCCAGCATGATCGGGGCAATCACTCCCCCGCTACGATGATGGTAGTTTGAGACCTGCAGCAGCAGTTCAAGCGGCTGGCCATCAGACTGCAAGCGGATTTGGCGAATCCCCTGGGCCGGGATCTCTTCAGCGGCATTTTTGCCAACCACACCGTTTTCACCCAGCAGGAGACCGTTTACCCAGAGCCGGTAGGCAGAGTTGAGTTCACCAAGCTGCAGTGTCAGTCCCTGCCGGGTCTTGCCGGGCAGTATCCTCAGCCGGAAGGTGGCGTAGCCTGCTGCTTCAGTTTTTTTAGTTTTGGGGGGCGTATCATTCCAGGCTGCGGGAAGGGTCAGATAGCCCGAGACAACGGGCAGATGGCCGGCCTTGAAATCTGCCGGGGCCAGCAGCTGCTTCCAATAAAATTCCCAGACCCCATCCAGACGGATCGGACCAGCCTGCTGCAGATCAATGGTTGAAAGGTCTATCACACCCTGGCGAGCAAGGGGCGGAGCGGTTTTACCGACGCGACACCCGCTGCAAAGGCAGAGCACTGCCATAACAGCCAGCAGCAGTATCGAGGGTATGATTCTGTAACGCATGGTTTTGGCACTATAATCAATGCCGACTGGCTATTCAAACAGAATTACCGTAAAAGCCAGCGGCACCGGAAACAGCTTATTCAGCCTTTCCCAGCCTGACACCGATTGACACCATCGCCACAATTGGCCTATAGTTTTCAGATGCAAGATTTGAAACATTTGACCCGGCCCCAGAAGAACTTCTTTCAGCGCCACTGGAAAGGTGCCGCCCTCTGCACCGCCCTGGCACTCCTCTTGATCCCGTTAAGTGTTCTGCTGGTCCGCAAAGGCGCCCAGGCGATTTCTGTCTGGCAGGATTCCCGTCAACAGGCCGTTCAAAAGGTACGACCGATCTCTCTGGGGGATGACCTCTTTGCCACTGCCAGCAGCCTGATTCCTACTGCCGTCAGTAATGGTGAACTCCTGACAGCAACCGCCCCTGACGGCACGACGCTCAACCTTTCGATCAACCCGGCACTGCAGCACCGGGTCCAGGGGTATCTGGAGCAGACCCGCCCCCCCTACGCAATCTTTATCGCTGTTGAGCCGGCGACCGGCAGGGTGCTTTCCCTTGCCGGATATTCAGCCACCGACCCGACCTGGCAGCAGCAGGCCGCCTACCAGGTCTACCCGATGGCCTCACTGTTCAAGATGATTACCGCAGCTGCAGCCCTGGAGAACCGGAAGATCAATCCTGCCACAGTGTTGGAGTTCCGGGGGCGCCTGGTCTCTGAGACCCCGAAGAACTGGGATCCCAACCCCAGGGGCCGCAACAATAAAATGGATGTGACCGAGGCGATGGGAAAATCGGTCAACCCGATCTACGGCATGATCGCCAGTGACCTGCTGGGCAGAGAACAACTCAAGCAGACCTGTGAGCGTTTCGGCTTTAACCGCAGCCTGCTGTTGCCCGGCGTGCCTGCAGTGCCCAGCGCGGCGCCGGCGGCAGAATCCACCCATGACCTGCGTTTACAGGGCTGCGGGCTTGATCATGATCTGCAGGTTTCACCTATTCATGCAGCCCTCATTACTGCTGCCATTGCCAACCGCGGCACCATGATGGTCCCTCGCCTGGTTGATCAGGCAGCACGCGACGGCAAGGAACTGAAGGTTCCGGCAACCCGCGAGCTGGAGCGGGTGATCAGCCCAGAAACAGCCAACAGCCTGACCCATATGCTACTGACCACGGTCACCAGCGGCACCTCACGCAAGGCGTTCCGCACCCCGGAAGGACGCAGGCTGACCAGCGACATGAAAATCGCCGCCAAGACCGGCTCGATTGATGGAGATAATCCGAAAGGTCACTATTCCTGGTTTGCCGCCTACGCACCGGCCGACCAGCCGCGCATTGCACTGGTGGCGCTTGTGATTAACGGAGACAAGTGGAAGATCAAGGCCTCGCAGCTGGGCGAACAGGCCCTGGCGGAATTTTTCAGGCAGGGTAGGTAAGCAGGCGGAAGCTGCCGTCAACGAGTTCGGCGTAGGAGTAATGGGAAATCCAGTCTCCCAGTGAGACCAGTGTAAAATCATCCTGCTGATCGATGAAGGGCTGATGAAAATGTCCCAGCACCAGGGCCTGAGCCCCCTGGGCACGAATTGATGCCGCATAGCTGCGGATCATGACGCTATAGTCCCAACGCTTCCGGTCCCGGCTGTAGCGTTGTTTGCTTGTGTGCTGCAGCCTGCTGCGCAGCCCCTGCACCACTGCTGCAGGAAGCAGACGGCCGAACCGTAAGGTCAGGGGGTTCCGCAGGGTGCGGTGGAGCAGACGATAACGCCAGTCGGCCCGATTGATCAGGTCACCATGACAAAGAAAGACCTGCTTGCCCTGCAGCTCAAGCTGTACCGGTCCGGGATGGACTTCGGCCTCCAGCCTGCTGCCAAGGTCTGCTCCAAGATGGAAGTCGTGATTCCCTTCCAGGTAGATCAGACGGGTACCGGAGGCGTGCAGTTCCTCCAGGGCCTTGAGTAACGGCTCCTGTTCAGGAAAAGCCAGGGCCGGCAGACCGACCCTGAAATCAAACAGGTCGCCCAGAATACAGAGCGTGGTGGTTGTACCCTGCAGGGAACGGATAAACTCAAGCAGCAGCCGGTAGTTGGCATCGTCAGGGTGGTGCAGATGAGCGTCGGCAAGAAAGATGGCACGCATAATACTGCTGATTGTGCCGTTGCCGGGGCTGACTGTCAACAACAGGAATATATAGAGGAGCCTTTTTATGATACATAGCGTAGCCATAGCCTGGGATGATCTTCTGGGGGCTTTTTCAAATATGGAACAGGACCGGGTCTATTTTTTTGACCGTATGACCGGAGAGATCTTCTTTGTCGGCTCTGACAGCGGTGACAGTTTCTGGGACCAGCTGGAACAGCAGCAGGGACGTTTTCTTGAAATCCCGTACCTGGACTCAGCAGCGGAGCGCACGCTCCTGACCACTTTTCTTGCAGGCCAGAGCAACAGGGAACTCTGCAGCCTGCTGGATCACGCGCTATCAGGACGCCCCCCCTATGCCAGGCCGGCTGACATCCTGTCCTTTTTCCCGGATGAGGAGCTGCAGCTGTCTGAGCTGCGTGATACCTTCCTGAGCAACCGGGTCAAAAGCTGGCTGGAAGAAAACGAGCTTTTTTCCCTGAGCACCTCCCTGAACGCTGTCCACTAAAGGAGCGTCGTATGTCACCGCTGGAAACGTTTAAAAACCAGCACCCCGTCAGCCATATCAGGCTGATTGCAGGCATACTGACCATTGCTGCCGTTGCCTGGCTGGGAAATGCCCTAAGCCATACCCTCTCCTGCTTTCTGCTCTCCTTTGTGATCGCCTACCTGCTTGACCCGCTTGTGGTCAGGCTGGAAAAGCGCCTCAAGCGTATTCATGCCATTGCGCTGCTGTATGTGGTGTTGGGGATTATCTCCACCTTCGGCCTGGCCTTTCTGCTGCCGATGCTGACCATCAGTTGGGACAGTTTTCTGCGCAATCTCCCGCAACAGCTGCAACAGATCAAACAGGCACTGCTTGGCTGGCAAAGCACGCTTCCGACCCATTATGGTTCGGAAGAGATCACCTGGCTGCTGGATAACATCATCGGCAATGCCGACAGCATGGCGGAAAAGGCCGGAATCTGGGCCTACGGCTTTGCCACCAGGATGTTCTTCAATGTCTTCAACCTGATCCTGGCACCGATCCTGGTCTTCTTCATGCTCAACTACAAACAGAAGATCATGGACACCACGGCGCTCTGGATACCTGAGACGCGGCGTGACCTGATCCTGCAGATGGGACGTGAGATTGACAGCAGCGTGGGTGGCTATATCCGGGGCCAGGTGATGGTCTCCATTGTGGTCGCTCTGGCCACCATCCCGACCCTGATGTGGCTCGGGATCCCCCACCCGATCCTGTGCGGTCTCTTTGCCGGGGCAGCCAGTATTCTCCCCTTTGTGGGGGTAATCCTGGCCATGCTGCCACCGCTGCTGTTCGCCTGGCTGACCTACGGCACCGGTACCATCATTGTCAAGGTATTGATCGCCTTTGCCGTCATCTACTTTCTGGAAGGCTATCTGGTAAAGCCGTTGGTCTTCAAGGAATCGATGAACCTGAACCCTCTGCTGACCATTATTATGGTAATGGCCTTTGGTGAACTGATGGGATTCTGGGGCATCCTGCTGGCCCTGCCGATCACTGCCGCCATGATCATCGCCTCGCAGCACTGGCTTAAAGGGGATTTTGCCAACCCGGGGAATGAACCATGACCAAACTTTCTCTCCAGATCACCGGTATGTCCTGTGTCAACTGTGCAGGAAGGATAGAACGGGAGGTCAGCGCACTGGCCGGCGTGGAATCCGCCGCAGTCAATTTTGCCATTGCCCAGCTGACCGCCTCGTTTGATGAAACCGTTATCAGCGCCGACAACATCATGGAAAAAGTCAAGTCGCTGGGCTACGGCGTAGTCAAGCCGGAACCGCCCGGTGAGCTGACCTTTTCCATCACCGGTCTGCATTGCGCCAACTGTGTTGCCCGCCTTGAAAAAATCCTGCGTGAACAGCCGGGGATCAGCACCGCCGTGGTCAACCTGGTGGCAGCCACCGGCTTTGTCCGCTTTGATCCTGCCCTGCTGGACAAAGGGGCCATCTTCAGGATCATAATTGATGCCGGTTACACCCCGGCTGAGCCGGAAGCGGGTGAAGAGGCGGAGGCAGAAGAACTGGCTGGTCAGCGCAACTGGTTCCTGTTCTCACTTGCCCTGTCGCTGCCGATCATGGCCACCATGACGCTGCACCATCTACGCAGCGTGGGCTGGATGAACCTGATCCTTGCCACCGTTATCCAGTTCAGCGCCGGACTGGCCTTTTACCGCGGCGCCTGGTCCGCTCTGAAGAGCAAGAGCAGCAATATGGATGTTCTGGTGGCCTTAGGCACCAGCGCAGCCTGGGGCTACTCACTGCTGGCCTTCTTTGGCCTGCTGGGGGATAGCCATGAGGTCTTTTTTGAGACCTCGGCCTGGCTGATCACCTTTATCCGGCTGGGTAAATACCTGGAGGCACGGGCGCGGGGCAAGGCCGGTGAAGCGTTAAAGAAGCTGCTGCACCTGCAGGCTGACAAGGCCCGACTGGTCACTGCTGAAGGCGAGAAAGAGGTGCCGGCCTCGGTGATCCGGGTGGGCGATCTGGTGGCGGTCCGTCCCGGCGAGACCATACCGGTGGATGGTGAAGTGGTGGAAGGAACCTCCAGTGTTGATGAGGCGATGGTCACCGGAGAATCCCTGCCGGTGGCCAAGCAGGCGGGTGATACGGTCACCGGTGCCACCATCAACAAAAACGGCCGCCTGATTATCAAGGCCACCCGGATTGGCGAAGAGACCCTGTTGGCTCAGATCGTCAGGATGGTGCGGGATGCCCAGGGGGATAAGGCCCCGATCCAGCGTTTTGCCGATGCGGTCTCGGCCTGGTTTGTGCCTGCCGTGATTGTTCTGGCCCTGCTCACCTTTGTCGTCTGGCTTTTGATTCTGAAAGCTCCGTTTCTGGTGGCCTTCAAGTTCAGCGTAGCGGTGGTGGTAATCGCCTGTCCCTGCGCCATGGGGCTTGCCACCCCTACTGCCATCATGGTGGGTAGCGGCGTGGCCCTTTCCCGCGGTATCCTGGTCAAAAAGGGCTCGGCTCTTGAGACCATTGCCAAGCTGCAGGTGATGCTGCTGGACAAGACCGGCACCCTGACCAGTGGCAAACTGACCATGAGCGACCTGGTGACCGCACCTGGTGTTGATGAACAACGACTGCTGGAATGCCTTGCTGCTGCCGAGGCATCCTCCAGCCATCCCCTGGCCCAGGCTGCCGTGGCTGCAGCAAAGGAGCGGGGCTGCATCCCCGGCGAGGTGAGTGACTTCCACGAAGCTGAAGGACACGGCGTCACCTGCAGCTACAACGGTATCCGTCTGGCAGTGGGCAACCAGCGCCTGATGGATGCAGAAAAGGTAAAGACCGCCCATCTTGAAGCTGAAGCCGAAGAGCTGGCTGCAGAAGGCAATTCTTTGATGTATGTTGCCGCAGGCCAGGTATTGGTTGGTATTGCCGCCTTCAGTGACACCATCAAGCCCACCTCCTGCCAGGCTGTTGCGGAGTTGAAGCAGCTGGGTATCCGCACCGTGATGATTACCGGCGACCATGCCGCAGTGGCTGCCACAGTTGCCGCCCAGGCCGGCGTAGACAGCTTTGAGGCCCAGGTACTGCCGGGCCGCAAGCAGGAGCTGGTCAAGGAATGGCAACAGAAGGGCCAGGTTGTGGGGATGACCGGCGACGGCATCAATGATGCCCCGGCCCTGGCAGCAGCCGATATCGGTATCGCCATTGGCGGTGGTACCGATGTGGCCAAAGAGACCGGTGACATCGTGTTGATCAAGGATGACCTGCTGGATGTGGTGCGGGCCATCAAGGTGGGCCGTGCCACCCTTTCAAAGGTCAAGCAGAACCTGTTCTGGGCACTGTTCTACAACGTAATCGGCATCCCGGTGGCAGCAGGGCTGTTTGCCGGTTACGGTATCTTTCTGAAGGCCGAGTTTGCCGGTCTGGCCATGGCCTTTTCATCGGTGTCGGTGGTACTGAACTCGCTGTTCCTGAAGAGAATTGCCAACAGGTTGTAGCAATCCGGCTCCGAATGGAAGCCGATCCAGCTACTTGACAAAAACACTCTTTTTCGTATGATTGCTTCCCCAAAGGGGGGAGTTACCATGAACATGTTCAGATTTATTGCAACACTGTGCCTGTCACTCTGGATTGCCGTTCCGGCCAATGCCGGTCTACTGAACAAACTGATGGACAGCCGGGCTGGCGATGATTATCCGCTGCAGGCCGTGCCGTTTGATTTTTCCGCGGCCATGGAAAGCCCCGGCAGTATTGTCAAGGACTACCTTGACACCTACCAGACCATGGACATCAAGGGGACCAAACGGGTCATTATCCCCAGCTTTCAGGTCCGCTTCTGCATGATGGACGACGCAACCAAGACCTACAGTTCATCTTACACCGCCGGCAACATGAAGTTCACCTCAAGCAGCACGGCCTTTGCCGGGGTGATGCTCAAGCTTGACGCCACAGCCCGCCAGAAGCTTACCGATCTGTTGTATGAGCGCTTTGTAAAGCAGCTGAAAGATATCGGTATTGAGGTGGTCAAGGTCGATCCTGCACTGCAAATGGCTGAAGTGCAGACCGGCATCAAGGAGACACCTGAATCCGGAGCCATTGAAGATCTGTTCACCATGGTAGGGCGCGAGACAAAACAGGAGAAAAAGGCAAAGACCTCATGGTCCTATCCTTGGAGTATCCACCACCCGACTCAAACTACCACCCTTACCTTTGGCGGTGTGCTGGACGGAAACGGCCCCGGCTACAGCTGGGCCCGCATGGCTGAACGTCCGGTTATATCCCCGTCGGTCGTCAAGGTGGCCAAACAGATGGGGGTCGGTGTGATCACGGTTGGCTACGAAATCCGTCTCGAAAAGATGGAGGCATCCATGGACAAGAGCGGTGGCTTCTTCAGCAAGCCCAAGCCGCAGGTAAAGGCTGAACCGGTCCTGCGTACCCGGCTGTTGGGGTTCAAACTGATGCCGGAACAGGGTGACCGACTGGTCATGGCTATCGGCATGACCGGTGGCCAGAATTTTGTCGGTATGAACTTTGACGGACTCGGCATTCAGCCGGTTGCCTCGACATTTCCAGTCGGCGGTCCCAAATACGGCAACTATCCCTGGATTGAGCTTGAAGGCAGTTACGGTGGTCTGCGCGGTACCGGTTCAGACGGGGCTTGGGAACTTGCTCCCGATCCAGTCAAACTTGAAGGCGACCTGACCAAGGTTATGGATGCCCAATACGCACTGCTGTTTCATCTCATTAAACAGGCAAAATAACGCAAGGAGTACCGGATGAAGGTCATCGCATTTAATGGCTCTGCCCGCAAAGATGGCAACACCGCCAAACTGATCAACTATGTCTTTGAAGAACTGGCAAAAGAGGGGATTGAGACCGAGCTGATGCAGTTTTCCGGCAGGCCTATCCACGGCTGTATCGCCTGCTACAAATGTTTTGCCAGCAAGGATCGCCGCTGTGCCGTAACCGACGACTGTGCCAACGAATGCATTGAAAAAATGGATGGGGCTGACGGCATTATCATCGGTTCCCCCACCTACTTTGCCGGGATCACGCCGGAGGCCAAGGCCCTGATCGACCGCTCCGGCATGGTTTCGCGGGCCAATGGCGACATGTACAAACGCAAGGTGGGTGCCGCCGTGGTCTCGGTACGCCGGGCAGGGGCCATGCATGTCTTTGACACCATCAATCACTTCTTTACCATCGGCCAGATGATCATCGTCAGCTCAAGCTACTGGAACATCGGGGTTGGCAGGAATATCGGCGATGTGGATGGGGACGAGGAAGGGATCAAGACCATGCGGGATCTGGGCAGCAACATGGCCTGGCTCCTGAAGAAACTGGACGGAGCTAGATAGTTTCCTGCACAACGGCAACCGGCTTGCAGCTATGGTAGAAACAGTAGCTGTTCTTGCCGTTACGTTTCACTTTATACATGGCATCGTCTGCCGTTGCCAGCAGACCGTCACCATCCTGGGCATCTTCCGGAAAGACACTGATGCCGATACTTGAACCGACGGTATCCTGTTGTCCGTCCGGGAGGGTGATCGGCCGGCTCAGCGCATCCAGAATCTTGTCGGCCACCTGACCGGCATCTTCGTAGTGGGCCAGTGTTGAGAGAATAATCGTGAATTCATCCCCCCCCATCCTGCCTACGGTATCCGACATCCTGATGCAGGCCGCCAGCCTGGCTGCGACCGTTTTCAACACCCGGTCGCCGGCCTCATGGCCATAGGAATCATTGATCCGCTTGAACCCGTCCAGATCAACAAACAGGAGTGCAAAGCGCTGTTCAGTGCGCTGGGCAATAGCAACGGTCTGGGATAGCCGATCAAGAAACATCCGGCGATTGGGCAGGCCGGTCAGCATATCAAACTGCGCCATCTGCTCCAGCCGGTCCCGCAACTCCTTCCGCTCGGTGATATTTTCCTTGACGGCAACAAAGCTGATGATCTCCCCCTTGTTGTTCAAAATCGGCGAGATGGAGGCCATTTCCCAGAACAGCGAACCATCCTTGCGCTTGTTATGGAATTCTCCGCGCCACTCATCGCCATGCAGCAAGACTGCCCATAATTCCCGGTAAAACTCTTCCGGCTGATCTCCCGCCTTCAGTATGCGCGGATTTTGCCCAAGTGCCTCCTGCATGCTGTAGCCGGTCAGACGGCTGAAGGCCGGGTTGACGTATTCGATGGCGCCGTCCCGGTTGGTAATCACGATCGAGGCGGGACTATGCTCAACCGCAGCCGAAAGTTTGCGCAGCTGTGCCTCCTTTGCCCGGCGGGCCGTGACATCCCGCAGCGTTGAGGCACGCATGGTATGTCCACCACTTTGGAAGGTCTTGCCACGCACCTCCAGCAGATAACGGCTGCCATCTGCACGCACTCCTTCAATCTCGTAGGGTCCGTCAAAACCGTCAGCAATGGCCCTATGAACCAGCGTGTGATACTCGGGGGCAATCAGGCAATAGAGTGAGCGTTCCAACAGTTCCTGCCGGCTGAATCCGCTCATTTCAGAGGCTCTTTCATTGCTGTCGCAGATCGTGCCGCCATTGCGGGAGAGTATAATCCCTTCAAACGAAGCCTCGGCCAGGTTGCGGAAGTGTTCCTCGCTCATGCACAACCGCCGGCGCGCATACAGATACCACAGCATCACTGCCAGCAACGCACTGCAAACCAGCAGTGTCAGAGGCAGCAGCACAACATCCCAGCGATGCAGGCAGGCCTGGTATGACTCGTAAAAACTGTTCATGTCGTAGCCGTTGTTGTCCCATGACCTGATGAGCTGACAAAGGAGAGACGCTGGTCAAGTTGCACGCATCTTTCGTACGGTCTCATTAAAGCACAAACGGTGCCAAACCATACATACAAGACAACAGACTGAAATAACTATTTATTCCAGACAACCATGCCGAAACTGTCTCCCGTTGCAAGACAGTCCTGTATCATAATGAGACAGACATGGCTCAAGGTCGAGCCTGAGACAGCGGCAAATGCGGAAAAAAGAGGGAAGAGAACGAAGGTGTCATGCCGTGGTGTTACGCGGCAACCTGATAGTGAAACAGGCCCCCTTGCCAGAAGGAGAGTCAACGGTGATGCTTCCATTGTGCCTGTTTACGATGATGGCATAGGAGACCGACAACCCCAGACCGGTGCCCACACCAACTTCTTTGGTGGTATAGAACGGTTCAAAAATTCTGCTACGCTCGGCCTCATCTATCCCCGGCCCGTTATCTTCCAGCTCAATAACGACGGAGCTGGTGTCGTAGTAGAGCCGGATCGTAATCAGCGGTCCGGCGGCCGGCGGGTGTGCGGCAAGGGCCTGGGCAGCGTTTTTCAGAAGATTGAGCAAGACCTGCTCAAGCTCCATCGGCACCACCTGTATCAGCGGTAAATCAGGAGCATATTCCCTGACAACGGTGACATTTTTAAAATCATAGTGCTTCTTCAGATCGTAATCGCAAAGCGCCAGCTCAATCGATTTTTCCATCAGTGCAGCCAGGGAGGCTGATTCGGTCTGAACGGCGCTCTTGCGGCTGAATGTCAGCATATTGGCGATTATGGTGGCAGCCCGCTCACATGAGCTGTTGATTGCCTCAAGCATACCGACGATCCCGCGCCGTTCCAGATAGGCCCTGAGATTGGCCAGATCGATCCCGGTTTCAACAGCAGCGGCCGTATTAGCCGGCAGTTTTGTTGAGATGCGGCGGAGAATGTTCTGGGTATGCTGTGCAATCGTGCCGATTGGGTTATTCAGCTCATGGGCCATACCGGCAGCAAGTCCGCCAACCGTCATCATCTTCTCGGTCTGCACCATTACCTGCTGCATCTTCTTCCGTTCAGTAATGTCCTGCCCGATGCACAAGATCTCTCCAAGGGAACCATCAGCAGCAAGACTGGCCTTGTTTGACCATGATATATAGACCTGCTCCCCGTTCTTGCGTATATGTTCGTTTTCACTGAGCGCAAACCGGTCCGGGTCTCTGCAGATGGCCCCGATCATCTCAGCCAGACTGCTGCCGTTATTCTCATTGACCGGTACAATGGTGCCGACCAGATGCTGCCCGAGAATCTCTGCCTCGGTATAGCCGAAAAACTGTTGGGCGAATTCATTGAAAAAGGTGATCCGTCCAGAGGTATCCATCCGTAGAATAATGCTATTGGCGTTTTCAACCAGCTCACGATAGTTACGTTCACTTTCCTGCAAGGCCTTCAGGGTGTTTATCCGCTCAATGGCAATACTGGCGTAGTTTGCACTGGAAACAATCAGCCGGATATCCTCTGGCCATGGTTCCCAGACCCGCTTCGAGTACAAGGCAAGCGTTCCCAGCAGCTCACCCTTTGATGACAGAACCGGCTCAACCCAACAGGATTTGATACCGCAGCTCGAAGCATGCTGACAGTTACGAATAGCCGCTATATCGCCTGAGATCACCCGCTTGCGAAAAAATGCCGCAGTAGCGCAGCAGCATGCACCATCTTCAATGACGATCTCATGCCTGCCGGCTACGTAGTCTTCAGGAAGAGTCGGTGCGGCACCGCTAAGCAATCTGGTTCCGGCCTCATTGACCAGCATGATGGAACAGACCATTTCTGGCTGTTCCTGTTCCACTTCAAGGGCAATCAAAGCCAGGACATCCTTCAGCGAGGCATCCTTGGTAATATGCTCCAGAATATCGGCCCGGGCATGTTCCCGCAACTCAATCTGTTTGCGTTCGGTAATATCCAGCAGAGTTCCGATAATACCGCAGGAACTGTCACTATCGTCTTCAAATCTGGCCTTGTAGAAGATGACGTCCCGTTCCACCCCTTCAGCGGTGCGTATCCTGGATTCGTACTGATGCGTTGCCCCCAAGGGTGCAGCCATAAGCTGACGGTCGCTTTCAACGTACTCTGCAGCAAGTTCGGGCGGCACCACATCATACGCAGTCTTGCCGATCACATCAGCCCGGGACAGTTTAAACATCGACTCAAAGGCCAGGTTGCAGCCCAGATAATGCCCCTGGCCGTCTTTGTAAAATACCGGTGTCGGCAGGGTATCAATCAAGGCCTGTAAAAAATGAAGGTTGCGCTTCTGGAGCAGGTCTGCCCGGCGTCCCTGGCTCAGCAGCATCAGGTACAGCACCATGGTGACCACTGCCAGAAATACCACCGGCGTCAGAAATATGATCAAAAGATGATTGTAATGATCAAGGTAAATCCCCTTTTCAACCCCGACATACAGCACACCGATCACCTCTCCCCGGGTATTGCGGATCGGGTCATAGGCAGTCAGGTACGGTTTGCCGAGAATCGCAGCCTCCCCGCGATACGGAACCCCATGCCGTAAGACGGCATCATAGGCCGGCCCCACCAGCTTTGTTCCCACGGCCCGGCTGCCATCCTCCCTGGGGACATTGGTGCTGACCCTGATATCACCCATAAAGATCGTGGCCGTACCGCCAAAAATGGCCTTGATCTTGTCAGGCAGCTCATAGTTTCCGTTCACCTCGTAGGAGCCAATCAGCAGTTTGTTGTTCTGCACCAGAAACTGATCACCTTTGGCATACACCAGTTCCCAAAAGGTCTTGATCTGTCGTTCCAGATTAAGCTCGGCCTGATGGTAGGCCTCTTCACGGACATGATTGAACGTGTAGTAGCCCGCCACGACAACGGCAGTCAAAAAGGTTAAAACAATTAACGACAGATGGTTACGTAGTGCTTGCATCGCAGAGCAGCTCCCCGCTTCCGAAAGCCGAAAACATCACCGGTATTTTCCACGTCCGGCAGCTTCCTGATACAGTCCTCATTTCCCCACTATCTTGTACATGAATACAAAACTCTAGCAGAGCAATCACGAATCGCAACATCAAATATATCTTTAGCAAAGATTAATTTAACCATCCTTGGCACAGGTTTAAAATATGCAATACTTTGTTAAAATATTTAACAATACTCCACAATATACAAATTATTCTTTTAAAATCAGCATATTATAATCCAGCACACAGCCCCGCACATTGTCAACAGATTGACACAACACTACCGGACACCTGAGAGGCAGGCTATGACAGGACAACTGGAACTCACTGGAGAGTTGACCATCGGCATGGCAGAAGAACTGGTTACCACTCTGCAAAAGGCCTTGCAGGGTAACCCGCAACTGCACGTTGATCTGACTGCTGTTGAACAGCTGGATACAGCCGTTGCCCAGATTCTGGTGGCCACGAAGCTCCAGGCGATTCAGAACGCCATCCCCCTGACCTTCTCCTGTTCACCTGCCGTAAGCCAGCGTTTGCGAACTATCGGCATCCAACTCTGATCGCAGTACCGCCTTCACAGGCGCTGTTGCTACTGCGGTGGCTTAACGGCACCACACGCCGGAGGGACCATGGACCTGTCACGATTTCACGCTGTCTTTGTTGAAGAGGCAGCAGAACATATTGAAAACCTTGAAAACGGCCTGCTGCAGCTGGAAAAGACCCCGGATGACAGCGAGCTGCTGAACGACATCTTCAGGTCGGCCCATACCATCAAAGGTTCCAGCGGCACCGTGGGGCTCCCGGATATCTCCCGTTTTACCCATGTCATGGAAGAACTCCTTGATGACCTGCGCAACAAGGCGCTGACCCTCCATCGTGACATGATCAATGCCCTGCTTGAGGCAGTGGATATGATCAAAGAGATGATTGCGGCAGTGGGTGACAAGACCGAGTTCGAATTTGCCCGCTGTGAGCCGCTGATGGAACGGATCCGCGCTCTGCAAGGTAAGCAGACGCCTGAAACTGCCCACGCCCTGGAGAAAAATGCCGCAACGGCAAATGGGCATGAGGGACAGCTGTTCCTGATCAGCTTTGTCCCCTCCCCCGACCTCTTCAGACAGGGCTGCGACCCTGCCAAACTGCTGGATGAGTTGGCCGAGCTGGGCAGCATCGAATCAATTCAGGCCGATACGAATGCCGTTCCCCCGCTTGTTGAACTCAACCCCGAGACCCTCTACCTCTCCTGGCAAATCAAACTACGCACCAGTCTGGACAAAGAGGCCGTGCAGGATGTCTTTGTGTTTGTGGAGGATGACTGCAGCATTGAAATCACCCCGCTCCTTACCCCTCAGCAGGAGATACCGCTCTTAGGCAAACTGCTCACCGAAGAAGGTATTGTCAGTGAGGAGGATGTGCGTAAGGCCCTGACCAAGCAGAAAAAACTGGGCGAAATTCTGGTATCCCAAGGCAAGACAAGTCAGGCTGAAATCAGCAAGGTGCTTGAAAAGCAGGGGGTCCAGAAAGCAGAATCATTCAAGAAAGCGGTATCATCCAGCATCCGGGTTGACCTGAACAAGCTGGATAACCTGGTTAATCTAGTGGGGGAGATGGTGATTACCCAATCCATGTTTCAGCAGGTTATGGCGGAGTGGCAACAGGGCAGTGCAAACGGATTCGGTCATGCCACCGAACGTACCGACCGCCTTTTTTCACAACTGCAGCGGATCGGCAAGGATATTCAGGAAGGCACCATGGCGCTACGGATGCTGCCGGTGGGCGAGGTCTTCCAGCGCTTTTCCCGGCTGGTCAGGGAGCTTGCCACCAGTAAAGGCAAAGATATCGAACTGGTCATCAGCGGTGAAGATACCGAGCTGGACAAAGGGGTGCTGGAAAAGGTGACGGACCCGCTGGTGCATCTGATCCGCAACGCCGTTGACCACGGCATTGAATCCACTGAAGAGCGCACGGCAGCCGGTAAACCGGCCGGATCAACCGTATTCCTGCGGGCCTATCAGTTGGGGGATGCGGTCTATATCGAAGTGGAAGATGACGGACGCGGCCTTGACCGGGACAGGATCATCGCCAAGGCGCTCAGCAACGGTGTCATCAACAGTGAAGCAGGCCTTTCAGAGGATGAGATCTGCAACCTGATCTTTCTGCCGGGGTTTTCAACCGCCGACAAGATCACCGACATCTCCGGCCGCGGCGTCGGTATGGATGTGGTCAAACGCAATATCGAGGCATTAAAAGGTTCCGTGCAGCTGCGAACCAGAAAGGGGCACGGCACCACCGTTTCCATCAGGTTGCCGTTAACCCTGGCAATTATCGACGGTCTTGCCGCCAGCATCGGCGACGAAGTGTTCATCATCCCGATCGCCTCGGTGGTTGAGTCGCTGCGACCGGCACAACATGTGGTGCATACCGTTGAAGAACAGGGAGAGCTGGTCAACGTGAGGGGTGAATATATCCCCCTGATCCGCCTAAGCCGTGCCCTGGAAATACCGGGCAAGCAGCAGAACCCCTGGGAAGGGATCGCGGTAGTGACCCATTACCAGAATCGCAAATACGGCCTGATGGTGGATGAGCTGCTGGGCGAACAGCAGGTGGTACTGAAAAACCTTGGTTCAGCCACCCCCAAGGTGCAGGACATATCCGGCGGTACCATCATGGGTGACGGCCGGGTGGCACTGGTACTCGACGTGGCAGGCATTGTGCAGATGGCCCACGTCTGATACGTACCTGCAATTTTTAAATTCACGATTCTGAATTGATATGTTTTAGACACGCTCTACAGGGTCGCAACTCCGACAGGATGACGTTCACGAAATCGCCGCACCAAGGAGGATCACAATGGGACTGAAATCGTTTAACAACTGGAAGATTCTCAACAAGATCATCAGCATCTCGGTGATTACCATCGTCATGATCTTTGCCGTCAGCATGGGGCTATTGCTGCCCTTTATTGAAAAAAAGCTGATGCATGAAAAAGAAACAGCCTTAAATGATATTACCGATATTGCGGTGACCCTGATTAAAAACCTCGACGAACGGGCCCAGAAAGGTGAGTTCACGTTAGAAGAGGCCCATATGCGGGCCAAAGAGGTAATCCGCGGCCTACGGTACGCTGAGGGCGAATACCTCTTTGTGCTCGACATGGATACCAAGATAGTCATGCATCCGATCAAACCGGAACTGGAAGGCAAGAACGTCGCCGACTCCAAGGACCCGCACGGCAAGGCCCTATTTGTTGAAATGGTAAAAGTAGCCAAGGACAAGGGAGAAGGTACGGTTGAGTACATGTGGCCGAAACCGGGCCAGACCGCACCAGCGCCAAAACTCTCGTATGTCAATCTGTACAAACCCTGGGGCTGGATCATCGGTACCGGCATCTATATTGATGATGTGGCCAAAGAGATAAATACCATTCGCTACGGCATCATCATCTCACTGGTGGCCTGTGCCGTCATCATCCTGCTGTTCTCCTGGGTGGTGGCACGCAAGATCCGCCAGGCCCTGATGGAGGCGGTTGATGCCAGTAACAAGCTGGCCCAGGGAGACCTGACCATAGCCATTGATGTCAAGAGTGCCGATGAAACCGGACAGCTGCTGGGGGCCATGCAGGAGATGGTGAACGGTATCAAGGAGGTGGTCAACCAGACCATCGAGGCCTCCCACCAGGTCTCCCAGGCTGCGGACCAGATCTCCGAGGCCAACCAGAGTTTCTCGCAGAAGATCACCGAACAGGCCGCCTCGGTTGAAGAGACCACCGCCACCATGGAAGAGATGTCGGCCTCGATCAAGAGCACGGCCGAGAACTCCCGCGAGGCCAGCAACCTGGCGCGCAGCAGCAAGAGTCTGGCTGACGGCGGCAGCGCCGTGATGGATGACACCATCAGGGCCATGGATGACATCAACAAATCGTCGCGCAAGATTGCCAACATCTCCGACGTGATTGAAGAGATCGCCTTCCAGACCAATCTGCTGGCCCTGAATGCCGCTGTTGAAGCGGCCCGTGCCGGTGAACACGGTAAGGGTTTTGCCGTGGTGGCCGCCGAGATCCGCAGCCTGGCGCAACGGACCACCCAGTCCGCCAAGGAAATCAACGGCCTGATTGAAGACAGCAGCGAGAAGACCAGCAAAGGGGTGGAGCTGGCCCAGGAACTGAGCAAGAAACTGGCTGAGATCGGCATCAGCATCAAGAAGGTCACCGACCTGATGGATGAGGTGGCTGCGGCGTCCCAGGAACAGTCGGCCGGCATCAATCAGGTCAACACCGCCATGGGTCAGGTGGATCAGGCCACCCAGGCCAATGCCTCACTGGTGGAGGAAACCTCGGCAGCGGCAGAAGAGCTGGCAGCCCAGGCCCGTTCACTGCTGGATGTCGTCTCCTTCTTCACCGTAGAAGATGCTCACCACCGCGGCAGCGCAGTTCGCCGTGAGCCTCTCAAGACAAAACAGGCCCCCGCCCCCAACAAGGTTGCAGCCCGGCGTCAAGCGGCGCTTCCGGCCAAGCCGGCAGCGGCCCGTGATGATCAGGATGATTTCTCGGAGTTTTAGCATGTCGCCCGGACGACACGACAAGCGACAGGGAGAAACCTTATGAACGACCTTGAATCAGCAGGCGCCAGCAGGAACACAGGTGATACCGGCGCAGCAGGGAAGGAGTATGTCACCTTTTCGCTCAATGCCGAGCTGTATGCCTTTGATGCCCTACAGGTACAGGAAATCATCGAGCTGACAACGGTAACCAAAGTCCCGCATCTGCCCGGCCACCTGAAGGGGGTCATCAACCTGCGGGGGACCATCATACCGGTGATAGACCTGAAACAGAAGTTCGGCATGGAAGGACATGGCCAGTATCGCAAGCATACCTGCATCATTGTAACTGAATTTTCTGCCGGTGTGATGGGGCTGATTGTGGACACGGTCTCTGATATCATGAACATACCTGCATCAAGCATCTCCGCTGCCCCGGATTTCGGCACCCGCATCAATACTGAATTCATCGCAGGCATGGCCAGAACCGGTGACAATCTGGTGTTGCTGCTGAATGTGGACAAGGTATTGACTGATGAGGAGAGTAGCGTGGTTGCGCAGGTAGCAGAGCAACCACCGGAACTCCAGCCCGGCGTGGCCGAGCAGTAAAACCGGCAGCACCAATGCCCGAGCCAACGTCTTCCATAGATCAGGCGGTCATGAGCGATGAGCTGTTCCAGCGCTTTGCCCGCCTGATCTATGATGTCGCCGGGATCCAGCTTTCCGGCCAGAAAAAGACCCTGGTGGTGACACGCCTGCAAAAACGCCTGCGCGAGCTTGGCTTGAACTCATATGACGAATACTTTCACCACATCAAGGAAGACGACAACGAGTTTGTGTTGATGTTGAACAGCATCACCACCAACACCACCAAATTCTTCAGAGAAAATCACCACTTTGAGTTTTTGAAAAACACGTTACTGCCGCAGCTGTTCCAGCACAAGCGGGCCAACCGTGAAATCCGCATCTGGAGCGCAGGCTGCTCAACCGGCGAAGAGCCCTACACCATTGCCGTCAGTCTGTTTGAAAAGCTGAAAACACTCACCGGCGGTTATGATCTTACTGACCCCTGCCGGGGTTGGGATATCAAGATTCTGGCAACCGACATCTCCACCAAGGTGCTTGCTACGGCACAGGCAGGCAACTATGCCGCCGGCACACTTCAGGAAGACCTGCCGGAAGCGCTCCTGAAAACCTATTTTGATCGCAACGCCTCCGGTAGCTATAGCGTCAAGGACTTTGTCAAACAGTTGATCAGATTTCGCAGGCTGAACTTCAAGGACCAGTCCTACCCCTTCAAGAAAAGCTTTGACCTGATTTTCTGCCGCAACGTCATGATCTATTTTGACGAAACCATGAAACAACATGTCCTGACCAGGTTTCATCACCATCTTGCCCCCCACGGGCACCTGTTTCTGGGACATTCCGAGACCATGTTCGGTAACAAACTGTTTTCACCGGTACATATCACCGTCTACCGGAAGCAATGAAGCGGATACGCCTGAATATTGGCGATATTGTCGTAACACGGGAACCGGCCATTCTGGAAACCATCCTGGGATCATGCGTCGCAGTCTGTCTCTGGGATGCCCGTCGCCGGATCGGTGGCCTGAACCACTACCTGGTTCCTGCCGGACGAGGTGAACCGGGACGGGACAACCTCTACGGTACGACCTCAGTGCGCAGGCTGATCGACCAGATCATCAATCTGGGCAGTGAGCGCCACAACCTGCAGGCTCGTATCTTTGGCGGCGGCTCAATCCTGAAATCCCTGGAAGATATCTTTACCATTGGCGCCGCCAATGTAAGGATTGCGCGGGAAATATTACACGAATACGGGATTCCGGTCGTACATGACTTTGTTGGTGCTGAATGCGGCATCAGGATCGCTTTTCAGACCTGGAACGGGGCTGTTTCAGTCACCTGTTTCGATCAGGAATCGGCACACCGCTACCAGGATTTTTATCAACAGTCGTCTGACAACAAGCATGCCTTTTCGTTCAGCTCAACCCATGCTGCCGGTTTTTTCAGAGAAGAACAGCAGTTCCGCTTCCTGGAAGAGACCGTGCTTCCGGAACTGGCAACACAGAAGGGTTCCCTCCATGAACTGCGGATCTGGAGCGCCGGCTGTGCCACCGGAGAGGCAGCCTACTCCATCGCCATCAGCGTGGGAGAGGCCTTGCAACAGCGCCATGCTGTGGCGGCAGAGGATGCTCCCTTTGGCAACTGGATTGTACGTATTCTGGCTACGGACACCTCCAGCAAGGCCCTCACCACCGCCATGGGCGCGACCTATGGCATTGAACAGTTGCCGGAGCAGCTGCCGGAGAGGCTTAAAGCACGCTATTTTCTCAAGGGGAACGGTATCCATGCCGGCCATATCCGGGTCAAATCCGACGTGATCAAGGTAGTTAAATTTCGGCGTCTGAACCTGAAAAACCAGAGTTATCCATTTAAAAAGCAGTTTGATCTGATATTCTGTCATGACGGCTTGCGTGCCTTTGATGACAACGCCAGACAGCAGGCGTTCACACGACTGCACCGGCATCTGGCTCCACGCGGTTACCTGCTGCTGGGTCAGCACGATTTCGCACCGGACAGCAGTCTGTTTGAACAGATTGAGACCGCAATCTTCCGGAAACGCTGCTAGACGGTCATACAGACTGGCAAAGGGAGTTTTTCTCTATGGGAAGCAAAATAAAGGTCATGATTATTGATGATTCAGCGGTCATCAGGACCGTACTGGCCGAAATCCTGAACGGCGCAGGGGATATTGAGGTAATCGGCACGGCCCCGGACCCCTTGTTTGCCAAGAACAAGCTCACCAGCCTGCAGCCGGATGTTATTACCCTGGATGTTGAAATGCCGCGCATGGATGGCCTGACGTTTCTGGAAGAGCTGATGCGTACCAATCCGATCCCGGTCCTGATGGTCAGCTCCCTGACCCAGCGGGCCTGCGACACCACCCTGCGCGCCCTGGAACTGGGGGCGATTGACTATGTCACCAAGCCGTCTATCGAAATTACGCAAGGTGTTGAGGCGCTGGCCAACGAAATCATAGCCAAGGTACGGATTGCGGCCAAGGCCCGGGTTCGTTTTGCTGCCCGCGGCAGCCTTCCGCCAAGTTCTACGGCATCTGCAAGCCCCAAGGCCTCTGCCCTGGATACGACCCGGATGGTCACCACCGACAAACTGATTGCCATTGGCGCCTCTACCGGCGGAACCCAGGCCATTACCGAGGTCATTACCCAGTTGCCGGCCTCAATACCGGGCATTGTGGTCGTGCAGCATATGCCGCCGGTCTTTACCAAGTCCTATGCCGAACGCCTCAACACCATGTCGCGGGTCAACGTCAAGGAGGCGGAGCATGGCGACCGGATTCTGCGCGGCACCGCCTTTATTGCCCCGGGCGGCAGGCATATGTCAATCAGGCGTGATGGCGCCATGTACTACCTGGAGCTGTCGGACGGGCCGCCGGTGAACTATGTGAAGCCGGCAGTGGATGTCCTGTTCAGATCGGTGGCCCGTTTTGCCGGCAGAAATGCCGTCGGGGTCATCCTGACCGGTATGGGCGAAGATGGCGCCCGCGGGCTGAAAGAGATGCGGGAACACGGCGCCCTGACCCTGGCGCAGGACGAGGCGTCCTGCATCGTCTTCGGCATGCCCAAACGTGCCATCGAGATGGATGCCGTTGATCGCGTACTCCCGTTGTCACAGATACCGCGCCATATTCTGGAAGCACTGTAAACAGCCGTTTCAGACAATGACAACCATCACCAGAGTCAAGCCATGACCAATCCTGTCAAAGTACTGATTATTGATGATGAAGCGATGCTGCGGGCAAGCTTCAGGGATTACTTTGAGGATGAAGGCTCCGTTGTACTTGAGGCCTCCAATGGCGCCGAAGGGGTCGAGCTCTGTCTGAAGGAGAGACCGGACCTGGTGCTGACCGACCTGCGCATGCCGGTCATGGACGGTTTCGGTGTGATCGAACAGCTGAAAAAGGCTACGCCCGAGATCCCGATCATCGTCGTCTCCGGCCAGGGTACGACCAGTGACGTCATTGCCGCGGTCCGTATGGGGGCCTGGGATTACGTCACCAAACCGGTGCTCAAGCTGGAAGAACTCTCGCTTGTTGTCGAGCGTGTCCTGGAGCGCGCACGTCTGATCCAGGACAACACCGCCTACAGAAAGAGGCTTGAACAACTGCTTGACGACAACAGCGTCTATCAGGAGCACCTCGAAGAACTCGTCCATAAGCGGACTGAACAGCTCAAGGAGGCAGCCTCCAAATACAAGATCGTTGCCGACCACACCTACAGCTGGGAATTCTGGTCAGACCCCGAGGGGCACTTCATCTACTCATCCCCCTCCTGTTTCAGAATAACCGGACATACCGCAGATGAATTCACCAGAAACCCGACGCTTCTGCATGAGCTGATTCATCCGGATGACCAGGCCGAATTCAGATCCCACCGCCATTGCAGCCAACATGAGCATCAGCCGGGCACCCTTGAATTCAGGATCGTCAGACCGGACGGGACGCCCCGCTGGATTCACCATGACTGCCAACCGGTCTTTGACGGGCAGGGGCGGTTTCTGGGAACCCGCGGCAGCAACCGCGACATCACCAAGCGTAAACTGGCGCAAGAGGCGCTGCTGAAAAGCGAAAAACGTCTGGCTGCCATTTTTGATTTTCTGCCGGATGCCACCTGGGCAATTGACAAGGAATCAAGAGTTATTGCCTGGAACAAGGCCTGCCAGGAACTGACCGGTGTCCCCGCGGAGCAGATGTTGGGAAAAAGCGGGTATTGCTACGCCGTCCCGTTTTACGGAAGCCCACGTCCGATGTTGATCGACTTTGCCCTGAATCCTTCAGCTGACCTGCTTGCCCCGTACCTTAACGCTTACAGTAATTTTGCAATCGAAAACGGCAACATCACAGCCGAGTCCGCCGGGCTGTTGCTTACTGAGGGGCGTTACCTCTGGTGGAAGGCAACCAGGCTGTACGACAGTGACGGGCAGGTTGCCGGAGCGATTGAGTCGGTACGGGACATCACCGAACTGCAACTGGCCAAAGAGGCGGCGATTGCATCAAGCCGCGCTAAAAGCGCCTTTCTGGCAACCATGAGCCATGAACTGCGCACCCCGCTCAATGCCATTATCGGCTTCAGCGACCTGATCCGGATCAGAGGCTGCGGCGAGATCAACGACTGCCAGGAAGAGTACCTCGGTTACATCTTGGAGAGCAGCAAGCACCTGTTGGCGTTGATCAATGATATCCTTGACCTTTCCAAGGTGGAGTCCGGCAAGATGGAACTCACGCTGAGTGATATCGATATTCACGCACTTATAACCGGGAGTCTGATTATCATCCAAAAGCACGCCGAACAGCAGGGGATCACGATTCGCAGCGTTTTTGCCGAAAGGCTGCCCAAGGTCATTCGTGGTGATGAACTGAGAATCAAGCAGATCCTGTTCAACCTCTTGTCAAATGCCGTAAAATTCACCCCGGGCGGCGGCTCTGTAACCGTATCCGCCTGCACCGTGATGGCTGAGTCGCTCCAGACAGCTCCCCACCATCAGGAACTCCAGCCCGGCAGGTATCTTTTACTGTCGGTGACAGACACCGGCATCGGTATCAAAAAAGAGGACATCCAGAGGATATTCGAGCCGTTTGAGCAGTCTGACAACTCATCAACCAGACAGCATGAGGGAACGGGACTGGGATTATCGCTTTCAAAAATGCTGGCGCGACTGCATGGCGGGACTATTTGGGTCACCCCCAATCCCGAGGGTGCAGGAAGCATCTTTTATCTTGCCATTCCGGTCTGACATCAGGCAGGCTGGAATGGAACACCACCAGACAGCGAGGGACCAAACCGATGCGAATTCTGATTGCCGAAGATGATTTCTACAGTCGAAAGCTGATGATGGCGTACCTCTCACCGTTTGGCGAGTGTGATGTCGCAGTGAACGGCGTTGAAGCCTGGGAGGCTTTTCTTGATGCCCATGATGCCGGCACACCGTACAGCCTGATCTGCCTGGACATCATGATGCCTGAAATGGATGGTCAGGAAGCACTTAAAAAGATGCGTGATGAAGAGGACAGGCGTCAGCTTGAGCGCCATAAAAAGGCAAAAATCATCATGATCACCGCCCTTGACGAAATGAAGGCGATCATGGCGTCGTACCATTCCCTCTGTGACGGTTACTTGATGAAGCCGATCAACCATGCCATGGTTGTGGAACAGCTGAAGGAATGCGGCGTTATCTGAGTTGCTGCAGTTCGAGGGAGATGCACAGGCAGGCCCGTCCCTCCAGGCCATTGTCAGCACCCACAGGCGCCGGCGTTGTGCCGGAGCCGTTCATTATTAAGCTGATTCATCCGGTAATCTGAGATCCCCTGATAACGGACAAAATACTGGCCAAGCCGCTCCTGGCATGACTGCTGCCGTTTGAGCAGCTCCTGCTGCTGCCATGGCCGGAGCAGCCCCAACTGCACCGCCCGCTCACCAAAACGCCCCTGCACCTGTCCGGACTGCAAAATATGATGCACGTCCGCATCATCAAGCCACCCGTTGCTGCGAGCGAGCAGACCGATTGAAGGCCGCTGCATGCGTTGCCAGCTCAAGGCAGCTACAACGGCCTGAAACGAGGCAACCCCCGCAAAATAGAGGTATCTACCGATCTTCAACTCAACGGACGGCACTGTCCCCGTATAATAAAGAGGAGTGTCCCGGCAACTCGACGTGTTTGCCGCCGGCTGCATCCGTGGTTCCCGGGGGCGGTACCGCGCCGTGTAGGAAGCAGTGATACCGGATTGCGGCCGGTACTTCAAAAATGTCGACAGCTCGCGGTATGCGTCTGAAACAGTGGCAAACTCCTGCTTCAGGCGTTGAAGGTGCTCTCCGTCAACCCGGGGATGCGCATCGGGATGGCTTTCGCGGGCTCTTTGACGGTAAGCGCTTTTTGCCCCTTCAGGCTGCAGATAGGCCAGAAAGTCATCGCTGAGTACCACATCAGCCCCAAACAACACACGGCATGCCGCCAGAATTGAGCTGGTTTCCGTCGCACAGCCGCTTCCTGCTGCAGACTCCCAAGCACTCATTGGTTGCCTCCTGTGGCCAGCAATTTTGAAAATGCATCCTCTGAAAGCACCGTTATACCCAGATTGCGGGCTTTTTCCAGTTTGCTGCCCGCCTCACTGCCCGCCACCACATAATCGGTCTTTTTTGAGACTGAGCCGGTCACATTGCCCCCCTCAGACTCAACCAGCTTTTTTGCCTCATCACGTCCCAGTGTAGCCAGTGTCCCGGTAAAGACAAAGGTAAGACCGGCCAGCCGGCCGCCAACCCGTTTTTCCTCCACTGTTGGCGCAACACCGGCCGCTTTGAGCCGCTGCAGTACCGTCTGGTTGGCCGGGGCATCAAAAAAGGAGCGGATACTGATCGCCACAGCCGGGCCGACATCGCGGATACTGGTCAGTTCTTCCAGGGTGGCAGTCTGCAGGTTATCGATACTGCCAAACCGCTCTGCCAGAGTCCTGGCAGTCCGCTCTCCCACATGCCGGATCCCCAGGGCAAAGATGAAGCGGGACAGTTCCTGCTGTTTACTGACGGCAATGGCAGCCAGCAGGTTTTCCGCCAGCTTGTCCCCCATCCGCTCAAACTGCATGAAGTCATCACGGGTCAAGCGGTAGAGATCGGCAATATCTTTGACCAGCCCCAGGCTGATCAGCTGCTCGATATATTTGCTCCCCAGCCCGTCAATATCCATGGCATCACGGGAGGCAAAATGGATGATCGATTCTGCCAGCTGGGGCGGACAGGCCAACCCGCCCTGACAACGCACCGCCACCTCCCCTGCTTCACGGGCCGCCCTGGAACCACAGACCGGACAGGTTTCCGGCTCCGGCAGTTCCTGCTCTGTACCGCTACGCTTATCAAGCAGCACCTTGACCACCGCCGGGATTACATCCCCTGCCCGCTCCACAATCACCCGGTCACCCACCCGGATATCCTTGCGCCGGATCTCGTCCCAGTTGTGCAGGGTGGCTCGCGAAACCGTGACACCGGACAGCTCCACCGGTTCCAGACTGGCCACCGGCGTGATCACGCCGGTCCTGCCCACTGAAAGGATGATCTCGTTGATCCGGGTAGTTGCCTGGCGGGGGGGGAACTTGCAGGCGATGGCCCAGCGGGGTGACCGGCTCTTTTCCCCCAGCTCCTGCTGCAGGCGCAGGTCATCCACCTTGATCACCATACCGTCGATCTCGTACAGCAGGGAGTCGCGCCGCTCTTGCAGATCCTGAAAACAGGCAATCGCACCTTCAATACCGCTGACCTGTCGGGCCTGATCACTGACCGGCAGCCCCCAGGCTGCAAGTTGGCTCATCAGTTCCGTTTGTGTCCTGGCCTCTGTTTCCATCACCCCTACCCCATAACAGACCATGGCCAGCGGACGTCTGGCCACCACTGCGGGATCAAGCTGACGGATGGAACCGGCAGCCGCATTACGGGGGTTGGCAAAGGGCGGTTCCCCCGCTTCTTCACGCTGCTGGTTCAACTGTTGAAAGGCGGCCAGCGGCAGGTAGACCTCGCCACGCACCTCAAGCAGGGCAGGCAGATTGTCCCCGGTCAGACGCAACGGCACATTGCGGACTGTACGGATGTTGGCGGTCACCTCTTCACCGACCTCGCCATCCCCACGGGTTGAAGCCTGCACCAGCAGGCCATCCTGATAGACCAGCTCCACGGCTAGGCCATCCATCTTCGGCTCACACTGATATTGCAGCGCAACAGTATCAGGCAGTGCCAGCAGGCTGCGGATACGCTGTTCAAAACCCCGTATTTCATCTTCATGCATGGCATTTTCCAGCGAAAGCATCGGCATCCGGTGCCGGACCTGGCTGAAACGGGTCTGAGCTTTGCCCCCCACCCGCAGGGTTGGCGAATCAGGGCTCAGCAGGTCCGGGCGCGCTGCCTCGATCGCCTGCAGCTCACGAAACAGGGCATCATACTCAGCATCACTGATCTCAGGGGCATCCAGTTCGTAGTAACAACGGTTATGATGTTCCAGCAGCCGACGCAACTCTTCTGCCCGCAGCTGGGCTATGTCAGGAATAACAACAGGATCTAACAGGGAAAGTTGTTGCATGATAGCTCCTCTATCGGACACTCGGTTTCGTACTATAGCAAAAATTTCAAACTGCCCCTTGATTTTTAACCAACCGGTCGCTATATTCCCTCTCGTTAGCACTCACCGCTTTAGAGTGCTAGCAGACACAACACAGACCATCACACCACCATAGCAACGAAAGGAGAAGTACCAATGAAACTGAGACCACTGCACGACCGTATCATTGTCAAGCGCCTTGAGGGCGAAGAAAAGACCGCCGGCGGCCTGTTTATCCCTGACACTGCCAAGGAAAAGCCCCAGAAAGGCGAAGTAATTGCCGTAGGTAACGGCAAGAAGAACGATGAAGGCAAGTGCGCTCCCCTGGATGTAAAAGTTGGCGATTCCATCCTGTTCGGCAAGTACGCCGGTACTGAAGTAAAGGTTGACGGTGATGAGTTCCTGATGATGCGTGAAGATGACGTCCTGGCCGTCATCGAGAAGTAGAGCGATCTTTTTCCGCCCCGGCTTCGTCTCGTTTCACAACTGCTTGTGCGACGTACCCTAGAGTACGCCTCCACGCAGTTGCTTACGGACCAAACCCGGAACGAAAAAATCCTCACTCTTGGCAAGCTGGGCAAATTAGAGAAACTAGACAAAAGAACAATCAAAAACTATCAATCTGGAGGAATAGTCAATGTCTGCAAAAGAGATCCGTTTCAATGAGGAAGGCCGTAACGCCATCCTGCGTGGTGTTAACGCCCTGGCTGACGCCGTCAAGGTAACCCTGGGTCCCAAGGGCCGTAACGTTATCATCGAGAAGTCCTTCGGCTCCCCACTGATCACCAAAGACGGTGTTTCCGTTGCCAAGGAAGTTGAACTGGAGAACAAGTTCGAGAACATGGGCGCTCAGCTGGTAAAAGAAGTTGCCTCAAAGACCTCGGACGTTGCCGGCGACGGTACCACCACTGCAACCGTACTGGCCCAGGCCATCTACAAGCAGGGTTCCAAGCTGGTTGCTGCCGGTCACAACCCGATGGAGATCAAGCGCGGCATCGACAAGGCGGTTGAGGCGATCGTGGCTGAGCTCCAGAAAATCTCCAAGCCGATCAAAGACCACAAAGAGATCGCTCAGGTTGGTACCATCTCCGCCAACAACGACAAGACCATCGGCGACATCATTGCCGAGGCAATGGAAAAAGTCGGCAAGGAAGGCGTTATCACCGTTGAAGAAGCAAAGGCTATGGAAACCAGCCTTGAGACCGTGGAAGGGATGCAGTTTGACCGCGGCTACCTCTCCCCTTACTTTGTTTCCGATCCGGAGCGTATGGAGGCGACCCTTGAGAACGCCACCATCCTGATCTACGACAAGAAGATCTCCAACATGAAGGATATGCTGCCGGTACTGGAGCAGACCGCCAAGTCCGGTCGTCCGCTGATGATCATTGCAGAAGATATCGAAGGCGAGGCACTGGCTACCCTGGTGGTCAACAAACTGCGCGGTGTGCTGAACGTCTGCGCTGTCAAGGCCCCCGGCTTCGGCGACCGTCGCAAGGCAATGCTGGAAGATATCGCCATCCTGACCGGCGGCAAGGTCATCTCCGAAGAGATGGGCTTCAAACTGGAGAACACCACCATGGAGATGCTGGGCCGTGCCAAGCGGATCGTGGTGGACAAGGACAACACCACCATCATCGACGGCGACGGTTCCGAGGCAGACATCCAGGGCCGCGTCAAGCAGATCCGTGCCCAAATCGAAGACACCACCTCCGACTACGACCGCGAGAAGCTGCAAGAGCGTCTGGCCAAACTGGTTGGCGGCGTTGCCGTAATCAAGGTTGGCGCTGCAACCGAAACTGAGATGAAAGAGAAGAAGGCCCGCGTTGAAGACGCACTGCATGCTACCCGTGCAGCTGTTGACGAGGGAATCGTCCCCGGCGGCGGTGTTGCCTACATCCGCGCCCTGAACGCCCTGGACAGCGTGGTACTGCCTGCTGAACAGCAGTTCGGTGTCACCATCATCAAGAGTTCTCTGGAAGCGCCGATCCGTCAGATCGCCGACAACGCCGGTATCGACGCATCCATCGTGGTAGACAAGGTCAAGAACGGCAAGGAAGCCTTCGGCTATAACGCTGCCGACGACACCTACGTTGACATGCTGGAAGCCGGCATCATCGACCCGACCAAGGTATCCCGTTGCGCACTGCAGAACGCCTCTTCCGTGGCCGGCCTGATGCTGACCACCGAGTGCATGATTGCTGAGAAGCCGAAAAAGGATAGCGGCATGCCTGCTATGCCCGGCGGCATGGGCGGCATGGGTGGTATGGGCGGCATGGATTACTAAGCCGCACTTGAGCTTTCTCTCAAGAGTTGTTAATAGTAAAAGGTCGGGACTTTTCCCGGCCTTTTGCTGTTTTGAGGACAGATATATGCGAGATACCGCGATTATACTACTGCAGATGGGCGGCCCCGATTCCCTGGAGGCGGTCCGCCCGTTCCTGCTCAACCTGTTCAGCGATCGGGAAATCATCAAGATCGGTCCAGCCTGGCTGCAACCGTTGATTGCACGGATGATTGTCAGACAACGCACCCCCGCGGTCATGGAAAAATACCGCGAGATTGGCGGAAGATCCCCCATTCAGGAGCTGACCAGGGCTCAGGCGGACACGCTTGCTGCGAAGCTTGGCATCCCCTGCCATGTGGGCATGCGCTACTGGCACCCCTTTACGGCTGAGACGCTGGCCCAGCTGCGTAAAACCGGCACCAAGAAGCTGGTGGCCCTGTCGCTCTACCCGCACTATTCCCGCGCCACCAGCGGGTCCAGCTTCAATGATCTGACCCGTTGTCTGGCTGATCTGGATAGTGACCTTGAGGTTGTGCGGATCCCCCACTTCTACGACCACCCGCTCTACATCGATGCCCTGACGGAAAAGATTGAAGCCGGGCTGGCCTCCTTCCCGAACCGCACCGGTGTGCAGCTGCTCTTCTCGGCCCACTCCCTGCCGCAGTCGTTTATTGCCGAAGGCGATCCCTACCTCGAGCATATCCAGGCTACCGTCCGGCTGGTGATGGAACGGTTTGAGGGGGTGCAACACCGGCTGGCCTTTCAATCAAGGGCCGGGCCGGTCAAGTGGCTGGAGCCCTCCACCGATGACACGCTGAAGGAACTGGCGGCAAACGGCTGCAAGAGCCTGCTGATGGTGCCGCTCTCCTTTGTGTCAGACCATATTGAAACGCTGCATGAAATTGACATTGAATATGCTGCAGAGGCTCATAAAATAGGGATCAGTGACTTCCGCCGCACGGAATCACTCAACAGCTCCCCGACCTTTATCAGCTGCCTGACAGAGCTGGTCAGTCATGCACTAAAAACACCGTGAGCAAGACAGGAGACAATATTTTCAATCTTCATAATTGTTCATAATCCCTTCACAGGATCTTCCATCTGCCCTGGTATGGTAGCACCATCACACACAGGTTGGTTGCCAACCACTACCAAGACAGGGAGGAATAACATCATGAAAAAATCACTTCTCGCACTTACCGTTGTAGCAGCAGTTGCAGTTGCCGGCGCATCCATGGCCATGCCGGGTATGGGTCCGGGTGCCGGTATGGGGGCAGGCATGGGTGCCCAAATGGGTCAGGCAGGCACGATGACTCCGGAGATGAAGAAATTCATTGCCGACACCATGCCGATCCGCGAAGAGATGCATGCCAAGCATATGCAGCTGCAGAAGGAGCTGATCAAGGACGCGCCTGATCAGGCAGTCATCAAGAAACTGCAGGGTGAGATGGTTGAACTGCGTAAAAAGATGATGGATGCCCGCACCAAGGCAGGTCTGCCGATGGGTAAGATGGGTAAGCGCGGCCACAAAGGGATGCGTGGCGGCGGTATGGGCATGGGTATGATGCAAATGGACTGCCCGATGGTGGCACCGCCGGCAACCGCCAAATAAGGACTGACTAACTGGCGGAGATGGGGTACACAGAGAAAACAGGCTGCCTGAAGTGGGCGCCTGCTTTCTCTGTGCCTTCTCTGCCCCGGTACCGATGAAGCCGAGGGTTTTGATGAAATATCTTCTCTCCACATACCTGTTACTGGCACTTCTGCTGCTGACGGTTCTACCGTCAGCAGCAGAAGAGACTGAACCCGGCCGGGGATGGGGATGGCGCGGCAAGCATAAAGCCGGTGAAATGGGACCACCTCCCTTTGGCGACTACTGCCCCCGCCGCCATGCCGATCACTACGGCGCCCGCCAGCCGCTGCAAACGCCGGACGAGGCAAAGGAGCGGCTGAGACTCTTCTTTAACGTCCCACCTGCTCAAATATCCCTCCGCAAAGAGATCCGCATGGGGTATATTGCCGATATCACCAATGCCGATGGATCACTGTCCGACCGGGTGATTATAGACAAACGCACCGGGCGGATCCGCTCCATCCGCTAACTGGATACGACACCATGCAGCCTCCCATTCTGATCGTTGAAGACGACCTGAAGATTGCCCGTATTATCAAGGCCTACCTTGAGGGGGCTGATTTTCGGGTCATCCACGCCGACACGGCACAAACAGCCCTGGAAAAAGCTGAGGCGGAACTCCCGCTGGCGGTGATCCTGGACCTGGGACTGCCGGACAGAAGCGGCGAAGAGCTCTGTCAGGAGCTCAAAGACCTGGGATCATTTCCGGTGATCATGCTGACCGCCAAATCTTCCGAAGAAGAACGGATCACCGGTTTTGCCCTGGGGGCTGACGACTATGTGGTCAAACCGGCCTCCCCCCGCGAACTGGTCTATCGGGTCAAGGCGGTTTTGAAACGCTACGACGGGGCCGGAACCGGCGAACATCCCGTCAGTTTCAACAACGGCACGCTGATCCTGGACAGCCGCCGCCATACCGTGACCTGCCGCGGTGAGACCTGCAACGTCACCCCTACTGAGTTCAAACTGCTGCAAGCGCTGGCAGCCTCTCCCGGCCGGACCTACAGCCGGGACGAACTGGTTTCAAAGGCGCTGGGCTACCAGTTTGACGGTTATGAGCGCAGCGTTGACGCCCATATCAAAAACCTGCGTCAGAAGATCGAGCTGGACAGCCGCAAGCCTGAGTTCATCAAGACGGTCTATGGCATCGGCTACCTCTTCAGTGGAGAGCGGGATGCCGTTTAACCTGCAACGCAAACTGCTGGTGCTGCTTGGTCTGGTGATCCTGATCGCCCTTTCCTCCTCCATTCTGCTCAGAAATTTTGTGATCCGCGACTTCAAGGCCTTTGGTGAAGGCCGGATGCTTGATCGTCTCTATCAGGTGCAGGCGGTGCTTGAGGGACGCTACGAGCAGGCAGGCGGCTGGCAGCGGGAACAGGTTGCCAATGACCTGGTCTGGGCCTGGCTTTCCGGTATTGAACTGCGACTGTATGATGCTGATAACCGGCTGGTGATGGACACCGGACAAGCCCTGGCGAGTCTGTCTCCGGTAATGCAGCAGCGCATTGCAGCTTCAAGCAACAGACGCCCGCAACCTGCAGCTCCGACAGAGTTCCAAAGCTATCCCCTCTTTCTGAAAGATGAAGAAATCGGTCATCTTGACCTGCAACTCCCCCGGCCGGTACATGAAGCGTTCTTTATCCGTTCCTCAAATCAGTTTTTGATCTACTCCCTGCTTGGACTCGGTTTGACAGCCGTCGTACTCAGCTTTCTGGCAGCCCGGCGCATCTCGCGCCCTCTGCAGGAGCTGACGGCTGCCGCAGAAGGGCTGGCAAACGGCACCCCGGGCCTCAGGGTTCAGGCAGGAAGCAACGATGAAATCGGCCGCCTGGCAATCTCCTTCAACCGGATGGCTGACAGCCTGGAGGCACAGGAACAACTGCGCAAACAGCTGGTTTCAAACGCTGCCCACGAACTACGGACGCCGCTGATGATCATTCGTGGAGAATTGGAAGGGATGATCGACGGACTGCTGCCCACCACCCCGGAGGCATTACAGTCACTACATGATGAGGCAGCCCGGCTGGCAACCATTCTGGACGGCGTGGACGAACTGAGCAGGGCACAGGCCGCCGGACTGCAGCTGCAGCGTCAGGAGTTTGCCCTGCTGCCGCTGCTGCAGGGGATCATTTCCCGCTTCAGCCGCAGCGCCGAAGAGCAGCAGGTCGCGATCACCCTGACCGGTGATCAGGCTGTGACCGGCTGGATCGATCCGGACCGTTTCACCCAGATCATCACCAACCTGATCTCTAACGCCTTGAAGGCCATGCCCCGTGGCGGACAACTGGAGATTCGTCTTTCGGCAACACCGTACGCACGTTATATTGAGGTCTGCGATACCGGATCAGGTATCCCGGATGACCTGCTGCCCCACATCTTTGAACGTTTTGCCAAGGGAAAAGATGGCGGCCTGGGCCTGGGACTGGCGATTGTTAAAGAGCTGGTTGCCGCCCATAACGGCACTATTACCGCCAGCAGCTCACCCGGCAGCGGCACCTGCTTCCGCATTACATTACCTGCAACTACCGGAGGACTGCATGAGTATGACCGAAGAACTGACTAACTGGAGCTGGGAACAAAAATGCCAGAAGGCGGTGGAGGCCCTGGGGACCAACGGCTTTACCGCCGTCTACTGCCGGACCCCTGACGATGCCCGCAACTATATCCTTGAGGCAGCAACAGATGCCGCAAGCATCGGTTTCGGCGGTTCCATGACCATTGCAGATCTGACGGTCCAGCAAACACTTGCCGATCAGGGCAAGGAGATCCTCAACCACAGCAGCAGTGCCCTGTCGCGGGACCAGAAGATGGAGATCATGCGCCGGCAACTGACCTGCGACCTGTTTCTCTCCGGCAGCAATGCGCTTACCATCTCAGGGGAACTGATCAACATTGATGCCACCGGCAACCGGGTGGCAGCCATGTTCTTCGGCCCCCGCAGGGTCATTGTAGTGGTAGGCCGCAACAAACTGGTGGACGGCACACCGCAGGAGGCGATCCAACGGGTAAAACAGTGGGCAACCCCGCCCAATGCCAAACGGCTCAGCTTCAACACCCCCTGTGCCAAGACCGGTTTTTGCAGCAACTGCAACTCACCGGACCGGCTCTGCCGGGTTACCACCATCATTGATCGCAAACCCCGCTTCACCGATCTGCGGGTTCTGGTGGTCAACGCAGACCTCGGTTTATAGCTACCGGCAGCCATGCAGCACGTTTTCCGCACGCTCGCAACCGCCCTGCAGGATCTGCTGCTGCCCCCGCGCTGTCATATCTGCCATAAACCGGCCCCCGATACAGGCAGTCTGCACATCTGCCCGGACTGCCGGGCCGGCCTGCCACTCCTCGCAGGCTCGCCGGTCTGTTCAATCTGCGGCATCCCCTTTCTGTCTGCCGGGGATGATCACCCCTGCAGCCGCTGTATCGCTGCACCGCCACCCTATACGGCAGCCAGAGCCGCATTGCGCTATGAAGGTGCATGCCGCGACCTGATTCAGCACTTCAAATACAACGGCAAATCATACCTGCGGCGCCCCCTGGGACTTTTAACGGCAGAACAGCTGGCCCCGTTTGCAACCGCCCAGCAACCAGACCTGCTGGTGCCGGTGCCGTTACATCCCAGCCGTCTGCGCAGTCGCGGCTTTAACCAGGCGGTGCTGCTGGGGGACCTGCTTTCCCGCCAGTGGCAGATTCCCCTCCTGCGTCAGGGGCTGCAGCGGACCCGTCCCACGATCCCCCAAATGGAGCTGAGCCGGGAGCAACGTTCCACCAACCTGCAAGGGGCCTTTACGGTCACGTCCCCGGACAGTGTCAGCAATCGCCATGTCATGCTGGTGGATGACGTCTTTACCACCGGCAGCACTCTGGCTGAATGCGCCCTGGTCCTGCGTCGGGCAGGCTGCCACACCGTGTCGGCGGTCACGGTTGCCCATGCCCCCTGAATTCATACGTAATCATTGGATAATATAGGCCAAAGTTCTTGACAACGACACTGCAGTATCATATACCGATAGCCGTAAACAGATTTTCAGGAGGATTGTGTATGCGGTTGTCTACCAAGAGTCGCTATGGTCTGCGGGCCCTTTTCGATATTGCGTATCACACGGGCACAGCACCGGCGCAAATCCAGGACATCTCACGCCGTCAGCTGATTTCTCCCCGCTACCTGGAGCAGATCTTCCAGAATCTGAAAAAAGCAGGGATACTGAAAAGCAAACGAGGGCCTCAGGGAGGCTACACCCTGGCAAGGACACCGGATCAGATTACGGTGCTTGAGATCATCAGGGCCACTGAGCAGGACGCACTGCTGGTGGATTGTGCCGGCCAGGGCAAGAAAACCCGCCGCCGCAAGAACGAGTGTCCTTTTGAAGGCAACTGCGTGACCCAGACCGTCTGGAAAGATGCCAACGACCTGCTGGCTGAGCTGTTCGGTAAGCTGACCCTGGAAACCCTCTGTCAACGTGGCCAGGAGATGGGGATCGAGAAGGATCAGGCCAGCAAAATGATGTATTACATCTGACCCCGGCCCATTTGAGGTACTGCAACACCATCATCAATTGTGATCCACTACCGGCGTCTGAAAACTACCCTGATCCATTCAGCCCCTCTTGCCGTAGCCTTTTCAGGAGGGGTTGACTCCACTCTGCTGCTGAAGGTTGCCCATGACACCCTGGGCGAACGCTGCTGTGCCATCACGGTTGATGCCCCCTACCATTTCAGGCAGGAACAGGAAGAGGCAGCCCGGTTTGCCCGCCAGATCGGGGTTCGTCACCTGATCATCCCCTTTGATCCGGCCACGGTGCCGGATCTGCTCAACAATCCACCTGAACGTTGCTACCTGTGCAAGCTGGCCCTGCTCAAGGACTGTTTCAATGGCCTGCAGGCACTTCCCCCATCGCACTGGAATCTGGCTGACGGCAGCACCTGTGACGACCAGAAGGCCCATCGTCCCGGCAGCCGGGCGCTTGCCGAGCTGGGGGTACGCAGCCCTCTGGCCGAAGCCGGCTTCAGCAAGCAGGATGTGCGTCTGCTCAGCAGACAGCTGGAGCTGCCCAGCTGGGACAGACCGGCTCAAAGCTGCCTGCTAACCCGCTTCCCCCACCATACGAACATCACCCTGCAGGCTTTACAGCAGGTTGAACAGGCCGAAACAGCGATCAAGGGACTGGGGTTCAGTGTGGTACGGGTGAGAAGTCTGGGAACAATGGCCAGACTTGAGTTTGAAAAAGGGGAGCTGGCACAGGCCAAACTCCCCGGAGTATGTGATCAACTTGAGGCTATCTGTAGAAACGCCGGTTTTACAGAGGTCAGTCTTGATCCGGCAGGCTACCGCAGTGGCAGCATGGATCAGAACTGATACATGAGCAACATGCCGCCACCGGCTGCCGGGCTGGCATCGGTAAAGCCGGCCAGGGCGTAGAGCTCCCATGATATCCGGCGTGACTGCAGAAAGTTAAGCTTCACACGCCCTTCAACCGGTGCAGTACCACCCTCCACCCTGCTAGACGATCCCTTGGCAAACAACGAGACAAACAGCCGGTCCATTGCCTGCAGACCGGCGCCCGCACTGTAGCTGACGTAGTTTTTCCCCTGATAACTGCTGGTACTGCCTTGGAAGATATAGGCCGCGTCAGCAAACAGCTGGACATCCCCCAGCCATTTTGAGACCGACAGGCCGGGGCCCGCCTCAAGAGTACCGGTGCCCAGTCCACGGTCCTTATCGCCGGTCGGCGCCTTCAGATACAGTGTCGGTCTGATCTTCGGAGTTTGCTCTCCATCCGCCAGCACCGTCCAGCCAGCAGAAAGACTGATATCCCCCAATCCCGCTTCTGTGGTTGTGGTGGTAACCGTACTTGTGGTTGTCGTAGTAGTGCTCACTGGTATGCGCCCCCGTCCGCCACCGCCAGACTGGGTCACCACCACACCGCTTCCGCTTTTGCTGGTTAAAAAGACCATTGGCAGTTCAAGCGTAAGATCAATAGACTCAGTCGGGTTAACCGCCAGCAGTACCGGCAGGGTAACCACCGTTGCATCGGCATTGCTGCCATAATCACCATGGGAAACTTCAGCGCCGATTCCGGCAGCAAACGAGACACCCTGGCCCAAACGATGTTCAGTGTTTTCTGCCCTTGCGGCGACAGCTGCCAGCAAGATGACCAGACTGACAATCAAACTATAGATAATCGTATGTATCTGATTCATTTCACGGGTACTATTCACACAATCCTCCCTCAGCGGCCTCTGCGCCCGCTGCCTGTTCCGCCACGTTGCTGTTGCCCAGCCCCTTGCTGCCCACCCCTGAAACCACCTGACCAGGCAGGTCGGCCGGTTTCATTACGCAACACCAATTGACCGCCGGATGGACTACTGATCCATTGAGCCAGCAGATAGCTGCGTCCATCCTTGCCCTGGGCCTTGGATCCCCGTACCGTCACAACATCCCCGGACTTCCAGTCCAGATGGTCGTCCTGTAGGTACCAACGCGGCCCAAGCACCACAACAAATCGTTCTGATCCGGCCAGTAACTCTACGGTTACCGGATCAGCCGCCAAGTCAGGAGTTGCCGCAACACGGCCAACTGTTGTTACCACCGTGTTGCGGTCATACCCCTGTACCAGGTCCAGACCACTTGTTCCTCCCTCGCCACCGGAACCAAAGCCCCAAAACGCTTCAGCCGGCCTTTGCAGCATGACCACCACAATCGCTACTGCAGCCAGGAAAAAGAATGATCTGAATCTGCCCATGGTAATACTGCCTTTCTACGGAGTTGTCGTTGTTGTTGGTGTTGTTGCATTCACGCCGGTACCATCCATGACACCGCGTCCATTGGCAGGACGAGTGGTAGAGCCATTTGCCGTGGTTCCGGTCTGCAGGAAGGTGCCGTCCCGACGCTGCGAACCTTCAGGACGGGTCTGGGTAGCTGTCTGTGCCTGGCTGCGGGTCTGGCTCATTGTCCCTTTCCCCATAGAAGCGCCATTTCGGGCGCCGCCACCCATGCTGCCACCACCGCCGCCGCCACCACGGGCAAAGGACTCTCCGCCAAATGCGAGAACTGCTGCCAATACGGCTGTTGTGATCAGAAGATTACGTGTTTTCATGGTTATCTCTCCTTATAATAGTTTCGAGATCAGCGCTCGTTAATGGTAAGGATTACAGCAACCATGCCAACAGCAGACAAACAAGCAACAAAGCTGATATTACGAACTATTTAAAAAATCTCACGATCATTGGCGCAATGCAGATAGTGCAGCTTTTGCACCACCAACTGCAGATCCTGCACCTCGCTATCATGACTCAACCAGCCCATACTCCTTAAGGCGGTACTGCAGGGTCCGCTTCGAGATCCCGAGTTTTTCTGCTGCCAGCCGTCGGTTATTATTGCAGCTTGCCAGCGCCTCCAGAATACCGGCTCGCTCACGATCCCTCAGACTACTGCCTTCTCTTGTGCTATCACCCGTCACGACAGGTTGGCGCACAGCATCAGGCAGGTCTGATGCTGTTATGGCCCCTTTACAGAGAATGACCGCCCGTTCAATCACGTTCTGCAACTCACGGATGTTGCCGGGCCAGCTGTATCCAGACAGCATCTCCAACGCCTGTGGTTCAATATCCTGCAGATCACGACCGGTCTGAATGGCCGCCCGCTGCAAAAGATAGCGGATCAGAACCGGTATCCCGTCACGGCGATCACGCAGTGCCGGCAGCTGCAGCGGAAAGACGTTCAGGCGATAGTAGAGGTCTTCACGAAAACGGCGCTCCCTGACCTCTTCCTCCAGGTCGCGGTTGGTGGCGGCAATGATCCGCACATCGGCCCGCAGCTCACGGTTACCTCCCACCCGTTCAAAGACCCGTTCCTGCAATACACGCAAGAACTTCGACTGCAGCGCCAGCGGCAGCTCGCCGATTTCATCCAGAAAGAGGGTGCCGCCCGATGCCAGTTCAAACTTGCCCTGACGGGCCTGGGTCGCACCGGTAAAGGCCCCTTTTTCATGGCCGAACAGCTCACTCTCAAGCAGGGTCTCCGGAATGGCGGCACAGTTGAGTGCCACAAAGGGGGCATCCCGGCGGGGACTGGCCCGGTGGATCATCCGGGCAGCCAGCTCCTTGCCGGTACCGGACTCACCGCTAATCAGCACTGTGGCCTGGGTCGGGGCCACATCAGCGATCAGCGTGCGTACCTGCTGCATGGCCTGTCCCGCAAACAGCACCTCATCCGGCGGCAGACCGGCCGTATCCCGTTCCTGCAAGACCTGCAGGCTACGCTCCTGCATACTGACGGCCAGGGTACGACGCACCAGGACACGCAGGGTAGCGGGATCTTTCAGCGGTTTGGTCAGAAAGTCAGCCACCCCTTCCTTCATGGCGGCAACCGCCTCCTCCACCGTTCCGAAGGCGGTCAGCAGGACAAACGGCGGCGCAATCCCTTCCGCCTGAGCCCGGCGAAACAGCTCAAGCCCGTTCAGGCCGGGCAGGCGCAGATCTGACAACACCAGGTCAAAGGACTGCCGCTGCAATGTCTTGAGCGCCGCCTTGCCATCCTCCCGCTCCACCAGTTCATACCCCTCATCATCAAGGATTGCCGCCAGCAATGAACGAAAGGTGGCATCATCCTCCACCAGCAGGATCCGCGCTGTTTTGCTCATGCAAACTCCTTTACCAGCGGCAATAACAGGGTAACCTCAGCCCCCCCGCCTGAACGGGCATTGGCCAGTTTCACTGTTCCGCCATAACCTGCTGCAATCTTGTGGCAAACCGCCAGGCCCAGCCCGCTGCCACTGGCACGGGTGGTATAAAACGGATCAAAGGCCCGTTTCAGACTTTCCTCTGCAAAACCGGGGCCGCTATCGCTGATCAGGATAGTTGCCCGCTCACCATCATCCGACAGGTCAACCCGCAGGTCTCCCCCCTGCGGCATGGCCTGTTGGGCGTTGGTAAACAGATTGAGCAGCAGTTGCCGCAAACGGTCCGCGGGACAGGCCACCGGCCTGCTAACAGCGCCTGTTATCTGCAACGCCACCTTGGCCTGCAGGGCCTCCTCGGCGAGGTGGTCCCAGGCATCCTGCACCAGTTCCAACACCACTGCAGAGCCTGCCTGCATCGTTTCCTGGCGGGTGTAGGTCAGCAGATCGGTCACCAGCCCTTCAAGACGCTCCGATTCGGCCACGATCTTCCCGGCATACTCCCGTTCTCTCGACTCCTGCACCCGCTCCCGCAGCAACTGGGCAAACCCCTTGATACCTGCCAGCGGTGTCCGTACCTCGTGGGCCAGCACCGCCCCCAGCTCTCCCAGCCGTACCAGCTGTTCATGGCGGGCCATCGCCTCAAGCCGCTGCAGATCCCGTTGCTGCAGACGCAGCACCCAGATGCCAAAGCCCCAGGCCACAGCCAGCAGCACCACAATCACCACCACACCGCTGCGGGCCCTGCGGATAATCTGATCTGCCTGCCAGGTATGCAATGCCAGACGCAAGATCAGCGTCTCGCCCGGCAGGTGCAGCTGTTGTTGTGTCTCAAACACCACCTCGCCGGTGCCCAGCCTGATCCGTTCTTCAGTCACCACGGGACTGGCAACGACCGCCTGAAAACGCTGATCATCAATCCGGCTGCCGATCAGATCAGGATTTCTATGGAAACGGATCGTACCCTGGTTGTCGAGCAGCGAAAAATAGGCGCTGTCACTGGAACTAAAACCGGCCAGCGTCTTCAGGGAGGGGTCTCGCACCGCCAATGCCTCTATCGCCTGCCCCAGCGAGAGGGACATGCCGCGCAGGATGGAATGGGCAACAGGCTCGGCATTACGATAGTTGGCGACCGCAAACCAGAGTAGAAACGCGGTCAGGAACAGGCCACCCAGGAGTATACTGTGCGTGAATTGTGAGCGGGGCATGTCCTCTATACTAACGGCCGTTTCTCTCACGTCAAGCAGATATCGGCTGGATGGGCAGCGGTTTCATGAAACAGGTGATAGCAATTGACAAACAACCGGGAACGGTTAAACTTCCAGCAAATTCAAGTGATGCGGAATAGAAGGAACTGTTCAATGAAGACACTCCTCCAACTTGTGCTTGCAATTCTTCTTGCATCTCCCCTTTATGCTGCTCAAACCCTGGTTCTGGGGACGGCAGACCGCCCACCGCTTTCAACCGAGGACCAGAAAGGCTTCTCCGACAGGGTGATTATCGAGGCCTGCAAGAGACTGGGAGTCAATGTTCAGATCATCCCGCTTGCGTCCGCCCGAACGCTGAGCAATGCAGAGCAGGCGCTTGATGACGGTAATTTTCTGAGAATTGCGGGGGTGGAAAAAAAGTTTCCCCACCTGGTCCGGGTACCGGAACCGATTATTGAGGTGCAGTTCGTAATTTTCTCCAAAAACAAAGAGCTGAAAACGCCCAACTGGGAAAGCCTGAAGCCCTACCATGTGGGGTATGTACGCGGCTGGCTGATTGCCGAAGAGAAGATCAAGGGCGTGCGCCAGGTTACGGTGGTGGAAAACAGGACCAGCCTGTTTAAAGTTCTGGAAAGCAACCGGATTGAGCTGGCCTTTGCTGAACTGTACGGCGGCTATTACCTGATGCACACCCTGAATCTGCCGCACCTGTCCATTGCCCAACCCCCGCTGGCCACCAAAGAGATGTTCCTCTATCTCAACAAAAAGCATGAAAAGCTGGTGCCCAAACTGGCCAAAGCACTGCGTGACATGAAGCGGGACGGCAGTTATGATGCCATCTTCAAGCAGACCCTGACCCCCTATTTACCTGCAAAGCACCTGAAAAAATCTTGACAGCTGACCGGATCATACCGAAGTCATTCGGGATTGCGCGCAGGTTTATCCTCGCCATCGTCATCTTCAGTACCGCCCTGACCCTGGCCGGCACCTGCCTGCAACTGTATATTGATTACCGCAAAGACCTGAGCAATATCAGCCGCCAGCTGGCCTACATTGAGACCAGCCACCTACACAGTCTGATCAATGACATCTGGCTGTTTAATGAGCGCGGGCTAGAGGCCCAGCTGAAGGGGATTCTGGCGCTGCCGATGATTGAAGCGTTACGGCTTGAACGCAAAGACGGCCCGGAGCTAGCCGTTGGTAAGACAACATCCAGGCATCTGATATCACATACCATTCCGCTTTCGTATCAGCATCTCGACAAAACCGTACCGCTCGGCACCCTGCATATCACCGCCAGTACTGACCATGTCATTCAGCGGATGAAGGAGCGGGTACTACTGATCCTCTTCACCCAGGCAGTCATGATTTTCTTCATCTCAACCTTTATCTTTTTGCTGTTTTATCACCTGATCGGACGGCATTTGGCGGTTATGGCCCGTCATGCTTCTGCCCTCACCATCAGCAATCTGCATGAACCGCTCCAGCTGGAGCGCAGCCAGGGCTGCCCGCAGGACGCCAAGGATGAGCTTGATCTGTTGGTCGATTCACTCAACAGCATGCAGGCCCAGATCAGCGACTACCTCACGGAACGACGACAGATCGAAGACACCCTGCATGAGCAGGCGACGCTGCTGGAAGATGAGATTGCCCAGCGCCAGCAGGCCGAGGAAGAGCTGAACGTCATCAACTGCTCGCTTGAAGAACGGATTGCCGACGCCATCAACGAGCTGCGCAGGAAGGACACTCTGCTGCTGCAGCAAAGCAAACTGGCCGCCATGGGTGAACTGCTGAACAACATCGCCCACCAGTGGCGCCAACCGCTCAATAACATCGCGGTCTCAATTCAGACCATGCAGTACCTGAACAAGGCCGGAGAGCTGTCACAGGAAGAGATGGACCGCGACATCAAGGCGGTGATGGACATCCTTTTCTACATGTCCGGCACGATTGATGACTTCAGAAGCTTTTTCATCAAGGATCGGGAAAAACGGGAATTTGTCCTGCAGGAGATTGTTGAAAAGACGCTGAATCTGCTCAGGTCAACTCTGGATGACAAGGGGATTATGGTCAAGGTAGAGGCAGAAGCGGATGTCCGGGCCACCGGCTATCCCAACGAATACGCCCAGAGCCTGATGAACATCCTCAATAACGCCCATGACGCCCTGCTTGAGCGACAGGTGCAGGGGCCGTCCATTACACTTGTGATCCGGCAGGAAGGCAGCCGTTCCGTACTGACGGTCTCGGACAATGCCGGGGGCATCCCGCAACAGATCCTGCCACAGATCTTCGAACCCTACTTCACCACCAAAGGGCCGAGTCAGGGGACCGGTATCGGTCTCTACATGGCCAAGACCATGATTGAGCGCAACATGGGCGGCACCCTTACGGCCCGCAACACAGCCGCAGGGGCTGAGTTCAGGATCGAGTTATAAATCCAGAATCATGGCATTCTCATCGCAGTCAGGAAACTTGGGGCATTTAATGCAGTCCCCCCAGACCTTGTGCGGCAGTGTTGCCTTGTCAACCAGCACAAACCCCAGTTTGCCGAAAAATTCCGGTTTGTAGGTCAGACAGAAGATCCGCTTCAGTCCCAGTTCACGGGCTTCATTGATACAGGCAGTCACCAGGGCCCGCCCTACCCCTTTACGGCCGGAATCCTCCACCACGGCCACCGAACGGACTTCGGCCAGATCCTCCCAGACAATATGCAGGGCAGCAGCTCCCAGGATTCTGCCGTCTTCAGCCACTTCCACATAAAAATCACGCAAGGCCTCATATAACTCCGACAGAGAGCGGGAGAGCATATCTCCTTTGCTGGCATAGGTGGTCAATAATTTCTGTATTTCCTTCACATCGCCGATCTGGGCCTTGCGGAGCATGGCGCTACCCCCTGCTTTGATTTTAGTTGTTCGTTCCCCGCCTTAACAGGGTACTACCCACCCATTGATTGGCAAACTGCAGCGCAATCCGTCCGCTGTGGTCGCCCTTCTGCCGTCCCCAAAGGATGGCTGCCTGACGCGCCTCTTCGTTCCAGCGCAGGGTGCTGCCGTTTCGCTGGCAGAGACGTTCGACCCACTGCCGGGCCACCTCCAGAAACTGATCCTGACTAAAGGGATGAAAGCCGATCCAGAGACCGAAGCGGCCGGACAATGATATTTTTTCCTCCACCGTCTCACCGTGATGAATCTCGTTATTGACCAGCATGGCGCCACGGTTGTCGCTTTCGTATTCCGGCAGCAGATGGCGCCGGTTGGAGGTGACGTAGATCAGCACGTTTTCCGGCGGGGCATAGACCGAACCGTCCAGAGCGCTTTTCAGCATCTTGTAGCTGGACTCCCCTGTTTCAAACGAGACGTCATCGGAAAACAGGATAAAACGGTACGGCTGGCGCTTGATCTCATCCACAATCGCCGGCAGATGTATCAGGTCATCCTTGTCCACCTGGATCACCCGTAACCCCTGCGGGGCATAGCTGTGCAGCAGGGCCCGCACCAACGAGGACTTGCCGGTGCCCCGTGTCCCCCACAGCAGGGTGTTGTTGGCCGGCAGCCCGGCCAGAAACTGGCGGGTGTTCTCCTCCACCGTCCGCTTCTGCTCATCAATCCCCAGCAGGTCATCCAGATGAAACGCCTCGATCTCCGGCACCGGATCGAGATAGCCGCCGTTGCCACGGCGACGCCAGTTGGCGGCATGGGTTTCAGTCCAGTCAATCACCGGCACCGGCTTGGGCAGAACCTGCTCAACCGCCGTCAACACCCGCCGTAGCTGTTCAACCATCGCTGCATCAAGGGTTAATGAGGGCATCCGTTCACCTCTTCAATCATTTAGCATACCCGACCCGCACCGGGGTCGGCTGTAACAGAGGCATCAGATCAGCCGGTGCAAGCCCCACCAGAAAGCCGCGCTTGCCACCGTTAAGGTAAATCCTGGGCAGTTCCAGAATCGTTTCCTCCAGATAGACCGGCAGCTGTTTTTTCGTACCAAAGGGAGAAGTACCGCCGGTCAGATAGCCGGTATGTTTCTGGGCGGTTTCCGGCTTGCACGGTTCCACGGAACGGGCACCGATCAGCCGGGCCAGCTCTTTGGTGGAGACCTGCAGATCACCGTGCATCAGCACGATCAACGGCTGCTTGCGGTCGTCCTCCATCACCAGGGTCTTGATGACACAATGTTCGTCAACACCCAGCTCCCGCGAGGAAACGGCAGTACCGCCCTTCTCTTCATAGGCGTAGGGATGTTCCGTAAAACTGATCCCCGCTGCCCGCAACACCCGAACTGCCGGAGTAACCGGCGTCTTATCCCTGGCCATGCTCTTCTCCTGCAAATATCAAGGAACGAGGTTTTTTTGTTCTGGGGTCGGCAATCAGGCAATGCCGCGGAGACGTACCAGTACGTACGTCGCACAAGGCATTGTGAAGTTTGACGGCCCCAGGGCGGAAAAAGACCGTTCCTCAACAGATTCTCGGCAACTGTTCCCCTGCCAGCATCTCCACCACCCGCATCCCGCCAACCGTTGTCCGCATCCGTACCCGCCCCGGTTCTCCGGCCTCAACCGTACCGATGATGGCGGCCCGGTGCCCTAGGTGATGACGCTGCATCCGTGCCAGCAGCGATTCTGCCAGTTCCGGTGCCACGATTGCCAGCAGCTTGCCTTCATTGGCGACGTAAAGCGGGTCAAGCCCCAGTATCCCGCAAACGCCCTGCACCTGCGGATGAACCGGCAACTGATCTTCCTCAAGCTGCAGCGTCACGCCGGACTGCCCCGCGATTTCCTTCAGGGTCGTGGCCACACCGCCACGGGTCGGATCACGCAGTACCCTGATCCCTTCACCGGCCTCGTCCAGCATCTGTTCCACCAGATCCCAAAGCGGGGCAGAATCACTGCAGAGGCCCTCAAGCGGCAGACCTTCCCGGGCGGACATCACGGCAATCCCGTGATCCCCCATGCTGCCGGACAGGATAATCCGGTCGCCGGGACGGGCATTGGCACCATGGATGGCCAGGTCATGCTCAAGCACCCCTACGCCGGAGGTGGTGATAAAGATCCGGTCTGCCTTGCCGCGGGGCACCACCTTGGTATCGCCGGTAACAATCCTCACCCCGGCGGCATCGGCAGCCTGGCGCATATCGTTCAAGATAGCTGCCAGCTGGCTGCGGCTGAACCCCTCTTCAATAATCAGGGCGCAGGAAAGCCACAAGGGGCGTGCCCCCATCATGGCCAGATCATTGACCGTACCGTGGACAGCGAGAGAACCGATCGTACCACCGGGAAAGACCGGCGGATCGACCACATAGCCATCAGTGGTAAAGGCCAGCCGGGTCTCTCCGGCAGCCAGCAGGGCAGCATCGTTCTGCTCCCCCGGTCCGTGACCGGACAGCGTGGCAACAATCAGATCATCCAGCAGGCGATGCGAGAGTGTCCCGCCACTACCGTGTCCCAACAGAATCAGGTCATCATCCATCTGTCTACTCCTCCTGATATCGGCAAGCCTGAAAGGTAGCACCAATCCGGCTGCTTGTCACGATGGAACGTTTTCTGTTTTCAAGAGTTCGGGCTTCGTGGTAAATAAACAAGTTCAATTCGCAATTCCCGGCCCTGTCGGGCCGGAACGGAAATACTAAGGAGATAGCTACATGGTTGATTACTGTCCTATGACAATCTTGCCTGCAGCAGCAGGGTATAAAGCGGGCGATGTGCTGGTGCTGGTGGGTGAGTTATTCGGCCGCGGCTACGCCAACGGCCTGCTGGAAGAGGCCAAACGCCTGGGAATGACCGTTCTGGGCACCACAGTGGGACGCCGTGACAGTGACGGTACCCTGCGTCCCCTGACCGCTGAAGAACTGACGGAGGCAGAGGCACTGCTGGGCAGCAGGATCATCAACATCCCCCTGGAGGCCGGTTTTGACATGGAAAGTCCGAACGGCGCCCCATCCGTTGCCGAACGGCTCAAGAAGGCCAAGCCGGATGAGTGGGAAAGCATCAGCTTTGAGCCGGGCTTTCTTGAGCAGGCCTGTGCCGCCGGCACGGCCCGTTTCCGTGCCAACCTGCAGCAGGTCATGACGGAACTGGAGCGCCTGATTCCCGCTTCATCCAACATCATCCTGGCCCATACCATGGCCGGCGGCATCCCCCGTGCCCGTTTCTTCATGCCACTTTTAAACCGGGTCTTCAAAGGCAGCGGCGACAAGTATCTGCCCTCCGAGCCGTTCTGGAACAGCGCCATCGGCCAACTCTGCGACGCCAGTTTCAATGAGGTAACCGCCGACACCTTCAAATATCTGATTGACGCCTCTGCCGGACTCCGCAAGCGGGCGGAACAGGCCGGCAGCCGGGTAGCCTGCACGGCCTACGGCTATCACGGCACCGGCATTCTGGTCAACGGCAGCTACCAATGGCAGTCCTACACCCCCTATCTGCAGGGGTTTGCCAAGATGCGGCTGGAGGATCATGCGGTTGCAGCCCGTAAACAGGGCATCAACGCCACGGTATTCAACTGCCCCGAAATCCTGACCAACTCCAGCGCCCTCTTTTTGGGGGTTGAGCTGTCACTTTATCCGTTGCTGACGGCACTTCAACAGGTGGCTCCGGAACAAGCCGTCCCGCTGACTGAACGCTGCAAGGCGCTGCTGGCTGATGGTTGCAGCCTGGAGAGCCTGATGACAACCGCCGCCGACTATCTGGGAGCACCACTGATCAATGATGCGCTGGAATTTAAGAGCTGGCCCCAGCACTCAACCCGTGAGCAGATGGAGTTGATGCTGGCCACCTCAGCAAAACTGATGGAAATGCACCGCGACCAGAAGCAGTTGATCTGCGCCGAACTGTCCCGGCTGGTATTCCGCTCCACCGGACGCCTGATGGTGCAGGGCTCCTGGAGTAGCACCGAAGCGGCTGTCTGGCTGAACCATGATACGATTGCCGCACTGGTCACCGACCAGCGTGGTGCTGACCTGTTGGACTAACCCAGTTACCCAAAGGACCTGTAATGAAACTGCTTCGATACCGTTTACTGGTCGCCGGTACCGCCCTGCTGATGCTGCAGGGTTGCGCCAGCGCCCCCAAGACCGATCCGACACCGGAAGAACTCTACGCCCAGGGCGAAACCGCCTTCCAGAAAAGCCGCTACGAACAGGCGGTTGAGAGCTGGAAAAAGGTCAAGGAGACCTTTCCTGAACCGGAACTGGCCGCCAGGGCGGAAATCGGTATCGCCAACGCCTACTTCCTGAACCACGACTTTATTGAGGCCGGGGCAGAGTACGAAAATTTCCGCAAGCTGCACCCGACCCACGAACTGGCCCAGTTTTCGCTCTACCGCCAGGGGCTTGCCAGCTTCAACCTGATCACCGGTATCGACACCGACCAGACCCCGACCAAAAATGCCCTGGCCCTGTTTGAAAGCTTTATCCGTCAGTATCCCAAGTCACAATATGTCGCCAAGGTACAGGAGAAGATTGCCGACTGCCGCGGCAAACTGGCCCAGTACGAGATCTATGTCGGTCGTTTTTACTATCGTACCGACAACTATCAGGCTGCCATCGGCCGCTTTGAGGGGGCATTGACAAACTTTCCCGATTATACCGGCAATGACGAGACCCTCTTCTACCTGGCCAAGGCCTATATTGCAAACAGACAGTCGGACAAGGCCCAGACGGTTCTCAGCCGCCTGATCCGCGAATATCCAACCGGCAAATATCTGGATGACGCCCGTAAGCTGCTGGCCGACAAATTATGACCGCCGGTCTGTTCTGGATAGCCGGGGCCTACCTGCTGGGATCGATCCCCACCGGCCTGCTGCTGGGCAAACTGTACGGCATTGATGTCCGCAACGAAGGCAGCGGCAACATCGGCGCCACCAACCTGTACCGTACCGTGGGACGCAAGGTCGGGATCCTGACCCTGACAGGTGACTGCCTGAAAGGTCTGCTGCCGGTTCTGCTGGCCTGGAAGTTGGGCCACGCCGAGCCGATGCAGGCCTGGGTTGGGCTGGCCGCCTTCTGCGGCCATGTCTTCTCTGTTTTTCTGCTGTTCAAGGGAGGAAAAGGGGTTGCCACCGCCCTGGGAGTCTTCCTGGCCCTGGCCCCTCTGGCTGTGTTGGGGGCCTTGGCGGTCTTTATCCTGCTGGTAGCTGTCTGGCGCTACATCTCACTGGGTTCAATCATGGCTGCTGCAGTTATGCCGCTGATTATCTTCTTCCGCCCCCATTCACCGCAACTGCTGATCGCCACCGTTCTGATTGCGGCGGTTGTCATCATCAAGCATCACAGCAACATCAGCCGCCTGATTGCAGGAACAGAAAGCAAATTCAAGGCCTGACCGTTCTACAGCGGCAGTTCATACGGCAAAGGCCGTTCCTCTCCCGATTCCAGGACATCCCTGAACTGATTCACCAACCGGTAGGTGATCCCCCACAGCACCATCTTCCCCGGCAGCCCGAGGTCAATTGCCGGTGCCTCCAGCTGTTTGCCGCCGAAACTGACCCGGGCAGTTATCTGACGCTGCGGGTCGGACAACTGCTACAGATCAAACCAGAAGGCATCATGGACCTCATGGGATAATACCGGCACAACCGCCGTATTGAGGCCATACACAAAACAGGAGACCCGCACCGGCAGGTTGGCCCCGATTATGTCGGACAATCTGCCAAGCAGGGTGGCCGAAGCGAGATCAATTCCCACCTCTTCCATGGTCTCACGCTCGGCAGTATGACGCAGGCTGCTGTCAACCGGGTCGCGGCGACCGCCGGGAAAACCGATATTGCCGGACCAGGGATCACCGGGATGGTGGGCACGCTCAATAAAAAGCAGTTCCGGGCCGGCACCGTGATTCCTCAGAATAAGTGCTACAGCAGCCGGTTTCCGGTCATCCACGGAAAGACACACAGGTCTGGTGCGGGCAAGCCGTTGCGAGATATCGTCAAACCATTCTGAACGGGACATGGCCCTACTGTACACCGTATCTCCCCCACGGCGCAAGAATCGCCGACAATCACTTGAGATTCCTTACAAACAGGGTATACTACCGTCGTTATTTCCTTTGGTGAAAGTGAGCGGCCATGACTATCCGCACACAACTGATCATGCTGGTACTGGTACCGTTACTCTGCGCCGTTGGCGCCGGCGGCGGCATGCTCTATTCACAACGAGTCACCGCCCTTGCAGGCCAGGCTGCAGCCCAGACCGCTCCGCTCTCAGCAGAGCTGAATGACTTTGTCCAGTTCCTGCAAGAGCCGCCGCCCGGCTCCGGCAAGACAGCCCAATACCATCTGCAGGCAGCCCGCAACCGGATCAGCAGCCTGACCACAGGGCTGAAACCATTTTTCCCCTCCACAGAAGAGCAGCAACTCCTTCAAAAGCTCATGGCCGCACCTCAGCAGCTCACAAAACAGCTTGATCAGATCACGCGGGGCAGCAGTATCCTCTCCAGCCGCGGTGCCGTCCTGCTGACCGGAGAGATCAAAGCGTTCCTCCCGCTGATTGAGCAACTGAACAGCTACTATGCCCGCATCCTGCAAGCCCGCATCAACCAGATCAACACACTGAATCAACTGTTGCTGCTGACAGCGGCAATCTGGCCTCTGCTCCTGTCCGTGCTGTTGTACCGCACCCTGGCCCGCCCTTTGACACAACTGAAAGATGCCGTGGCTGCTGTTACCCGCGGTGATCTTTCCTACCGCATCTCCGGTCAGCCTCCAGGCGAGCTGGGCCTCCTTGCAAGCTCCTTCAACAAAATGACTGAAGTCCGCCAGCGGGTTGAAAATTCGGCAAAGGACAGCGAGACACGACTGAAAGATGTCTTTGATAACCTGCCTATGCTGACCGTCTGTCTTGAGCCAAACGGCGCCATCAGCTACTGCAACGACTACCTGCTGCAGATTACCGGCTACAGACGCCACGAGCTGATCGGCAAAAACTGGTTTGATCTCTTCATCGCAGAACCGGAGCCGCTCAAGCAGGTCTTTAACCAGATGGTCACGAAAGGCGAGATCGTCCATCACTACCAGAACAGCATCCTGACCAAATCAGGTGTAGTGCGGATGGTGGCCTGGAGCAATACCCTCAACCATGACAACAGCGGGGCCATTAGCGGCGTAACCAGCATCGGCAGCGATATTACGGCACAGCACGCCGCAGAACAGGCCCTGGAACAGAGCCAGCGCATCCTCCGTTCACTGGTGGACGGCAACCCGGAATCTCTCTACCTGGTGGAC
>Ga0228535_1000446_pt1 | contig 114288 bp, 115 predicted proteins | sample SJ1metagenome_FD_168457 | JGI IMG/M metagenome (GOLD analysis project Ga0228535, IMG submission 168457) | Enriched culture of PCE-dechlorinating microbial communities from Ithaca, New York, USA - SJ1 | ecosystem: Engineered > Modeled > Simulated communities (microbial... > Unclassified... | reverse complement strand
GATGCCGAGACTGATCGCGTCGGTCAGGCCGCTCGCCATCTGCAGCATCGCCCGGATGCTGGACGGTTTGATTACTTTGGTCCGTTCGGCGATAAATCGTCCCATGTCACTCATTGTTCTTGCCTCCCTTGTCTTTGTAAAGTATACCGGCTGCGGTTTATTGGTTTTTTACCTTTTCAGGCTGGGCTGGTAATTTCGCCTGCCGATTTATAACTTTGCCCGCAAACTCCTTATTCTTCTTTCACCGTGGAGAGGACCATAACAGTGTTCGTCTTCACTACCCACTCCGCTTTGTGCAGCGTGTCGTTGAGCAATCCTTCCAGCGCTTTGGGGCTGGCCACGGCTACTTTAAGCAGGTAGTCATACTCGCCGGCGATGTGGTGGCATTCCAATACAGCGCCGCAGTTCCGCACGGCCTGCCGGAACGCTTCGGTATGCTCGGTCCGGCTGATACTTACCAGGATGAACGCGGTCAGATTAAGTCCAAGCGCCTCCCGGTTCAGACGGGCCGTGTATTGGCGGATGATGCCCGCCTCTTCCAGTTTGCGGATGCGTTCGGTCACGGCCGGGACCGACAGGTGAATGTGTTTGCTGATTTCCGAACTTGTCACCCGGGCGTTCTGCTGCAGTTGGCCGATGATCTTTCTGTCGAGCGCGTCCATTGCTTGCCTCCCTCCCCGTGGCTCAGTAAATGTTTAGCTCAATATTACCTCAAACATGAATTAATGTAAATCAATTTACTGAAATGCTGAATAAATTTAATATATTGCGCTGAATAATTAAAATATTTCTGCTCGACATCTCCTCTTGCACTAAGCATATGTTCAATTGTAAGGCAAACAGCGGCAGATAAAGTGGGGAGGGGAGAAAAGCGAAAACTTTGCTGCAACTGGTGACCAGCCTCCGCAGTTGGTCCGGGACGGGATATCCATACCGCTCAAATACCTAATGCGCGAAGAGGACGCCATCCACCCGACCGTTAAAGCGGCCGGGTTACGGAACGGAAGAAGAAAGAGGGCGGGAAACCGGATATTTATTTTAAAATACCGGAGCTTTATCGGCGGGACAGGAAAAACTTGCGAGATTAAATCCAAAGTGGCCACTCTGGCGGCGGTATCAAGGCGGAACTTCGGAGAAAGGTTGTAAAATTTAGCTAGCACAGGGGTTATTTGTCTTGGCAAATGTGTTATAATTAGGACAATGAGTTTATTATATGTAAGGAGGAAAGGGCATGAAATACGATTTTGACAAGGTTATCGACCGCAAGAACACCGGCAGTTCCAAGTGGGACATGAACGAGGTGCTGTTCGGGACGGACGATGTCCTCGACATGTGGGTCGCCGACATGGATTTCCCGTGCCCCGAGCCGGTGGTGCAAGCTATCCAGGAGAGGGCCAAGCATCCCGTTTTCGGGTACACCTTCCCGCCGGCGTCGTTGTATGAGGCGATCGTCGACCGGATGAAGCGGTATTACGGCTGGGAGATCAAGAAAGAGTGGATCGTTTACACGACCGGTATCGTCAGCGGCGTCCACTCGGCAGTCAAGTCACTGACCATGCCCGGCGACCAAATTATCCTGCAGCCGCCCGTTTACTATCCTTTCTACAGTGCGATTAAGGACAACGGTTGCCATGTCGTGCCGAACGACCTGAAATTCAACGGCGAACGGTATGAGATGGATTTCGATAATCTGGAAAATCTCTTCAAACCGAGCACCTCCTTCCCGGTTTCGGTCCCCCGGATTCGCGGCATCATCCTTTGCCACCCGCACAACCCGGTCGGCCGCGTCTGGACGAAGGAAGAACTCACCAAACTCGGCGAGATCTGCGGCAAGAACAACTGCGTCATCATCTCCGACGAGATTCATTGCGACTTGCTGATGAAGGGAACGAAACACTACCCGACCGCGACGATTTCCAAGGAGATCGAGTGGAATACCATCACGTTCATGTCGGCGAGCAAAACCTTCAACATCGCCGGCCTGCCGGGCTCCGTCGGCATTATTCCCGACCCGATGCTCCGGGCGAAGTTTACTGCGGCCCGCGCCGGCCAGAGCGGCATCAACATTTTCGGCCTCGTGGCCATGGAAGCGGCCTTCCGGTACGGGGACGAGTATGTCGACCAGTTGCAGGAATACATTGACGCCAATATGAAATACTTCATCGACTATGTCGAAAATAAGATTTCGCCGCTCAAAGTGGTTAAGCCGGACGGCACCTATCTGGGTTGGGTCGACATGCGCGGCCTCGGCTTAAACGATGCGGAACTGCGCGACTTCATGATCAAAAAAGCGAAGCTTGCCCTTGACGACGGGTTCATTTTCGGCACCGGCGGCAGCGGCTTCCAGCGGTTCAACCTGGCCTGCCCGCGGGCGGTTGTTCAGGAAGCGCTCTCCCGGCTGGAAAAAGCCGTCAAAGAGCTTAAGAAGTAAAAGTTGCAGCTAAAAAGGAACCAGGAACCCTTCGGGCTTTCAGCCCGGAGGGTTCCTTTTATATAACGGCTTGTCTTCTCCGCGCCAATTTGATAGAATATACATGGTTTCGCTTGCCAGAAGGCGGGTCCGAAAGGAAGGGTGCAAGGTGAAAGCCACCAAAAAACGGTTGATGCAGGCCGTTCTCGCCGAATGTAAAGTCATTGACGACAATCTGGTCTGCGAAGGAGTAAGCTGTGCGGCGGCGGAGACGGATATGTGCTGCGGCATGTGCGAGAGGGCGAGCGAATGCCCCGATTGCTGCGAATTCCTGGTAGCGCTGCAAGCCAGGCTTGCCAAGGAGTAATTTACTCCGGGTCAATTCTAAAATCTTGCTTTCCGGACATAAACTGTATTGTTCGGAAGTACAAACGGGGAGGCAGTGAGATGAAAAAACACATCCGCCTGGTCAGCAGTCAGGGACTGCAAAAGAATATTGCGGACCGCGGCTGCGGTGAATGCCAGACATCTTGCCAGTCGGCCTGCAAGACTTCTTGCACTGTCGGCAATCAAGTCTGCCAGAAGCAATAAGCGAAGGCCCAAAGCTTTTCCTGTTAGACCCCTGCCACCCGGTATCGCCGGGCGGTACTCAGCGGGTCTAATATTTTCGCGGAGGGGATGGGGATTTTGCACCAGCCGGAAAAAGAAAAACTGATTCACAAGTTTACCAGTCGGGGAACGCAGATCCTGCTGGACATCAACAGCGGGACTGTGTTTGAGATCGATGCGGTTACCGACGCCGTGCTCGACCAATACTGCCGGAGAAGCAAGGCGGAGATAATTGCATACTATAAAGATAAGTATGCGGCTGCGGAGGTGGACGAGGCCTGGGAGGAAATCGCCGATTGGGAGCGGCAGGGCCTGCTGTTCACGACGGATGTTCTGGCCGATACCTACAATCCGGCCGGCGAGCCGGTCGTCAAAGCCCTCTGCCTGCATGTGGCGCACGACTGCAATCTCCGTTGCCGGTATTGTTTTGCCGACGCGGGTGAATATATGGGCAAGCGGGAAATCATGCCGCCGGCGGTAGCGAAAGCGGCGATTGATTTTGTGCTGACCAGTTCCCACGGCCGGAAATATATCGAGGTGGATTTCTTCGGCGGGGAGCCGCTGCTCAACCTGGGCGTGGTGAAAGATACGGTTGCTTACGCCCGCGCGCTGGCCGGCGACCACGGCAAAGAATTCCGCTTTACCCTCACGACCAATGCGGTGCTGCTGACGGAAGCGGTGCGGAATTACCTCCGGGAGAACAATATCAGCGTTGTTTTGAGCCTCGACGGGCGCCCGGAAGTGAACGACCGGACGCGGGTCTTTCCGGGCGGCCAGGGTAGTTATGCGACGATTTTGCCGAACATCCGGGCGATGATCGAGTTGCTGAACAACGAAGGGTACTATGTGCGGGGGACGTATACCCGCTGGAACGCCGACTTTACCAATGATGTCGTTCATTTGGCCGACCTTGGTTTCAAGCATATCTCCGTCGAGCCGGTGGTAGCCGACTCGGCCGCGCCGTACGCTTTGACGTCCGATCTGCTCCCGGCGCTGGAGCGGGAATACGACCGCCTGACCGATATCTACCTTGAACGGTTCGCGGCCGGCACGCCCTTCAACTTTTTCCACTTCAATATTAACACCGACAACGGTCCCTGTTTGCCGAAGCGGCTGACCGGCTGTGGCGCGGGCTACGAATATCTGGCCGTGACGCCGACGGGGGATTTGTATCCGTGCCACCAGTTCGTCGGCCGGACCGAGTACCGGATGGGCAGCGTGTTTACCGGGATCGAACGGCCGGAGCTTTCCCGGACCTTCCGGCAGGCCCACATTTACAGCAAGCCGCAGTGCCGGGAGTGCTGGGCCCGGTTTTTCTGCAGCGGCGGCTGCCACGCCAATGCCGTCGCCTTCGGCGGCGACCTGCTGATTCCGTACGAACTGGCCTGCGCTTTGGAGAAAAAGCGGGTGGAGTGCGCTCTCTACATAGATGTCCGGAAGCGAGCCACGGCCGGAAATAAATAATTTCCCGCCGGAGCAAAAAGGTAAAAGTTGTCCAGACGGCGAATTAATTTGCAGATTATGCAAATAATAGCATCGGGAAGGGGGAGGTAGATGACCGCAAGTAATCAGCTGAAGACGCTGCTGGAACAGATCAAAGCGAAGAAGCACAGGCTTCTTCTCCCCGCTCTGGTCGGCCTTGTGGCCGTTGCGGTGCTCTGCGTCCGTGGTTTCGGCGGCGTCTATGCGGTGGAAGTGAACGGAGAAGTGATTGGGTATGTCCGGGATGCCGAAGGTGTCCGGGCCGCAGCGACGGCGATTGCAAGTGAACGCTCGGAGGCCTTGGGCCGGCAGGTGACGTTCGGAGACAGCCTCCAACTGAAGCGGGTTGCCGAGGCCGCTGAACCGCTCAAAACTCCGGAAGAGTTGACCGATGTTATCGCGGAAAGCCTTCCTTTGTCGGTGCCGGGCTGCCTGATCAAAGTCAACGACAGCGATGTTGTTGCGGTGGCGACCCGGGAGGAAGCCGAGACAGTCGTTTCCGGGGTCAAGGATGACTACGCCGCCCGGATTGCTAAGGACAGCAATACCGTTTTCGATGAAATTACCATTCACGAAACGGTCGAAATATGTGAGACAGATGTGCCGCTCATACTGCTGAAGACGGTAGACGAGGCGAAGCAGTATCTTTTGACCGGTACGACCGAGGAGAAAAAATATACTGTCGCCAAAGGCGATACGCTCTGGACCATCGCCGAAAACAACGGGATCAGTGTCAATAAATTGATTGAGGCCAACCCGGACATTAATCCCAACCGCCTTTCCATTGGTCAGAAACTGAGCATGATCGTTCCCAAGCCGTACATAAACATCAGCAGCCGGGAGCATATTACCGTAACGGAGAATATTCCTTTCGCCGAAGAGGTGAAAAAAGACGGCGCGATTTGGGCGTGGGAACGTAACATCACCCAGCGCGGCGTCTACGGAGAGAAAGAAGTGGTGTACGCCGTCAGCCGCCAGAACGGACAGGTGACCGATAAACTGATTGTCAGCCAGCAGGTCATCAAGGAGCCGGTCAAGCAAGTGGTTGTACAGGGCACGAAACAGGATACGGCGGAACTGGCCCAAGGCTCGGGAAAATTCCTCTGGCCGGCGGTCGGACAAATCACCTCGTATTTCGGAGCCCGTCGGGTCAGCCGCGGTTCTTCCTACCATACCGGCATCGATATCGGGATGCCACGCGGAACTCCGGTCAAAGCGGCCGACGACGGGGTGGTGACCAAGGCGTGCTACGACGGCAATTACGGCCGGGTGATCATCATCAACCACGGCAACGGATACTCCACCTTATATGCGCACAATGATTCCTTGAAGGTCAAGGTAGGCGAAGTGGTGACCCGCGGGCAGGTAATTTCCCTCTCTGGCAGCACCGGAAACAGTACCGGACCGCACCTGCATTTCGAGATCAGGCACAACGACAAACCGCAGAACCCGCTTAATTACTTTAAATAAGCCGTAAAAAAAGTCCACGGGCGGGCCCGTGGACTTTTTTTACGGCAAAGGGGAGGAAAATGGACAAAATCCTGCTCGTCGACGATGAACCGACGTTGGTCAAAGCACTGAAATACAATCTCGAAAAAGAGGGGTTTGCGGTAATTACCGCGTCGGACGGCAAAGCAGCGCTGGAAAAAGCGGAGCAGGACCGGCCCGACCTGATTCTGCTCGACGTGATGCTGCCGGAAGTGGACGGCTTTGAAGTCTGCCGCCGGCTGCGCCGCACTTCCGCCGTTCCTATCATCATGCTGACCGCCAAGGGGGAAGAAATCGACCGGGTGGTCGGCCTGGAGATCGGTGCCGACGACTACCTGACCAAGCCGTTCAGCCTGCGGGAATTGGTGGCCCGGGTCAAGGCGCTGCTGCGCCGGGTCCGCTTCGACAGTGACGAGGCAAAGCAGAAAAGCAGTGTTGCCTGCGGAGATCTCCTCGTCGACCTGGACAAGCACAAGGTCTCGGTGGCCGGCCGGAAGGTGGAGCTGACGACGAAGGAGTTCGACCTCCTTAAATTGCTCCTGACCAACGCCGGTAAGGTCTTTACCCGGGACCAACTCCTGACCCAGGTCTGGGGGTATGATTACTTCGGGGGGACGCGGACGGTGGATGTGCATATCCGGCGTCTGCGGGAGAAAATCGAGCGGGACCCCGGCGCCCCGGAATATATCCTCACCGCCTGGGGCACCGGGTATACCTTCCGCGAATTTGCCTGAACCGTCATCTTGGCAACCGGCTTTATTTACCAGCCGGTTTTTTCTTTTTTTATGCTATAATTTTAGTTGGGACGGCCTCAGTTGGGCTGACTCGGCGCGGCCTGCGCCGTATTTTTGTCTCATCATTCCCCGCCTTTAAACTTTTGACTTTTAACTTTTAACTCGTTACAGGGAGGGACGGCAATGCAGACAATGTTAAATCCGACAGTGATGCACGGCCGGACCCAAAGAAACGTTGCTCGGCTTGCTTTTTGGCTCACGGCGATTGTTTTCCTTACGTTTGCTTTAACGACAATCGATGCGCGCGCCATATTGTATAACGTGGTGCGCGAACAGACGAAAAAAGTTTTTGCATATCAGACGAGCGGCCTGCTGGAACAGGAAAGCGAACACTTCACCGTCCGTTATCGGGAAGCGGACGCCGCTTACGCCGGTTTGGTGCTGGCGACGGCCGAAAGCATTTACAAGCCGGTCTGCGCCGACCTCGGCTATAATCCGGCCGGCAAGACCCTGATCGTTATTTACCCGGACCGGGAAGAGCTGAACGGCAGTTTTGGCTGGTCGTCCCAGGCGAGCGCCATGGGTGTTTACTGGGCCGGGTCCATCCGGCTCCTTTCGCCCGACGAGTGGCTGAAGGAAAGCGACCCGGAACTTCTGGCGGCGGCTTTTCGCCGGCATGGCCCGATCGCCCACGAATTTGCCCATCTGCTTCTGGACTACCGAACGAACGGCAATTACCCACGCTGGTTCACCGAGGGCATTGCCCAATACCAGGAATACCGGCTGACCGGGGAGGTCTGGGCCGAGTTGAAGGGCGACGTCGATTGTTATTCTTTGGCTGAACTGGAAGCTGCTTTCGACGGGCTGCCGGATCAGGATCTGGCGTATTATCAGTCATTTTTACTGGTTGAGTACCTGACTGAGAAATACGGTGCGGACGGGCTGGAGACCATCATTACTGCGCTCGCGGCCGGGCAGAAGCTGCCCCGGGCGATCGAGACGGTCACCGGCTTAACCTATCCGGAATTCGAACAAGAATGGCTTAAGTGGAGCGCAGACAATGAAAAATTCGGAACCGATTAGTATATTTTCGCAAAGATGGGTAAAATACAGATGCGCTTAGGTATAATTTATTTCTTTTTCTTGGGGGCTGCCTTGACCGGCGGCCCTTTTTTCACGCAAGGCTTGCGGTGTTGGCGCAATAGCTTATTGGTGTCCTGCTTTTGAATTTATTGGTTACGTGGCAAGCCTGCTCGCCGCTGGACGCGTCTTAGCCATGCGGATAAGAATAGCCGTCCAACCCCATCAACTCTGAGGAGCTGTTTTCCGATATAGTAAGTAAGCAGTGGTTATTTCACACGGAATGCGACTGACCGGCAGGATTTTCCGGAAGCTATCGCCAACAATCCATTAACCCGGCAAAGGCGGTTAACCGATGGGCTGCCGGGACGGCGAAACCTGCAATACTGTCATTTAGCCGTTTTGTAAGGAGGGAAATCGGGTGCTTGAACTTACGGAAGGATTGTGTGCGGTTTACCCGGGCGCTCCGGTTGGGGCGATGCTGATGCGTGGCGTGGAGAACCCTTTGCGCAGCGACAGGCTGGAGGCAGCCAAAGAAAAGCTGCTGGCCGACCTGCGGGCTAAATTTCGCGACCGGCAGGCGATTGCCGACCTGCCGGCGGTTAAAATCTACAGCGAATACTACCGGCGCTTCAAAAAAACCTACCACGTCCTGATGCAGATCGAGTCGGTCGCCGTCAAGGGACGGCCGCTGCCCGGCGTGGCGGCTCTGGTGGAAGCAATGTTCATGGCTGAGCTGAAAAACGCTCTCCTGACGGCCGGACATGACTACGATCACATCGTATCGCCTTTGCGGATGGACGTTGCCCGGGGCGGTGAAGAATATACGAAACTAAACGGCGAAGCGGCGGTGGTGAAAGCCGGCGACATGATGCTGACCGATGCGGACGGAGTCCTCGGCAGCGTTATCTACGGCCCGGATCAGCGTTCCAGCATTACGACCGCCACGCAGAATGTCTTGTTTGTCATCTACGGTCTGCCCGGGCTTTCGGCTGCCGCCGTGCAGGAACATCTTGCCGATATCGCCGCCTATGTGCATTTGGTGGCTCCGGCGGCGGTGGTAGCAGCACAGACAGTGCCCCGGGCGGATTAATTTTTCCCCGAACGCAGGATTCCGTCCGTTTTTGTCAAATAAATGGTGTTAGTTCACATAAAACAACGGTTGACCGGGAGCGAGGGATAAGTTTGGGGAAGATTGTTGTCGGCAAAAGTGAAGCGCTGCGAGGGACGGTTCGGGTTTCGGGCGCCAAGAATGCGGCGTTGGCTATAATTCCGGCGACTATCCTGGCGAGCGACACGAGCGTTCTGGAAAATGTGCCGCCGATCAGTGATGTTCATGTTTATCGGGATATTTTGGAAGAGTTGGGCCTTCAGGTGGATTACGCTTCGGCGGCCGGGAAAATGACCATCAACGCCGATACCTTGAATAATTATCGGACAAGTTCCGACAAGGTCAGACAACTGCGGGCTTCTTCGCTGCTGCTTGGTCCGTTGCTGGCCCGCGGCGGCGAAGCGCAAATCGCTATGCCGGGCGGCTGCGACCTGGGGCCGCGACCAATTGATTATCATCTTAAGGGGCTCGCGGCGCTGGGGGCTGAAATCAGTGTGGAGCACGGTTACATCCGGGCCAAGGCGAAGGAACTCAAAGGAGCGGAGATTTATCTCGATTATCCGAGCGTCGGTGCGACTGAGAATATCATGATGGCGGCGGCGCTCGCAAAGGGAACGACGACGCTCGAGAATGTCGCCCGCGAACCGGAAATCGTCGATCTGGCCAGCTTTCTCAATGTGATGGGCGGCAAGGTCAAAGGAGCCGGCACTGACACCATCAAAGTCACCGGCAGCCCACGGCTTTCCGGAGCAGACCATGCGATTATCCCGGACCGGATTGAAGCGGGGACATTTATCGCCGCCGCCGCTGCCACCGGCGGTGAAGTCGGTTTGACCAATGTCATCCCCAAACATCTGGACCCGATTTGCGCCAAAATCAGGGAGATGGGCGTGGACATAGATATTAAGGAAGATGCTTTGACCGCTTATGGTACCGACCGGATCAAGCCGGTTGATTTGAAAACACTGCCTTATCCCGGGTTTCCGACCGATATGCAGGCGCAGATGATGGCTGTGACCTGCAAGGCGCAAGGGACGAGCGTGATTACCGAAACCGTCTTTGAAGGGCGGTACAAACATGTTGATGAATTGAAACGCCTAGGAGCCAATATCAAGGTTGAGGGCCGCTCGGCCGTCGTCACCGGAGTCGAGCGTCTGAGCGGAGCGGCTGTCAGCGCTACCGACTTGCGGGCCGGCGCCGCCCTGCTGCTCGCCGGTTTCACGGCGGATGGCGAAACGGAAATCGACGGTGCGGAACATATCGACCGTGGCTATGCCGGCATTGAAGCCAAATTTACCCGGCTGGGTGCGAAGATCAGGCGAGTATAGTCCGGCTACTGACAAAAATAGCCCTCATTCGGGGGTTTACAGCTTCAATGAAGTCTGCTACCAAATCGGCGACAGGTGGGCTGATGTTCCCCTGACTTCGGCAGCCTTAGAATCAGATTTCAGTTAGGTAGTAACATATTTGCAATGGAAGCCGGAGTCTGCCCACACCCCCGCCTGCCGCGTCTAAAAAAGTAAGTCAAGTCATATTAATCATAGACAATCATACAAAAACCTTTTTATAGCAATGACTTTTTTTCATTTTGTCGACAGTCTGTACCCCCCCTTGGGGGGTGTTTTTTTCGTCCCGGCCGGAGCAACTCCGGGCGGGAGCTTCGGGCTGAAGTATGGAAAGCAGACTTAGTGAGAAGATACAATAAAACGCAGGATACGACAGGCGACTTTAGTCATTATTCCTGAATAGATTGTTGCCTCCGCTTATATGTACTAAAAGCAAGCTATTTTCGCATAGGCATGAAAAAGCCGGTGATTTTCGGGAAACTTCCGGTGCGGGGCAGGATTTTCCTTCGGTTTACCGAACAATTAACAGCATTGGTTAATCCCGGTGATTAACTTGACGGAAGGTCGGAGAAGATGTATTATGTAAACGTGCATCCGTGTATTCGTGATTCTGCCGGATTGCCGGCAGGCAGGAATATGTCGTTTTGTGACGAATTTTGCATCGGAAGAGCGATGGTATAGCGGCCATATCTTCCTATTTGTCTTCTAAGTATTAGTTCAAAAATTCACAATTTGTAGCAAAGGAGGTGAGGTTTTTGGCCGGTGTTGATGTGCTGCTGCAGGTCAGAGAAGCGGAGCAGGAGAGCGAACGCCGTACCGATGCAGCCAAGGCGGAAGCAACCAACATTGTCAGCGAGGCAAAAAAACAGGCAAAAACGATTGTGGACGAGACCGTCGCCGCGGCAAACCGGGAAAGCCGGGAACTGATCAAGAAAACGGAAGCGGAAGCCGCTTCGGCGGCCGAGCGGGCCCGGGCCGATCGGGAGAAAGCAATCGGTCAGATCGCGGAAACGGCGCAGGCGAATATGGCAAAAGCGGTCGACCTGATTGCTGAAAGGATAGTGAGGTAAATGGCTGTTGTTGAAATGAAAAAAGTCTTTGTCGTCTCTTTGACGGACTACAAAGAGAGAATGGTTCAACAACTGCAGAAAATGGGCATCTTGCAGATTGTGGACCTGAAGGAAAAGTTGAGTGATCCGGAATGGGCGGCCATTTTGCAGGAAGACCATTTATCCGAGGAAATCGGCACCTTGGATGTCAGACTGTCCGAACTGAAATTTGCGATTGATTTCCTGGGCCGTTATGATGAGCGTAAGAAAAGCTTTTTAGAAACGTTTACCGGTTCCAAAGTGGTCATGAACCGGGATGATTTTAAGTCGAACGCTAAGCGCAGAGATAAGGCCGAGGAGCTTTACCGGAAATGCAAAGCGCTCGACGAAAAGCTCAATCAGCTGAAAAACGAAGAAGCGAGTTGTCGTGGCTTGATTGAGCAATTGACGCCCTGGAGTGATTTGTCTGTTCCTCTTTCGGAAATCAAAGAGACGAAACACACGCGTGTTCTCATGGGGACGGTCGAAAAGGATTATCTGGCTGCCTTGCAGGATGAGTTTGCGAAAGACTCCCCGACCTCATATTTACAGGTTGTTTCCACCGATAAACACTTTGCTTATGTCTTTCTGATTTGCCGTCAGGAAGACTTCCCGGAAGCGGCGTTGCGGAATGCAAATTTCAGCCGTGTTAACTTTCCGGAGCTTACGCATCCGCCGCAGGAGTCTATTCAGAGATTGCAGAAAAAGATTGCCAAGAGCGCCGAGGATGCGGAGGCTGTCCGGCAGCAAGCCGCGGCATTGTTAAGCGAGCGCTCCATTCTTCTTGCTATTTATGACGCACTTGCCGCCGAACGGGAGCAAAAGTCCGTGGTGCGGAATTTTGCCCGGACGGACCGGACCTTTGTTATCGAAGGCTGGATTAAGGCCAAAGACGTCGAGCGCCTCTGCCAGGCGATGCAGCAGATAACCGAGGCAGTTGCCGTCGATGTGCGGGAGCCGGAGGAAGGCGAAGCGGCTCCGGTGGCGCTGCAGAATAATCCGCTGATCGAGCCGTTCGAGGCGGTGACCGAGTTGTATGCTCTGCCGGTTTCGGGCGGATACGACCCGACTCCGGTTATGGCACCGTTTTTCTTTACTTTCTTCGGGTTTATGCTGGGCGATGCCGGTTACGGGCTTGTTTTGTCCTTTCTCGCGTGGTTTGCGATGAAGAAGATCCGAATGGCCGGCCTCGGGAAAAAGCTGTTCCAGCTGCTCTTTCTCAGTGGGATCGCCTCGTTTATCTTCGGAGTGATTACCGGCTCCTATTTTGGCGATCTGATCAAGGTTAAACCGATTTGGTTCAGCCCCAGTGAAGATCCGATGCGGATGATCATGGTGGCGCTGGCTATCGGGGTCGTGCAGGTCATTTACGTCGGGCTGGGTCTCAAGTTCTACCTGGAAATGAAGCGGGGCAATGCGATCGGGGCCTTCTGCGATACGGCCTCCTGGATTGCTTTCCTGACCGGGATTTTCTTGTATGCCGGCGGCGGGATGATTGGTCCGGGGGTCCAGACAGTCGGCAAGGTCCTGTTGTGGGCGGGGCTGCTGACGATTTTGCTGATGACGGCCCGCGGTCAGCGCAATCCCATCAAACGAATTGGCGCCGGTCTGTATGCCTTGTACGGGATCTCCAGCTACTTGGGCGACATTTTATCGTACTCGCGGCTGCTGGCTCTGGGGCTGGCGTCGGCCGTTATCGCTTCCGTCTTCAATACTATGGGCGGACTCATCGGCAGCGCCGGTCCGGTCGGAATGGTCCTGATGGTGATTTTCCTGATCGGAACGCATACGTTCAACCTGGTCATCAACGTCCTCGGTTCGTATGTCCACTCCAGCCGTCTACAGTACGTCGAATTTTTCGGCAAGTTCTATGACAGCGGCGGGAAAAAATTCTCCCCGTTCAAGGTGTCTACCAAATATATTGATTTGGAATAAAGGAGGAGTAAAAAATGACTTTAGGTACTGTTCTGGCGCTTGCAGGCGCAGCCGTGGCAATTTTCCTGGCGGGTACGGGTTCGGCTCTCGGTGTCGGCATTGCCGGTGAAAGCGCAGCCGGAGTAGTGACGGAAGATCCCGACAAGTTCGGTCAGGTTCTGATCCTCCAGGCTCTTCCGGGCACGCAGGGGATTTATGGACTTATCGTTGGCTTTATGATTATGATGAACCTCGGCGTTCTGGGCGGCAGCTTAAAAGAACTGACCACCCACCAGGGCCTGAACGTTCTGATGGCAGCCCTGCCGATTGGCGTTGTCGGTTGGCTTTCCGGAATTTCTCAGGGCAAGGTTGCCGCTGCCGGTATCAGCACTGTGGCGAAACGGCCGGAAGAACTCGGTAAGGCCCTCGTTTTTGCGGCGATGGTCGAAACTTACGCGGTTCTCGCTTTCCTGGCTTCCCTTCTCTTAATCAGAGGAGTGATGTAAGCATGGCGGAAACGGAGAAGCTGACGGCCGAGATCTTGGCCGAGGCTGACACCCGGGCGGCGGCAATCAGAGCGGAGGCGAAAGCGGAAGCGGAAAAAATCCTGGCCGCGGCGAACAGCGAAGCGCAGGCCGCCCGCGAACGGATTCTGGCCGGCGCTCGGGCCAAAGCGGACGAAATGGCCCGCCGGGTCATGACTATCGCCGAATTGGAAGGGCGCAAAGAAATTCTGGCTGCCAAGCAGCAACAGATCGAGCAGGCGTTTGCCAAGGCGCTGGCCAAGCTGGCCGAGTTGGACACGGCGGCGTACTGGCAAATTATCAAACCGATGCTCCTGGCGAGCGTCGAGACGGGCAGCGAGACAGTCTACGTCTCCGCCCACGATGCCGGCCGGATTACCCCCGCGATGATCGAGGAAATCAACGGTGCGTTGAAAGCTGCGGGCAAGCCGGGCGGTCTGACTCTCGCCGCCGAGTCCGTGGCGACGGACGGCGGCTTCATCCTCAGCGCCGGCGCGACGAAGATCAACAACTCCTTTGCAACGATCGTCAAGATGCTGCGCGATGAGCTCGAACCGGAAGTGGCGGAAATACTCTTTCGTTAGGGGCCACGCAGCCGCCCCCGCGAGGGTAAAGGAGGCAACACGGCTTTATGAAGAGTGATACGCGATATGCCTACTCGGTTGCCCGCATCCGGGCTTTGGAGCGCAGACTGCTCGACCGGGCCAGGATTGAAATGATGCTGGAAGCCAAAACCGCGCAGGACGTTCTGAAGATTCTCGCCGAAACCGATTACGGTCCGTTGCTGGCAGAGATCAAGGACGTCCACCAGTACGAAAATGTGCTGGGACTGGAGCGGAAAAAGGTGTTTGAACTGCTGCAGAAAATCGCGCCGCAACAGGAAATAGTCGATATCTTTGCGGTGCGGTATGATTTTCATAATCTTAAGGTACTGCTCAAGGCCAAATATTTAGGCGAGCAGGCTACCGAACTGACGGTCGACGCCGGGACCATCGATCCGGCCAAACTGGTGAAGATGGTGGCGGAAGAAGACTGGCGGGATTTGCCGGCCAACTATCGCAAGGCGGTGGATACGGCTCTGGCCGGCTTCAACCAGTCCGGCGACCCGCAGACATTCAGTTTCCTTTTGGACGGCGCCATGTTCGATATTCTGATCGACCTGGCAAAGCGGTCAGGCTCGGACTTCTTGTTGAACTATTATCGAATCCAGATTGACCTCCTGAATATCGGCGCTTTTCTGCGGGTGAAAAACCTGAAAAAGAGCCGGGAATTCCTGGAGAATGTGTTGCTGGCGCACGGGACGATAGAAAAAAGGGTTTTTCTGCTCCTCTACAACGAGCCCGAGCCGGCGGACGCTCTGATCAGCCGTCTGAACCTGACCGATTACGCGCCGATTGTGGAAGAAGGCGCCCGATTTTGGGCCAAACACCGTACGACTACCCACTTTGAAAAACTGGCCGACAATTTCTTGCTGGAGTACGTCAAAAACGCCAAACGGGTCGTGTTTGGCGTCGAGCCGTTGCTGGCCTACCTGATTGCCAAGGAGATCGAGATCCGGGTGATCCGGATGATCATGGTCGGCAAACTGAATGGTATCCCGGCGGAGGAAATCAGAGAAAGGTTACGTGATGTCTATGCATAAGAAAATCGCGATGATCGGTGACAAAGACTCGATACTGGGGTTTAAGGCGCTCGGAGTCTCCGTATTTCCCGTCGCCGACTTAAACGATGCAACCGATGTGCTGCGCCGGGTGAGCTCGGAGGGATATGCGGTCATCTACATCACCGAGCATTTTGCCAAGGATATGCAGGATATCATCAAGAAACTCCAGCAGGCATCGCTGCCGGCCATCGTCGTTATCCCGGACCATCGGGAAAATCGGGGGCTGGCGATGCAGAAGTTGAAAACGATTATGGAAAAAGCGGTCGGTGTGGATATTTTATTCAAGGGAGAGGGGAAAGCATGAGTGATGCAAGAATCGTAAAGGTTTCCGGCCCGCTCGTTCTGGCGGAAGGCCTTGCTGATGCTAAAATGTACGATGTGGTCCGCGTCGGGGAAAAGCGGCTGATCGGCGAAATCATTGAACTCCGCGGGGGCAACGCCTCCATTCAGGTATACGAAGAAACCTCCGGTATCCGGCCGGGCGAGCCGGTCGAGACGACCGGACTGCCCCTGAGCGTGGAACTCGCCCCCGGGCTGATGCGGGCGATTTACGACGGCATTCAGCGGCCGCTGGACTTGGTGCGGCAGGAAGCCGGGGACTTCATCACCCGCGGTATTGAGGTCCCGGCCATCGACCGGTCCAAGAAGTGGCTGTTTGTGCCGGCAGTGAAAGCCGGCGATAAGGTGGCGGCGGGCGATATCATCGGCACGGTCCGCGAGACGGTTCCGGTCGAGCACCGGATTATGGTGCCGGTTGACATCAAAGAAGGAACAGTCGTCGAAATCGCCGAGAAGGAAGCAAGCGTGGAAGAAACGATTGCGAAGATCCAGGTCGGCGACACCGTGCGCGAAGTCTGTATGCTTCAGCGCTGGCCGGTCCGGCGCGGGCGGCCGTATAAAGAAAAACTGGCGCCGGTTATTCCGCTGTCTTCCGGGCAGCGGGTCATCGACGCTTTCTTCCCGATCGCAAAGGGCGGAACGGCCTGCGTTCCGGGACCGTTCGGCAGCGGGAAGACGGTCGTGCAGCACCAGCTCGCCAAATGGGCCGATGCCGAGATTATCGTCTATATCGGCTGCGGCGAACGCGGCAACGAAATGACCGACGTGCTGCTTGAGTTCCCCGAACTGGAAGACCCGAAGACGGGCGAACCGCTGATGGAGCGGACCGTTCTGATTGCCAACACTTCGAACATGCCGGTGGCGGCCCGGGAAGCTTCGATTTACACCGGGATCACCATCGCCGAATACTTCCGTGACATGGGTTACAGTGTCGCCCTGATGGCCGACTCCACCTCCCGGTGGGCAGAAGCGCTCCGGGAAATGTCCGGTCGTCTGGAAGAAATGCCGGGCGAAGAAGGTTATCCGGCTTACCTCGGCTCGCGACTCGCGGAGTTCTACGAGCGGGCCGGCCGGGTCATTTGCCTGGGCAGTAGCGACCGCGAAGGTTCCCTGTCCGCGATCGGCGCCGTATCACCGCCGGGCGGCGACCTGTCCGAGCCGGTCACCCAGGCGACACTCCGGATCGTGAAAGTCTTCTGGGGTCTGGATGAAAAGCTCGCGGCCCGCCGGCATTTCCCGGCGATTAACTGGCTGCTGAGCTACTCCCTGTACAGCGACCAGCTCGAGGCGTATTTCCGGGAGAAAATTGCCGAGGATTGGCCGGAACTGCGCCGCGATGCGATGGCGCTCCTGCAGAAAGAGGCGGAGTTGGAAGAAATCGTCCGACTGGTCGGTATCGACGCCCTTTCGGCCGGTGACCGCCTGGCACTGGAGACGGCGAAATCCTTGCGCGACGACTTCCTGTACCAGAACGCGTTCCACGAAATCGATACGTATGCTTCTCTGCCGAAACAGTACCGGATTTTGAAGCTGGTACTCCACTTCCACGCGCAGGCGGCGAAGGCGATGGCGGCCGGTCGGCCGCTGGAGGAAATCCTCGCCCTGCCGGTCCGGGAGGAAATCGCCCGGGCGCGGTTGCTCCCGGAGGACAATATGAATACGTTCGATATCATGATGAAGCATATCGACGACCAGTTGGAAGCGGCGGCTTAAATATTTCGATTTGGGGGAATGACATATGCTGAAGGAATACATGACCATCACGGAAATCGCCGGTCCGCTTGTCCTGGTTGACAAGGTGCAGGGCGTAGCTTACGAAGAACTGGTCGAAATCGAGCTCGCGAACGGCGATATCCGTCGGGGCAAGGTGCTCGAGACCTGGGAAGATCGGGCGATGGTCCAGCTCTTTGAAGGCACTTCCGGCTTGGGGAAGGAAGGTACGAAGGTCAGATTCCTGGGCCGGGTTATCGAACTCCCCGTTTCGGTCGACATGCTCGGCCGCATCTTCGACGGTTTCGGCCGGCCGATCGACAAGGGCCCGAAGATTATTCCGGAAAAACGGCTTGACATCAACGGCAACCCGATTAACCCTTACGCCCGTTCCTATCCGTCCGAGTTTATCCAGACCGGCATCTCGACCATCGACGGGATGAACACCCTCGTGCGGGGGCAGAAGCTCCCCGTGTTCTCCGGTTCCGGTCTGCCGCATTCACGCCTCGCGGCGCAGATCGCCCGGCAGGCCAAGGTACGCGGGACGGATGAGAAATTCGCCGTTGTGTTCGCGGCCATGGGTATCACCTTTGAGGAAGCCGATTACTTCATTTCCGACTTCCGCAAGACGGGCGCGATCGAAAGGGCCGTTCTGTTCATCAACCTCGCGAACGACCCGGCCATCGAGCGGATCGCGACGCCGCGGATGGCGCTGACGACCGCCGAGTATCTCGCGTTTGAGAAAGATATGCACGTTCTCGTCATTCTGACCGACATGACGAACTACTGCGAAGCGCTCCGGGAAATCTCCGCCGCCCGGAAAGAAGTCCCCGGCCGGCGCGGTTACCCGGGTTATCTTTACACCGACCTTTCCCTGCTGTACGAGAGAGCCGGCCGGATCCATGACAAGAAGGGCTCCATTACCCAGATTCCGATCCTGACAATGCCGGAAGACGACAAGACGCACCCGATTCCCGACCTTACCGGTTACATCACGGAGGGACAGATTATCCTCGGGCGCGAGCTGCACAACAAGGGTATCTATCCCCCGGTTGATGTGCTGCCTTCCCTGTCCCGGCTGAAGGACAAGGGGATCGGCGCCGGCAAGACACGGGAAGACCACTCCGGTGTTTTGAATCAGTTGTTCGCGGCTTACGCCCGCGGCAAGGAAGCCAAAGAACTCGCGGTCGTGCTCGGTGAGGCGGCCCTAAGCGAGGACGACAAGAAGTTCCTCCGGTTTGCCGACGACTTCGAAAACCGGTTCGTCCGGCAGGGCGAGAACGAAGACCGGACCATCGAAGAAACCCTCAATCTCGGCTGGGAACTCATGTCCATCCTGCCGCGGAGCGAACTGAAGCGGGTCAGCGACGCCCACGTCGAAAAATATATGCCCAAAAGAGCCGCGGAAGCTGCCTTCTAAATAACGGTGGAAACCCTCCATCGGCAAAAAGTGAGGGTCGGAAATGGAAATTCGCGTTAACCCAACGAGAATGGAATTGCTGCGTCTGAAAAAACGGGTGAAGATGGCCATCCGCGGGCATCGTCTGCTGAAAGACAAGCGCGACCAGCTGATGAAAGAATTCCTCAAGCTGATTCGGGAAAACAAAGCGTTGCGGGAGGACCTTGAAGGCAAGTTGAACAAGGCTTTCCAGAGCTTCCTGATCGCGAACGCCATGATGTCCTCAGAAGTCCTCGAAGAGGCCTTGATGTATTCGCAGGGCCAGGCTGCCGTCGACGTCAGGCTTGCCACGACCATGGGGGTGACCGTCCCCAAATTTGAACTGCAGCAGCCGGGAGCGGAAGGCGATGTATACTCCTACGGCTTCGTCGGCACCTCAAGCGAGCTTGACGCGTCGCTCGGGATTTTCGAGGAAGCGCTGCCCCTGATGCTGAAACTGGCCGAAGTCGAAAAAGCCGTTGAACTGCTGGCGGATGAGATCGAGAAGACCCGCCGCCGGGTCAACGCGCTTGAATACGTCATGATCCCGAACCTGCAGAAGACCGTCAAGAGCATCAGCATGAAGCTCGGCGAGCAGGAGCGTTCCAATATCACCCGACTGATGAAGATCAAGGATATCGTCCGCGGCCAATGACCGGCTGCGCCGGTAAGACGAGGCAAAAAGGAAGGTTCCCCGCCGGACCCTTCCTTTTTTGTTGCCGTCCGCCCGGCCGCGGCAGGAAACAGGCCGGCCGTGGCAAATACGTATAGAGGCTCAGGCTCGGCATAGAATACCGGTAAGGCACAGGCAATCCGCCGGCCGGGCTTAGTCGGAAATCCATCCAAAACGATGAATGATCCTTACATAGACAGGAGAGGTACTCATGCTCCAATTCTGCCCGCTTGCGAGCGGCAGTTCCGGCAATTCCCTGTTCATCGGCACTGCCAGGACTAAAATTCTCATCGATGCGGGTATCTCCTGCCGCCGGCTCGCCGCGCGTCTTGCCGGTCTCGGCGTGAAGCTCACGGACCTGGATGCCGTCTTCGTCACCCATGAACACGCCGACCACGTCCGGGGCCTTCGGTCGCTCGCGTCCGGCTGCCGGACTCCCGTTTACGCCACCGAGGCCACCTGGTACAAAGTGGAGTCCGAATACGGCAGCATCGACGGCAAAGAATATTTTTCGGCCGGGGATAAGATCGAAATCGGCGATTTCCAACTGGAAGCGCTGCCACTCCCGCACGATGCGGTCGACCCGGTCGGCTTCTGCGTCCGCTCCGGGGCGACGAAACTCAGCATCGCCACCGATCTCGGGCACACGCCGGTTTATCTCGAGAAGCGCTTCACCGGCTCCCGGCTCATTTTCTTTGAAGCCAACCACGACGAGGAAATGCTGCGGGCGGGGTCTTATCCGTGGTTTCTGAAACGGCGGATTTTAAGCGACCGCGGCCACCTTTCCAACAGCGCTGCCGGCGCCTTCCTGGCCAAGGTGGCCGACGGCGACACTGCCCATATTTCCCTCGGCCACCTGAGCCTGAACAACAACCTTCCCGATCTGGCGCGCCTTACCGTGGCGAATACTCTCGCTGATCATGGCATCGTGCCGGGGCGCGATGTGAATCTGATCCTGAACCGGCACGGCGAGATGGGGCAAACTATCGCATTAGAATAAATCCTTCCCGGGCATAATACCCTTATCTGCAGAACAGAGGAGGGTTATTATGTCCGGTCGTTTTTGGGACGATTTCCGCTTGAGCCGTTCGATGCTCACGGTACTGATCGTCCTTTCGCTTTGCAGTGCTCTCGCCGGCGGCCTCGTGGCGCTCGCCGGCACCGGCCTTGTCTACGGCCGTTATTACGCGGCGCCGGTTCCGCCGGCCGATTCAGCTCCGCCGGGCAGCGTGGCTGCGGCCGAGGAGGACCAGGCGGGCGGCAGCCGGGTCGTCCGGGCGGTTGAGGCGGTCGTCCCGGCCGTGGTCGGCATCACCAACAAGGCCCTGATGTACGATTGGCTGAATCGCGCCCGGGTCGTCGAACGGGGCAGCGGCTCCGGCGTCATTTTTCACCCGGACGGCTATATCGCGACGAACAACCACGTCGTGGAGGGCGCCCAGGAATTGCTGGTGACTCTGGCCGACGGCCGGAGCCTCCCCGGCACTCTCGTCGGGCGTGACGCGCGGACCGATTTGGCCGTGGTCCGGATTGCGGGCAGCGGTTTTCCCACCGCCGCGTTTGGCGACTCCGATGCCGTCAGGGTAGGGGAAACGGCGATTGCCGTCGGCAATCCGCTCGGGTTTGAACAGACGGTTACCGTCGGCGTCATCAGCGCCATCAATCGTGCCCTCCAGGTCGACGAGCGGACGATGCGCTTTCTCCAGACGGACGCTGCCATCAATGCCGGCAACAGCGGCGGGCCGCTGCTGAATATCCAGGGGCAGGTCATCGGCATCAACACGGCGAAAATTCCCGGCCCGGGCATTGAAGGCCTCGGTTTTGCCATCCCGACGAACCTCGCCAAACCTATTCTCGATGATTTGATCAATACCGGCCGCGTCGTCTACCCCTGGCTCGGCGTGTCGCTCGCCGACCGGGAGACGCTCGCGGAGTACGGCTATCAGGTCGATTTCGCCGCCGGCGTCTACGTCGTCCGGCCGGTCGCCGGCGGGCCGGCTGCCAAGGCCGGCATCAAAGCGGGCGATATCATCGTCAGCCTCGCCGGGGAAAAGGTGAACACCGTGGAGGAATTGCAGGCTGCCCTGCAGAATAAGAAGGTCGGGGAAATAATTGCGGTCGGACTGCAGCGGGATGGCCGCGACCTTACCGTCAACGTCACTTTGGCGGAAATGCCGGCCGAATAAAAAACGGCGGGTTTCCTCTTTTTTACGTGGCCTGACATGGTTTGACCGTTCTTGATGACGCAAGCATTCGCCGGGTGGGCACTGCGCCCGCCCGGCCAACTTTAGCTGTTGCCTATGCCCGTGCAAGGAGCGACGCTCTCGTCGCTCCGCCTGTCGGCAATACCTTTTTCCGTACTTTCCCCCGTACCCGCAGGGGCGTCTACGGGACGCCCGCCCTGTTTTTTTCCCTGTCCCCGGTCCATAACCTAAACGCCCAAAGGAGCTGACCTGATGATCTTCGTCTGCGCCGAGCATATCGACCGCGCCATCGACGACCACATCGACACGACCGGCGAACCGCCGGACATCCTGACCCTGGCCCAAGCCGACCTCCCGCCGGTGCGCTGCGCCTATTGCGCCGACACGGCCGGTTATGTCGTCACCCGGCCGCCCGCGGCGGACGGAGAGGGAGAAGCCGGTGCGTTATAACCTGATTGCCGTTGGGAAGGTGCGCGAGAAATATCTGCAGCAGGGTATCGCCGAGTACAGCAAGCGCCTCTTCGCTTACGGCAAGGTGAATATCAGCGAAATCCCCGACGAACCCATCCCCGATAATGCCTCCGCCAAAGATGAGGCGGCTGTGCTGGAAAAAGAGGGTGAACGCATCCTCCGCCGGCTCAAACCCGGGGCGTTCACCATCGCCCTCGCCGTCGATGGCGCGGCGATGACCTCCGAAGCTTTCGCGGCTTATCTCGCCGATCTCGGTCTCCGCGGTCAAAGCGAGGTCAATCTTATCATCGGCGGTTCCCTCGGCCTTTCCCCGGCCGTCCTAGCGGCGGCCGACTTCCATCTCTCCTTCTCACAGTTTACCTTTCCCCACCAATTGATGCGGCTTATTCTTCTCGAACAGCTCTACCGGGCGGAGAAGATTATCCGGGGTGAGACGTATCATAAATGAGAACAATATTCGCACCTCAAAAGATGAAGTTATTATTCTTTAAGTTCACTCTTGCTTATATAGTAGCTTTAGCTGTTTTGTTTCTGTTTCAGGACAATCTTATCTATTACCCGAGCCGGATCACAGTGGAGTATGCCGGGAACATTGCTGCCGGCAATGCCAATGTTGAGCAAATCACCTTAGAGACTGATGATAGCATTACTTTGCGCGGGTGGCTGGTAAGCCGCCCGGAGGCCGAAAAAGCACCACTCGTCATCTATTACGGAGGTAACGGAGAAGAAGTATCACACTTGGTTTCGCAGGCGGAGCGCTTCCCAGGCTGCGCCTTATTGCTGATGAATTACCGGGGTTACGGTCTGAGCGAAGGCAGGCCGAACGAACGGAATCTGTATCGGGATGCGGAACTGATTTATGACATATTTACGCAGAGAAAAGGGGTAGACCGGGAGCGAATCGTTGTTATGGGGAGAAGCATCGGTACCGGTGTAGCTGTTCATATTGCCGCCAGTCGGCCGGTCAGCGGGGTTATCTTAGTTACCCCCTACGACAGCCTCGTGCGGGTTGTACAGCGCAAGGTGAAAATTATTCCGGCGGCGTTGCTCCTGCGCAACCGGTTTGACTCCATCGCCGCCGCTCCCCGGCTGGACATCCCGATGCTTGCGCTCATTGCTGGCCGGGATGAGGTTATCCCTTCGGACCACGCTTATAATCTAGCAAGTACTTGGGGCGGGAAACTGATGTTAGTCACTGTGGATAATGCCGGACACAATAATATTCAGGATAGTGATTTGTTCTGGGAGAGTATTGCTGTCTTTCTGAGCGGTCTATAACTTATAGCTGTCTACTTGTAATCAGTGTAAGTTGTCATTAAAGGCGCATTGAATAACAGTGTTCAATTATTTCTGAATTCAATATCTGGAGGTATTGGGGAGGAATATTGTAGGAAATAACGAGATGGAAAATGTTCTGAAACTATTGGTCAATATCCTGTCCTAATAAGCAATAACATTGGCGCACGCATACAAACGGAGGTTGTCGGCATGATTAAAATTCGCACCTTACGGCAGGCTGAAATCGACCCAGATATGCTCGCATTTTTTGACCGGACCCAAAAGACGACCCGGGTGCTCGTATACAGCGACGGCGCTTTGGTCGAGAAAGTTGTCGCTTTCGAAGACCACTGGTCCCCGGCGAAGAAGGGGGAAATCGCCGCGCATTTTACGCGGACGCTGGCGGCTGGCGGGTCCGTTATCGTCGCCAGACGAGACAACGAAGTGGTTGGTTTTGCCGTCGTGGAAGCGGAACCGTTCGGGGAGAAAGCCGTGTACCGCGAGCTTTCTTTTTTGCACGTCTCCCGCCCGGAGCGCGGACAGGGGATTGGGGCGCGCCTTTTTGAGCAGGCGAAGGCAGCGGCGCGCCAAATGGGTACGACGAAGCTGTACATCAGTGCCCATCCGGCCGTAGAAACGCAGGGCTTCTATCGGAAAATGGGCTGTGTTTTGGCGAAAGAGATCAACGAAGTTATTTATCAGCGGGAGATTCACGATATTCAATTGGAGGCTACGTTATGACGAAATATGTTTTGGAGGGAGTGCGGGTATGTTGCGCAACGTAGAGCAAACGGTAGGCAATTTGATTGACAAACAAGGTGTGGCGTTCATCGGGTCGGTCGATGCCGACGGTTTCCCGCAGATTAAGGCCATGCTGCCGCCGCGGCAAAGGGAAGGGATCAAGCACATTTATTTCTCAACCAACACATCGTCCCGGCGCGTCGGGCAGTACAGAGAAAACCCGAAAGCCTGCCTTTACTTTTGTGACCGGCGCTTTTTCCGGGGCGTCATGCTGAACGGGACGATGGACGTTCTGGAAGATGCGGCGAGCAAGGAAATGATTTGGCGTGAGGGGGATACAATGTATTATCCTGAAGGAATCACAGATCCTGATTACTGCGTATTGAGATTTACGGCTCGGGCGGGCAGGTATTACAGTAACTTCAAGTCGGAAGATTTCGCCGTCAAATAAGTCTGCCATGTAATTTCCCTCTTGTCAAAGAGATAAAACTATGTTAAATTAGACGTCGGGCAATATTATACGGCGTCTAATTTTTATTTTGACTGGTTGCCGCTGGTACAAAGGAGTGAAGATATGACCGATACGGATACATTCGGCAAGACCCGGACCGAGCGAAAGAAAGAAGCAACCAAGCAAAAGATTATTGCGGCGGCGCTTGACCTGATCCGGCGGCAGGGTTACGCCGCCACCACCATGGAGCAGATCGCCGCCGCCGCCGACATTGCCAAGGGGACACTGTACAATTATTTTCCCGTCAAGGAAGCCATCGTTGACGAATATATCAAACGGTCTTTCCGGGAAAATAATGCCGATCGGGTCCGGCGTCTGGCCGGGCTGCCCGATACCCGCTCGCGCCTGCGGCGGCTCTTCGGCGAGTTGATTACCGGGGTGCAGGCAAGCCGGGATTTCTTCGACAAGTACATTATCTACCGGACGCAAATTTTGCTTTCTTTCCGGGTGGAGGAAAGCGAGAAGAGCGGTTTTTATCTTGCTGCCGACAAGATTATCGAATGGGGACAGGCGAACGGTGAGATCCGAACCGATATTCCCCGTTTCCTCGTCGATGATCTGCTCGAGTTTGCTTTCATCGAGGCGGTGAAGCAGTTTTATCTCGAGCCGGAACGGTTCGACCCCGGTACGGCGGTAGAGCTATGCGTCAACATCTTTATCAACGCGGTCAAACCTGAAGCTAAATAATATTTACTTAGAAGGAGTGAACAATTATGCCTTTCACCAAAGTGAACGGTATCAACCTGCATTATGAGATCCAAGGGACAGGGCCCCGTGTCCTGTTCATCCACGGCATCGGGGCCGATCTGAAACATCCCATGGGTATCTTCAACACGGCCGTCCCGCAGCATTTTACCGTGCTCGCCTTTGACCCGCGCGGAATCGGCGAATCGGACAGTCCGGTCGGGCCGTACACGACCGCCGACTTAGCCGACGATGCCGCCGGGCTTGCGGCCGCCGTCGGCTGGGACCACTACCATGTCCTGGGTACTTCCTTCGGCGGTATGGTCGCCCAGGAACTCGCGCTCCGTCATCCGGCCGCGGTCGATAAGCTCGTCCTTGGCGTTACCAACGCCGGCGGCACCAATGCCGGGCCGCGGGTGGATAACTTGCATGAACTGTCCACAATCGAAAAGCTGCGGCTGTCCGATATCCGGCAGGATGCGGACTGGGCCGCCGCCAACCCGGATAAGGTCACTGCCTTCGAGGCGCAATCCAAGGCGATGGCGGATGCCATGCGAGCCGATCCGAAATACGCCATGGGTTTCGCCGCTCAGGCGCAAGCTGTGCTTACCCACGACACTTTCGACCGGCTGTCGCGGATTACCGCTCCGACCCTCGTCTTCGCCGGGCGTTACGACGGCAGCAACCCGCCGGAAAGGACCCGGACCATGGCTGAACGCATTCCGGGCGCGCGTTACGAACTGCTTGAATCCGGCCACGGCAGCTGGTATTTTGACCTGGCGGCGTGGGAGATGGTTATCGATTTTCTCCGGGGATGAGCGTTCTCCGGCAAAAGTGAAGGAGGCATTCGGTTTTCATCGAATGCCCCCTTCACTTTTGCCGCTTTATCATTAATCCGATAAAATGTTATAATAGATGTACCCTGCCGCGGCAGGGCCGAAACTGGTAACGGAGCGTAGATATAAATGCGAGACACCTGGAAAAGAGATACTGCCCTGTTTCTGACGAGTCAGACCATTTCGATCTTCGGTTCCTCTCTGGTACAGTACGCGATTATCTGGCACATCACCTTGAATACCAAGTCGGGCATCATGCTGACGGTTTCAATTATCTGCGGTTTTCTGCCTACTTTTTTCCTCTCTCCGTTTGCCGGGGTATGGGCGGACCGCTATGACCGGAAACTGCTGATCATGCTGGCGGACACCTTTATCGCCCTTACAACGCTGCTGGCCGCCTTGCTCTTCGCCCGCGGGCACGGCTCCCTCTATCTGCTCTTCGCCATGTCCGCTTTCCGGGCGATCGGCTCCGGCGTTCAGAACCCGGCGGTCGGGGCTTTTCTGCCGCAGGTAGTGCCGGAGGAACATCTGACGCGGGTGAACGGTATCAACGGCAGCCTGCAGGCCCTGGTCATGCTGGCCTCGCCTATGCTCAGCGGCTTGCTCCTGACCGTGGCGTCGATTGAGGCGATCTTTTTTATCGATGTGGGTACGGCCGCCGTCGCGGTGCTGGTTTTGTTTTTCTTCCTGCGGGTGCCGGCCCACGCCAAAGCGCAAAGCCGGCAAACCATCGGTTATTTTGCGGATATGCTGGCCGGTGTCGCTTATATCCGGAGCCATTCTTACATTCGCAAGTTTTTCCTCTTCAGCGCCGTTTTCCTTTTCCTAGTTGCCCCGGCCGCTTTCCTGACGCCGTTGCAGGTCGCCCGGACCTTCGGAGACGATGTCTGGCGGCTGACCGCCGTCGAAATTGCCTTTTCCCTCGGCATGCTGCTGGGGGGCGCGGTGATGGCCGGGTGGGGCGGCTTCCGGAACAAGATTCATACCATGACTTTATCGGTTGTTTGTAACGGCATCTGTATCCTTGCGCTCGGAATAGTGCCATATTTTTGGCTTTACCTGTCAATCATGCTGATTATCGGGATTACCCTGCCGTTTTTCAATGTCCCGGCGACCGTCCTGCTGCAGGAAAAAGTCGAAGCCGACTTTATTGGGCGGGTCTTCGGGGTACAGACGATGATTGCGAGTTCGATGATGCCGATCGGAATGCTGGTGTTCGGGCCGACCGCCGACTTGATCCGTATCGAATGGTTGTTGATCGGAACCGGTCTCCTCATGTTCCTGCAGAGTTTTTTCCTGATCGGCAGCAAAGACCTCGTCGCGGCCGGGGAGTGAAGCTTTGCGGCCGGCGGACGCCGTCTCCGCTGTTCCTTCAATAACCGTATTCTTGAAGTCGTTACTTTCGCTCCCTTCGTTCCTCGTCCTTCTCGTTTCCTTCGTTCCCCTGATGCACACACGGCCTAGGCGCAAGCGACACCTAGTGAGAATCGTGCCGTGTCCGTCGAAGGCGAGACTGAAGACGGGGCCGAGCCATGGAGGGCGAGGCGATAATCACGGCATGGAGGCCGTGTTTATCAGGAACCCCGTCTGAAGTCGAGACTGAGACGCTGACACGGCCGATGCGAAACGTTGTCGCCAAGACTAGGCCGTAAAAAGACCATCCTGCGAAGCAAAGCTGCAATTCCTTCGGAACCCGTTAAGCTACATCACTACGAGTAAAGTATAGCTTAGAAAAAGAGAAGTGGAGGCATAGCCGCCGGATGGCTTCACCCTTTTCCCCGAACAGCCGGGAGCAAAGCGGCCATTGCGGAATTTGTCGGTCTCATACCGTTATCGCGACTATGGTTCGCATTGGGAACGGAGAATAATGTTCTTGACTGCCCCCTTGGGGTTTGGTTTACCATGGGGGAGAGGTGATAAATATGCTGATTCACGAAATCTGCGCCCAGTGCGGTGTGACCAAAAAAGCGGTCGAGTATTATGAAAAGCAAGGCCTGCTCAAGCCGGCGCTCGACGGCAGCAACTACCGGAATTACGACGTGGACGACGCGGCCCGGCTGCGGGAAATCGTCCTGCTCCGGCAGCTTGGCATCGGCCTTGCCGATATCAAGGTCTTCTTTGCGAGTCCGGACCGGCGGCAGGCGCTGGCCGATCTGCGCCGGCAGAAGCGGCTGGCGGTGCGGGAGGCGGAAGCGCAATACGATTGCCTCGGCTATCTGATGGAGCATGCCGACGACCTGGAAGGAGCCGCCGCCGTCATCGCCGAACGGCTGGATGCCAATACAACCATTAAGGATAAGCTGCTCCAGGCATTCCCCGGCAATTACGGCTTGTTCTTAACCCTGCATTTCGGCCATTTTCTGACCGGGAAGCTTGCGACCGCCGAGCAAAGGGCGGCTTACTGCCGGATTATCGAATTCCTCGACGGCGTCGCGGCCCTGGAATTTCCGGCGGAACTGGAACAGTTCCTGAACGAAGGTTTAGCCGGCTGCGGCCCCGATGAATTGACGGAATTGGACGTGGGGCTCCACACCGTCCTGGCGGATGCCGAAGCGTATATCGCGGCGCATCGGGAAGAACTCGGGCAATACTTGAAATACCGGGCTTCGCCCGAGTTCGGACGGAGTCCGGCGGGCCGGCTGCGGCAACTCCTGCTGGAATTCCACCGGACGAGCGGCTACTACGATGTTTTCATCCCCAGCCTGACCGTCCTGAGTCCTTCCTATCGGGAGTACCGGGACAAGTTCGCCGCGGCTAACGCCGTGTTTTTGCAGGCGTTCCCGGCGGCGTCGGATATCCTCGGGACCACCGGGAACAGCGATTGACGGAAAGAAGGGATTGCCTTGCCGGAAGTACAGTTTTACCGCGATCCGGACCTGCCGTTCTTTGAGCTGAAGCTTTGCGCCGGCAGCGATATCGCGTACAAGAAGCACACGCATGAAGAATATTCACTCGCGTTTATCGACAGCGGGAGAACCCTGCTTTGGCACGCGGGAAAACTCTCCGAGGTCGGCGCCGGCAGCAGCGTGTTCATTTCGCCCGGCCTAGTGCATTCCTGTAATCCACTCAGCATTGCGGATTGGCATTACCGGATGCTGTATATCGAAGCGGCCTGGATGCGCGGCTTCTTCCGGGGCCGGGCTGCGGGCGGTTTTCGGCGGCCGGTGGTGCGGGATGTCGCGGCGGGCGGGCTGGAATACCTGCTGGCGAGCCTGCGCGGGCCCGCGAGCCCGCTGGAAAAAGAAGCAAATCTTTGCGCGATTATCGAGCGGGCGGTCGGCGGGGCGAAGCCGGCTGCCGCGTCGGGCAATTGCCGTGAACCGGCCGGACTGAGCCGCGCCTGTGATTATCTGCATGCGCACTTTGCGGAGAAGATCACCCTCGATCAGCTTGCGCGTGTCGCTGGCCTGAGTCGGTTCCGTCTCCTCCGCTCCTTCAAGGACACTTACACTATTCCGCCACACACGTACCAGACTTTGCTGCGCGTCAACCACGCCAAGAAACGCCTTCGCGCCGGCATCGATATCGCGGAAGTGGCCCTGGCGGCGGGTTTTTACGACCAGAGCCACTTCAGCAAGGTTTTCAAGAGCCATACCGGGGTGTCGCCGGAAAAATACCGGCAAATCCTGTTCTCCTGACTCCGCTCCCGGCCGCGCCGGCGGTCTGCAATTTTTTACAATACGCCCCCGCCCGAATGCGCTATCATAGTAAAGTACTGAATGAGGAGGTGCGGGGTATGAAAATAGTGATGATTATCGACCGAGACCTGCCCAATGGCATGCTTGCCAACACGGGCGCGGTTCTGGGCATCAGCGTCGGGTTGATGGTGGCGGATGTCGTCGGACCGGACAATCTTGACGCCGACGGCCGGACGCACCTGGGCATAACCCAGCGGACCATCCCGATCCTGGCAGGTACGGCGGAGTCGATCCGGGAATTGCGCGACCGGCTTTACGAGGATGAGTTCGCGGCGATTACGGTCATCGATTTCAGCGATGTCGCCCGGAACTCCCTGGATTACGCGACGTATACGACGGTGCTGGCCCAGACGCCGGGCCGGGAGCTCACTTACCTGGGAATTTGCCTGTGCGGCCCGGACAAGCTCGTGAACAAACTGACGGGGAGTATGAAACTCCTGCGGTGACTGCAAGCTTTCCCCTTGAGTATCGGCTTGCGTTCCGGGCCGATGCCGTGGAACCTGACCGCCGGTTGTCGGTTGCCGGCGGCGAAAACAGCTTTTTCGGCCGATTGGGCCTGGGTCAGGACAATCGGCTTTTTTTGCCGCTAACGGCCGGATTTACCGAATGCAGCACCGGTGATGCTGGGAGGTTACAACAATGCTCTACATCGAAACCGCGCGCTTGCGCCTGCGGGATTGGGAGGAAGCCGACTTGGCGCCTTTCCGGCAGCTCAACGCCGATGCGCAGGTCATGCGGTATTTCCCCAAAATCCTTACGGACGAAGAAACGAATGCCTTCGCGGCGGTGATCCGGCAGGAATTCGCCGCTTACGGTTTTGGCTTGTACGCGGTGGAAACGAAGACCGGCCGGGAGTTCATCGGCTTCATCGGTTTCCACCGGGCGACGTTTGCGGCCGATTTCACTCCCTGCGTGGAGATCGGCTGGCGCCTCCAACGGTCGGCCTGGGGTCAGGGCTATGCAACCGAAGGGGCGAAAGCCTGCCTGGAGTACGGTTTTACTCATCTGGATTTTACTAAAGTCTACAGCTTTACCGCCAAGATCAATAAGCCCTCGGAGCGGGTGATGCAAAAAATCGGTCTGACTTTCGGCCAAGAATTCGACCATCCGCGCGTGGACCCCGGCAGCCCCCTGTGCCGGCATGTCCTTTACTATGCTGGGAAGAGCGGGTGAGTCGTTAGGAATAAATTGCTTGCCGGAGGGGAATCTATACCTACGGGAGTGATTATTATGCAAGTATTCCTGATGAACTTGGATTTGGCTGAAAAAGGGGCTTGGTTCCCGCTTGTCTTTGGTTCCCTAGCGTTGCTCATAATGCTGTTCATACCCAAAAGGATGACCGCCGGTGAGATCTATGCTACCTTTGGGGTGGTTGCTTTTGTTACGCTGGCGATCGACATATATCTCATGGCTTCCTGGCTCGACGTCTTCGATTTGGGCAGTCCCGACATCAATGGACTGGCTGATTTGGTTACCTACTCGGTCGTCCCTTCCTCTCTTGCCGTCATCTTTCTTAATTGCTTTAAAAGCGAAAAGAAGTGGGTATACGTGGTATTGTTTACCCTCATTTCTTTTCTGTTCGAATTCATCCTGGTGCAAGTCGGCTATATGAACTTGAAAGGCTGGCAAAGCTGGTACTCCATCCCCGTATATTTAGCGGTTTATGGCCTGTGGCTACCCTGGCATTTAAGGCTTATCCGAAAAACCAGGTAATACAGGACGGAATCTGGCCGTAACCGGATTGGTGTCGGCTTAACTGCCTGCTTCCCGTCAACTACTGACTTGCCGGGGCAGGTTTTATCTGTTGTTACCGCAAACAGGCTTTTTCATCTGGAAAAAGCCTGTTTGGCATCAAGCAGACCGGCGTCATAGGCTTGGCGGATAATCAGGTATTCGCCCCGTCTGCCAAAATACAAAGCGCAGTAATTCCTTTGCATCTGCGTGCCGTGGAACAAATAATGCTCCATGCTTTTCAACCCCTCGTCGCTGTCGACCTGCCCCAGCGCAAAGTCGATAAACTTGGTTTCGGCCAAAGTCGCCCTGGCATTGAGATGCCGCATGATCTCGTCAATTGCCGTTCGGCTGCCCGCTTTCGCCAAGCCGATAAAATATTGTAATGTGCTTTCCCCCATTAGCTCACCTCATTAGGCGCCGGCAATATTTTAGTCCCGTCGACGAAAATATTACCGACATAGAACAGTAAGAACTGCTGCCGAAAACCGCTGTTGTTGAGCATTTTATAGCGATACCCGGCGTTGTGTTGATAATAAGCGATGCCCATATCGAGATAATGGAAGAGCATCTCCCGGGTCAGAGCGCTTTTGAGCAGTCCATTTTCTATCCCGGCGTCGATCAGAGTCAGCATGGAACGGTGATAGGTCTGCCGATACCGCTCATACTCAAGTTCAATATCCCGGCTGTACTCGGTGAGTTCCTGGCCCAAAGCAAACTGACCGCTGTCGGTAAAATCGCCGATAACATCCAAGAAAGCGTAAAACTTTTTGACCAAAACCGCGCCGGAGGCAATGATGCTCTCCAGTTCGGTGGTATAGCGGGCAAAAATACGCCGGCCGACTGCAAGATACAAAGTATCCTTGTCTGCGAAATACTTATACAGCGTAACTTTCGAAACATTGGCATTTTCCGCAATTGCGTCCATGGTTACATTTTTGATTCCGGTGCGGATAAATAGCTTTTCTGTCGCGGTCAATATTTTATCCGCGTTTCTGTTCCAGTTCATGCACTCACTCCTTACAAAACTAACTGTACTATTTTAACAATAATAGTACAGTTAGTATAATCTGTCAAGCCGGTTAACTTTTTTGCCTGCGGTGGACAGATATTTTGCGGCAAGAAATTGCCTTTTACGCCAGGCTGATAAAAGGCCGGTGATATCTGTCTTCGTTTGGTTTTTGCCGGACTGAAAAGGCAAAAGAGCCGAAGGGGTGCGATTTGGCTCTTCTAATTGGGCGAGTTTTTTGCTATGCTAGGCTCAGACTCTAATTCTTTGTGAGGTGGGAAATGAAAATTGCCATCATCGGTTACAGCGGCAGCGGAAAATCAACTTTAGCCCGCCGTCTGGCCGAAATTTACCAAATCCCGGTGCTGTTCCTCGATACGGTGCAGTTTCTGCCCAATTGGGCGGTACGGGACGAAGCGGAAGGCCGTTCGCTTGTCCGGCAATTTATGCAGAACGAAGCGTGGGTCATCGACGGAAATTATGATAAGTTTTTTCGGGAAGAGAGAATGGAACAAGCCGATACCATCATCTTTTTGAATTTCCCGCGGACAGTCTGTCTTGGCCGGGCGTTCAAACGATATTTGCAATACCGGAATACGACCCGCGAAAGCATGGCCGCCGGATGCAGAGAAAAAATGGATTTGGAGTTCGTCTGGTGGCTTTTGTACGCCGGGCGAACGAAACAAAGGCGCGATCGTTATGATCGGATTGTATCGCTTTATCAAGACAAAATCATTGTTTTGAAAAATCAGAAACAGGTCGATGCCTATATAAAAGAAACTCAACAGCGGCTTAGTCTCCCCCAAAATTCATAGCGTGATTGGATTGGTAAAAGCTGTCGCTATCAAATGATAAGCGACAGCTTTTGGGTTGTCGCCGATAATGGATGTGTGGGTGAAGCAAAGCAGTCTAGATTAAGCATCTTTCTTCCGTGCCGGTATATTCCCGCGTCTTGGCCGATAAAAATTATTGCGTAAGCTCAAAAAAAGCACTTGACGGGCAGCATCGGGTGTGCTAAACTCTGAATGAATAAAAAAATATTCATTCAGAGTTTAGCCGGGCGGTCATCCCGCCGGCATTACACATCCATGCGATGCGAGGTGGTCAAATGGAAGACAAAAAAACGGTGCTGCTCAATTGCGCTAAGGAACTGTTCGCGACGAAAGGCTTCAAGGATACGAATGTTGCCGATATCACCAGGCAGGCGGGTTTCAGCGTGGGGACGTTTTATAATTACTTCCCGTCCAAAGACAAGTTGTTTGTGGAGATTCTTGAGCAGGAAACAGCCGAGCTGATGAAGCGCATTATGAAGTCAATCGATCTGTCCGATGATCCCGCAAAGCTGATCCGGCGGCTTCTGGTTTTAAATATGGAAGGGATGCTCGCCAATCCTATCCTGCGCCAGTGGTACAACCCTGATGTTTACAACAAGATTGAAAAGCTGTTCCGGGAGGAAGACGGACTGCAGGCGATGGACTTCCTGTATCGGGATTTTCTGACGCTGGTACAAAAATGGCAGGCGGAAGGGAAAATGCGGGCGGATATCGGCAGCGAAATGATTATGGCCATCTTCGGCGCCATTATCCGGATCGGTTACCACAAGGAAGAGATCGGCCTGCAGTATTTTCCCGAGTTACAGGACCATTTGACGGATTTCGTTTTGCAGGGTCTCACCAATTGCCCGGAATAAACGGCTGCCCGAGTTGTCCGGGGGCAGCAGTCGCCCTGGGGGAGGGATGAGGCGTGGTTAACAGCGCTGCGGTTACCGCCGTACATACCGGCATGGGGACGGAAATGGACCACCGGGTTTTCGGCCGGCACGCAATACAGGCACTTGAGGCCGTTACCGACGAAGCGCAAAGACTGGAGCGGTTGTTCAGCCGGTTCCGGCCGGAAAGCGACATCAGCCGGATCAACCGGGCCGCGGGTGTGCGGCGGGAAAGCGTCAGCTCCGAAACCTATGAGGTTCTTTCCCGGTCCGTGGAATTCTCGGTTATTTCGCAGGGGTTATTCGATATCACCGTCGGCCCGCTGGCCGACCTGTGGGATTACCGGCACGCGACGGAACCGCCCGCGGGTGACCGGATCGAGTCAATTCTTCCGCTCGTCGGGTACGGCGATCTGGAGCTGGATGCCGTCCGGCAAGCGGCGGGGCTGAAGCATCCCGGACGGTCGCTCGATTTAGGGGGTATCGGCAAGGGGTTTGCCAGCGACCGTTTCATGGAGATCTTCCGGCAGCACGGCGTTACCTCCGCCTTTTCCAATCTTGGCGGCAACGTGTCCACGCTGGGCAGCAAACCCGACGGCGCGCCGTGGCAGGTGGGTATCCGGCACCCCCGCCGGAACGGGCTTATCGGCGCGGTCAGTGTGACCGGAAAGTCGGTGGTTACCTCCGGCGACTATGAGCGGTATTTTCTCGGCCCGGCCGGCCGGCGGTTCCACCATCTTCTGAATCCGCTTACCGGGCACCCGGCCGAGTCCGGCCTGATCAGCGCGACCGTCGTCGCGGACAGCGCCCTCCTGGCCGACGCCTTATCCACCGCCGTATTCGTTGCCGGGCCGGCGCGTGGGCTGGCCCTGCTGGAAAAATTCCCACCGGTCGATGCGGTTCTGGTGGACACGGAACTGCGGACGTACGTCACCCGGGGCTTGCGGCAATGTTTCCGGGCCTCGGCTGCAATCGATATCAGCTATGTATAGGAAAGGGGAGATTATAGTATGCCAATCGTCAGGAAGCGAAGGAGGAGAAGTAAAGTGTGGATTGTGTTGCTGTCAATCGCCGGCATAATTGTGCTGGGTCTGGCCGGGGCGATTGTCTTCACTGCGCCGGGGCGCAACGAACTGCAAAACATGGTCATCGCCGACATTGATTTTAGCCGGCTGCGCGACGGTGTCTATACGGGCGCCTACCGCGGCAGCAGGGACAGCTTCCGCAACGCCGCGGTCGAAGTAACCGTAGCCGGGGGAGAGGTTAAGGAAATCAAGGTGACCGGGGGCGCTTTGGCCGGTGCGAAACAAACGAGCGAAATCAAACCGGGGCGTTCGATCAACAGTCTGTTTGATGAGGTGGTCGAGGCACAATCCCTGCAGGTGGACGCCATCAGCGGCGCAACCCTGACCTCCAACGCGCATCTCAAGGCGGTGGAAAACGCGCTGACGCAGGCGGAAAGCAAATAATACGAAAACGAAGGGCATGATTTATGAAGAAAAAAATGTCGGTCATGGGTGTCGGACACAAAGCGGGTACGATTGTCGGCGGCTATCTGGCCTTGGCGGTGGTGTTAAGCAACAGATTTTATCCTTTGTTCAGGCTTACCGGTGCTGCTGACGGTCCGTTATTTACTGCCGGTATCGCGTTGGCGCTGGTCGGGTTTTCACTGAATTTGGTCGCCGCCGGACAGATGCTCCGGGCCCATAAGAGCGATACGCTGGCAACAACCGGATTGTACAGGATTTTCCTGTATCCGATGTACTTTTTTCAGGTGTGCCTGACAATTCCCGGCGTGGCGCTCCTGTTCAATTCGTGGCTGGTGCTGACGACGGTTCTTGTCGGTATTGCGGCGGTAAAGCTGTTTGTGCCGGAAGAGAATCATTATCTGGAAAACCGGTACGGCGATGCGTACCAGGCTTACCGGCGGCAGGTATTGTTCCGGTTTTAACTCCCGGCTTCTCTCTCGTCGCACGAGAAAACAAAAGGACCTAAGCCTCATGGTTTAGGTCCTTTTGTTTTCGCATTTGTGATATACTGGATATGGATTCCTGCTAGTAAATCGACACGCGGGCAAGTATGGGAGGGCTAAGATGAGCGGAACCGCTAAACCGTTGCGACGGCTTATTGCCTTATGTTCGTTGCTGATATTGCTCCTGCCCGTAACCGTTCTGGCGAATTCGGCGGAGCCGTCGTCCCTGGTTATCCTCGTCAATAACCCGCCCGCTGATTTATCCATCGCATTGGTCTCCGGGGAAAACTACCCGGAGGCGGCAGTCCGGAAGGCTGCCTGGGAGGGTTATTACCTTTTTTATTCCCGGGATCTGCGGGCCGACAGTGAGTATACATTCAGGGTCACGGCGAGCGGCGAAAGCTTTGACTGCACACTGGATGCGCCTCTGCAGCGCTATAACAACGTATTTACCTTGAACCTGGCGGAGCACCGGCTTACGCCCGGTACATATCCGTTCCGCTCGCTACTATTGGTATCGATACGCTTGCTGCTAACGCTGTTGCTGGAAGGCGGCCTTTTCTGGCTGTTCGGGTTCCGGCAGAGGCATAGCTGGCTCGCCTTTCTCGCCGTCAACCTGATTACGCAGGGAGGATTGAACGTTTGGCTGAACAGCGGGGGCTCGCTGCTGCCAAACTACCTGATAATCAAATTGATTTTAGGTGAGTTCTTCGTCTTCGCGGCTGAGCTGATTGCGCTTCCCGCTTTCATTGCGGAACATAAACGGAGCCGCGTCTTACTTTACGCGTTTACCGCCAATCTTGTCAGCCTGATTGCCGGCGGGTATATTATCTCGGTTTTACCGGTTTAGAGGCTGAGCTCAATTTGCGGTAAGGCGCCAGCACTATAAAAATGATACTAAATTCCTTATTTTATTATCCGTATGATGCGTGACCATCATTATTACAGACTGCGGTGATACGGGGAAAGGTGTACTAGAGTAAACAATCGATTATCGAATCCATATTTCGAGGTGATTTCTTTGTCCATCCTCAAATCCCTGAAAGACTCCCTCCTTACCCACGCCGACCCCGCCAAAGCCGCCTTCCTGCCGAAGGTCTTCCAGTCTTACCCCGGCGGCTACGGGGAAGGGGATGAGTTCATCGGCGTTACCGTCCCGAACCAAAGGAAAGTGGCAAAGAAGTACTATAAAGATATTTCCCTCGCCGACGCCGGCGAGCTGCTGCGCGACCCCGTGCATGAGCACCGGCTGACCGCGCTGTTCATTCTGGTTCTCAAATACGAAAAGGCTAAGAGCGAAGCGGAGCGGCAGGCCATCGTCGATCTGTACCTGGACAGCGTCGCGCATATCAACAACTGGGACCTGGTCGATTCTTCGGCCGCCCAGATTCTCGGCGCGCACCTCGCCGGCCGGGACAGATCCCTACTGCATGAATTCGCCCGCTCCGGCGACCTCTGGCGGCAGCGGATCGCGATTATCGCCACTTTGCATTTTATTCGTGACGGTCAGTTTGACGTCACCCTGCGCATCGCCGCCCTCCTGCTCGACCACCGGCACGACCTGATTCATAAGGCGGTCGGCTGGATGCTCCGGGAAGTTGGGAACCGGGATTTCACCGCCGAATACGCTTTCCTGCGGGAGCATTACCGTCGGATGCCGCGGACCATGCTGCGCTACGCGATCGAGAAATTCCCGGAGGACCTGCGACAACGGTTCCTGAAGGGTTTGGAATAAACAATCAGTGTCACTGTTTTAACCGAAGTTGTTTCCGGTCTCACCCGGAAGCGGCTTTTTATTTCAGGGGCAAACCGACTTTCCCATTGTAGCCAGGGTTAAGCCGGAGAGGGACGCAACGACACTGATTAGGCTAAGCAAGCGAAAACCTTCCTCGCAATGTCCACGTGCATACGTACCAAGGTAAACAAAAAAGACCGGCCCGGTGCTTTCGATATAACGGACGAGGTAATCCAGTTCAGGCTGGTAAGGATGAGATCCTTCGCTCTGCTCAGGATGACCCTGCATTACGCTTTATGCACTGCAGGGAACGCATTGCATGCGTTCCGCCCGGGTAATTCGTACCCCTCCTTGCACACACGGCCCGGGCGCAAGCGACACCTGGTGAGCAGTGTGCCGTGTCCGGCGAAGGCTAGGTCGAAGGCGAGGTCGAGCCATGGAGGGCGAGACACCAATCCGCTCACGGAGCATGATTGGTGGGAACCCCCGCCGGAGACCGCGGACAAGCCGCTGGCACGGCCGATGCGAAACTACGTCGCAGCCGCTGGCAACCATAGAATATAGCCTTCTCTAGGCAGTAACCCATTCGCAATGGAAGCCAGCGGCTAAGACCGGGCCGTAGAAAAAGCCATCCCGTGAAGCAAAGCCGCAATTCCTATTCCCGATAATTCTCCTGTCCATTTTTCCAATCTCCGTTAATGGTTCAGTCAATCGGTCCAAAAGATCGGCAGTTCAGCTGCGCTGCAGGACGCCATTCGGCACGGAACAGCCGAGCTTCCTGGACAGCTCCCGGGTCATGCCGACCAGGGTGGTTCCGATTTCCTGTCGCAGACTCTCGCTCATCCGGGAAGCCGGGCCGGACACACTGATGGCGGCAAAGGCTTTCCCGGTGTGATTGGCGATGGGGGCGGCGACGCACATCAGTCCGATCTCCAACTCCTCGGAATCTTCCGCGTAGCCGTCTTGCCGGACCCGCCCAATGTGTTCCAGCAGTTTTTCCGGCGTGCCGATCGTCTGCGGTGTGCGCTTCTCATAAGTCAATTGTTCGAGCAGCGGCATTAACTCGGCGTCCGGCAGGCCGGCCAGAATGGCCTTGCCGACGGCCGTGACATTGAGCGGAACCCGACCGCCGACGGCCGTGCTGATGCGCATGGAATGGGGGCTTTCGATTTTCTCCAGGTAGACCACGGAGGTTCCGTCTCTGGTGACAAGATTGACGGTCTCCTTGAACCGGCCGACCAGCGCCTCCAAATAAGGGCGGGCCAGGGTGCGCAGGTCGGACTTGACCCGGGTACCCAGGCGGAAGAGTTCATTTCCCAGGCAATATTTGCCGGTACGCTCGTTCTGCTCGAGGAAACCGTGCAGTTCCAGGGTGGTGACGAGATTGAAAGCCGTGCTCTTGTGCAGACCGGCTTTTTTGCTGATTTCGGTGATGCCGAGTTCTTCGGCGTCGCCGAAACAGTTCAGTATCGCGATGGCTCTGCTCAGTGACTGGATAACCGTTTTATTCATTGGCTTCCCCCTTGCCCGGTTCCGGCAGTCGCCGGACCGGCTGATTTTTGCCGGCAATTTTCCCCGGACCGTCTTGCTAAGCCCGCTCGCTTTTGTTAGAATCAAAGTGCCATTATATAACACATTGTACCATGATATGAAACAATATGAAAGGAGGGAAGCCGATAACAGTTTTGCCGGCAGTTTGCTACGGATTCGACCAACAATAGGGAGGCGAACAGGAATGGGCAAAAAGACAATCCTCGACTTCCAAAGCATGGTGGAGAAGGGCGAAAAAATCGTCTACCTGACGGCGTACGATTATCTGACGGCGAAATACGAAGAGAGAGCCGGCGTGGATATGATTCTGGTCGGCGATTCCCTGGGCATGGTCAGTCTCGGTTACGATAAAACGTTTCCGGTAACCATGGACGATATGATTCGGCACAGCCAGGCGGTACGGCGGGGGGCGCCAAACACTTTCATTATCGGCGATATGCCGTACATGTCTTATCAGATATCCGATGCGGAAGCCATCGCCAACGCCGGCCGCTTTGTCAAGGAAGCGGATATGGACTGCATCAAGCTGGAGGGCGGCGGTCCGCTCGTCCTCAGCCGGGTAAAAGCCATCAATGATGCCGGCATCCTGGTCATGGGCCATATCGGCCTGACCCCGCAGTTCATGGGACAGATCGGCGGCTACAAAGCGCAGGGGCGGACGGCGGTGGCAGCTTTGAGTCTGTTGAAACAAGCTAAGCTCTTGGAGGAAGCCGGGGCGTGCAGCATCCTGGTCGAGGGAGTGCCGCCCGCGGTGGGAAAAGCGATCACCGAAAGAGCCAAAGTTCCCATTTTGGGCATCGGGGCTGGTTCGTACACGCACGGCCAACTGCTGATTTATGCGGATATGGTGGGCTTCTACGATAATTTCACCCCCAAATTCGTCAAGAAGTACGCCGCTGTCGGCGAAGTCCTCCTGAACGCTTTCGGCGAATACGTCAAGGAAGTGCGGGAAGGGCAGTTCCCGGTTGACGCGCAGCACTCCTACAAGATGAAGGAAGATGAAGCCGACCAGTTGGCGAAGCTTCTGGCCGAAAGTGAATAACTGACCGGCCGCAGCGGTAAAGGCGATTCCTCGAGACTGCAAAGTTCCGGGATGGCGTATCCATCCTGGAACTTTTTTACTCAACCCGATCATCCTTTTCTTCCCTCTCCCGAAGCATCGGCTATGCATTACCCAAATCATTGGTCGGGATTGGAAAGAGGGACAAGAGAATAATCAGGTACAGGAATTGCGGCTATGCTTTGCAGGCTGGTTTTTTCTGTAGCCCGGTCTTAGCTCAATAGTTTCGCATCGGCCGTGTCAGCGGCTCAGTCTTGGCTTCCGACGAGGTAAACTTACAAACACGTCATCCATAGCGTGATTGTCGCCTCGCCATCCGTGGCTCGGTCCCGTCTTCAACCTTCGCCTTCGCCGGACACGGCACGATTCTCACTAAAGGTCGCTTGTGCCCGGACTGCGCGTGCCATATGGGACACGAAAACCTGGAGATAAGCCTATCGGTATGCAATTAAGCCAATACCTTCCAGCGTTGTGGGCAATGGATAGACGAAGCATCGGGAGAGGGGTTGAAGTAAGGGTTAAGAGTGTCGGCAGGATTACTCTTCTCCGAAGTGGAAAATTTACCCGAAATGCGACCTTTTACCGATCTATTTCGCCTCCCGAGTGAGGCCCGTCCGGAGGACAGTATGGGAAAAGCAGCGCCCGAACTGATCAAGCAAGCCAAAACGGACCGCGACAGCTTCAACCGCCTGGTCGGCCTGTACGGCCCGGTGGTCGAAAGGTGGTGCCGGGGGATTACGAACAACCGGGAAGACGGCCGCGATATCGCCCAGGAGGCGTTCATCCGCCTTTACCGCGACCTGCCGCAGTTGCAGGACGCGGCGAAGTTCGACGCCTGGTTCCGCCGTCTCGTTGCGAACGCCGCCTATGACTGGTTTCGCAAGCACCGGAAACACCGTGATCTCGTCTCCATCGACGCCGGTTTCGGGGCGGACGGTTTACCGGCCGAACCGGCGCCGGAGGCGAGCGACCTCGGTGAGTACATCATGGCTGCTCTCGATAATCTCTCCGCGAACAACCGGATCGTCTTCGACCTGTTTTACGGGGCGGGCGAGAGCTGCGCCGGTATCGCCCGCCGCCTCGGTTTGTCGGAGACGGCGGTCAAGAACCGTCTGTCCCGCGCCCGGGAGCGCCTGCGGGAAGAACTCGCGCCGCTCACCAAGCTGCATTACCTGAAGGCCGACCGGGTATTCAATATTTTGATTCTGAGCTGCTCCCACCGGCGGGGCGGGATGTCCGAGACGGCAGCGGCGCGGATAGCAGAGACGATTCGGTGTGCATCGCCCGGCTCGACGGTGGAGGTTGTCTGCCTCGCCGACTGCCGCCTGGAAAGCTGTACAGTTTGTTACGACTGTGCCGGGTCCGGACGCTGTCGCCGGCCCGACGACTTCGACCGCCTGTACGACCGGTGTCGGTCAGCCGATGCCGTCCTGTTTGTCGTGCCGTATTATGCGCCCGTCCCGTCCAAGCTCGCGGCGTTTCTGGAGCGGCTGATGGCGGTGACGATCGCCCCTATCGTAACCGGCGGGGAGGCGGCGCGGGCTTTCCCCCTGCAGGGGAAGTGGTGTGGGGTCCTCAGCTTCTCGCAGGTGCGGACGCAGGGGCCGGTTGCCGGCTTCATTCGGGATGCGCTGGTGGCGATGGGCTTCGGGTTGATTTTGAGTGAGGACAGTCTGGCAGCCGGGGCCGGCATTCTTGACCACGCCGCTGCCCTCGGCGACCTGACGGTCCGGACTCTCTTGACGCAGCCGGACAGTGACGCCTTGGCGAACTGGTTCACCTATTGGGACGAGGCCAACCGGCGGACCCTGGGTGCCGGAACTAACGAAAGGTGGCGGATATAATGAAAACCGAATTGCCCCTGCAGCCGGACTGGGAAATCAAAGCCGGCTGGGAAGGGGAGCTTACCCTTTTCCCCTGGTACTATTTCGTGCTGAACATACCAACTCCCGTGTTCATGGTCACCACCCGGAAGGAGAACGGCTGTGCCAACCTGCAGCTCAACGCCTGGGGAATGCTGCTTGGCGCTGGCCGGGAGCCGAAATTCGTCCTGCAGGTGATGAAAAACTCGGACACCTGCCGCCTCATCGCGGCGCAGCGCGAGTTCGTCGTCAATTTCCCGCCGTACGCGCTGCGGGACAAGTTCGCGGCGGCAGCGGCGCATTACACGCCCGAGGCGGACGAGGTGGTCGCCGCCGGACTGACGCCCGAGCCGGCGAAATTAGTGGACCCGCCGCGGATTAAGGAATGCTACGCCCATCTGGAATGCCGGCTGGACTGGATGAGGGATGTCGAGACGGCTGCTCCCGTCAACGCCCTCGTCTGCGGCAGCGTCATCCATGCCGCCATGGATGGGGAATATCTGACCGGGAGCCTCGAAACCGCCCTGGCGAAGCGGGATATTCCCTACTTCGCAGCGGAGTTTTATAACCATGCCGCCCGGGCCGTCGAGGGTATGGGAGCCTTTATCCGTCCGGATACCACAAAAATCGATCAAGCCTGAGGAGGGATAGTCCGGTGAAATTTGTTTGCGTTCTGCTGGTCGTCGAGGATATGGCGCGAGCCAGGGAATTCTACGAACAGGTTTTGGGGCAAAAGGTCAAATACGACTTCGGGGAGGACGTCACTTACGAGGGCGACTTCACCATCCATCTCGGAGCGCACTACCGCCGCCTTCTCGGGGTGGAAGGTCACGCGGCTGGGCAGCCCGCCCACAATTTTGAACTGTATTTCGAGAACGAAGATCTGGACGGCACCTACGCCGTCCTGCGGCGGCGCGGCGTCCGCTTCGTGCATGAACTCCGGGAGCAGCCGTGGGGGCAGCGGGTGATGCGCTTCTACGACCCGGACGGGAATGTGATTGAAGTCGGGGAGAGCATGGAGACCGTGGCCCGGCGCTATCATGGTCAGGGGATGACGCCGGCGGAGATTTGCACCCGGACATCCCTGCCGCCGGAGTTTGTGGCGAAGGCGCTCGCCGCCGAATAAGCCGGAAAGAGGAGAGTGAAGCAATGGAGGGAAAAGCGTTTGCGGCCCGCTGCGGTCTCGACTGCGTCGCCTGCGAATACCGGGAGAAAATGAACTGTCCCGGCTGTATTGCCGCCGGCGGCAAGATGTTCTGGGGCGAATGCCCTGTCGCTGCTTGTGCGAGCGGGAAAGGCCATGTCCATTGCGGGCACTGCGCCGAGTTCGTCTGCCCGACGCTGCACCGTTTTGCCTACGACCCGGAGCAGGGGGATGACGGACAGCGGATCGCGAGCTTGCGGGAGAGGGTTGCCCGAGGCGAATAAGGGTCAGGTGAATGAAAAGCAGGGCGCACCGATTTGCGTCCTGCTTTTTTTTGGTTTGAAGTCGGATATGCATTTTCCGGCAGGCATAGCGGGACGACCGTTCAGTCTTTCGCCAACTCCGCCACGGCCGCGAGCAGCAACTGCGCTCCCTGTGCCAGATCATCCGGCGCGCTATACTCCTCCGGACAGTGGCTCAGCCCGTCCCGGCTGCGGATGAAGATCATCCCGGTCGGGCAGACCGCGGCCATGACCATGGCATCGTGGCCCGCGCCGCTCGGCAGCTCCAGGGCCGGAAGCCCGGCCGCTTGGGCGCACCGGCGCAGCAATTCGATGATTTTCCCGTCCATCGGGACGGGGGGCACGTCCGTCACCGTTCGCAGGTTGTATTCAACTCCCCGCTCCCGGCCCGCCGCCGCGATATCTTCCTTAATCTTTTCGATGGCCCGGCCGCGCGCCGCGAGGTCAATATCCCGGTAGTCGAGCGACATCTCCACTTCGCTGGCGATAACATTATAGCCGCCGGGGTTGGCTTTGATATAACCGACCGTACCCCGGGTCGTTGGCCCGGCCATGATCGCCGACTGCTCCACGGCCTGGATGATCCGGCCGGCCGCGACCAGCGGGTCACGCCGCCCGGCCATGGGCATTGCCCCGGCGTGGCCGGAGCGGCCCCGCAGCGTGAGGAGCATCTGGCACGGTCCGGCGATACCGGTCACGATACCTACTGCCCGGTCTTCGCTTTCCAGGACTCCGGCCTGCTCGATGTGTAACTCCAGGAAGGCTTTGAGCGTATCGCCATAACGGGCAGCCGATAGTTCCGCCGGCCGGGCGCCGAAGGCCGTCATCGCTTCCGCCAGACTGATCCCCGTTTTGTCCCTGGTCTTGTCCGGGTAATCCGCCGCGAGCTTTCCGGTCAGCGCGAGGCTGCCCAGCAGCCCACCGGGGAACCGGCTGCCTTCCTCGCCGCGGAAGACAGCCATTTCCACCGGACGGCGCGGTTTTCTGCCGCTTTCCCGCAGCGTAATCAGCGCTTCCAGCGCCGCCATTACCCCGGCGGCTCCGTCGTACCGGCCGCCTTCCCCGACCGTGTCGAGATGCGAGCCGGTGAGGACAACCGGGCTGCTTTCCTCTCCGGGCAGGCGGCCGAAAGTGTTCCCGAACGCATCAATCCGAACCGTGAGGCCGGCTTCCTGCATCCAGTCGATGACCAGATCGTTCGCCTGCCGGTCTTCCGGGCTGAAGGCGAGACGGGTCACCCCGCCGGCGGCCGTCCGGCCGATGCGGTTCAATTCCTCCAGGCGACTGAGAAAACGCGCCGAGTTGATTTGCATCCTTTTCCCTCCTATTACTTTTGTCCTGCCGGGTTGCCCCCGGCAACCGGCACTGCCTGAGCGACATTTTGGTGCCGAAGTATTTCTCCGGGCCGTGGGAAGAATCCTATCGGCAGCGCGAGAGGCGCCGCCGATTATCCGAGCTTGCGGCAGCCTTTCCGGCCGGGATGCCGGGAAATCATGTTCTCTCCCCGAGACAGCAGTAAACAGGAGAATTCAGTGGCTTTGTAAAAGAATCTATCTGAGAAATTATATCTCAGCTTAAGGGGTGGTACGGATAGGCAGGAAGTCGTACAGCGGCGGAATGATTATGACCATCATCGGACTGGTTATCGGAATCGGAGTGTTAATATTCGTCCTGACCCTGTTCGGCAGTACGAAAAAAGAGGCGGAAGTTTTTATCGAAGGCGACAAGTTGGTCATCAAAGGACAGTACGGCGCGACTTATGACCTCGCCGGGATTACCGGAATCGAACTGGCGGACGCAATCCCGCCGGTCGGCCGGAAGGTGAACGGGGCCGGACTCGGCGCGATCAAAAAAGGTGATTTTGTCGTCGAGGGGTTGGGCACGTGCCGGTTGCAGCTGCACGCGGCCGAGGGGCCGTTTATCCATCTGACCGTCGGCGGGCAACATGTTTTCCTTAATTTTTATGACCCGGCCAGGACGGCGGCCAAGTACGAGGAACTGCGGGCGGTCATTCAGCCGGCGGATTAGGCGGTTTCCGCCGGCTATTCTAACCGAACAGTCCAACGTAAATATTTTTATATTCATATTTCAGATATTGTCTTGCATGTTTCGATGCCACCTACAAGTGGATCGGCGACAGGTGGGCTGATGTTCTCTGACTCCGGCTTCCATAGCAAATGGGTTGCTGCCTAACCACAACCTGCCTCTAATGTAGCCGGAGTCTGCCCACACCCCCCGCCTACCGCGTGCAAGAATTTATTTGCCTGAGGAACATAATGCTTACGCTGATACATAACAGTAGATCTATACAAGTTCTTATCCATCTTCCCGTACCCCTACTGCACGCACGGCCCGGTCGCAAGCGACCTTTAGTGAGCATCGTGCCGTGTCCGGTGAAGACAAGGTCAAAGAGGCAGTTGCGAGCAGGAGGGGAGCAACCGACAATCACGGCAGCCGCCGGCATCATTAGAAGATAGGTGACTCTGAGCAGTAACCCATTTGCAATGGAAGCCGGCGGCGGGATGCCGTGTTTGTCGGTTCTGACTCTTTGACCGCAGGCAAGCCGCTGACACGGCCGATACGAAACTACGTCGCTAAGACCGGGCCGTAAAAAAGACCATCCTATGAAACAATGCCGCAATCCCGATTTTCGTTTTTTATTCTTGTGATCTATCGCCTGCAACGACAGACTGTGTCCTATTACGTCAAGCTTTGTATCCCTGAGAAGGACCGGCCGGAAGGAATGAATAATATGGATTACCGGATGCGGCTGCAGCGGAACGTCCCGAAAAACTACCTGTTCGTTTTGCTGCAAAATACCGATCTGACCCGGGGCGTTTGGATGATTTACCTGGCGGCAAAAGGTCTGAGCCTGCTGCAGATCGGGCTGCTGGAGACCGTCTTCCATCTCACCTCGCTCGCGATGGAAGTGCCGACTGGGGTGATCGCCGACGTCTTCGGGCGCAAGCTCAGTCGGGTACTCGGGCGGCTGTCGGCCCTGGCCGGCTACGCGCTCCTGTTCTGGGCCGACACGTTTTTTGGGCTGGCGCTGTCGTTTCTGTTCGCCGCCCTCTCCTACAACCTGGAGTCCGGCGCGGGCGAGGCCCTTGTCTATGACTCTCTGCAGGAGGTCGGCGCGGCCGAACAGTATGTGAGCATTGCCGGAAAGAATGAAGTCTGCTACCAGGCTGCCGGCACCGTTTCCTTTCTCGTCGGCGGCTATCTAGCCGGCCGGAGCTACGCGGCGGCGTTCGGCGCGACACTGGCGGCGGCTGCCGCCGCGCTGGGGCAGGCGACGGCATTTACCGAACCGGCAGGCGGCAGGTCCCGGCGGGCGGGGAGCGGCGGAGCCAAAATGCTGGCGCAGCTGCGTGAGAGTGTCGCCGTCATCCGGAGCAACCGGCCGGCCGCCGGCCAGATCGTCTTTCTGCAGACCATGCTGGCGTTCTGCACCTGCATCTTCTTTTACCTGCAGAATTTCCTCAAAGGGGATGGCTACGGTGAAGCCGCGATCGGTGCAATCTACGCGGTCGCTTCGCTCACGGCGGCAACGGCCGCCGCGCGGGCGGCCGCCTTGGAGCGCCGGTTTACGGAAAGAGGCGTTCTGAAGGTGATGCCGCTTGTTGCGCTCGCCTCTGCCTGGGGGATTGCTTTAAGCCGTTACCCTTTCATCTTCTTCACCACCCTGCTGAGCGCGGAAAGCGTCATCTACGTCGCGACGAACAATTACATCAACCAGCGGATTCCGAGTTCGTGCCGGGCTACTGTCCTGTCCTTTTCCAGCATGACCTTCAGCGTCGTTATGATCCTTTTGTTCCCGCTGCTCGGCTGGGCCGGGGACCTCTTTACCCTGCGGACGGCTATCCGGGGACTGGGCTTGTTGGGGGCGGCCGCCATCCTGATCAACTGCCGCCAGCAAGCTGTTGTATCCCGCGGTGCCAATGGGCCGCAAAGTCAGCGCCAGGCCTGACTTTGCCCCGCTGATATCTTCCCGCTGCCGTATCGCAGTGGGGTTTTTATCCTTATTGACCCGGTCGGGTAAAAGTGGTAATATGCAATGATACCCGCAGTTAATCATTTCATTGCCGGGGGAGGGTTACCGTGGAATTAAACGATTTTATGCGGCAGGCCATAGGCGAGGCGGCGGCCAGTCTGCGGGAAGGGAATCACGGTTTCGGCGCGGTCATCGTCAGGGACGGCCGGGTCATCGTTTCCGCCCACGACCGGGAGGAGACCGACGGCGACCCGACGGCGCACGCCGAACTGCTGGCAATCCGGGCCGCCGCCCGGCTGCTCGGAAAAAACTTGCGTGGATGCCGGCTGGTATCGACGCATGAGCCTTGTCCGATGTGCGCGGCGGCTGTGCTTTGGGCGGGCATTACCGAAATTGCCTACGGCTACTCCGCCCGGGAGGCGATCACGGAGGGCCGCCGGCGGATCGACTGGCCCTGCGCGGAGCTGTTCGCCCGGGCAGGCGCCGCCGTCCGGATTCGGGCCAGCGTTCTGCGGCAGGAGTGCTCGGTGTTGTACCGCGCCGATGTCCGGGCGGAGATCGCCAGGCTGCGAAACGCCGACGCCGCCGGACTCGCGGCGTTGAACGCGGCTTCTGTCCGGCGGCGTCTGGAATGGTTTGCGGCGAACCGGCAAAACTTCACCGAACTGGGCGGCGACCTGCCGGAAGCCGGCTACCGGCTGCTGTTGGCCCGCCTGAAGATATCGGAGGCGGAGGCGCCGGTGGTGCGCCGGACGGCCCGGGAGATTGTTTTTCACTCGCGGAATTTCTGTCCGACCCTGGAAGCCTGCCGGATTCTGGAGCTGGATACGCGGGAAGTCTGCCGCCGGCTCAACGAGAACGCGACGGACGCCCTGGTTAAACAAATCGACCCGCGGCTCACTTTTTCGCGCAATTACGCGAAACTGCGGCCGCACTCGGAATACTGTGAAGAAATGATCAGGCTGGAGGAATAGATTATCTTCTACTGCCGAATTGCCAGGTAAGTTCCGGCGATGATCAGCCCGCCGCCGAGAACAGTAAACAGTCCGACACTTTCCCGCAGGACGATGAAGGCGATAATTCCGGTGAGTAACGGTCGGAAATACAGGTAGCTTCCGACGGTTACCGCCGGCAGTCTGGTCAGGCCGCGGTACCATGCCAGGTATCCGTAAACGGAAGCTGCGCCGCCGAGGTACAGCATATTCAGCCACCCGAACCAGTCGAGGATGAAATTGTGCTTCCCGGCGGCTTCCAGCCAGGAAAACGGCAGCAGGAAAAGCGTTCCGATTACCGTCGTATAAGTAATGATGGTTTTGGGACTGTATTTCTGCAGCAGTTTTTTTCCGTACACACTGTAGATCGCCCAGGATACTGCCGTCAGGAGGATAAGGATGTCGCCCCAAAGCCTGGCGTCCGAGCCGTCCCAGTTCAGTCTGCCGTTGCTGATGACCAGGACCGAACCGGCCAGGGCCAGAAACAAGCCGGTGGCAGTTGTTGCTTTCAGGCGCTCCTTCAGCAGGGCCCAGGAAATTATGACGATGAACAGCGGAGACAGGCTGATCAGTACGGCCGCATCGACGGCATTGGTGTATTTGATGCCGTAATGCTGCAGCAGATAATACAGGGTGACTCCGGTCAGGCCCAGCCCGAGCAAGGAAGGGTAGTCGGTCCGGGCAATTCTCTCGGTATTGCCGCGGTTTACGAACAGCAGGATGCCCGAGGCAACGACATACCGGTAAAGGGCGGATACTGCCGGAGTGATTTGCGTCAGGACGATCTTGGTGGAGACAAACGTCCCGGCCCAGATGGTGACGACCAGAAGCAGTTCCAGGTGGGTGAGCCAAAGGAGTTCCTTCTTGGCCGGATCGATGGACGGATCAGACATGTTCATTCCAGCGGTTTGACTTCGAAGAGGACCGTACCACCCGCACTGTCCGGCTGACCCGGGTCAATGCACTGGACCAGCCGTTCCGTCAGCCCGAGGTCTTTTAAGTCCTTGCCCAGTCTGGCCGCGAAAACTACCGGATAGATGGCGGCAAAGGCAAGCCCGCAGACCCGGTCGCTTTCTTCCAGAGAAATGTTGGCACCGCGCAGCACAATCCTGTCGCCGGGTTTGATCCCCGCGGCACAGTAACCCCTGACTTCTTTCGCCGTAATCACCAAATCAGCCACTGCAATCCCTCCTAACGGTTTTTGATCAGATAGGTCAAAACGGCACTGTCTTCGCACAGCCGGCGGAATTTATCTTCCCCGACGGAATCGATTAACGCCCTTCCCCACAGGTCATGCTTGATGTATTCTTTGGCTACCAGAACAATGCCGGGGGTCGTCGTCCAGATCCCGACCGTGTCTTCCGGGCTGCCGATCTCGCTGATAACAACTTCTTTGTTGTCACCTACGACGACGGTCAGCCGCTTCCGCAGACGCAGCAGAGAGGTGACCCCGCACTGTTCGAGATTAACGGTGTGTTTCCAGCCGAGGTCGCAACAGCCGAAAATACCGGCAATTACTTTTACTCCTTTGCTTTCAGCCTTCTTGACCAATTCTCGGAGTAAGTCAGCTTCGTCCGGCCAAACCGATAGCAGCAGTGAATGCTCAGAGTTATTAATGACGTCGGCCATTTTGTCGATGACCGTCTGATAGCCGTTCAAATGCCAGGTGATATCCGCTTCCGGTAGCGGCTGGACCTGCTGCAGCCGCAGGTCCAAGTCGGCGATTTTGGCGGAATAGTCCTGCTCCAGCCGCCGGAGCAACTGCTCCGGCGGGATCGGGCTGTAACAGACCGGTTCGGTGGAACTGGCCATGACCACCCCCTTGCTACGCAAAGTCGTCAGGACTTCATAGATTTTAGCCGTGGGAATTCTGGCGTTTTTCGCGATTTCGTAGCCGATGGCCGGGTGCTTTTGCAGCAAGGCAAAATAAACTTTCGCCTCGTACGAGGAAAAGCCGATCTGAGTGAGCTTGCTTACGGTTTCGTCCGTTTTGACCACCCCTGCCGCGCAACATTAAGTCTATACTACCCTGTGAGTAAGTGCGTTGCAATATCCACCGTACCGGGGTGGAGAAAATTATTTTGTGCCGGTCTCACTGACCGGGGGCGGAATGAGACAAGCCAGCTGCTGCCGGGAAAATACGATTAGCGGTTGACCTGACTATAACTTCACACTTTATAATTACGGTAAGAAAGGAGTGAAGTTAAATGGATGGAAAGAAGAAATTGGTCCGGTCTTACCGCCAGACCCTGACCGGCAGCGCCGCGGAAATCTTCCCGCTGTTATGTCCGGTGCGTGAAAAAGACTGGCTGCCGGGTTGGGATTACCAGCTGATTTACTCGGAGAGCGGCTATGCGGAAAAAGGCTGCGTGTTTGAGACCGGCAACGTCTACGGCAGCTACCGGTGGATAGTCACCAACTACGACAGCGACATCTATACAATCCAGTTTGTGAAAATCAATGAGGATGTGAGCGTGATAATTGATATCGCGCTGGAGGAAGAGCGCCGTGATCTGTGCCACTGCCAGATCGAATATGCTTTTATCCCGCACAACGAAGAAACGGCGGAACAAGTTTACCGGGAAAACAGCGCGGAGAATTTCCGCTCGCACATGCAAATATGGGAAACAGCCCTGAACTATTACCTGCAACGGCACGAAATGCTGCCGTCGGAATAAACCCGAAGAGGGGATCGGATGTACACGATTGGGGAAATGGCGAAGAAATTCGGCCTTTCGCGCAGCACGCTTCTGTACTACGACCGGCTGGGCTTGGTGCGTCCGGCGGCCAGAGCGGCCAACGGCTACCGGCTGTATGACGGGCAGCAGGCAAACTGGTTGGAAAGGATCGCCAGGTACCGGGAAGCGGGCATTGCCCTGACCGATATCCGGAGATTGCTGGCCATGGAAGACAGCGGCGGGGGCAATGCGATCCTGATTGAACGGCTGAAACGAATCCAGGCCGAAATCGGCCGGCTCAAGGCGCAGGAAAAGCTGGTCCTGGCGGTGCTCAGGGAAAATGTCGCCGGCGGCAATGCCGTGGCCTATACCAGAAAAACCTGGGCGGAACTGCTGACGAGTCTCGGGTACAGCCGGGAAGACTGGCTGGCCTGGCACCGGGAATTCGAAACGGACAGCCCGGCGTCACATCACCGGTTCCTGAAGAGCCTGCAGCTGAGCGAGGCGGATATCGATCGCCTGCTGGCCGAAATAAAAACCGAAAAAAGCGAGCGGTCATAGCCGGCGCATGCTGGTGCGGGAAAAGCAAACCTCGGTTCCGGAAACGGAACGGAGGTTTGCTTTTCGTACCGCCGCATGACCAAACCGGTCGGCAGCAACGCCTTTCGCAACGGAACCGAGACAGGTGCGGGAATTGAATTGTTGCCGCTAGATAGTTGACAACGGCAACAAAGTGCGATAAAATTTCCTCAAAGTGGTAAATTCTATGCATTGAGAGGAGTGAGCCCATGGCTGTTGAGGAAAAAACCGTCGTCGAGGAAATCAGGAAATTCAGCCGTTTCTACACCAATGTCCTGGGACTGCTGAATCGGAGCATTCTGGATACCCCGTACTCCCTGACCGAGGCCCGCGTCCTGCTGGAGATCGGTTGGACCCCGGACTGCACGGCCAACGCCATCACCGCGAAGCTCAATATCGACCGCGGTTACCTGAGCCGCCTGCTGAAGCGGCTGATTGCGGCCGGGCTGGTCAGCCGCTCGGTTTCCCCGGCCGACAGCCGACGCCTACTGCTCACCCTGACCGAGGCAGGCCGACAGACGACGACAGAACTGGAAGAACGGTCCCGGCAGCAACTCCGCCAATTGATCGCGCATCTGACCGACCGCGAGAAGGAGCGGCTGCACGACGCCGTCCGTTACGTCCGGTACAGTCTGACCGCCGGGGCTTCGCCGGTAACTATCCGGTCGTTCCGACCGGAAGATATCGACTGGATCATCACTAGTCACCGTGATCTGTACGCAACCGAATACGGGTTTAAGCCCATCTTCGCGCACTATGTGGAAAAGTACTCCCGCGAGTTTGCCGCAGTTTACGACCCGGCCCGAGAGAATATCTGGATTGCCGAGGCCGACGGCAAGCCGGCCGGTTCCATTGCGATCGTCAAAGCCGGCCTCGACGTCGCCCAGCTGCGCTGGTTTCTGCTGGAGCCGCACCTGCGGGGGGCCGGCCTGGGCCACCGTCTTATGGCGACGGTGCTCGACTTCTGCCGGGAAAAAGGGTACCGGCACATCTTCCTCTGGACGGTCAATGTCCTGGCGGCTGCCCGCCATCTATACGCGCTTTACGGCTTTACCCTGACCGAAACGCAGCCGAACGACGAATGGAGCGAGGCGACGCTCGCCGAGGAGCGTTGGGACCTGCCGCTGTATCCGGCGGACAAAGCGGTCGGAACGGAGGGGAACGCATAATGGCGCCGCAGCGAGCCGTCTATTTCTTCTGCGCCGACACTGCCGTCGACCCGGTGGCGGGCCGCGTCTTTCAGGCGGCGACGGAGCTTTACCGGCCGGCCGATTCCGGGATCACAGTCGACGCCAGACCGGTGCTGCAGCACACCGACGGTGCCGGCAACCTCTTCTATTTCGTCCGGACCGACAAGGTGCTCAGCCACGCTTATCAGCATTACCTGCCGTTCCTGCAGCGCCATTTCGCCGCCTGCGACTTTGCCGGCCTGGTGACCTGGCACGCCGGCCAGAACGCTCCCGATGCGGTCCTGCCCGTGCACACCACGGGCGACGCGGAGACGGGTTATTTCTGCCCGGCCAGCCCGGACTTGATGCGGAACCTTCTGACCGCGCTGGAAAGCAACCGGGCGGCGGCCGGTCTGGACGAGTTCCGGGTGATGACGGAAGCGACCCACTGGTCCGGTGTCGTGTACGACGGCGGGGAGCCGCGGTTGCTGGCGGAGTATCCGGTGCCTCTCGTCGATATCGAAATCGGCAGTTCCCCGGCCCGCTGGTCGGACCAGAGGGCCGCCGAGGTAATTGCCCGGTCGCTGTCGGCCGTTTTCACGGGGGACGGCAAACGGCTGAAACGTCTGCTGTGCGCGGGTGGCGTGCACTTTGAGCCGGCGTTTGCCGCCGCGGCGCTGCAGACCTGGGACGAGTACGCCTTCGGAGTATCGCACATTCTGGCCAACCAGTGGCTGGTCAGCGGCCGGTATGAGGCGGAAGACGGGCAGGCCAAACTCGAAGCCTGCACGGCTTCTATTTTGGGCGGCATCGACGCCGTCGTTTTCCACGACAATTTAAAGGGTATCTACAAAGACCGGCTGCGCGCCCTCGCTCAAAAACATGGGATTCCCGCTGTTAAGCATCAAGCCTTGCGTCGACCGGAGAGTATTGCCTGGGCTTAGGCCGGGCCGGATTTTTCGGTGCCCCGGAGCGAGCGGATAACCGCTTTGTCCGGGGCATATTTTTATTTGAAAATACCGCGCAAAAATGGTATTCTTAGAAATAGTTTGTTTTACACGGGGGAGGGGAAAACGAGAATGCAAATCGGATTCGACAAGGACAAGTATCTGAGGATGCAGACGGAACAGATCCTGAAGCGGATCGGTCGGTTCGACAACAAACTGTACCTTGAGTTCGGCGGCAAGCTGTTCGACGACTATCACGCCGCCCGGGTGCTGCCCGGTTTCGACGTGAACGGCAAGGTCCGGCTGCTGCACACGCTGCGAGACAAGGCGGAGATCATCTTTTCCATCAATGCCGGCGACATCGAACGCAAGAAAATCCGGGCCGATTTCGGGATTACCTACGATATGGACGTCATGCGCCTGATCGACAACCTGCGCAACTGGGACATCGACATCAACAGCGTCGTCATCACCCAGTACAACGGGCAGCCTTCTGCCGACATCTTCCGCAAGAAGCTGGAGATTCGGGGCGTGAAGACCTATATTCACCGGCTGATCGAAGGTTATCCGACCAATCTTGATCTGATCGTCAGCGACGAAGGTTACGGGGCGAATCCGTACATCGAGACGACGAAGCCGCTCGTGGTCGTTACCGCCCCCGGTCCGGGCAGCGGCAAGCTCGCCACCTGTCTCTCGCAGCTTTACCACGAATACCGGCGGAACGTCAAGGCGGGCTACGCCAAGTTCGAGACCTTCCCGATCTGGAACCTCCCCCTCAAACATCCGGTCAATATCGCTTACGAAGCCGCCACCGCCGACCTGCGGGACGTCAATATGATCGACCCCTTCCACCTTGCCGCGTACGGGGAAACCACGATTAACTACAACCGTGACATCGAGGCCTTTCCGGTCCTCAAAACCATTTTGACCAAGATTACGGGCGACGACAGCGTCTACATGTCGCCGACCGATATGGGCGTGAACATGGCCGGTTACGGAATCACCGACGATGCCGCCGTCCAGGCGGCCGGCCGGCAGGAAGTAATCCGGCGCTACTTCAAGGCCTCTTGCGACTATAAGCAAGGTATTGTTGACAGCGGGACGGCACAGCGGGCGGAGATGATCATGCTGGGACTTAACCTCGGACCGGAGGATCGGCGGGTTGTCCGGCCGGCGCGCGCCAAGGCCGGCCTTGCCGCCGCCCCGGCCATGGCCCTGGAACTGCCGGGCGGCCGAATCGTTACCGGCAAAGCTTCGGCGTTGATGAACGCGCCGTCCAGTGCCCTGCTGAATTCGATCAAGGTCCTCTCGGGTATCGCGGACGAGATCCACTTGATTTCCCCGGTCGTCCTGGAACCGATTCTGCAGCTGAAAGAAGAGGTTTTCGGCAGCCGGGACGCCCGGCTCAACCTGGAGGAAATCCTCATCGCGCTCGGCATCAGCGCCGCCACCAATCCGACCGCGCAGCTCGCTCTGACCAAGCTCAAATGCCTGAAGCACTGTGAAGCCCACTCCTCTTATATGCTCAGTCAGACGGACGAAGGTATTTTGCGGAAACTGGGTATTAATCTGACCAGCGAGCCCGAGTTCCCCTCCGAAGACCTGTATTTCGTCTAAAAAATATTGCTGATTGACTTAAGCCCCGGAGTTTTTCCGGGGCTTGTTTGTTTGTGATCTGTTCGGCAGGGAAATGCGTTTCCAACGGGAATAGCTTAAGAAAAGAACGATGCGCGACACCACAGGAGGAGGTAAGCACATGAACAAAACGGAACGAATAAAGGCGGCCCTGCGCAAAGACATCGCGGACAGAGTGCCGGTTTCGGTCTGGATGCACTATCCGTCCATCGATCAGGATGCCTTGACCCTGGCGGAGACGCAGGTGGCTTTCCAGCGTGCTTATGATCTTGATTTCATCAAGCTCATGCCGTTCGGTTTGTACAGCGCGCAGGACTGGGGCTGCCAGGTGGAGTTCTTCTGCGACGCGACGCACCCGCCGATCGTCCGCAAGCACGGCATCGCGACAGTGGCGGAATGGAACCAAGTAAAGGTTTTGCCGCCCCATTTTGGCAACTGGGGTCAGGCGACGCAATTGGCCGCCTACGTCGGGGAGATGGTGGGCGATAAGGTGCCCTTCGTGCAGACCGTTTTCAGCCCGCTGACCACCGCCTGCAAACTGGCCGGGGAGCGCGTTTACACCGACCTGCGGGAGAACGGCGCCGTCGTCCACCGGGCGCTCGAAGCGATTACCGAGACTACCCTCGCGTTTATCCGGGAGAACATGGCGGTGGGCATTGCCGGAGTCTTTTACGCGACGCAGTGCGCTTGTCATGATTTCCTGACCTGGGAGGAATATAAGGAGTTCGGCCGGCGGTACGACCTGATGCTGCTGGAAGAGGCCAACAAGCACGGGTGGTTCAATATCCTGCATATCCACGGCAAGAACCTGATGTTCCGCGAGTTGGCCGATTACCCCGTCCACGCCCTGAACTGGCACGACCGGCAGGAGTACCCGAGCCTGCGGGAGGCGCGGCAGCTGACGGACAAATGCCTCATCGGCGGCCTGAACGAGAAAGGCCCGATTTCCTGCGGCACGCCGGCGGAGGTCGCCGGGCAGGTCGCCGCTACCATTGCGGAAGCCGGCGAGCGCGGTCTCATCATCGGTCCCGGCTGCGTGGCTTATCCGGATACCCCGGTGCAGAACATCTACGCCGCCCGGCTCGCGGTCGAACGCGGCGAGTAACCCGGATTATTTGCGGGCAGACCGCGCAACCGGTTTGCATCTTTTCCGACTTAAAGGAGGTAAGCGAATGTACAGTTTCAAAAACGATTACAGCGAGGGGGCCCATCCCCGCATCCTGCAGGCTCTGGCGGAGTCGAACTTGGAGCAAACCGACGGGTACGGTGAAGACCCGTACACCGCCCGCGCGGCTGAACTGATTAAGCGGAAAATCGGCCGCAGCGACGTCGCCGTCCACTTTTTCGCCGGCGGCACCCAGACCAACCTCACGGCGATTTCCGCCTTCCTGCGGCCGCACGAAGCGGCGGTTTCCGCCGACACCGGCCACATCAACGTGCACGAAACCGGCGCCATCGAAGCCACCGGGCACAAAGTTATCGCCGTGGCGGGAAACGACGGGAAACTTACCGCCGGCCATGTCCGTGCCGTCCTCGCCGCCCATCCCGACGAACACATGGTCAAGCCGCGGCTTGTTTACATCTCCAATCCGACCGAAGTCGGTTCGATTTACACCAAGAGCGAGTTGGTTCAGTTGAGCGCCTTATGCCGGGAAAACAATCTGCTGCTGTATGTCGACGGTGCCAGACTCGGGTCCGCCCTCGCCTCGGCCGAAAACGATCTCACTCTGGCCGATCTGGGTGAACTGACCGACGCTTTTTATATCGGCGGGACCAAGAACGGCGCGCTGCTCGGAGAAGCTCTCATCATCTGCCGGGACGAACTGAAGGAAGATTTCCGTTACCAGATCAAGCAAAAAGGCGGTTTGCTCGCCAAAGGCAGACTGATCGGCATCCAGTTCCTCGAGCTGTTTACAGACGACCTCCTGCTTGAACTGGCTGGTCACGCGAACGCCATGGCCGACCGCCTCAGCCGGGGCATCGGCGCTTTGGGTTACAAGTTCTTGTCCCATTCCCCGACCAACCAGATCTTCCCGATTCTGACGGACCGGGTGATTGCCGGGCTCGCGAAAAAACACGCGTTCTACACCTGGGCGAAGGTCGACGCCGCCAACTCGGCGGTCCGCCTGGTGACTTCCTGGGCGACCAGAGAAGATGCCGTCGCGGCCTTTCTCGCGGACTTGAAAGAACTTACCGAATAGATGACCAGACAAGAAATAGAAATGTTCTCGATTTAAGGATAAAGGCTAAGGCACGAACGCCTTGTGTCAGTAAGTTCAATGGCAGGCGCAAGCAGGAATAGGGATTGCGGCGTTGCTTCGCAGGATGATTTTTTCTATGGCCCGGTCTTAGCGACGTAGTTTCGCCTCGGCCGTGTCAGCGGCTCAGTCTCGGCTTCAGACGGGGTAAACTTACAAACACGGCTTCCATGCCGTGATTGTCGCCTCGCCCTCCATGGCTCGGCCCCGTCCGAAGCCTTCGCCTTCGCCGGACACGGCACGCTACTCACTAGGTGTCGCTTGCGCCCGGGCCATGTATGCATATGGGGAACAAAAAGGGCCAAAAGCTTTCTCGACTCTGCAAGGAATCCCATCCAACTTTTCCGTGGCCACTTTAACCGTTTTACAACCGGAGGTGTTAGCATGAGCCCAGCCAACTTGGTTTTCGTCAATGGCAACGTTCTCACCCTCGACGGCAACCACCCGCACGCGCAGGCAGTAGCCATAAGTAACGGCAGGATTGCCGCCGTTGGTGCCGACGCTTCGATGCGCGAATTCATCGGTCCGGGGACTGAGGTCGTCGACCTGCGCGGGAAGACTCTGCTGCCCGGCTTCAACGACAGCCATCTGCACCTGTACGTCCTCGGACAATATCTGACCTGGGTCATCCTCGCCGGCGCCGGTTCGCTCACGGAAATGCTTGACCGCGTGCGGGAAAAGGCGGCCAGGACCCCGTCCGGCCAGGTCATCCTGGGCCGAGGTTGGGACCAGACTCTGTTCCGGGAAAACCGGTTTCCGAACCGGCACGATCTTGACGCAGCGGCCCCGGACAATCCGGTCGCCCTCACCCGCATCTGCGGTCACGCGGTAGCCGTGAACAGCCGGGCGCTCGAACTGGCCGGGATAACGAAGGACACGCCGGACCCGGTCGGCGGCCGGATCGGCCGCGACCCGGCGACGGGCGAACCGACCGGGCTGCTCTGGGAGACGGCCAAGCTGCTGTTCACGGAGAAAGCGCCGCAGCCGACGGCCGCGGAAAGGAAAGCTATGGTGAAGACGGCGATAAATAAAGCCGTCTCCTGCGGTCTGACGTCCGTCACCACCGACGATATCCGCCCGAACCTGATGACGAGCATTGCCGACTGCCGGCGTATCTACCGGGAGATCTGGGCGGAAGGCGGTCCCGTCCTGCGGGTGAACCTCCTCGTCTACCAAAGTGCCATCGACGAACTCTTGTCCCTGGGTCTGAAAACGCGCGACGGCGACGAGCAGGTCCGAATCGGGGCCATGAAGCTCGTCCAGGACGGCTCCCTCGGGGCCCGCTCCGGGGTGCTCCGTACCCCGTACACGAACGACCCCGGCAACTGCGGCCTGCCCGTCCATTCCAACGCCGAACTCACCGAGTTGATTTTGAAAGGCCACAACGCCGGGATGCAGGTGGCCATCCACGTCATCGGCGATGCCGCCATTGATGCCTGCCTCGACGCGTTCGAGCGTGGCCAGGCGCTTAATCCCCGGCCGGAGGCCCGGCATCGCCTGATTCATTACTGCATCGTCGATGAAACTATCCTGCGGCGGACCAAGGAGTTGGGGGTCGGCGTCGACATCCAGCCGCGATTTATCACTCTGAACGGGAAGCGGGTGCTGGAATTCCTTGGGCCGGAGCGGGCCAGGCTGACTTATCCCTGGAAGACCGTCCTGGCGTGGGGTATTCCGGCTGCCGGCGGTTCCGACAGCCCGGTGGACCGGCTGGAGCCGCTGCAGGGTATCCATAATGCCGTGAACCGCCAGGTCGACAGCGTACCCGGGATGGTCTTCCAGCCGGAAGAGAAGCTTTCGGTCCCGGAAGCCCTGCATCTGTACACGACCGGCAGTGCCTATTCAACGTTCGAAGAGGACATTAAAGGGACGATTACCCCCGGCAAACTCGCCGACTTCGTTGTCCTCGCCGACGACCCGTGCCGGGTACCACCGGAGACCATCCGTGACCTGCCGGTGGAAATTACGGTGGTTGGTGGGCGGATAGTCTACACCGCCGATTAGGAGAAGAGGAGAGAGTATCGGTGAGATTGGAAGCGATGACGCCGGAGCAGTACGAGGCGAAGTACGGCGACACCGAATACTGGCGGATAGTCGCTCAAGCTGTTTTGCGGCGGGAGAATCTCACCGCCTCCGAGCTGACCCGCTATAAATACGGGTATAATATTCTGTTCGCCTTGGGCGGGGGAAAGGTGCTCAAACTCTTTCCCCCGTTTTGTCAGGAAGATTACCGGAAAGAAGAGGCGGTCCTCGTCAATCTGGCGCCCGGTTTTACCGGCGTGGAAGTGCCGCGCCTGCTTCACACCGGCAGTTATTATGGTTGGCCTTACATTATTATGAGCCGCCTGCCGGGCGAGCTTGTGAACGATAATCTGGGGAGTCTGTCGGCGGCGGAGAAATTGCGACTGGCAGCCGATCTGGGCCTGCTTATCCGGGCAGTCCACAGCCAGCCGGCGGACCGCTTTCAGGCGGTCGATATCGGCTGGGCAGCCTTCCTGCAGCGGCAGTACGTGAACTGCCTGGAACACCATAAGCAATCCGGCCTTAAACCGTCACTGCTCGACCACTTGCCCGCCTATCTGGCGGAAGAGTATCTTGATTACACACCCGCGCCGGTGTTGCTGACCGGGGAATACACGCCGTTCAACTTGCTGCTGAGCCGAGAGGACGGGATGCGGCGGCTGAGCGGACTCGTCGATTTCGCCGACTGCTTCCTCGGCGACGGTGATTACGACCTGCTTGGTCCCATCGCGTTTATGTTTTATCCCGAGCCGGAGACAGTGCGGGTATTTCTCGAGGGTTACGGTTACACGGCGGCGCACTTGACCGGGCGGCTGCGGCGAAAGCTGATGATTTATCTCCTGCTGCACCGGTACAGCGATATTAGTTTTTACCTGACTAAAAGCGAGAAGGCCGGTCAAGCGGCGACGCTCACTGAACTGGCGGAAATATTTTTCCCGTTTTAGTTGCATTCTCTCTTTCCATCATCTTTACCAACTTGCATAATTGCGGTATTGTCGAAATCATCCTTCGAGCCGGCCGGAAAGTAAAGACAAATAAGACTGGAATTAACCGCTTATTGCGGAAGGAGGTAGTGGCAGTGCCTTTCAATATCTGCAACAGCCGGGGCGAACATATCGGTTTTCTGCACCGGACTTTTCCCGGGCGGACAGGCGTCCTGATGGTTGCTGTTTCCGAACAGACGGTTGAGAGTGTGGAATTCAGTGTCGCCATGATCAAATCATACCTGGCCGGTGCTTTTCGGTGCCGAACCATTACGGGCAAGGTTAACGAGGAGAAACTGGAAGCGGAAATCGCCCGGCGCATTGATGGAATTAGCGGTGATGACCCCGGTTTCGACCGGGATTATGATCAAATGCTGAAAAATGTTTTTCTCAGGCACATCAGCACAGGCGGACAGCAGGAAATTGAAAACTATATAACTTCGGGGGTCGACATGAGCCTAATCCGAGGTTACGTACTGTTTGACGTTAAGAATCTGGATGCGGCAAGAACCGAAGGAAACCAAATCATCATCCCGGAGGAGATAAACTACCTTGAGGACGATAAATTGGAAGGAACACCGGTATTTGCCCGGGTAACCGATTATCCGGTTCTGCATACCGCAATCATGGGGGCCGGTGAAGGTTTTCTCCTGGGAGCGAACCTGGCCGATTTCGGTGGCCGGAATCATGCTCATACAACGGAGTTAAAGATCGAATCCGGTAATTTTACCGATGAGATCAAGCTTCCCATATATGTGCTTGCCGCCCGGGGCATGAGTATTCAACTTTATTTGGAGCACAAAGAGATTCGGAAGGTTCTGTGCGGCGGGGCGGTTTACTCGTTCAGTTGAGAGCCGCCGGTACCGGATACACCAGCGGCATCGGGCCGAAATCAACTTTCATAGCGCCATTCCTGGCCGAGTCGGTCGGCGTAACCGGTGATAAGACTCCGCAGCGGCTCTTCCATCCGGATAACTTCCGGCCAAGCTTTGTTTTCGAAAAAGGTGTCGTACCGGCAGCAGATTAGTTCGTTCAGGCTGGCCGGTTTTTTGTTTTCGGGGTAACGGTGGTGCAGGTGGAGGGGATAGTTTACCCGATGGTCGAATCCCTGTCTTTCGCCCGCTTCCGTCAAGGCCAGGACCGTGCCGGCCAAGACCGCCTGATGGATAAAGATTTTGTACAGGCGATTTTGCGCGTAAAAGAGCTGGAATTCATCCTGCCGGAACAGGCGCGCGAAGTTGGCCCGCCAGGAGCGCAGCAGCTTTCTTTCGGGCCGGATGGAGAGCAGGCCGGCGTTGAAGTACGGCCGGATGGTGATTTTGTCCACGCTTGTCTGCATTGGCGGTAAAGCGGTGGCGTCCACCGACAGACAGCGGTAAAGCAGTTGCCAGAATGGATCCGCCGAGGCGTCGGCCCGGGAACCGATCAGGGCCATGTCGACCGGCCGGCAGCCGAAGACAGTTTCTGGCTGCAATAACAAAGTGTCGGGCGGTTGGACAAAGAAAGCGTCGTTATCCATCCAGATCAGATTCAGGTAATCTTCCGAGAGGTTCTCGGCGGTTGCCGCCGCTTGCACTTTGTCGGCGAACGGGAAACTGGCTTCCCCGGTATCAAGCCGGTACGGTGCCGTCTCGATGCCGAGATCACCGATTGCGGCTCGCAGTCGGACGGCCAACTCCGGCTCGGTCTCCGGATACATGATCAGTACCGGTACGCTGCTCCCCTGGCCGCCGGTCAGCCGCAGGCTCTCGATCAAAAGCTGGGCGTGCGGCACGAAGTGAGGCGAATTTACCATCCAGGCAATCCTTATCGGTCGGCGCATCGGATAACCTCCTTTGTGAATATTGCGATGCCAGGTAAATATTACCACGCAGGCAGCCTTTTGGCAACGCTGTGGCCGGTGCCCCCGCAGGCAGAGCGGAAAGGGATGCCTGCCGGTCGTGTCCGCAGCCGAATTAAAGCACCGCTTTTTTCCATCACACCGGCAGGATAGGGTTCAGGGGCAGCGAATTAGTGAAGAATACATTTGTCTTCGGATAGCCGAAAAAATGATAAGGAGGTCAGTTGCCACGTGAATGAGCTGCCGATAAAATGGCCCAACGGGGCCCGCTGCGCGGTGATGCTGACGTTCGACCTGGACGCTGAAACGACGTGGGCGAACGGAAACGCCGATTTCCCGGGCGGTGAGTATTACATTCGTTCCCTTTCCCTCGGCCAGTACGGTCCGCACCGTTCGGCGCCGCGGATTCTGGATCTGCTCAAGCGGTACGAACTGCCGGCTACTTTCTTCGTTCCCGGCTGGGTGGCGGAGCATTACCCGGATATCTTCGTCAAGATCGCCGAGGCCGGACACGAAGTGGGACACCACGGTTATACCCACGAGCGGTTCGTCGACAAGACGGTCGACGAGCAAAGGGAAATCATCGAAAAGAGCCAGGCCATCTTCAAGCGCCTGATCGGGAAAGAGGCGACCGGTTACCGGACGCCGTCCGGCGACTGGTCGGTCGATACGCCGCGGCTGCTGAACGAGATGGGCTTCCGTTTCTCCAGTTCGATGCGGGGGGATGACCGTCCCTACCGGACGGAGATCGACGGCAGAGTGACGGATTTCATCGAGATACCGGCGCATTGGGAACTGGACGATTACGTGCAGTTCGCCTACAGCTACTTCCCGGCCGAGCCGAGCGGGCAGGCCCGCATCTCCAGCCATGACTATGTGTTTGACAACTTCTCCCGCGAATTCGACGGTTATTACCGCTACGGGCTTTGCTTCTGCCTCATGATGCATCCTCAGGTCATCGGCAAGCCCGGCCGGGTGATGATGCTGGAGAAACTGATTCAGCACATCCGGACGTATCCCGATGTCTGGTTTGCCACCGGCGGTCAGATCGCCGACTGGTGGCGGCAGAATTATTAAGGAAGGGAGGCCTGAACATGTCGCAGAGTTCAATTGCCTGGCCCGATAAGGCCAACTGTGCCGTCATGGTGACGGTGAATATGGATGCGGAACTGTTCTGGCTGGGGCTGTCGGCTGACGCGGCGCGGCGTCCGAAGACGCTCTCCATGGGACAGTACGGAATAAAACGGGGCCTCGGGCGGGTCCTTGACGCCTTCGACCGCTTCGGGGTGACGGCGACCTTCTTTATCCCCGGCCGGATCGCCGAGTTGTATCCGGCGACGGTGCGGGTTATCGCCGGCCGCGGGCACGAGATCGCTCACCACGGTTACGCCCACGAGCATTATGCGGCCCTGCCGCTCGCGCAGCAGCGGGAAGAGTTCAATAAAGGCATCGCGGCGCTGGAGCAGGTCGCCGGCATCCGGCCCCGGGGGTTCCGGGCGCCGGAAGGGGAGATGACGCGGGAGACGCTCGGTCTGCTGCGGGAATTCGGCTTCGCTTACTCCAGTTCCATGTTCGGCAGCGACATCCCATATTTCATCGAACTGGACGGGCAGCCGACCGATATCGTGGAGATTCCCATCCAGTGGGAAACGAACGATTTTCCCTACTTCGCCTTCAACTACACCCCGGCATTTCCGGCCGGGCAAGGCCGCCCGGCCAACTACAGCCACGCGCTGAGTTCCTGGAAAGGGGAATATCGGGGGTATTACCGGTATGGCCTTTGCTATGTGCCGCAGTTCGACCCGCAGACGATCGGCACTCCCGGCCGGATCGCCCTGCTGGAGAGTCTGCTCGACTACATCAAGACGACGGGCGGGGCCTGGTTCTGCACCGGCAGCGAGATGGCCGAATTCTGGCGAAAGAACGGACGGTAAATGTATCCGGACTTCTGCGTGCTTGACAGCGAAAAAAGCACCGACGGGCTCAAAACCGCGGTGCTTTCCCATCGGATGGCTGTGGATGGCCGGTTCCCGGCGGCGTATGATATATGCGGTACCTGCCGGTTTGTTGCGGGCGTCGTGACGGGACGACGGACGCCGAACAGTAGAAAGGAGAAAGCATATGGAAAGCAAGACCGTCTACTTCGAAAAAATCGGGCCCGAGAATACGGATGTAGCCTTCGGGCTGGTCCGGGCGAGGCTTGACGCCCTGGGAATCAAAAAGGTGGTTCTCGCCTCCACGACCGGAGCCACCGCCCGCAAGGCGCTGGAAGTGCTGGGAGACGAAGAGATTAAGCTTGTCGTTGTGCCGCACCAGTATGACTTCCACCGGAAGGAGAACCTTTTTCCGCCGGAATTGGCCGAGAGTCTCCGGGCTGCCGGGCACGCTGTCCATTTCGGGACGATGCTTTTCCATACGGACGGGCTGTATGGAAGCACTGCGCCGACACTCATCGCGAATGTGCTGCGCTGCTTTTCCCAGGGGGTTAAGGTGTGTTTCGAGATCCTCCTGATGGCGACGGATGCCGGTCTTGCCGCGAGCGGCGAGAAAGTCATCGTCATGGCGGGCAGCGGCCGGGGGACCGATACCGCGCTGGTGATGCAGGCGGCATCATCCCAGAATTTCAAGAACCTCCGGGTGCACGAAATAATCTGCAAACCGCTTAATCCCATTGATACTGATGAGGCTTCGGAAAAGAAGCCAGGGAAAGCGGGCAGCTAGGCCGGCATATTGATGAGGTGTGCGATGATGGAAGGAACGGAGCGGAAGAATATCCGGCCCGGGGTTGCGGTGCGGGTGATGCAGAAGCAACATCAGCATACGGGGGAACTGACGGAAGGAGTGGTGCAGAATATCCTTACGCGCAGCGCCGTTCACCCCCGTGGCATCAAAGTGCGCTTGGTCGGGGGTATCGTCGGACGGGTTAAAGAAGTCATCGGAGAAGCAAGCGGATGATGCAAAGAATAAATCGGCGGTCAATTGACCGCCGATTTGCTCTAACGACGGCCGGGCGGTATAATGTTATCATTGGGAATGCATATTGGCTTCCTTTTCACGGCATTTCAGAGAAAGGGTTGTTGTTATGAGCAAAGCGCTCGTTTTGGCCGAAAAACCTTCCGTCGGGCGGGATCTCGCCCGGGTCCTCGCCTGCCGGCAGAAAGGCAACGGATATTTTGAAGGGGATCGGTACGCCGTCACTTGGGCGCTCGGGCATCTGGTGACGCTCGCCGAGCCGGACAGCTACGATGATAAATATAAGCAGTGGCGGCTCGAGGACCTGCCCATGCTGCCGGCAGAGCTGAAACTGGAGGTCATCCGGGAAAGCAGCCGCCAGTATAAGATTGTCCGGGAACTGATGCAGCGCAAGGATATCGGGGAGATTGTCATTGCCACCGACGCCGGGCGGGAAGGGGAACTTGTCGCCCGCTGGATTATCACGAAAGCCGGCGTTACCAAGCCGCTCAAGCGGCTGTGGATTTCCTCGGTGACCGACAAGGCTATCCGAGAAGGGTTCGAACGCCTGCGACCCGGCCGCGAATATGAGAACCTGTACGCCGCGGCGGTGGCCCGGGCGGAGGCCGACTGGTTCGTCGGCATCAACGCGACGCGGGCCCTGACGTGCAAGCACAACGCCCAGCTTTCCTGCGGCCGGGTCCAGACCCCGACGCTCGCCATCATCGCCCGGCGGGAAGAAGAGATCAACAATTTCCGGCCCAAGACATTTTACGGCATCGCCGCGGCGACGGACACCCTGCGGCTCACCTGGCAGGACGCCAAGTCCGGGGAGACCCGGCTGTTCGACAAGGACAGGTGCGATACGCTAGTCCGCGCCCTGCAGGGGAAGGACGCGGTGGTGTCCGAGGTAAGCAAGGCGGCCAAGAAGAGCCCGCCGCCCCAGCTCTACGACCTGACGGAGCTGCAGCGGGACGCGAATAAGCGGTTTGGCTACTCCGCCAAGGATACTCTGGCGATCATGCAGAGCCTGTACGAACGGCATAAAGTGCTGACCTATCCGCGGACCGATTCGCGCTATCTCTCCACCGATATCGTCGAGACCCTGCCGGAGCGGGTCAAGGCTGTCTCTTTTGTTCCCTATGCCAGATTTGCCGCCAAGATTTTACGGGGTCCGATTAAGGGGAACAGCTCCTTTGTTGACAACGCCAAAGTCTCCGACCACCATGCCATCATACCGACGGAAGAGACGCCTTTGCCGGGTCGCTTGGATGAGGGAGAGAAGAGGATATACGATTTAGTGGTTCGGCGCTTCCTCGCCGTCCTGTACCCGCCCTGCGAATACGAACAGACTACCGTAAAAGCCAAAATTGGTTCCGAGACGTTTGCCGCGAAGGGGAAAATTATCAAAGCCCTCGGGTGGAAAGAAATCTACGAGACGGATGACGATGAAGAGGATTCCGGCGATGGTATCGCCGAGCAGGTGCTGCCCGACATTGCCAAGGGCGACACCCTGAAAGTAGTATCGCTCGCGCCGACCCGGGGGGAAACGCGGCCGCCGGCTCCGTTCAACGAGGCGACTCTGCTGTCCGCCATGGAAAACCCGGTCAAATACATGAGCGAGACGAACCAAGCCCTGAGTGCCGCCCTGGAAGAGGCGGGCGGATTGGGAACTGTCGCTACGCGGGCCGATATCATCGAAAAGCTGTTCAATACTTTTCTGATGGAGAAGCACGGCAAAGATATCTTCCTTACCGGCAAGGGTCGGCAGCTGCTCGAACTGGTGCCGGAAGAACTGAAATCCCCGGCCCTGACCGCCCGGTGGGAACAAAAACTGGACGCCATCCACAAAGGCAAACTTGCCAAAAACGCTTTTATCGCCGAGATCAGGGAATATACCAAATCCGCCGTCGGCGAAATCAAAAACTCGTCCGCCGTGTTCCGGCACGACAACCTGACCCGAACCCGCTGTCCTGAATGCGGCAAGTACCTGCTCGAAGTGAACGGCAAGCGGGGCAAGATGCTCGTCTGTCAGGACCGGGAGTGCGGTTACCGCCAGAACATCTCGGTCCAGACGAACGCCAGATGCCCAAATTGCCACAAAAAGATGGAGCTCAGCGGCGAGGGCGAGGGCAGGATCTTCGTCTGCCGCTGCGGTTACCGGGAGAAGCTGTCCGCTTTCGAGGCCAGGCGGCAGCAGGAAGGCTCCGGAGTCTCCAAACGGGACGTAAGTAAGTACCTGCGCGAGCAGGCTAAAGAAAGCGAACCGACCAATATCGCTCTCGCCGACGCCCTGGCCAAACTGAAGCTGAAATAAACAAGAAAACCGCCGGATGGCGTGAGCCATCCGGCGGTTTTCTGTCATCAATCCCACTTATTGCCGATTTCCTGCGGCCGGTACGCATCCAGGTAGGCCAGAGTGTCTTCGACCGTATCTGCTACATGGTAGAGGCTGCAGCAGGCGGGACTCGCGAATTCGGCCCGAATCATCCGGTCGAACTGGTTAAGAAGGCCGTCGTAGAAGCCGAAAGCGTTGATGATGACGATTGGTTTGGTGTGATATTTCAACTGCTTTAAGGTGATTATCTCCAAAATTTCCTCAAGCGTTCCGTATCCGCCCGGCAGGGCGACAAAAGCGTCCGACCGTTCGTCCATGACCGCCTTGCGTTCCCGCAAGCCTTCGGTCACGATCAGTTCATCGCACGTTTCGTAGACGATGCCCGGTAAATTGAGCGCCCGCGGGATGACCCCGACGACTTTCCCGCCGCTCCGATGCACTGCTTTCGCCGTCGAGCCCATCAGACCGACCACGCCGCCGCCGAACAGCAGGGTATCCCCCCGCCGGGCAATCTCCTGTCCCAGTTTGGCGGCGACGGCGAAATACGCTTCCCCGATCCGGTTGCTCGACGAACTGTAGACGCAGATTACTTTTTCCATTGCGACCTCTCCCGTCAGCCAAAATTATCTCTATTATAAGACTTCCCGGGGAGGAAAGTAAAGCAAGATATTATCAAAAATATTTCTTCCGGCTTATTGACAGAATTAAAAACCGAAGTTATTATATCAGTAGGCGATATAACGCAACGCGATATAACGTACAATGATATATCGAGCAGAGATATAGTGGGGTGAGAAAATGGATACGGACAAGAATGCTGCCAAATACTTACCGCTGACCGAGGCGACTTACTACATTCTGATTTCTCTGGCCGAGCCGCTGCACGGCTACGGCATCATGCAGAACGTGGCGGAGATCAGCCGGGGCAAGGTCGGGCTCGGACCCGGTACCCTGTATGGGGCGCTCAGCAAACTCGAACAGTCGGGCCTGATCAGCAAGGCGGCCGATACGGCGGGCGACCGGCGCAAAGAATATATACTCACCGAGTTCGGCAAACGGGTGGCTAAGCTGGAATATACCCGGCTGAAAGATCTGGTCGAATGTACCGAGCAAATTGTGGCAAGGCTGTGAGGAGGAATGAACGTGATTAAGCGCTTTAGAAAGGTATTCAAGGTGTTTTGGGCCTGGCAGGACGAAGCAGAGGAAATCTGGCTGCGGGAGATGGCCCAGCAGGGTTGGTTTTTGACCGACTACACCTTCTTGGTTTATACTTTCGTATCGGGTGAGCCGGCAGATTACATCTACAAACTGGATTACCGGGCCTCCGGCCGCCGCGACCTTGACGAGTATTTAACCATCTTCGCCGACTCCGGCTGGGAGCATGTGGCGGAGTTTCTCAACTGGCACTACTTCCGGTCTCCGGCCGAGACGTGCGCCGTGCCGGATATTTACTCGGACAATCAATCCAAGATTGAGAAGTGGCGGCGACTGCTCCGGGTGATGACAATGCTCTTCGCCGTCAATCTGACTCTTGCCGTGGCCAATATTTCGAACCCGGCCGCCGGGCTAATCCGGATGATCTATCTCTGCTTCTTTTCGTTTTACGGGTACGCTTTCTACAAGATTTGGGGCAAGATTAAGCATCTGGAACAAGGAATGTAGGAATGAATGATACCCGCTGCAACGATATCGTTGCAGCGGGTATTGCTTTCCCCTCGTACACCCGGCCTGTTATTTATTTGTCAGAAGGCAATCTCGGTTTTTCAACGAATTAATCCGTATATCGTTATTGCCACGGACACGCAAGCAACTAATCCGGGAGGTGGAGGAATGGATAACCGAATCAACGCTGTCCTGATCGACGCCGCCGATGATGTCGCGACGGCCATCCTGGAGTTGAAACGGGGCGACGTCGCTCGCTATCTGCGGCAGGATGAAGTAATCGAGGTCGTAACGGAGGGTATACCCAGGTTTCACAAATTCGCCGTTCGGAATATCAAGCAAACCGAACTCGTCCGTAAGTACGGCGAGATCATCGGGGAAGCGACGCAGGATATCACGCGTGGGAGTCACGTTCACTCCCACAACCTCACTAGTCCGACCAATAACGAGCGAAAAGAGGTGGCGAAATGAAATTTCCCGGTTACCGCCGGGCGGACGGCAAAGTCGGCCTGCGCAACCATGTTCTGATTATCCCGACCGTCGGCTGCGCGAACGAGACCTGCCGGATCATCGCCGGTCTGGTGCAGGGCGCGGTAAGCATGGTCAATCAGCACGGCTGCGGGGAAGTCCGCGGGAATCTGGCTATCACGCAACGCGTCCTGACCGGCCTTGCCTTAAATCCGAATGTTTACGGCGTCATCCTGGTCGGCCTGGGTTGCGAGATCAACAAAATGGATGATATGTACGCCATGGTCCGGGCCGGAACGGGCAAACCGCTGGCTAGGCTCCTCATCCAGGAGGAGGGTGGCACTGTCAATACTATTTGCCGGGCGGTGCAAATTGCTCAGGAGATGGTCAGCGCGGCTTCGGACTGCCGCCGGGAGGAATGCGATATTTCCGAACTCATGCTGGCCATTGAGTGCGGCGGCTCCGACGCCACCTCGGGCTTGGTTGCCAATCCGGTGCTGGGGCACGTCAGCGACCAGATCGTCGATCTCGGCGGGACGACCATGTTCAGCGAAACGATCGAACTGATCGGGGCGGAGCATATTCTGGCGCGCCGGGCGGTTACGCCGGAAGAGGGCGACAAAATCATCGCCATGTGCGCCCGCCGCGAAGCGGAACTGCAAGCCTTGCACGAAGACTTGCGGTCCGGGCAGCCGACTCCCGGCAACAAAGCCGGGGGAATCACCACTATCGAGGAGAAATCGCTCGGCTGCATCCACAAGGGCGGCACCAAGCCGGTGATGGAAGTTGTGGAATACGCCCAAAGCCCGAGCCGGAAAGGGCTCATTATCATGGATACGCCCGGCTACGACCTGAACTCGGTGACCGCCAAGGTGGCGGCCGGCTGCCAACTCGTCGTGTTCACCACCGGCCGGGGCAACCCGATCGGCAACCCGGTGGCGCCGGTCCTGAAAGTCACGGCCAACAGCGACACTTACAAAAAAATGGCGGATAACCTCGACATGGATTTCAGCGCGGTTATCGACGGGGATAAGTCCATCCCGGACATGGGAGAAGAAGTTCTGGCAGAAGTTCTGCGCGTCGCCGGCGGCAAGCTGACGAAAGCGGAGATCTACGGCTTCGGCTTCACTGAGACGGTGATGAGCCGCATTTGCGACAGCATCTGACGGACAAACCGGTTATCCGGTGCTGGAGCTGAGTAAATTATATTATCAGCCGTGAATAGATGAACAGGAGGAAGGCAATGCTGCAGAATTACCATATCCGGACGGCCGGCCGTTCTCAACTGGTCGATATCACCCCGCAGGTGTGCGCGGCCGTCCGGGCGGCCGGCGTGACGGGCGGGGTCGCCGTCGTCTACTGTCCTCACACGACAGCCGGCATCACGGTGAACGAAGGCGCCGACCCGGCCGTGTCGCGGGACATCCTTATGCGCCTGGACGAGCTTTACCCGTGGGAGCATTCTCTGTACCGCCACGGAGAAGGCAACTCCGCCGCCCATCTCAAAGCAAGCGCGGTCGGCGCGTCGCAAGTGATTCCCGTTGCAGACGGCGAACTGCTTCTGGGAACCTGGCAGGCGATCTATTTCTGCGAGTTCGACGGGCCGCGGGAGAGAACATTCCAAGTCAAGGTGCTGAGCGACTGACCGATTAGTTGTAATAGCTAGCTTTACTTACATGCTCGTACATGCTATTCATGGTCTGCAGTACCGGAAGGGTTTGGCCAACTACACACTAGTAGTTATATTCTGTTTTTCGTACCCTATATGAACACACGTTCCGGGCACAAGCGACCGGTGGTTGTTCGTAAGGAAATATCGTTTATTGGCTTCTGCAAAACAATTGGCAACAAAGAATAAACTATTTACACCATTCAATTTTTACGGCGAAACCGCTGCACGAAAGTTGCCCTGCGTCGTAGTCTTCAGGAAAAGCTCTGTCGTTCCCAAGAGTTTGAGAATGTCTGAGCTTAGGTCAGATTTTGATCCCCCAGGCTGTACGATAACCACCTCAAATTGCAGCTTGGAACGTCGGGCCTTTTCCTTGAAATATGAGAGTCTTTTCATATCCCCTTTAAGGAATCGTGAATAGCCTTCTTGGGCCCATATTTCATGACGGCGTTTTAGGTGCTGATAAAGACGCATCATTCCCATATGTTTGACGGTTATGCTTTTCTGAGCCTGCCCGCAGACCGTATAGAAATTCCTGATATCGTTTGAAATTTGACCACCGAGAGCCCCTTTGCAGTGGATAAGGCAAAGCTTGATTGTGCTTTCATCAATATCATTCAAGCAGACAAGGTCACCAGCCTCGCCTTTACCATCATCATTGAAAACAACATCGTACTCATCGGCGACAGTCAAAAAGCTACGGTGTTGGATAGTATTCGGGTCTCCGGTTTTGCCGATAGATTCCTTGTTTAGCGGAATAGTTGACCAATCCCAGACTTCAATCCGATCTCTCGAAAATTCTCCAGCATCCATGGGGACTGGAATATGATAGCAGTTATAAGAATATGTACCGTCGGCATACCGCACTATCACCGGATCGACCACAAAGTATTCGCACACTTCGCTCTTCGTGCCATTCCCCTTGAGGAAGTATACATCCGGGCCCGAGATTTTCTCGTAGTAGTATCCGGCTGCAGAGTTCCCATCGATCCGGAAACTATATTCGGATGAATTTGCATCGCTTGAAAGACGAATAATAATTTCGCCGTTGTCTCTGACGTTGGATATTTGAAGATCAACCAGATAAAGAGGAACTTCCGTTGTACCAAAAACTATGAATTGATGATCACTGAATGCAGCCTGTGCATGCTCGCCCCACTGCACGCTTATCGGATATTGCTCATATGGTACTGTCAGTTTACGTGGACGCAAGAAATCATTCGTAATGTTCGCTGCGTCGATCTCATCTTCAGTGGAGACTTTCTCCCAAGTATGTATCGTCCAGTCAATCCACTGTGCAATTGTCCCTGATGATTGTTGCCAAACCTTGCCACGCTTTTGTGTCCCTCCCCAGAGCACGCGTTCCCCATTTTCGTAACCAACGCAGGCAATATTATTCAAGGTAGACTCGGCCCGTTCTATTAGGGCTAGACCTTCTGTAACATTCGGCCCGAAATACGATGTAAAACTAATTGCGCCGATTCGTGATGAGCCAAGATTCTTTACGAGAGGGAGCTCAACATTGTTCAGAATGTTGAATATAACCGGTCCTTGCAGAAGTACTGTATTGTCGTCCGTTATCGCTTTAGCCACAGCATCGCTCTTCAGTTCCTCATAGTCGCTCGCGTAGACGAAAAGTGCCTTATTTTCCTTATCCCATCTTGCGATGATTAAATGGTATTGTCGATCAAGCAGGTTCTGGTAATTACCCCAGCGTACACGTGTACTGCGATGGACAACGGCAACCAGAACGTTATTTTCTTTGCTTATGGCATGCCAACTCTCCGAATCGCTGGGCAGGACGCTGGTATAGTTCTCGGGGTTCCAATCTTCACACTCCGTTTTGAATATCTGTGTTGACCGAGAGGGACGCAGGTTCCACAGCGAAAGATAGGTGTGCAGGTCTCCACCTTCTCGTAGACTGTGAACTATGTCTTGTAGCCGGATCTCCTGATCAATTCGTTCTTCACTCAATCTCCTAAGCAAGCTATCCCAATCAGCACCCTCGGCGTATAGAGCAGCTAGCTTTGCTTCTGTTTCGGGGTCGGCGATATTTGCCACAACGGTGGCTTCACCAATCCGTTCCCAATTGCCTTTACGGGTGAACCGACCGATGAACTGTAAGGTGATCGCGAGTGACTTGTGTGTGTCGTGTAATGCAGCGACTTTTAGGTTTGACAGATCAAAGCCTTCACCCAACATATCAACGCAGATTGCTATATGCGATGCATCTCCGTCCCGTTTAATCAGTTTATCTAGTGCCTCGCGGTTTTCACGGGCGTGCCCAGATCCGGAGTAGACAAGCTGAGGCGACATCTCCGGTGCAAGTTCCTGATAAAGCTGAAACACCTTTATTGCACGTTCTTTACTTTCGCATCGCGCCATAAGGATGTGATCGAGGTGTAGCTCATTGCGGTCACGACGAAGTGCAGCCAGGGCTTCTTCCGCGATACGAAAATCACGCTGTTCTTCATCGCCGAATTCCTCAATGGTTTTCAAATTGATAGGGCGATAGTAGCCGGCAGCCTGTGCATCGCCAAGTTTATAGTTGAAGATGATTTTTCCGTCTATACGCTTGTTGTCCCGGCGGAATGGTGTAGTAGTAAATTGCGTAATCCGTTTCTCGGAAAACATTTGGCGCACTTGTGACCACTGAGACGCTGGGATGTGATGCGCTTCATCTACTATAAGATCTGTGCAGCATTCAGTAAGCAGTTTTAGTGCTTCTGGTGTTGATGCGCTCAGCGTCTGTGGTAAAGCGACAATGATATTTGCTTTTTCAATCATTGCCCTTGCTTCTTCCTCCGAGCGAAGACCGGTTTTAAGTCTAGCGACATTCGGACCTATTGTTTCTGGCGGGATGACTTCAATATCGGGCAGTACCCCCAAAGTTAAGAATTTTCCTGAAATCTGTCTTCGAAGTTCATCGCTTGGAACGATCACAAGAGTTCGCGGAAGCCTTTTGTAAACCTGCAATGAAAGCATGGTCTCAGTTTTGCCAGTTCCGGTAGGCAGTACGACTGTAGCAGGCTCGAAACATTTCCCCACTGCAAAATGTGCAGCTACCGCATGTAGTGCTCCAATCTGTGGAGAACGCAGACCTTTCGTCCCAGTTTCATTGGCCTCTTCCTGAAAAGAGAATTTGCCCTTCCAACTCTCAAGTATCTGGTTCGGGGCTGCTGAAGCTCCTAGTCAGCAAGCCAAGATCATCCCATTCCAGTCGTGTATTCGGCCCAAGCTCATGAATTTTCTTTAGCTCTGGAGCTAATAGTACTAAATAGTTGGTTTCTATAAGTCGTGACCCTTTGCGCCGCAGTAGCAGTTCATTGAATGGAGATGCCAAGCGTGTCCTAATGAGATAGTATCCTTCACTATCTAATGTCTCAGCGTCTGCACTCGTGCATCTGCCTCGAAAGGCTTGTTGAAATACAGTGTTTCCGCCCACCCTCTCTTTTCGTAATGGGCTTGGTGGCAGGGTGATATTGCCTTGCCAGTCAGGAAATAGTTTCATCATTTATTTCCTCCATAGCTTTTTTCCCCTATCCATCCTTATCTACTTTACATTTCAGATATTTATCCATCTCTTTATCGAATTACAAAATGTAAGCCTTGTCCTGCCTAACCCGAAACTCATAAATATCTTCAGCCTTTTTTGCCGAATCTTCACGGGGAACTGCTCCTTTTCCTTCAAGGACTTACCTGCGGTTGTTTTGCAGAAAATTATCCATTTCTCGAAGCTAGTCTGCCATGCTCATTGGTATTTCATCTAATGCCATTAATTCTGTGTAGTCAATAAACATTTTCGAGAGGTTTAAAATAGTTTTTGAAGAATTCTTTTATTATACAAATTATAACAAAATTTGCCTTTATTCGCAATCAATATTCTACCCGATGTAGGTAACGCCGGCATCATATGAAGATAGGTGACTCTAAGCAGTAACCTATGGCATGGAGGCCGTGTTTGTCGGGCCTGACTCTTTGACCGCAGGCAAGCCGCTGACACGGCCGAGGCGAAACTATGGAGCTAAGACCAGACCGTAGAAAAAGCCATCCCGCAAAGCAAAGCCGCGATTCCTGTTCTTGATTATTAATTCCATCACTTCCCAACTATATAGCCAATGAATAGGCTCATACTAGCGATAAAGAGCTTCATTGCGACAAAGGGGTGAATCTGATGAGCAATCAGGCTGATTCCAGGTTTGAGTACGCCACTTTCGCCGGCGGCTGTTTCTGGTGCATCGAGGCGGCTTTTGCGGCTTTGCCGGGCGTGGCGGAGGCAGTCTCCGGCTACACCGGCGGCCGGACGGAAAACCCGACGTACGAAGCGGTTTGTGCCGGCGGAACCGGCCACCGCGAGGCGGTCCGGGTAACCTTCGATCCGACCGTCGTTTCCTACCGCGATTTGCTGGCCGTTTTCTGGCAGCAGATCAATCCGACCGATCCGGGCGGTCAGTTCTGCGACCGGGGTGAGTCGTACCGGACAGCCATATTTTATCACAACGACGAGCAGCGGCAAGCAGCGGAGGCTTCGAAACAGGCACTCGCGGCCGGCGGCAAGTATGACGGTCCGATTGTGACGGAGATACTCCCGGCCGGACCGTTCTATCCGGCGGAGGAGTACCACCAGGCCTACCACCACAAGCAGCCGCAGCGCTACCGTCGGTACAAGGAAGGCTCCGGCCGGGCGGCGTATATTGCCGGGCAGCAAGCCGAAACGCAGCTGTGGCAGCGGCTGACCGACCGCCAATACCGGGTGACCCGGCAAAACGCCACCGAACCGCCGTTTGACAACGACTACTGGAATGAGAAGCGGGAGGGCATTTACGTCGATATCATTTCCGGCGAGCCGCTCTTCTCGTCCCTCGACAAATTTGACTCCGGCTGCGGCTGGCCGAGTTTCACCGCTCCGTTGCGGCCGGACCGGGTCGGGACGGAGCTTGACACGAGTCACGGGATGGTGCGCACCGAAGTCCGGAGCCGGTCGTCCGACTCCCATCTCGGCCATGTTTTCGACGACGGTCCGGACCCGTCCGGCCTGCGTTACTGCATCAACTCGGCCGCTCTGCGCTTTATTCCCCGGGAAAAGTTGGCGGCGGAAGGATACGGGGAATATCTCGCCCTGTTCGGCGGCAAGCAATAGATAGGCGATTCGATGCGGCGCAATGGAAGAGGTAAAACTTCCTTCCGACTCGAATATAAAATATGACCAGGAGGGAATGGCCGATGTCGGAAGGGAAGCGGATTGAACGGGAGAAGGTAACAGTTCAAGCTATGCTTGAACTGTATTGTGCCGGGCGGCACGGTCGGGGCAGCCTGTGCCGGGAATGCACCGAACTGTTGGCTTACGCATTTGCCCGCCTGGACGCTTGCCGTTTCGGTGCCGCCAAGCCGACGTGTCGCAACTGTCCGGTGCATTGTTACGCGCCGCCGCTGCGGCAGAAGATTGCCCGCGTCATGCGCTGGAGCGGTCCGCGGATGTTTGTTCACCATCCGCTGCTTGCCGTCCGGCATTTGCTGGACGGTCTGCGGCGCTGCCAGACAATCGGAAGGGGGAAGGTAAATGCAAGTTAAAGTTTTTTTTCATTCCAATCATAAGCATTTGGAAGGGGAAGTCAACGCATGGCTGACTGAGCAGTCGACCCCGATTGAAATCGTTTACGTCACCCAGGCGTCAAGCCAGACCGGTCACTGTATCACGGTTTGGTATCAGAAGCAATAGCCGCGTTGGCCCGAAATTGTGTTTGCAAAACTAAAACCGACCCACTTTTCACGGGTCGGTTTTAGTTTGTTCAAATATTGCCGGTGCTTCCCATGCGTATTCCTGTTTGGTCTCGCTTGACAGGACGAGCCATTACCCTTTATAATCCATATAGGATACCCCGTATAGTATCAATAAGCAAAAGAAAGGAGATGCAGATGAAACTTCCGTATTATTTTATCAAAACGGAACGGGTCTTTCATCCGTTCAAGCATTACTCCTGGTTACTCGTGCCGCTGATTGCGGTCGGCGGCCTGTATTATCCGAAGCTTGGACTTCTGCTGCTGCCGATTATGCTCACCCTGATGCTCACGGGATTTTTCACCGGGAAGTATTGGTGCGGCAACCTTTGCCCACACGGCAGTCTTTTTGACAAACTCGTCCTGCCGCTCTCGCCGAACCGGAAAATCCACCCTTTCTTTAAGTCGACGTTTTTAAAAACCGCTTTCTTTCTTTTTTACATGGGTATGTTCATCCGGCGGTTAATCAAGGTTTCCGCCCTGTGGGGAAGCTTGGCGTTTTGGGATAAACTCGGCTTTTTATTCGCCGTGAACTACCTGATGCCGACGATTATTGGGCTTATGCTTACTTTGTTCGTCAACTCGCGGGCCTGGTGCCGTTTTTGCCCCATGTCCACTATCCAGCAGCTTATGTATAAACTCGGTAAAACGACCGGTTTAAACCGGCCGACCGACCGGAAGGTCACCGTGGCGGACCCGAACCTCTGTCACAAATGCGGCCGGTGCGCCCGTGTCTGTCCGGTGCAGCTTGCGCCTTACCTGGAATTCGGCCCGGGTAATCAGTTCGACAACGAAGAATGCATCCGCTGCGCCACTTGTGCCGTCAACTGCCCGGCGGGCATCCTTTCGCTCGCGACGGGCGGTGAAGCGCAGAAACTGCCGGCTGCCGGCCGCGGCAGACGTCGGCAGCGCATCGTTGCGAAAGTTGAGACGGTAAATACACTAAGCGACGATGTCCGGGAATATGTCTTCCGCTTCGTCGATCCGGCTGAGGTTGCTTATCGGGCTGGGGAGTTTCTTCTGGTCAAGGTTACCGACGCTCCGGAAGCGTTTCGGGCTTACTCCATTTCATCCGCCAATCCGGAAAAGACGAAAGTCCGGATCACGGTGAAAAAAGCACCGGGCGGGTATGGCACCGACATTATCTTCCGGCGGTACCGGGCAGGCGATACAGTTGAATTGGAAGGCCCGCTGGGGCACGAGCTCGTGGTTAACGAGAAAGTCGGCAAAGTTCTTTGTCTCGCCGGCGGCATCGGGATTACCCCCTTTGTCGCGCTGGTACCGGAATTTCTGGCGCGGGGCGAGAAGACCGCGGCCGTGCAGCTCGTGTACGGAGTTAACCGGGAAAACGAATTCCTGTACGATGATTATTTCCGGTCAATTGCCGGCAGTGACGAACGGCTCTCTTACCGACCGGTCGTAGCTTCCCCGGCGGTCGGATGGGAAGGCGACATCGGTTTCGTCACCGACGTCATTCGGAATATGGATCTGGCTGACTACACAGTTTACATGTGCGGGCCCAAGCCGATGGTGGAAGCTGCCCGCCGGCTCTTGCGGCAAAAGGGAGTCGCGGAAGACAAAATCCGCGCTGAAAGTGCCTGACGAACGGCTCTTGTTCGCGGTGGCGGTCTGGGTGGCGTTTTTGCTTCCGCCCGCCGTCCTTCTTTTTGTCTTCGCCGCGGCAAAGCAGCGGGGGTGGTAGTGGTGAAGGGTTTGGTTTTACTTCTCTTGGCTCCGCTCGGCGGCAATTATTGGCGGACGGATTGGTGCGGCTGGGCGTGAGCAGTCCTTTCTTCGACCGGTACTGAACTATACCGGGCAACCGTTCGTTGGTGGCTGTAGGCTGACGTCGGACAACGGTTCAGGTGATGCTGAGCCGCTACTTCAGCCACCGGCTGGCCTGATAGGGATGGTAGCGGGCGGCAATTTGTGCGAATATTTTGAATTCTCCTGCTCTCCGGCAGGAATAACGCTGCGACAGGGGGAATTTTTTATTTATAACGACAGACGGAGGCCGGATATGAAAAGATTGCTGACTAATATTATCAAAAAAGCGCAGCCGCAGCGGAAACAAGTCGAACGTCCAGGCAGAGGAGTAGATTTACGACCACGCATCGGCATCTTCCTGCCGCCACCGGAAACAGTCCCTGCTCCGCGGCGGGGGGAGCCAGCGGCGGAGGGATTTGCCGATAACCAACCGCAGATTTTGACCGAATGGATGAAGAGTGCCCGGGAATATTTCCGCCAGTTTCTCGCCGTCCTCCGGACCAGAGAATTAATCGTCTACGAAGACCTTGACCAATATATCAAGACAGGGGAAATTTACAACGACTTTCGGTTCATTGCCGCTGATGCCACGGTCCGCAAATCCAGTATCCTGAAAGCGGGGCGGCTTGGCGGCAGTACCGGAAACGTCGACCGGGATTTGAAATATCTGCCGAATCTCCGGTTACTGTTCGTCTTCGGCATGAAGAATTGGGAAGCGCTGCACAAAAGGTATCGTCTGACTTTGCTCGGACCCCGGACGCTTCCTTCCAGTACGCGGATAACCAAAGTCCATGGTTTGCCGTTCTGTATGGAATTCGGGGGGCAAAAGATCATCGTTATCCCTTTGGTACAGATGGACCAGAAGGTGTTTAACAATCTTTTGCGCAACTCGTATTTCGATTATCTGGGCGAGGGACTTGATGCCGCGGGAGAGTTCTTATTGACGCCTAGTGCTGTCTAGTTTGTTTTCGTTTTAGGTGGGATAAAGCGGACCGAACGGTCCGCCCGGAGGAAAAGCCGCAACCGTGGCGTTGCGGCTTTTTGTTTTATCTAGGTTGACTAGACGTTTTCTTTGGCATATAATTCGGGTGCAGTCATTATAGCGGACGGCGGTTGCCGCCGCAGTCGGAGGCGAGGCGTTCATGGAAGCGAAAAATATCTTGCTCGTCGCTGTTGTCGGGGTAGTGTCCGGGTTTTTAAACACCGTGGCCGGCGGGGGATCGCTGCTGTCGATGCCGGCGTTGATTTTTCTCGGCCTCCCTTCGGCGGTTGCCAATGGAACGAACCGGGTTGCGATTATGGCGCAGAGTATCGCGGCGGTAGCCGGTTTTCGCCGCAAAGGCTTTTTCGACTGGACTCTCGGTCTCACCTGGGGAATTCCGGCCGTTGCCGGGGCGGTGGTCGGCTCCCGGATCGCCGTTTCTCTGGCCGATGATGTTTTCAACAAGATGCTGGCGGTCGTCATGCTGCTGGTAATGGCTTTGACCCTGTGGAATCCGCAGCGCCGGCCGCAAGCGGGGGAGGTTGTTCTGGGCGCCCGGCAAAGAAACATCGGCGCGGTCGTTTTCTTTTTTGTCGGCATTTACGGTGGGCTGGTCCAGGCCGGGGTCGGCTTCATCATGATGGCGGCCCTGACTCTGCTGACCGGTTTTTCTCTCGTCCGCATCAACGGACTCAAGGTTTTCGTCACCGCCGTCTATACCGTTTCCTCGCTGCTGGTATTCATGTACAGCGGCAAGGTCAACTGGGTGTACGGGTTGTGTCTGGCGGCCGGGAGCAGCGTCGGAGCCTACCTCGGCAGCGTTTTTTCCGTCCAGAAGGGCGAGAAATGGATCAAAGTGTTTCTCGTTGTTACTGTAGTAGTGAGTGCGGCGAAGCTCGCAGGAATCGTAAACTTCTAAAAAAATATCTCCCGGAAAGGGAGATGCGAGATAATATATGGCACTCAGTATCGGGGGGTTGTCTTTAGTATACAGCCGGTTCGTAAAGAACAAGTTAAGGCCGGATGAAGATTATGTTAACGTTTTTCACTGCCACTGCGCCAAGGCGCAGCAAGTGTAACACCAAAAGGGATGACCGCCGGAAGCGGTCATCCCTTTTTTAAGCGCCTGTTGCTGCTCACGGCCTTGTAACGAAAGATACGGGCGGCGGGTTCTCGCCGGCGTTCAGAGCCGGCAGGTATCGATACCAATAATCGTTATGCAGGCCGAGCACCACTTTCCGCAGGGCGATCAGGGCGGCGATGCCGGAGGTTACTCCGATAATCATCATCGTGTCGGTCACTATCCAGAGCAGGCCGGTATCAGCCCCGGCCAGGAAGATCGGTACCAGATAATAGACGAACCAGAACCGCATGGCGAGCAAGTTTGCCCCGGTATCGCCGAACAGGAAGTTGACCGATTTCTGCCCGCCGTAATAAGCTGCCAACAGCGTCACCCAGGCGAACAGGGTCACGGCGACGGCGACCAGTTGGCCCCCGGCCGGCCCGAAACTGCGCGTGAAAGCGATCGCCGCCAGCCTGGCTCCCGTTACGCCGGGGTTATCGATATACGCGTCGGTGACCAGAATGGCCAGCGCCGTTATCGAGCAAACGACAATCGTATTGATGAAAGCTTCACCCAGACCCCAGGAGGCCTGGCGGACCGGATGGTCGACGATGGCCGCGGCGTGGGAGCCCATGCCGGAACCCATCCCGGCTTCGCTCGAATAAACGCCGCGGGCGACCCCGAAGCGGGCGGCCTGCATGACCGTCGCTCCGGCAAAGCCACCGACTCCGGCCGCGGGTACAAAGGCGCTCCGGACAATCAGGCAGACGGCCGGGATAATTTTCGTATAGTTCATGTCCAGCATAACCAGACCGGCTGCGATATAAAAGCCGGCCATCAGCGGCACGATTTTTTCGACCACTTTGACAATTCGCCGGACCCCGCCGGCAACGACGATGGTGAGCGACAGGAAAACAAGCCAGAGCCCGATGCGAGGATTTAATCCGAAGGCTTCCTCCACCGTGGTAACGAGGGCATTTGTCTGAACCAGAAGACTCCACGGGGCGGTGAGAAAAGTCCAGGCCAAAATCCGGGCTAGGTTGTGCCAGCCGAGGCCGTTTTTCAGGACGTAATTGCGACCGCACAAATATTCGTCCATCGACTCGAATTTGACTCGGTACCGCTGCCCGAGGATGATTTCCGCCGCCTTAAGCGACGCGCCAAGCAAGGCAGTCACCCACATCCAGAAGATGGCTCCCGGTCCGCCCATAGTAATGGCAGTGGCTACCCCGGCCACGCTGCCGACCCCCATCGTGGAGGTGAGACAGGCAGCGGCAAAGCTGCGGAATGTCCCTTCCCCGCGCGTAACCCGGTCGAACATCGCGCCGTAAGTATTCCGGAAGTGGTCGCCGGCCCTGGTGAAAGTGGTGAACCGGAAAGCGACCGTATAGTACAGGCCGGTTCCGAGGACGGCGATGAACAGGGGCGGACCCCAGAAAAAATTACTTATGGTAGTGACAATTTGCTTGATTGCTTCCAGCACCATTTTCACCATCCGGTCGGAGTTATTGCGCGACCAGCTGCGTCAAATCAGGCCGCAGGGCCGTCCGCAGGCCGACAGCTTCTCCTTCTTGCAGATATACGCGGGGCATCCGTTTCGTTATCAGGCAGCGCAGACTGACGTGACTGTTCAGGCCGCCGATGATAGCGGTCCAATCGGTCGGCAGGATTTCCTCCTCACCCTGCCGGCCGAGGATGACGACCTCATCGCCGATTGCCACACCCGGGACATCGGTAATGTCAACCATCGTCTGGTCCATGCAGATTCGCCCCCGAATCGGACACCGTTTGCCGTGGATGAGGACGTTCCCCTTGTTGGCCAAGTCGCTCGGCAGCCCGTCGGCCCAGCCGATGGGGAGAACGGCGATCTGCCGGGGCGTTTCGGCCGTATACAGAAGGTTGTAACCGATGCTTTCCCCGGCCGCCAGCGCGTGGATAAAGACGACTTTGGTCTTCACTCCCATGGCTGTCCGCAGGTCCAGGTTCATCTCCGACGTCTGGGCCGGCGCGGCAGTGGTAATAATTGTGCCCGGCCGGACTTGATTAAGATACATGTGGGGAAAATTCAGGACGGCACCGCTGTTGCAGCAGTGCTTGTACGGGATATGAATGTCCGCCGCCTCAAGACTGTCGATGGCTTGGCGGAAACGGTCAAACTGAAGGCGGACAAATTCCTGCTCGTAGTAAGAGGTGGCGAAGTGAGTAAAGATGCCTTCGATTTCCAGCCCCGGCAGGGCCAGCAGGGATTTGGCGTAAGGGACCGCTTCTTCCGGCCGGATGCCGATGCGGTTCATGCCGGTATTGACTTTGATGTTGACTTTGGCCGTTTTGCCCTGCCGGATCGCCTCCTGCGCCATTGCCGCCGGCAGTTCCGCGGTGCAGACGGCCTGCATCAGGTCGCAACGGACGATTTCGGCGGCATGCTCCGGCAGCGACATCCCCAAAATCAGGATCGGGGCTTTAATGCCGGCTTCCCGCAATTCGATGCCTTCATCGACCATGGCGACGGCCAGTTTCCCCGCGCCGTTGCGCAGAGCGGTGGCGGCCACCTCATAAGCGCCGTGGCCATAGCCGTCTCCCTTGACGGTGGCCATGACGCAGACGTCTTTGCCGACCCGATTTTTGATTTGTCGGACATTGTTGGCGATGCTGTCCAGATTCACCTCGACCCAAGCTGGCCGGTGCCTTTGCACTACGATCACTCCCTTATCATAATAATGCTGGCCGTCTGGAGTAACCGCTGCCATATCCGGTGCTGCGGATGGAATGAATGCGCTGGAACTGTTTGTGTGAATTTTCTAGCAATTAAACAATTCTCCGGCACCGTGCAAATACCTTCAGCTTATTGCAAAGTTATTCATTGTTTCCCCGCTGTTTCCGGTGCCGGCGGCAGTATCCCGGGTATTGTCGGCAGGACTCTGGCTGGCGGTGCGGAATGACTGCATCAATAGCAATATTATGGAGAGAGAGGGATGAAAATGCCCGAATTGCCGGAAATCGCCAATCTTGCCGGCCAGATGGCGGCGGAACTGGCGGGAAAACGCCTGACCGGTCCGGAAGTCGTGCAGGAGAAGTGCCTGAATGTTGCCGGGGCGGAGTTTCGGGCGCTGGTTGAAGACAAGACTATTGCAGCCGTTCGGGCCAGGGGCAAGTGGATCTTTGTCAGCTTGCATCCGGCGACCACCCTGCTTCTGAATTTGGGCATGGGCGGTGAGTTGTTATATCATCCGGCGGGGGCAGCCTTGCCCGAAAAATTCCAAGCTCGGTTTGCCTTTTCGGACGGGACGGCACTGACGGCCGCTTTCTCGTGGTTCGGCTATGTCCATACGGTCCGGGCGGCCGATCTGGCCACGCACAAAATGACCGCTTCCCTCGGTTTGTCGCCTTTGGATGTGCAGGATTATACCTACGCTAACTTTCTGGACCGGATGCGCGGTCGCAAGGGCGCGATAAAACCCTGGCTGCTTGACCAGAAAAACATTGCCGGGATCGGCAATGTTTATGTGCAAGATATCCTGTTCCGGACTCGACTGCACCCCGACCGGAAAATACCGGAGCTCGACGAAACGGAACGGCAGACCTTGTTTCGGGTTATCCGCGAGAATCTGGTTCAGGCGACGGAACTTGGCGGACTTGTTTATGAAAAGGACCTGTACGGACAGCCGGGACGCTTTAAGGATTTCTTGGTCGGCTACCGGGAGGGCAAGCCTTGCCCGGTATGCGGAACAGCGGTGGAAAAGATCCGAACCGGCAGCACCGCTTCGTACATTTGTCCGATGTGTCAGCAATGAGGCATTTTTCCGGTGCCGGCAGGTTTTCCGCGGCCGGCGGAGAATAGACCATCCGATACCGGATAAATATTCGAAAGGGAGGTTGGCAGCGATGCAAGGCGCTATGGAGGGTTTTTACATTAAAGACAGCGGTGTTTACGCCCGCATGTTCCGTCCCCACGGGATTGAGAAGTGCCCGTTGGTTGTGCTGTTTCACGGAATACCCGGCAACGACACGAATCTGGATATTGCTTACGCGCTGCGGGACGAAGGATATGCCGTCCTGGCTCCGAATTACAACGGCTGCTGGGGCAGCAAGGGTGATTATCGGATCGAGACCATTCCGGGGAATATCAAGACCGTTCTCGACTATGTCTTCGAAGATGAATTCGTCCAGAAGTGGGGCATCGACCCGGATCGGATCGGGGTGGCCGGTCACAGCCTCGGCGGGTGGGCTACATTGATTTCCCCCAAAATCAGCGAACGGGTTCGCGGTTTCGTCGTTCTGGATCCGGCGGCGGAGATGGGACGTCTCCGCTCGGAAGCGACCATGCAGGAATTCGTCATTCCGTTGCGCGGGGTGACGCCGCAGCAGTTAATGGACGGTTTTGCCTGGGCCGCCAAGGAGTGGGCGCCCATAGATACCATCGAGTATCTGGGTGACCGGTACTTCATGCTGATCGCGGCAACCGAAGGGATTCCGCTCGAAGGTGCTCTGCAGGTGTACGGCAAAGCCAAAAAGATTAACCCGGAGGCGGAATTGTGGATTCTCCACTCCGATCACTCTTTTGTTTCGCAGCGGCCGCTGCTGCGGGACCTGGTGGTTAATTTTATTATCGAACACTTGTAAGCGGTTGCGCAATAACGGGAGCTGTCCGAACGGACGGCTCCCGTTATTTTGTAACTAATCATGAAGTCTTCCGTTTTTTGGCAGGGAACGCCGGTCCCTATCCAGGGACCAAGCAACGGAATAGGAAAACCTTACTGCGGGACAGGCGGACCGAGGTGTCCGCCCTACACTTTCCGGCCTTTTAACTTCCGTTCTCTTTGTCAACAATCCGGGGCTGCCCCTTTTTCACCCGGTCCGGCACTTTATGGCAGTGATTCTGGCTAAGAAGAAACGGTGATTAAATTATTTAATATCAATATTAAAATTATTAATATTACTGTTGACATTATTAAAGCAAAGTGGTAAATTATAATTGCCTAGGCAAGGGAAATCTTTACTGCAGTCTGTCCGACGGAGGTGAAAGGAATGAAATATAAGGCACCGGGACGCTGTCCGGTTTGCGGCCACGAACTGGCCATCACCCGCCTGTCCTGCGATTATTGTCAGGCCAGGCTGGAAGGCGAGTTCACCACCGGCAAGTTCGGCCGTTTGGCCCAGGACCAGCTCGAATTTATCGAAGTGTTCGTCAAGAACCGGGGCAATATCAAAGAAGTGGAGAAAGAACTCGGCATCTCGTACCCGACGGTACGGAACCGGCTCGACGGAGTTATCCAGGCCCTCGGTTACCGGGTCGACAACAGCCCGGAATTACCCGAGGAAGACAAGCCGGACCAGCAGGAGGTATTGGCCGCGCTCGAGCGGGGCGAGATTACACCCAAGGAAGCGGCGAAGCAATTAAGACGGAACGGAAAATAGCAAAGTATTATTCCGAAACAGGAAAGGGGTAAATAAACATGAACGACGAAAAAATTCGGATTATGGAAATGGTTAAGGAAGGCAAGATCACCGCGAGCGAAGGCCTCGAACTCATCAGTGCGCTGGAGGACGGCGAGGGAACGGCTCCCGCGCCGCTGACCCGAACGAGTGGCCGTTTCCTGCGGGTGCGGGTGAGCGGGGAAAAAGGGATGAAGGTGAATGTGAATGTTCCGCTCGAGCTGATTAAGATTGCTTCCCGCCTGGCCGGGGTCGGGCTGGGTCTTATCCCGAAGGAAGCCCGCGATGAAATGGAGAAGAAAGGAATCGATCTGGCTAAAATCGATTTTGAAGAAATGGTCCGGCTGATCGATGAGGGTATGGCCGATATGCATATCGTCGATGTGGATATCGACGATCCGAAAGAAGGCAAAATGAGGGTGGAAGTATATGTGGACTGACCGGCGGCGCAGTTGGTTCATGCTCGTCCGGGTGAAAGTGCCGGGGAAGATGAGTTTCGTCTTCCCCCTCTTCCTTCCCGTCCTGGAAGAGACTTTCGATGTTCTGGGCGATTTGGCTCTGGTTGGCGATGCCCTTTTCCCGGGCGTGCGGCAAAAGATCGGCCGCCACGGCGGGGAGCGGCGCGGCCCGAAGCCGCCCTTATCTCTGACCCGGATCGTCCGGATGCTCGAAGCCATGTTTGCCGAGTTGCAGCGGTACGGGCGGTGGCAGATGGTCGAAGTCGAAGCCAAAGATGTGCGAGTGTCCGTTGAATTTTATTGAGAGGAGGAATGGTGCGTGCCAAGGTTTATCGTTCGCTGCGTCGTCAACGCCATGGTTTTTTATCTGATCGCCTTTTTGTTTCCGGTCGTCCGTCTGGCTTCTCCGGCAACCGCCTTACTGGCTGGTGCTATCCTCGGCTTGGTCAATGTTTTGGTAAAACCGCTCTTATTTCTGCTTACGCTGCCGATCAATTTGCTGACCCTGGGCTTGTTCACCTGCATCGTCAATACCTGGATGGTCATGTTGACCGACCGGTTTGTTGCCGGGCTTCACATCCCCGGTTTTTGGCTGGCGCTCCTTACTGCTTTACTGATTTCTTGCTTCAATATTATGTTTACCCGTTCGCACCGGCGCCGGGAGTGGAATTAACCAGCAGCCTGTGGTAAAATAGTCGTAGACGGTACCGGTACAGCCGCTGGCTTCCAATGCAGTAGGTTGTAGGCTGGAGATAACTATTTTCAATGGTTGCCAGCGGCAGGACCGTACTATGAGCGCCGACAGCGAACGGTTTCACCGTGTCCGCAGGGCACGGAGGGAGATTACTGCCGTCCTGACGTTTTTACGCGCCGGACGGTTTTTCGTTTGCAGCGGCGGAAAGGGATGGGTTTATGGTTATCGTTACAACGGCGGAGGAGATGCGGCGGTGGGTCGGGGAGCAGCGGCAGGCGGAAAAATCTATCGGATTCGTTCCGACTATGGGTTACCTGCACGCCGGGCACTTGTCACTCGCGCACCGGGCCCGGGCGGAGAATGACCGGGTGGTGATGAGTATTTTCGTCAACCCCACCCAGTTCGGAGCGGGGGAGGATTATGCCGTTTATCCGCGCGACCTCGACCGCGATGCGGCTCTGGCGCGTTCTGCCGGGGTGGACGTGCTGTTCGCTCCGGCCGCGGCGGTAATCTACCCGGCCGGCCACAGCACTTACGTGGCGGTCGAAGGGTTGACGGAGCCGCTGTGCGGGCGCTCGCGCCCGACCCATTTCCGCGGCGTGACGACTGTTGTCACCATCCTGTTCAACTTGGTCCGGCCGCACCGGGCTTACTTCGGTCAGAAGGATGCCCAGCAGGCTATCGTCATCCGGCGGCTGGTCCGGGACCTCGCTTTCGACCTGGAAGTGGTCGTCTGCCCCATCGTCCGGGAACCGGACGGTCTCGCCATGAGTTCGCGGAATGTCTTTCTCCGGCCGGAAGAACGGCAGGCGGCTCTGGTTTTGTCGCGCTCTCTGGCCGGAGCGCAGGCGCTGATTGCGGCGGGCGAGCGGGATGCCGGGAAGGTCCTCGCTTTTGTCCGGGATGCGATCGGCCGGGAAGCGCTCGTGCGGCCGGATTATATCGAAATGGTCGACACCGCCGCTTTGGCTCCGGTCGGGGCGATTGCCGGCGAGATCCTCCTGGCGGTGGCGGCCTATGTGGGGAAGACCCGCCTGATCGACAACCTTCTGCTTGAGGTGGACAACATCTGAACTTATGGTATAATGGACTGAGCCGAAACCGGCGGCAAGGGGGTGGCAGGATGGATTACGGCCGGCTCTGGCAGTTTGACGCTGCCGTCCGCACTTACTATTTGCGCCTGAAAGAAATCCGGGTGGCGGAAAAGTACGCCCGCCCCAAGCTGCTCGGCGCCGACGCCGCCGTCCGGCAGGAGTACTACGGGGACAGAGCCACCTGGGTTGCGGAACTGGTCACCGCTTTGGAGGCGACGGACGTCCCGGTCTTTGCTTTTCATTCCTGCCGGGACAATTTTCTTCTGGCCGGCAAGTCGCTGCACCGGATGTACGGGGAGCTTGCCGCCGGTCAGACCCCGTCCGGGCGGTCGCTCGCCGAAGCCGGCTACTATCTGGATATTGCCTTGGAAGAACTGAAAGACCTCTGGGCTCGGTATAATGCGGAAAATAAATAAAGCAAAGCAGGGTGCCATCCGGCATCCTGCTTTGCTTTCCCGGGCTCTATTGCAGCTTGCGCCGTCCGGCCGGTTTCTCGGCGGCGAACCGGGCTGCCCGGCGGACCAGCGCGTACAGCGTAAGTCTTGCCTGCATATCCTTCCGCGTCAAACGAATGCACCTCCCGGCAGTGATACTCCAATTATTACCAATATTTTCCCAAATTAAACCTCCGGAGGTCGTATTATCCGAAATTGGGTAAAACGGCGGCCTTTTCGTCTCGCGATAGGATTCCGGCTGCGGATTGGCGAAATGTCAAATACTACTGGGGGTGAGAAAATGGAATTATTTGAGTTGCTCTTGCAACGGCGTTCCGTGCGCCATTTCCGGCCGGATCCGATTCCGGAGGAAGTGGTTGCCAAACTTCTGGCGGCGGCCAATAATGCTCCTTCCGGCGGGAATATTCAACCGGTTTCCATCGTTCTCGTCGAGGCGGCGGCACGGCGCAAAGTCCTGGCGGAGCTTGTGGGCGGGCAGCCCTGGGTGGAGAACGCACCGTTATCCATGGTTTTTTGCCTCGATTTTTATCGGGTCAAGCGGTGGTCCGAACTCCTGGCGGCTGATTTCCGGGGCGAGCAAGCATTAATTCATTTTCTGGTGGCGTACGCCGACCTCATGTGCGCGGCGCAGAACGTCGTCGTTCTGGCGGAAGATCTCGGCTTGGGTTCGGTTTACATCGGCTCCATCCTTTCCGGTATCGCGCGCGCACGGGAGTTTTTCCGGCTGCCCGCTTATGTCGTGCCGATGATGGTGCTGACTCTGGGCTACCCGCGGTCTGTCCCTTCCGGTATGCCCAAGCTGCGGACGGAGGTAATCGTGCACCGGGAAGAATATCGGCTGCCGAGCGACGCGGAGCTTACCCGGGCGTTCGAGGACAAATATGGCACCATGGCGGAGAATACCGAAAAGTTTCTTGAGAAGGCGTATATTGAGGCGGTCGAAGCCGATAAGCAGACGGATGCGCAGATGGCGGCGCGCGTGGTGCGGGAGATGGAAAGACTGGGGATCAAAAACAACGCCCAATTTCTCTTCCAAATCAGATATCCACCGGCGGTGATGATTGGAATGAACACAGACCTGAAACAAGCCTTACGACAGGCCGGTTTTGATTTTTTCGCATAATCGGATAGGAGGGAGACAGGTGAAAGAAGCGGTTATTGCCTGGGTTGACGCCAAACAGGCGGAGATGCTGGAGTTGTTGGAAGGTTTGGTGAATATCGACAGCGGCAGTTACAACAAAACCGGCGTGGACCGGATCGGCGGGATGCTGGCCGACAAGCTCCGCGCGCTTGGTTTTTCCGTCCAGGTGCAGTATCAGGCGAACCTCGGGTGCAATGTCTTGGCCAAGCTGTCCGGCGCCGGGCAAGCGAAAATCCTCCTGGTCGGGCATATGGATACGGTCTTTGACGACGGAACGGCCGCCGCCCGCCCGTTTACCGTCCGGGACGGGCGGGCGTACGGACCGGGGGTGGACGATATGAAGTCCGGCCTCGTGACGATGCTCTATGCGTTGGAAGCACTGCTGACGGCTGGCTGGCAAGAATTCGCCGAAATTACCGTCTTGCTCAACGGCGATGAGGAGATTGGTTCCTTTTCCTCCCGCGATCTGATTGAGCGGGAAGCAGCGCGGGCTGATTTTGCCTTTGTTTTGGAACCGGGGCGGGAGGACGGTTCCGTGGTCACCGGGCGCAAGGGGGTCGGCTCCTACGAACTGGTCGTCACCGGAAAGGCGGCCCACGCCGGGGTCGAACCGGAGAAGGGTATCAGCGCGATCGAGGAACTGGCCCACAAGATTCTGGCCCTGCACGGGCTGACCGATATGGCGGTCGGAACGACGGTCAACGTCGGTGTGGTCAAAGGGGGCACTCGGAGCAATGTTATCGCTGAGAACGCTTATGCCAAGATCGATGTCCGCGTCAGCACGGCGGCGGAGGCTGAGCGCATTGCCGCGAAGCTGGCGGAGGTCGGTGCCGGCGCCGTCCTGGATGGGATTAAACTGAAACTGCTGGGCGGTATCGAGCGTCCGCCGCTGGTCAAATCACCGGAGATCGAGCGGCTCTTTGCCACCGTCCGGGCGGCCGGAGAACTGCTCGGCCTTTCCGTCCGCGACACGTTTACGGGCGGCGGTTCGGACGGTAATTTCATCGCGGCCTTGGGAACCCCAGTCGTTGACGCTATGGGGCCGGTGGGCGGCCAGGGTCATAGCGACCGGGAGTTCACGGAAGTAGCGACGATTCCGGAGCGATGCAAGCTGCTCGCTCTGTCGCTGCTGCTCCGGACGCAGCCTTAAGCTATACGGCAAGGGGGGAGAAAGCATGGATAAAATTAACCGCTATATCGAGGCGCACCGATCGGAGTATCTGGAGCAGCTCTTCGCCTTTCTCCGGCAGCCGAGTATCAGCACTCAGGGTATCGGTATCGGAGAGTGCGCCCGGATGCTCACCGGGATGCTGGAAGAACTGGGGGCCAAGGTGCAGGTCTTCCCGACGGCCGGACATCCGATAGTGTTCGGCGAGTTGCAGGGGGAGTCGGACCGGACGCTTCTGCTCTACGGCCATTACGACGTCCAGCCGCCGGAGCCGCTCGACCAGTGGGAATCCGATCCGTTCGAGCCAGTCGTTCGGGACGGGCGGATTTACGCCCGCGGCAGCGCGGACAACAAGGGACAGCTCTTCGCTCACCTCGCCGCCGTCAAAGCGCTGCGAGCGGTGGACGGGAAGCTCCCTCTGAAGCTCAAGTTCCTGTTCGAGGGAGAAGAGGAAATGGGCAGCCCGCATCTGGCTCCGTTTATCGAAAGCCATCGGGAGTTGCTGGCGGCCGACGCGCAGCTCACGGCCGATGCCGGAATGCACGACTCCGGCGCGCCGATGGTTATCGTCGGAATGAAGGGGCTCGTGTATCTGGAGTTGGTGGCGCAGGGGCCTTCCCGTGACCGTCATTCGGCCGAGGCCGATTATGTACCGAACCCGGCCTGGGACCTGGTCTGGGCGCTCGCGAGTCTGAAAGGCCGGGACCACAAGGTGAACGTGGCCGGTTTTCTCGATGCCGTCGTGCCGCCGAGTCAGGCGGAAATGGAAATCGTTTCCCGGCTGCCGGTAGACCGGGAGAAACTCCTGCGCGACCGGGGCCTTACGCATTTCATCCCGACGGTGGGCGAAAACTTCTACGTGGCGCGGATGCAGCCGACATTCAATATCTCCGGACTGGTGAGCGGCTATACGGGAGAAGGCTCCAAGACTGTCCTGCCCTGTGTCGCCCGGGCCAAGCTCGACATCCGTCTCGTGGCGGACCAGAAGCCGCAGGATATCTGTGACAAAGTAAGACAGCATCTCATCGACAATGGGTTTGACAACATTTCCGTCCGGATGCTCAGCGGCCTGGAGCCTTCCCGGAGCGACCTGAACCATCCTTTCGTCCGATTGGTGACCGAGACGGCCCGGACCGCTTTCGGGCGGGAACCGCTGCTTTTCCCGCGGATTATCGGCAGCGGCCCCGACTATCTGTTCACCGATCGGCTGGGACTTACGAGCGTCATCCTGCCTTACGCCAACCCGGACTGTGCCCAGCACGCGCCGAACGAGAACCTGCTGGTCGAAAACTTCGTCGCCGGCATCAAGGCTTCGGCGGCGCTTTTCCGGGCCTATGCCGGGACAGGCGGGAACGAAGACGGAACGGAGTGATGCAATGATGTTGCGTTTCTTGACGGCCGGAGAATCGCACGGCCGTGCTCTGGTGGCGGTGGTCGAGGGCTTGCCGGCCGGGCTTGAACTTGCCGCGGCGGATATCGACGCGGAACTTGCCAGGCGCCAGCGCGGCTACGGGCGGGGCGGACGAATGGAGATCGAGCGCGACCGGGTGGAGATAACGGCCGGGGTACGCGGCGGCGAAACGCTCGGCAGCCCGCTCGCGCTGCGGATTGCCAATCTTGACTGGGAGAACTGGCAGGACACGATGGCCGAAGGAGCGGAGGCATTGACCGGCTTGCCGGTTACCTGCCCCCGTCCCGGTCACGCCGACTTGGCCGGGACGGTGAAGTACGGCCGGCTTGATATCCGGGACGTGCTTGAACGGGCGAGTGCCCGCGAGACGGCGGCCCGGGTGGCCGTCGGTGCGGTTGCCAAAAGGCTGCTGCGGGAGTTTGACATCCTTATTTACAGTCATGTTTTGGCCATCGCCGGTATTTGGGCGGAAAACCCTCCCGCCGCATTTCGGGAACTCGCTGCGGCGGCGGAGACCTCGCCGGTGCGGTGCGCCGACCCGGTAGCATCGCTTGAGATGATGCGGGCGATCGACCGGGCGAAACAGGAGGGCGACTCCCTCGGTGGGGTTTGGGAGGTTGTCGCAACCGGTCTGTCCCCCGGTTTGGGTAGCCATGTCCACTGGGATCGGCGGCTGGACGGGCGGCTGGCGGCTGCGGTCATGAGCATCCCCGGCATCAAGGGGGTCGAGGTCGGTCTTGGCTTCGAGGCAGCCGGCCTGCCCGGCACGGCTGTGCACGACGCTATCCGCTTTGACCGGGAGCGAGGCTGCCTCGTGCGGCTGACCAACCATGCCGGCGGCCTGGAGGGGGGAATTACGAACGGCGAAGAGCTGATCGTTCGGGCGGCCATGAAGCCGATTCCTACTTTGACTCAGCCGCTCGAAAGCGTGGATCTGATTAATTTTGTTTCTTCTCCGGCGGCGGCGGAGCGTTCCGACGTCTGTGCTGTCCCGGCGGCGGCGGTGGTGGGGGAGGCGGCTGTCGCCGTCGAACTCGCCTGGGCGGTACAGGAGAAATTCGGCGGCGACAGCCTGCCGGAGATGAAGGCGGCGTACTGTCGTTATCGGGATGACGTGCGAAAACGTTTCCGGGTCTGACGACAATAATCTTTCTTGCCTTAGGGCGGACCTTTTGGCCCGCCGCAGCTTGTAGACGAACCTTCCGCATTGTCATTGCTACGAAAAGCCGCAAACCGGGCGGAACGCATGCAATGCGTTCCCTACATCGCGTTAGGCGTACGTAGTGTCATCCGGAGCGGAGCGAAGGATCTCCTCCTTACCGGCCTGAACAGATTACCCAGTCCGACGTATTGAAAGCGTCGCGCCGGTCTTTTCATTTATCGTGGTGCATTTATGAGTGAAGATTCTGAGCGCAGCAAAGAATCTTAACCCCATTACTGCACCAAGATTCTTCGCTAGCTTCAACTATCTCAGAATGACATTTTTACGCTTTTTCGACAGTCTGAGGCGGGCCTTTTGGCCCGCCTCAGACTGTCCATGCACTTGCCGCTCAACAACCAAATATTTCTGGCATTTTTCCCGTCCTGCTTATATCACATCGATATATCGTATGTTATAATTCTATTATTGCCTTATTTTTGCGACGACGAGGTGATGACATGCTCGCCCAGTACGTTATCCTCGGTTTGCTGATGGAAGGTCCGAAACACGGCTATGAAATCAAGCAGATAATCGAAAGGTGGAGCGGACTCTTCTGGAAAGTAAGCTTCGGCTCGCTTTATCCGGCCCTGCATCGCCTGACGGAAAACGGCTGCATCAGCATTGATGCCGGCAGCGGTACGGATACCCTGCGGCGCAAAACGTTCCGACTGACGGAAAAAGGCGAGGCGGTGCTGCGCGCCTGGCTGCTGGAACCGGCGGAAGGCACCGGTGTCAGTCGGAATAATACGAACGAGTTCATGCTCAAATTTACTTTCTTCGGTTACCTCACTTATGAGGAACGGGATAAACTAATCGCCTGCCGGCTGACGAAAGTGAAGAAGAAACTGGACGAAATGGAGGCCAGGCGAGAGAAGATAAAAAACAGCAAGGAGCGACCCGGATTTTACGCCTGGGCGATGCGCGACCTGATTATCCGCTCGGTTGCCCTGGAGTACGAATGGCTGCAGGCGGTCCGGCAAAACCAGTCGGACGGGCCGCAATGATCGGAAACTAGAGATATAATAGGGGGGCTGTAATTGGATACGGTCGAACAAACGGCTTTGCATCCGGAAGTTGCCGTCCCGGAACGAGCGCAGGAACTGAAGGAAATCCGGACGGAAGTTCTGCGTCTGGGGCTGCCGGCTCTGGTCCGAAACATTTTTCAGACGGCGCTGGGCGTTGTAAACGTCGCGGTCGTCGGCCACGTCGGACGGGAGGCTCTGGCGGCGGTCGGGATGGCTAATCTTCTTGTCGAGTTTTTCACCATGCTGTTTTTCGCTATGGGTATCGGTGCCACCGCGCTGGTTTCCCGGCATCTCGGGGCCAGGGAACAGGACGGAGCCAACCTGGTGGCGCGCCAGGCGGTTGTTCTGGCGACGGTCTTATCCTTGCTTATCAGCTTGCTGCTCTTTCTTTTTCCGGACCGGGCTATCGGTTTTCTGATGATGATGGATAGTGATCCCGACCCGGAAGTCCTGCGGCTCGGGACGATGTTCCTCCGGCTGGTCACCACCACTTTCCCCCTCTTTTTCGTCATGACGGTAATCAACAGCATCTCCCAGGGGGCCGGGGACATGAAAACACCGATGCTGATCACCGGATTTATCAATATCGTCAACGGCGGTCTTTGCTATCTTCTGGTTTACGGCAAATGGGGTTTCCCGGCCATGGGCGTGGCCGGGGCGGCTTACGCCGCCCTGATTGCGCGGGCGGTCGGCGGCATCCTCGCTTTGTGGGTGATGTTCAGCGGGATTATTCCGGTACGGCTGAAAGTCGGCGATGACTACCGACCGCACCTGCCGACGCTGCGCCGTCTGTTGAATGTCGGGGTGCCTGCCATGGTCGAGCAGGGCATCATGCAAAGCTCCAAAATCATCTACACCATGTTCGTCGCCGGGATGGGCACGATAGCCATCGGCGCCAACTCGATCGCCATGACTTCCCAGTCGATGTCGTTCATGCCCGGCAACGGTTTTGCCATGGCGGCGACGGCTTTGGTCGGACGCAACCTGGGGGCACGCCGCCCGGACCGGGCGGCGGCCAGCGGCACCGAAGCGAATCGGATGGCGATGCTGTTTATGGGTGCGATGGGGCTGATCTTCTTTTTCTTCTCCCGGCAGGTTGTCAGCTTTTTCACGACCGACCCGGAAGTAATCGATCTCGCCGCCCGCTGTCTCCAGATCGTGGCGATCTCCCAGCCGGCGACTGCTGCTTCGATGGTGTTTGCCGGTAGCTTACGCGGAGCCGGGGATACCCGGTATGTCATGGTGAACACATTTATCGGGACGTACGGCGTCCGACTGCTCTTCTCCTATATTATCGGGGTTTACCTGGGGGTCGGACTGACCGGCGTCTGGGTGGCCATGGCGGCCGATGTCATTCTCCGGAGCGGCCTGAACTACAACCGTTTCCGGCGCGGCCGCTGGAAGGAACTGCGCGTCTGAGTTGCCGGGCATCATTAGACTTTCATGCCGCAAAAGCGGTACCAATTGAAGAGGAAAACTTTATTTTGGGTATAGTACGGAACCCGAGATTGCCGCGTCGCCGGAAAAGCACCGGCTCCTCGCAATGACTCTAGCTTGGCGATGTGGGCATAGAGACACGAAACCCGAGACTGCTATGTCGCTGCAAGCAACTCCAGCTTAGCATATTAGTGGAAGGCCTTCTCCTGGCAGTAATCTATTTGCAATGGAAGCCAGCGGCTAAGACCGGGCCTGAGAAAAAGCCATTCAGCAAAGCAAAGCCGCAACTTATGCTCCCGGATATTCTGTTATCAATAACCCAGCATTCCAATAAAATGGTTATGCATAACCGGTCAAGGGGTGATTGTTCTGGGGAACACAGCCGTCGAACGGAAGGCATCGACATACAGCAATTGGGTGCTCGTGACCGCTCTCATCGGGACGTTTCTGACGGTGCTGAATTCCAGCATGGTCAATATCGCGCTGCCGACCCTGATGGAGGAGTTCCGGCTTCCCCTGGACGTGCTGACGTGGATTGTCACCGGTTATATGCTGCCGTACTCGGTCCTCATGCCCATCTTCGGGCGGCTGGGCGACCTGTACGGCCGGCGGTATCTTTTTATCGCTGGTATGCTCGTTTTTGTCGCCGGAGCGCTCTGCGCCGGCTTCACCCGTTCTTTCGTCCCATTACTGGCCTTTCGGGTTGTTCAGGCCGTCGGGGCGGCGGCTATTCTGCCGAACGGAATGTCGCTTGTCAATTCCGCCTTTCCGGCGAGCCAGCGCGGCCGCGTCATGGGTATCTGGGGCGGAACCGCGGCTTTCGGGGCGGTCATCGGGCCGACCGTCGGCGGTTATCTCGTGCAGTACGCCAGCTGGCGCTCCATCTTTTATGTGAATATCCCCGTCGCTCTTATCGGGCTGCTGCCGGCAGTGTGGATCGTCCGGGAGGTAAAGGGGGCGGCGGGGGATCCCCGGTTTGACCTCGGCGGCGCCATTACCCTCACCGTCAGCATGTTCGGCTTGCTGCTCGCCGTGACCCAGGTGCGTTCGTACGGGCTGCTGTCGCCGCGCATTCTGTCCTTGCTGGCAGTCTTCCTTGTTTTCTTTTTGCTGTTTCTGCGGACGGAAAAACGTTTTCCCCAGCCGATGGTCGACCTTTCCTTGTTCACCGACCGGACTTTTGCCGCGGCTACCCTGGGAGGCTTCATCCAGATGTTTTCGATTTACGCCGTCACCCTGCTGATGCCAGTTTTCTTGCAGAAAGTCCGCGGGTACTCTACGGCGGATACCGGCCTGTTCCTCGTCGCCTATTCCCTGACTCAGGCTCTGGCTTCACCGCTGGGCGGCTGGCTGGCGGACCGGTTCGGAAAGCGGCCCCCGGCGGTCGTTGGCCTGTTCATTTCCGGCGTTGGTTTTTTCCTCCTGTCACGGTTAAGCTATGCCAGCGCCGAATGGTCGATTCCGCTGCGCCTGGCGGTCGGCGGGCTGGGCATCGGCATCATCACTTCGCCGCTTACGAGCGGAGTGATCGAAGCAAGTCCGCCGCATAAGGTCGGAGTTTCTTCCGGACTGTACAACATGATTCGTTTCGGCGGGTCGGTGGCGAGTGCCGCCGTACTCGGCAGCTTACTCCAAACCCGGACGCTGTGGCATGCGGCCGCTCTGCCGGCGGCGGGAAACTCGGAAATGTTGGCGATGCAGCAGGCCTTTGGTGAGGTTTATCTGCTGGTGACCGTGATTTCCCTGCTTGGGGTGCTGATTGTCAGCCGTCTGCGCGACGAACGCCGCAGTCCGGAGGTAACAACCGAAGGGGCGGCCTGAGGTGGGGCAATAAGCAAGCATGGAGCCGGATTGTTTTCCGGCTCCTTTTATTACGGATGGATAATGCGGCGGAGGCTTCGGGCAAGCTATGACTGGTACATAAATACCACTTCGGTAATAGACTGGTGATGGAGCAAGCTTGATGATTCTGACCGGATGAAGCCATTAAGTGCCGGGACTTGCAGGGAAGTCGGATTAAATGTCAAATATTACACATCAGTACGCCCGGACGAGGCATTCGGCAATGAAAATCGCCGTAAGACAGAATAATTTTGAGCAAAGGTGGGGTAGAACATGTCTGCGTCCATCATTAAGATTACCGATACGACCTTGCGGGACGGACACCAATCTCTGCTTGCCACGCGGATGAAGATAACCGATATGCTGCCGATTGCGGAGAAGATTGATAAGGTTGGTTTTCATTCGCTGGAAGTGTGGGGCGGAGCGACATTCGACGCCTGTCTGCGTTTTTTGGACGAAGATCCGTGGGAACGGCTGCGCGCCCTGAAACAAGCGTTCAGGCAAACCCGGCTCCAGATGCTGCTGCGCGGCCAGAATCTGGTCGGATACAAACACTACCCGGACGATGTGGTCCGGGAGTTTGTCAAAGCCGCGGTGCTGAACGGGATCGATATCATCCGGATTTTTGATGCCTTGAACGATGTGCGCAACATGGAAGTGTCGATGGATGAGGCCAAACGACAGGGCGCTCACGTCCAAGCCAGTATCGTCTATACGATCAGTCCGGTTCACGCCATCGACAACTTTGTGGACATGGCGAGAACGCTCGCCGCGCTGGGAGCCGATTCCCTCTGCATCAAAGATATGGCCGGCCTGCTTACCCCGACTGCGGCTTATGAATTCGTTTCCCGGCTGAAAAAAGCCGTGGACTTGCCGATCCAGGTGCACAGCCATTACACGAGCGGGATGGCTTCGATGGCCTACCTGAAGGCGATCGAGGCCGGCGCCGACATCATCGATACGGCCTTTTCGCCCCTGGCCATGGGGACTTCCCAGCCGCCGACGGAGACACTGGTAACGGTGCTGCGCGGCACGCCGTACGACACCGGACTCGATTTGGCGCTGCTTGCCGAAATCGCCGCCCATTTCCGGGTTGTGCTGCAGCATTACGAAATGAAAACCGTCATCGGTGTCGATACCAACGTCCTGTTCTACCAGATCCCCGGCGGGATGGTCTCGAATCTGGTGGCGCAGCTCTCCGAGAGCAACGCTTTGGACAAACTGCCCGCTGTGTTGGAGGAAGTGCCGCGGGTGCGGGCGGAACTCGGTTACCCGCCGCTCGTCACCCCGACGAGCCAAATTGTCGGAACCCAGGCGGTGGTCAACGTCATCCTGGGTGAGCGCTACAAAATGATTCCGAAAGAAGTCAAGGCATATGTGCGCGGGCTGTACGGGCGGCCGCCGGCGGCTATCGACGAAGCTGTCGTCCGGAAAATCATCGGGGATGAAGCAGTGATAACGGTCCGTCCGGCCGACCTGCTTGAACCCGGCCTGGAGCGGGCGGCGAAAGAAGCCGCTCCTTACCTCCAAAAAGACGAGGATGTGCTCACCTATGCCCTTTTCCCGACCGTAGCCGAGAAATTCCTGCGCGAGCGCCTTTCGGGCAAGTACAAGGTTGATTTCGGCCTGGTGGAGGAAGCCGCCGCGCAGGGCGGCAAGGTATATTACCCGGCTTGATGCTTCACGGATGGAATTAAACAAGGGACTGCCCAAAAAGGCGGTCCCTTTGCTTATCTCACTCCTCGTCCTCTCCGGTTCGCCGGAAGCGGTCGATGAGGCCCTGGAGGCCGTTGCCTCCTTCCGTCGCTTCCGGCTCCGGTTCAATTGTTTCGCCATCATCCGTCTGGCTGGCCGGAGCCGCCGACGACTCGGTCGGAGCGAGACCCTGCGTGGGTGGCTCCTCGGCAGATTCGGTCTCGGGCGGCTCTGTCGTCTCACCCGGCTCTGTCGTCTCGCCCGCTTCGGGCGAGGGCAGGATGTCCGGCTGGTTGAAAAGATTCGGATCGAAGAATTGGCCGGGATAATTGAAGATATTGTGGACGGTGCAGACCTCCCGCGGTTCGGTGCCGGCGAGGAAGATTTCCGTCCGGGTTTCCGGGCAAAACGGTCCGGCGAGCATTCCGGTGGTCGGGTCGATGTTCACCTCGACGATACCGGCCGGGCGGGGAAAATCGCTCGCCGGGACAGCGGCCATTCCTTCCTGGACGGTCGCGGCAAAAATCGGGGCGCCGATAGAGCCGCCGCCACGGCCGATGGGGGTGGCCGGGTCATCGTGGCCGGCGTAGACGCTGATGACGATGTCGGGTGTATACCCGATGAACCAGGCATCGCGGTACTCGTTCGTTGAGCCGGTTTTGCCGGCGGCCGGGCGGGAGAGGCGGCTCGCGACGCTGCCCGCCGTGCCGCCGGGCCGGACGACGCCCTTGAGCATATCGGTGACGATGTAGGCTGTTCGTTCATCCAGGATTTTCGTCAGGCGAGAGCGGTTGTCTTCCAGAGTTTTGCCGTTCCGGTTCTTGATCTGGAGCACAAACAGCGGTTCGACACGGTAGCCGCCGTTGGCGAGCGGGCAGTAGCCTGCCGCCATCTCCAGCGGAGAGACTTCCGACGTCCCGAGGACAAGGGAGAGATGCGCCCGCAGTTCGCTCGTGATCCCCATCCGGCGGGCGTATTCGATTGCTTTGGCCGGGGTGATTGCCTGCATCAGCTTGGCGCTGACAATGTTGTCGGAGACCCGCAGCGCGTCACGCAGCGTGAGGTCGGCGTAATGAAACTTCTCGTCCCCGTAATCGGTCGGTTCCCAGACCTGGTTGTCAAAAGTGAAGGTGGTCGGCTCGCAGCGGTAGATGGTGGCGGCGGTATAAGCGCCGGAGTCGATGGCCGCGGTGTAAACGAACGGCTTGAAGGATGAGCCGGGCTGACGGAAGGACTGAACGGCCCGGTTCAGCTTGGTGTTGTTGATATCACGGCCGCCGATGAGCGCTTTCACATAACCCGTCTTCGGATCGATGGCTACCAATGCTCCCTGCGGCTGCTCCACTCCGTTCGCATCCGGCGTGGCGGCCGGCATGCCGGATGCGAACGTCTTGTCCGCCGCCGTCTGCAGGTCTAAGTCCATCGTCGTATAAATTTCCAGGCCTTCCCGGTAGACCATATCCGCTCCTTCCGGGTATCTGTCGGTAATATAACGGACGATGTAGTCGATAAAGTAAGCCCCGGTTTTTGCCTGCGTCCGGCGGTCGACAATTCTGATTTCTTCGGCTTTAGCGGCATCTGCCTGCTCCTGCTTGATGTAGCCGAGCCGCGCCATCTGGTTGAGGATAACCTCCTGGCGCTCCTTGGCCCGGTCAAAATGCGCGTACGGGGAGTAGTAGGACGGGCCGCGCGGCAGCCCCGTCAGGAAAGCCGTCTCCGCCAGGGAGAGTTCATCCGCGCTTTTTCCGAAGAAAGTCTGGGCGGCGACTTCGACTCCGTAAGCGCCGTGTCCGAAGTAAACCGTATTCAGGTACATTTCGAGAATCTGGTCTTTCGTGTATTTCCGCTCGAGCTGCAGAGCGAGAAAGATTTCTTTGATTTTCCGGGTGAAGGTTACCTCATGGGTGAGGAAGACATTGCGCGCCAGCTGCTGGGTGATGGTGCTTGCTCCCTGGACGATGCGCCCGGCCATCAGGTTGCGGACGACGGAGCGGGCAATGCCCGTCAGGTCGATGCCGTGGTGCGTATAGAAACGCTCGTCCTCAATGGCAATCACGGCATCCTGCATTTGCTGGGGAATCTGCGCGAGCGGCAGTTCGATCCGGTTCTCGACCGAGACGGTGGTAATGAGTTTCTGGTTGATGTCGTAAAAGCGGGAAGCCAGCGGCACGACCGGCTCGGGGGCGGCCGCCAGGCTCAGCAAACCGACAAAGACGATGACGCACGCGAGTGCCGCCACCAGCAGTACGGCGAACAGCGGGCCGGTGGCCTTAAACCAGCGCCGTTCCGTTTTTTTCTTGCGTTCCTTTCTTGGCGGCACAGCCAATACCCTCCTCGCAGCCGAAGCGTTTATTGTCTGCCTTTGCAGACAGCACGCCTGGAAATTATTTCACCTTTATTATTGCCGTTTCGGCCGCGATGATGCATGAAAGAGTCAATGCGGGCGCCGTCTCCGTTTCGCTCACCGGTCAGTGGCTCGCCCGGACAATATCCATGGCGGGAAAGTAATATGGACCCTAAACAGTGATGCTTTTGTTTCCTTGTCAGTCAAAAAGTGGGGTGAGCCTTCATTTCAGAAGAAAAATGTTTAGGACAGGGAAAAACGTTTGACAATATATAACGAGTGTAATATTATATAACTGATTAAATAATATATGACATGTTATATAAAAAGAGATTTCCGCTGGTATTATCAATCTGCCGTTTTGTCAATTGGCTAATCGCTTGAGCAGGTGTCAGGCGGCAGGTGTTTTCCGCAGGCAGTCATAAACGATTTTGGGAGGTGTTGGGCATGGCCGGCCTAGTTGTACCCGCTACTCATCTGGCTACCAGTCCGGACCGGGCCCGGCAGGCGGCTAGCTACCGCTGGATTGTCTTCAGCCTGCTTGCTGTTGGCTACATCGCAGTCTATTTCCACCGGGTCTCCACTGCCGTCGTAGCTCCTGAACTTATCAAGGCATTTCACATCAACGCCGCTGCCTTGGGATTACTGAGCTCCATGTATTTTTACCCGTATGCCGCCATGCAAATTCCGGCCGGCATCCTGGCTGACACCGTTGGTGCCCGCAAGGTAATCACCGCGGCGCTGCTTTTGGGCGGCACCGGAGCTCTGTTTTTCGGTTTTGCGCCGACTTACGGGGCGGCGTTGGCGAGCCGTTTCGTACTGAGCGCCGGTCTGGCCTGCCTGTATATCCCCTGTTTGCGGATCCTGGCGAATTGGTTCCGGCGGCAAGAGATGGCTACAGCCATCGGCATTCTGTTTGCCGTCGGCAATCTCGGGGCTATCGGCGCGGCGACCCCCCTGGCGCTAATGGTTCAGGGCATCGGGTGGCGGGCATCGTTCAAATGGATCGGTATGGTCACTCTGGGTATCGCGGCTCTGATTTACTGCTTCGTTCGTGACCACCCTGCCGATAAGCATTACTCCTCACCGGAAGCGATCAGCCGCATTGCTGCCCCCGGGCCGGCACCGGTACCGCAATTGCCGCTCGGGCAAACAGTCCGGCAGGTTATTGGCACCCCGACTATTTATCTGTTCATGTCCCGCGGGTTTTTTCTGTACGGAGCCTGTGTGGCTTTTCAGGGGCTTTGGGGTGGACCTTATCTTATGCAGGTATTCGGTTTGAGCGAGCCGGCGGCCGGCAGCCTATTGTTACTGATTTCCGTTGGCGGTATCATCGGCGCTCCTCTATCTGGCCTTCTGTCTGACAAGATTTTCTGCTCACGGAAGAAAGTCGCGGTACCTGCCGGTGTCGGCGCCGCATTATGCTGGCTGCCGCTTGCCTTTCGGACGGCGGAACTCACGGTCCCGCAGCTTAAGCTGATTTTATTTGCCATGGGGTTCTGCATCGGCCTGGCTAACCCCGCCATTGCCTGGGTGCAGGAATCCTATCCGCCGGCCGTTGCCGGTACGGTGGTCGGAGTTAACAACGGGGCCGGCATTCTCGGCGTTGCCTTCTTCCAGGTCCTGCTGGGCGTCGTTATCGGCCGTGCCGCCACTGCCGGAGGAGTTTACCCGGTCAGCGGTTTTCATGCTGCTTTTCAGCTTTGTCTGCTGGGCGCGGCGGCAGGCGCTGCCGCCATGTTCTTCGTGCGCGATACTCAGCTTCATTCGGCAAAATAAAGCGGAGCCTGACGGTCGGGCGTCCGGGCGACGGTATTTTCCGGCGGCAAGATAAGGAGGGGGAATATGCGGCGGAAACGCAAGTTAAGTCGTCAGACCGGCTAATATCCGCCGGTGCGTCAGCCGGACGGCCGGAAAATACTGCTCATGCGGCAAAATTCTGTGCCCCGGCGGTCATACCGGTACTGTCTCCGGTTTGAAATAAACATTTAGGAAGGATGAGTAGTATGTCTCTGCCTTACGCTATCCTCGGCCTGCTCACTTATTCGCCAATGAACGGATATCTGCTCGGAAAAATCTTCAACCAAACTTTGAACAATGTCTGGGTGGCCAGTCTTAGCCAGATATACCGCGAACTTGACGGTCTTGAGAAGAAAGGGTACGTCGAGTCGAGTATCCAGCCCCAGGACGATCGGCCTGACAAGAGGGTTTTTACTGTTACCGAGTCGGGGAAGACGGCTTTCCGGCAGTGGCTGACCAATCCCTCCGAGACTTTCCTGGCTCCCCGGCGGGATGAGTTTACCCTGCGGCTCTTCTTTGGCGGCAAAATGAGCAAGGATGAACTGACCGGGTTGTTCCGGCAATTTGTCGCCGAGCGGGAAAATCTGGAGCGGATGATGGACGGAATCAGCCGGTCGTTGCCGGAGATTAACCGGTTGCTCCGGGCGGACCTGGCGCCGGGGGAAGAGAAAGACATGCTTTGCTGGCGTTTCATTGTTAAACTGATCGTCACCGCCAACCGGGCGGCGATCCAATGGGCGGAGGAATGTCTCGCAGAATTGTCAGACCTGCCCGATTGAAAGGTGATTGCTTGCGCTTTTACCGGCCCCGTGTTTGAGACGGGATTGTGCGACGGCATCTGCCAAGCCTGAATAAGTATTTGGAGGGATAAGAAATGTTGGTAATCGGAATAATCAGCAGCCCCCACCCGGAAGGCAGCTCGGCGGCGCTGACCAGAGGAGCGCTCAAAGGAGCTGCCGCCGCCGGCGCGACGGTGGAGGAGGTCTATCTGCCTGGATACCGGATTGACTTTTGCCAGGACTGCGGTCATTGTCTTACCGAGGGTGGGTGTGTGCTTTCGGACGACTTCGAAGACCTGAAGCGGCGCTTGCAGGCCGCCGACGGTATTATTTTGAGTTCGCCCGTCTATGCCGGCAGCTACAGTGCGATGCTGAAGCGTTTTTTTGAGCGGTTAGGTATGTACGAATTCCTTACTTCATCACTCGGAGGCAAACACCTCGCCGGGATTGCCACCGCCGCCGGCGGCGGTGCCGGCAAAGTCGCCAAGGCCATAGTCGCTCCACTCAGCTCCGGTGTTTTCCAAAGATGCTACGTCTCCGGTACTTTGGGAGTCAGCGTCGGCGGCGGCCGCGCCGCCAGCGATAATCAGTCGGCGCTGCGACAGGCGTACGAGCTCGGGCAAAAGCTGGTTGCCGATATCAGTAAAGGTAATCGTCATCCCGGCCAGAACCTCCCGAACCGCCTTTTATCTCAATATGTCATCCGACCCCAGTTCAAAAAGGCGATTGCGGCGCATCGGGACGGACGGCTGCGGGCGGTCTACCGCAACCTTAAGCAGAGGTCTCTGATTTAACGGCAGGCCTGTCACGGCAGCGCTTTCTCGGCTCAAAGGAAAGCGCTGCCATTTTACGTGACGCCGTTCCGTTTCCTTGTGACCCCCGGGGAAAAATGGTATAATGCTAGCGAAAACTAGACAAACTTAAGGCGTTATGCCGCACGGAGGCGAAGCTATTGGCGGAGATCTGGTTCACCGAAAAACAATTGTCGGAGGGTGGGCGGTCGAACGTTTCCCTCGGCCTGCGCGTCAAATCCATCCTGCACCGTGAGACGTCGCAATTCCAGGAGCTGCTGGTTATCGATACTTATGAGTACGGCCGGGCTTTGCTGCTGGACGGCGTCATTCAGGTGACCCAGGCCGATGAATTCGTGTACCATGAAATGATCAGTCATGTGCCGCTGTTCACCCACCCGCGGCCGGAGCGAGTGCTCATCGTCGGCGGCGGTGACGGCGGCACGGTGCGGGAAGTGCTCAAACACCCCGCGGTCCGGCAGATCGACTTGTGCGAACTCGACGAGCGGGTGTGCGCGGTCAGCCGGGAATACTTGCCGGAGATCGGCGCCGGACTCGCGGATTCCCGGGTCAACCTCCGGTACGGTGACGGTGTCGCCTATGTCGCCGGCCTGACCGAGGCGTACGATGTGATTATCGTCGACGCGCCGGACCCGGAAGGTCCGGCGGTCGGACTGTTTGCCGGCGAATTTTACCGGAACGTCCTCCGGGCTCTGAAATCGGGTGGTTTATTTGCCGCCCAGTCGGAATCGCCCTGGCACAACAGGGCGATGCTACGGCAAATCTACCGGAGCGTTGCGGGTGTGTTCCCTGTCGCTCGGGTGTACCTTGCCCATATCCCCACTTATCAGAGCGGTATGTGGAGCTTTATTCTCGGGTCCAAAGAGCACGATCCGCTCGCGGTCCGCCTGCCCGCGCCGCCGTCCGGGCTGATGCGGTACTATACGCCGGAAGTGCATCGCGCCGCGTTCGTCCTGCCGCAGTTCGTGGCCGACCTGTTGCGGGAGTAGGAGGTCTGATTCCATGAGTAAATACGAAGAAAACCTCTACAAATACACCGGTTACCTCGGCAGTTCGGATGATTACGCCGCGGCGAAAGCCGTCCTCCTCGGCGTCCCGATGGATGCCACGGTCAGCTTCAAGCCGGGCGCCCGCTTCGGGCCGCTCGCCGTCCGCAATGCCTCATACGGGCTTGAGGAGTACAGCCTCGAGCTCGACCGAGCCTTGGACGAATGCCGTTACTTCGATTCCGGCAACGTCTGGATTCCGCCCGGCAATGTGGAGCGGAGCCTTGCTCTTACTGCGGCAGCCGTCGCCAAAGTAGTTGCGGACGGAAAGATTCCCCTCACACTGGGCGGTGAGCATCTCGTCAGTCTGCCGGCGATTCAGGCCGTGGCCGCCCGTTATCCCGACCTCGTCGTCTTGCATTTCGACGCCCACGCCGACCTGCGGCAGGAATTCTTCGGCGAGACGCATTCGCACGCCGCCGTTTTCCGCCGCGCTTACGAAACGGTCAAACCGAAAAACATTTATCATTTCGGCATCCGCTCCGGAGACCGGGAGGAGATCGCCTTCGGCCGGGAGCATTCGAACCTCTTCCTGTACGAGATTCTTGCGCCGCTGCAGCAGGTGCTGCCGTCGCTGGCCGGGCGCCCGGTCTATGTCTCCCTCGACATTGACGTCGTCGACCCGGCTTTCGCCCCCGGTACCGGCACACCGGAACCGGGCGGGTGTACCTCCCGGGAGATCCTTGAAGCGATACATCGTATTGGCCGGAGCGGCGTTCAGATTGTCGGCTTCGATCTGGTTGAGATCGCGCCGGACCTTGACCACTCGGGGATTACGGCCATGCTGGGTGCCAAGCTGGTCCGGGAAGTTCTGTTGGCTTTTGCGTAAAAATTCCAAAAAATGCGGGTAAGGCGGAAGGATTTTACCGGCTTTAGGCGTATACATTCCTCTTAGTTTGAAGAAGATGCCGTTAGGGCGGGAAAGGAGCCGAACCGGATGAAAGTAGGGAAAGTACCGCCGGAAGTATTGCAGCAATTCGTTTTCAACAATCTGGGCGTCCGCCGAAACGATGTGCTTGTCCACTCGGCCCTCGGGGAGGATTGCTCGGTTATCGACTTCGGCGAGTATGTCTGTGTCCTGACGACCGACCCGATTACGGGTGCCGTCCAGGATATCGGCCGTCTCGCCGTCAATATTTCCTGCAACGATATCGCGGCCTGCGGGGCCGAACCGATGGGCCTGCTGGTGACCATTCTGGCGCCGGAAAGCACGACGCCGGAAGACCTGGGCCGGATTATGGGACAGATCAACACCGAAACCGCGAAACTCGGTCTTGAGGTGCTCGGCGGGCACAGCGAAATCACCGCCGGCATTGACCGGGTCATCGTTGTTACCACCGCCGTCGGCAAAGCGGCCAAAGACGCCTTTGTCACGACCGGCGGCGCGAGGCCGGGCGACGCCCTGCTGCTGACGAAAGGGGCGGGCTATGAGGGGACGGCCGTTCTGGCCGCCGAATTCGCCGCCGAACTGGAGGCCCGGCTGGGTAAAGACTTGGTAGCCCGGGCCAGAGGCTTCCTCGAACACGTGAGTGTGCTGCCGGAAGGCAGGATTGCCGTCAAGAACGGCGCTACCGCCATGCACGACGTCACCGAGGGCGGTATCTTCGGTGCCGCGGCCGAGATGGCCGCCGCGGCCGGGGCGGGGGTGGAGCTATGGGCCGAGGCGATTCCGGTCGCACCGGAGACAGCCGCCATTTGCGACTACTTCCAACTGGACCCGTATGCTCTCGTCTCCAGCGGAGCGATGCTGATTGCAGCGCCGGACGGCGCGCGCCTTCTCGCCGCCCTGCAGGCGGCCGGGATACCTGCGGCCGTTATTGGCCGGGTGACGCAGGCTGTGACAGTCATCGTCCGGGACGGGAAAAGCGAGCCGTTCTCCCCGCCGGAGCGGGATGAACTTTGGAAGGTCTTTCATTGCAACGACGACAGGAGGAATGGTGATGAATCAAACTGAAAAACCACCGAGCCGTCCCCGGCTGTCGGATGTGGACATCGCTTATGCCATTCTGAAAGAACGCCGGGAACCGATGCACTACAAGGAACTGGTGGAGCAGATCTTCCAGACGGGAGGTGCCGGGCCGGAGGAAGGCCGGCAGCGGGTGGTCGCTTCCATTTTAACCGAGATTAACCTCGACAACCGCTTCTTCCATCACGGCGGCGGCCTGTGGGGCTTAAGGGAATGGGCGCCGAAGCAAAAAACGCAGCGGGTGCCGCTGCTGTCGCCTTTGCACAAGCGGCAGCGGGAAGATCCGGACGAACATGAGGACGACGAGGAGAATGAGTTGGAGCACGGTTTCATCATCAACGACTTTGATTTTGCGGGGAACGAGGAAGAGGATTACGACGAGTAGGACAATCAAAGGAGGGAGCCTGATGCGGATTAAGTGGCTCGGCCATGCGTGCTTTTTGTTGGAGTATGCGGATGGGACCCGGGTTGTGACGGACCCGTTCGGCGACATCGGCTACCCGTCTCCCGCTGTGAGGGCTGATTTTGTCACTGTCAGTCACGGGCACTTCGACCACAACGCGGTTGCCGTGGTCCAGGGCAGTCCGCAAGTGGTGGACCGGCCGGGCGAGACGGCGGCCGCCGGTCTCAAATTCACCGGCGTGAGTACTTTCCACGACTCGCACGGCGGCAAGGACCGGGGCCCGAACATCGTTTTCTGCATCGAAGGCGACGGGCTGCGCGTCTGCCACCTCGGTGACCTCGGCCACATCCCGGACGCCGGGCAAGTAAGCTCAATCGGCCAGGTCGATATCCTGCTCCTGCCGGTCGGCGGGCACTTCACCATCGACGCCGACGCGGCCAAAGCGACGGCCGAACTTCTCGACCCCGGCATCATCATCCCCATGCACTACAAGACACCGGCCATCGATTTCCCGATTGAGACGGCCGACCGTTTTCTCAAAAAATATGCCAAGGCCGAGGTTCCCGGTGCCGCGGAAATCGAAGTCACCCCGCAGGACTTGGGCGGGGAAACCCGGGTAATTGTCCTGAACTATCTATAAAAAGTAAATTGTCTCCGTTTCCACGCTCGTACAAAGATGTGAGCCGAAATCTTGCGAGCGTGGTTTTATTGTTGGCAGATAAGAAAACGAAAGGAGATGTAGAAATGGCCAAGTACATTTTTGTCACCGGCGGGGTCGTGTCCTCCCTCGGCAAGGGGATTACGGCCGCTTCGGTCGGCCGCCTCCTGAAGAACCGCGGCCTTTCCGTTACCATCCAGAAATTCGACCCTTACATCAATGTCGATCCGGGGACGATGAGCCCGTACCAGCACGGGGAAGTGTTTGTCACCGACGACGGGGCCGAGACCGACCTCGACCTCGGCCATTACGAGCGGATGATCGACGCCAGCCTGACCCGGACGAATAATGTGACGACCGGGCAGATTTACTGGTCCGTTCTGAGCAAGGAAAGAAGGGGCGATTACCTCGGCGGCACCGTCCAGGTCATCCCGCATATCACCGATGAGATTAAGGAACGGATTCACCGCGTCGCCAAAGAGACGAAGGCGGATGTGGTGATCATCGAAGTCGGCGGTACGGTGGGCGACATCGAGAGCCTGCCCTTCCTCGAAGCCATCCGCCAGTTCAAGACGGACGCCGGCCGGGAAAACGTGATGTACATCCATGTTACCCTGATTCCCTACCTTGCGGCGGCAAAGGAAATGAAAACGAAGCCGACCCAGCACAGCGTAAAAGAACTGCGGAGTGTCGGCATCCAGCCGGACGTCATCGTCTGCCGTACCGAGCGCGAATTGACGGAGGATATGAAAGCGAAGATCGCCCTGTTCTGCGATATCGAACAAAGAGCGGTCATCCAGAACCTGGACGCGGAGACTATCTACGAAGTGCCGATGCTGCTTGGCGAGCAGGGACTGGACACGATCATCATCGAGCGGCTGGGGCTTAAGTGCCGTGATATCGACTGGACGGAATGGCAGGCGATCATCGACCGGATCAAACACCCGCGGGACACGGTCACCATCGCCATCGTCGGCAAATACATCGCTCTCAAAGACGCCTACATGAGCGTGATCGAGGCGCTGCGCCACGGCGGCATCGCCAACGACGTTGCCGTCGACATCAAATATGTCTACTCGGAGGACCTGGAAAAGCATGACCCGGCCGACTATCTCGCCGCTGTCGACGGCATCGTCGTGCCCGGCGGTTTCGGCTACCGCGGCATCGAGGGAAAGATCAACGCCGCCCGCTACTGCCGGGAAAATATGGTCCCCTACCTGGGTCTTTGCCTGGGGATGCAGATAGCGGTCGTGGAATTCGCCCGCAACGTCTGCGGCCTGGAGGCAGCCAACAGCTCCGAATTCGTGCCGGACACTGCGCATCCGGTCATCGACCTGCTGCCGGAGCAGCGGAACGTCTCCGACAAGGGCGGCACGATGCGGCTCGGTGTTTACCCGTGTAAGCTTGACCCGGAATCTCGGGCGTTCGCCGCGTACGGCGACGAAGTGATCTACGAGCGGCACCGGCACCGGTTCGAATTCAATAACGAGTACCGGGAATTGATGACCGCCCGCGGCCTGCGCACGAGCGGCCTGTCACCGGACGGACGGCTGGTGGAAATCAGCGAGATTGACGGGCACCCCTGGTTTGTCGGCACCCAGTTCCACCCGGAACTGAAGTCCCGCCCGACCAACCCGCACCCCCTGTTCGCCGGCCTCGTCAAGGCGGCGCTCGTGCGCAAACAAGCGCGGCAGGGATAAAAGCAAAGAGGAAGATAACAAGCGGGGACGGCCGTCGGCCGTCCCCGCTTGTTATGCCAAAATTATCCTTCCCTAAAATTTGTCGAAACGGCAGGATTCCGGCAGAAATTTCGGAATCATTTATTTAACATTGAATGCAACTTTGCAAAGGGGAATGATAACGTGCCGGCCAGCCCGAAATCCCGTTTCCGCTTCCTCGCCGTTTCTTTCTTACTTGTTTGTTTACTGTTTGTCGCCATCACCCAAGTGCGGGCTTTGAGCGCTTCCTGGAAACAGGCGGAAGAGCAGCGGCAGCTGGAAGAACAACAGCGGCTCGCCGAAGAAGCCCGCTTGGCGGAAGAAGCCCGGCTGGCCGAAGAAGCCCGGCTGCGGGCCGAAGCCGAGGCGCACCGGCGGGCGGAGCTCGGCGACCTGTATGTACCGCTGCCGCCGGATGTCCTGCCCGATAATCTTCCGGTCAAAGCGAAAGGCCTGTACGTCACCGGCAACATCGCCGGGATTTCCGACCGCTTTAATCGTCTGCTCGACCTTGTCAATAAATCCGACCTGAACGCGATGGTCATCGACGTCAAGGACGACAACGGCCTCATGACGTACCGGAGCGACATCGCGATGGTCGATGCCGTCGGCGCGAACCGGTATGTGCGGATCAAGGATATCGGAGCGCTGCTTTCGACGCTCCGGGAAAAAGACGTCTACCCGATCGCCCGTATCGTTGCCTTTAAAGACCCGAACCTCTCAAGTCACCGGGCCGACCTTTCCATCCAGCGGAAAAGTGGTGGCGTCTGGACGGACAAAGACGGCGTCTCCTGGATAAATCCTTACGACAAGAAGGTTTGGGATTACAATATCGCGATTGCCAAAGAAGCGGCGCTCGCCGGCTTCCGGGAGATCCAGTTCGACTATGTCCGCTTCCCGGAAAACGCCAAGCGGGTCAACGCGGAGGCTTCCTTCCCGCAGCAGAATGACCGGACCAAGGCGCAGGCCATCACCGGGTTCCTGAAGTACGCGACGGAAGAACTCGCGCCTTACGGTGTCTACGTCAGCGCCGACGTCTTCGGGGTTATCGCCACCTCCCCCGGCGACACGGACGACATCGGCCAGATCTGGGAAGACATCGCTTCCACCGTCGACTATATCTGCCCGATGGTTTACCCGAGCCATTACAACTACGGGTACTTCGGCTTCGCGGTACCGGACGCGAACCCGTACGGAACAGTGAAAGAAGCGATCACCGACGCCCTGGAACGCAGCGAACCGCTGCCGGAGAAGGCGGTCATCCGCCCCTGGCTGCAGGACTTTACCGCAGTAAAGTGGGTGCGGGGAGCGATTCCCTACGGCAAGGCGGAAGTGGAGGCCCAGATCCGGGCGCTTACCGAACTCGGTATCGACGAATTCCTCCTGTGGAACGCGAGCAACAAGTATACCGAGTCGGTCTGGCAGTAAGGCTGCCGCCGGCAGCACCGTCTGTACAGGCCTACCCTCACCCCCGCCCTCTCCCGAAGCATCGGGCGAGGGGAGTAAAGAAGAAAGAAAGATGAGGAGCGACGAGGGCGTCGCTCCTCATTTACACGTTACGGGGATGTAAATCTATTATACGAAGCACGGGCTTAAGAATTCTACGAATAAGAAGCGAAGATGTTCTGGGTAACCTGCATCAGGTGGCAGACAAGATTAGAAGCGAACTCAATGCTCCCAAAACCCCCTCGCCCGATGCTGTATAGACCGGGTACATGGTTGACAAATGTTCGGAGACATAGCTTACAGTATCCGATACAATTTAGGCATGGACAAGTAATCGCGGAGGAGATGAACGCCATGCCATGGAAGGAGCTTACGGCTAT